>Ga0081540_1003124_pt1 | contig 13239 bp, 12 predicted proteins | sample TabmetS2T1R1_FD_71024 | JGI IMG/M metagenome (GOLD analysis project Ga0081540, IMG submission 71024) | Tabebuia heterophylla rhizosphere microbial communities from the University of Puerto Rico - S2T1R1 | ecosystem: Host-associated > Plants > Roots > Rhizosphere ... | reverse complement strand
ACAACGAATCCGAGAGAGGAAATGTCCCTGTTGGATAGCCAGCGTTCGAGACTCGCAAGACCGTGCAGTACGGGCTCGTCCTCAACTGGCGTCGTGAGATCAGGAGTATCGTCGACCCATGCGATGACCCGGCAGCCGAGCGATTCCAAGATATGACGATTTACGCGCCCTTGGTCCGCTGCGCCCCAAACAACGATTTCCTGCCGTTCGGGAACGACCATTCGCCAGCGCGTATCGCTGGTGTCAACCATCAGGAAGCTCTTGGTCGCGCTAACCGACGCACCGGGAATAGCCGTCGGGTGTAAAGGTCAGCAGAAGCTTCCGGTTGATTTCCTGATCGATTTCAAACCGCTTGGTCTCCTTTAGATAGGCAAACAGCGCCGTCTTCGGATTGTTTCCAGGACCCCAAGGGCGCGCGCGATGCGTCTGCTCGGGTATGTCTTCCACCACGGTATCCGATACCACGACGTATTGCCCTTTGGTCACTAGAGGTGCGTAGGCACGCAGTTCTTCGAGAACATGTTCGTGGGTGTGGTTTGAGTCCAACAGGACCATGACCGATTGCCCTGGCTCGATATGCGCTCGAACCTTCTCGACAATGGACGGATCAATTGACGACCCTTTGTAGAGGTGAATTCGATTGGAGAAAGGATAGCTCATGATTTGATCAGATACGTGATCCATCAAATTCAGATCGACGGCTACGACCTTGCCTTTCCCGATCAGTTCAAGGAGCGACGCGTAGAGAACGACCGAACCGCCCCAAGCGATGCCGGTCTCAATAATGACGTCCGGCTTGTTCTTCCAGATGATTTCCTGCGTGACGACGATGTCCTGCGGGAGTTGGATGATCGGCAGGCCAAGCCAAGTCCACTGGTAGCCGTAGCCGAACTTGTCAGAGTCAATGACAAGCTCGAGCGCGCGCTTTCGCAAGCCATCGTCTCGTGACATATCCGCTGCGTGCTGCAGCTTTTTCTCATCAAAGTCCTTGCGATCGAACATTTTACTTCCCTTGCCGGCAGGCTGAACGCCGCTTGACAGTTTCGGGTCAACCGGCCAATTCCCCAAGATTGTCGCGGCAGCCACGCTACCGCAGTCCGGGTGACTCGATTGTCACCGAACATTGAATTCGGTCAGCCCGACCAAGCCTCGAAAGGGCTTGCGGCCACTCGCGACTTATGCCGCCACGACCATATCCGCATCGAGCATGACGCGAACCTTGCGGCCCAGACAGTCGAGCAGGACAGCTACGCGTTCACGATCCCCGAGCCCGTCAAGCAGCCCCAAGAACTCCACGAACGCACCCGAGGCTATGCGGATCCTGTCGCCCTTCGAAAGAGGCGAATTTTGATCCGGCTTGATAAAGCCGTTGACGTCTTCGCGACTGCGCAAAGCCTCAATCACTTCTTCGCTGATCGCCACCGGTTCGTTCCCGCTGGTAACGAGCCGCGACACGCCAGTGGTCGAGTGGATAGAGCGCCAGCGCTGTGCCTGAATGTCGACCAAAACGAAAAGATACCCGGGGAATAGCGGTGCGGCGACTGTACTAATCTTGCGCGCGTGACTTCGGCGCCTGAGATAGCGCGGCAAATAAGTCTCGAATCCTTGCCGCTCGAGATGCTTGGACGCCCTCATCTCGGCATGTGATTGCGCCTGCACCACAAACCAGCGCCGGCTCGCCGCGATTGTAGAAGGGACCACAGTCATTCCAAGACCCCGTTCAAGACGCACGCCGGCAAGCCAAGCAGCTTCGGCACCAGCACGCGATCCGCGCCACAGCGTTGCACGGCTTCATCCCAAGCCTCTCTCGGGCGCGCGACGTTCGTCACCATCACTGCGTCGAATGGAACCTGAATTGCTTCAAAGGATGACACCACAGGGACACCAACAAACCTTGCCCGTTCGGTTCGAGGATCGACCAGCGCAACAATCGCAACTCCGCTTTCCACCGCACACAGAATTGCGATCTCGGAAAGATCGGACGCGCCGGACAATACAATTCGCCGAATCCCCCGCGCCTTTGCGTCTTCAAACAGCCGCGAACAGTCAGATTTTGCTTGCCTGAAGAAGGAAAATGACGACGAGAGATATTCGACGGTAAGGCGTGATTTTTCAGAAAAGCCTTGAGGGGTAAGATAATACGCGTAGCGCCGCGTTGGAGCCTCACTGACCTTCACTAGGCCCTTCTTTACGCAGCGTTTGAGGTAGGCGTTAACTAGACCTAATGCAATTCCGAGTTCCGCAGCAATGTGACGTTGCGAGCGCGTCCCGTCCTCATCCACCGAATTAAGCAGATCAAGAACAATCCTCTGGTCGCCGGTGTCCTCCGGCTTCATGGCTTCATCCATCGGAAATAGACCCCAACCATCACCATTCCTAGCGCGTTCATGAAATGAACGTCAAGGGCCCCGTTCAGAAAATGAACACCGCTCCAAGCCTTTGCGGATGAAGTGCACTACCGCGATGAAGGCAAGGATACTAGGCCGCCGGCAGCGACGTCCCGGCATTGCCTGCGGCGCAGGCGTATCCTCGCAACAGGGCTTCGACCTTCGGATCGACCTTGCTGCCGTTGACCTTGCGCGCATCCCACACCGCGATGGCGTGCCGATCAGGCCGCTGACGCTGCCGACCTCGATGCCGTCGATGCGGCGGATCTGCGGCATCGCCGCATTCACCCGCCACTGATCGATCAGGGATCGAACCCGGCACGCTTTGCTGCGGCAGAAAGAATCTTGGCGGCAGGCTTGGTCAGACCCATAGGAGCCCGTCGACATCATCATAGAGGCGCGTGGCCTCGAGCCGCGACACCACATCGCGAAGTTCCATGGCCTGCTCTCTTGTTCGGTTGGGAGACGTTTTGGTAGGTTTCTGCCAAATAGCAGGGAGACGGCGATGTTCGCCTTTGGCAAGAATTGGGATGCGTTCTCGCAACTCATCTCAGAGGACCGTATCGCTCTTGCAGAGCAAGGGCTTCGTCGTCTTTTTCCAAATGGCGAGCTGAACGGAAAGCCCTTCTTCGACATCGGCTGCGGATCGGGACTTTCGATGGTCGCCGCCCTTCGCCTAGGCGCCAGTGAGGTCAATGGCATTGACATCGACCCGGATTCCGTAAGCACCGCGCAGCGAACGCTCGAACTGTTCTCCGGCGGCAAGCCATTCAAGGTCAAGCATCGTACCGTGTTTGACCTTGATCCGCAGCAAGAAGGGACCTTCCCGATCGTCCACTCATGGGGCGTTCTCCATCACACCGGTGATCTATGGACGGCAATCGAACGCGCTTCCCGGATGACGACCCCGAAAGGCATTTTTGCGCTGGCCATTTACCGGAAAACACCCTGCTGTCCGGCGTGGCAGATAGAGAAGCACATCTATTCTTCCTCTCCAAAGCCGGTCCAATCGGCTATCAGCGGACTTTACAAGACGGCATTTTTCGCGGGGCAACTCGCCCTTGGCAGGAATCCCATCGCCTACGTCTCGAACTATAATACGCGCGGCATGTCCTGGAGCCACGACGTTCATGACTGGCTCGGCGGATACCCGTACCAATCCGCCACTCCATCTGAGATTAAGGGTTTTCTCGAAAAGAGTGGCTGGGAGGTCGAGCAAAAAGACCTGGACAGGCGGACCTTTGGTCTTTTCGGCTCATACTGCAACGAGTACGTCGCTACGCGTAAGCCCAACGCGTGACGGAACTGACCCGCCGCGGCCTGCTCTATTGTTTTGCGGCTCGCTGTTGACTGACCTCGACGCCACGCATCAGCATCCGACGGGTCAATAGTTTACGCTATCAGCTTCATCGTCCTGAAACGCGAAATCATCCAGACGCCGTGCCCTGGATCGTCCGGCGCAACGCCGCGCCTTTCAGTCGAACATCTAGCTGCGCGCAAGCCATTATTCGGGCAAAAACATAAGGTTTGCGGTCCGGCTCGCTTTATATTCGTCTTCGAAATTATCCACGTTGTATTCTGCAGTTGTCCATTCGCGAAAGCTAAGGCGATAGCCATGCGCGAGCATAGTTTCCGTCAGATCGTCGTATCCAAATGCCCATTGTGGCACTTCCAATCCTGTACCCATGTTGGTCTGACATCTGACGAACGACTTTCCGAAATGAATTGGGTGGTGGCAAAGTAAAATCGCTTCCGGTCTATAAGACGCCAACCTTCCAAGGGCTCCGCGAAAATCATCAAGGTATTGAAGTGAACTGTAGGCATATACGATATCGAATCGTTCAGTCTCTGGCGGCAATTCAGAAACGAAGGTGACTCTCTCAGCTTGCCAAATCGCCCGTCCAACCTCACACGTTCCCGGCGTATCGACGACAACGTAAGAGATATTTGGAGAAATCGCGCCGAGGGCAGCCGAAAGATTCCCGAAATCCAAGCCAGCCGCCCCACCAAAATCGAGAATACGTGTGAATCCTTTGCGAGGCGCGATCAGCATCGGCAGCAAGGATTTTGAGTGAGACAAGATTGGGATTTTCTCGCCAATCTGGCTGCGCGCCCGCGTCGCGGCGATTTTTGATGTGTCAGACCAACCTTGGTTGTTGTAGCCCGGGGTCCGCCGGACACCTAGAAAGTCCGCATATACGCCCCGAAACGGCGGCTTGCGACCGGCGAAGGAACTTCGCGCAAACCCGATAGTTCTGCGAAGATGCCACGGCAACAGACGCTTCAGTAGGCTCTTCATTCGTGACACTTGCAATCCACAATCCGATCGCGCATCTACGACTGCTTCAAACCAAAGTGTGCTTGGTGGGAAACTTCCCTCATAGCACACTAGGACGGGTAGTCCTAGTGAGTTTCGACGACCTAAATTTTTGTTGCGGATGGGAATTCGAAATGCTCAACCGCTTTTGAGTTCTGCCTTGGAAGTCGCGGCGGCACCTAACCTCATTAGCCTGACTACGTCGCCAGCAAGAATCCGCGGAATCTTTTGTGGTTGCGTCTTGACCCCCGCTCTGTGCATCCAATAGAAAAAAGTGACCTCATCCATACCCACGGATAGTAGGGGATGAACGACGTCCCACCGAATATCGATTCTGACGTCGCGGCTGGATTCGGTCATGAATGGTCGACCTTCCGTCAGAACGAGAGAGAACTCGCGGCGGCTGACCGGAAAGCCATCTTCCAAGCCTACTTTCATATCTTCCCCTGGCAAGAACTGCCGCCTCACCCCGTCGGCATCGATGTCGGCTGCGGCAGCGGCCGCTGGTCAGCGATGGTGGCGCCGCACGTCGGTCACCTTCACTTGCTTGATGCCAGCAAGGAGGCGCTCGCCGTCGCTCGAGAGAATCTTGCCCAGGCCGAAAATGTCAGCTTTCATTTTGCTAGTGTCGATGAGATACCAGTTGAGGAGGCGTCGCTCGATTTCGCGTTTTCGCTCGGCGTGTTGCATCACATTCCTGACACCGCCGCAGGTATTCGCTCGATCGCAGCCAAGCTGAAGCCGGGCGCCCCTTTTCTTGTCTATCTTTACTACGCACTCGACAATCGGCCGTGGTGGTATCGCGCAATCTGGCGATTGACTGATGGCTTGCGCATGATGATTTCCCGGCTGCCACCTCGGATCCGATTGCTCGTTAGCCAAGCCATTGCGCTTGCCGTCTATCTGCCGCTCGCACGCCTCGCGTTGTTCATTGAACGAATTGGAATCTACCCTGCCTCAATTCCGCTCGCCGCCTACCGCAATAGGGGCTTTTATGTCATGCGCACCGATGCGTACGATCGATTCTGTACCAGGCTCGAGCAGCGATTTACTCGAAAGCAGATCGACCAAATGTTGCGGACTGCGGGATTTGAGAACATACGCTTCTCTGACGAAGCGCCGTTCTGGTGCGCTGTCGGTAAAAAGCGCTAGAGATTGGCCCCGATCGCGCTGGGAACGAGAATGATCGTCAAAGACGCTTGGCGTTTGCTTCCGACGACAACCGCCGTCGTTGTCGGCGTGGCAGCTTTCGCGAAATCCTTCGTGCCGTTCTATCTGATCGGGTCAACACCGATCTTTGCCGTAACGTGCTTCCTCGGCGTTCTACTGGTCATGCTAGCCGGCCGGAAGCTCGCCGAACAGGCAGCGCATGCAACTGACATTTTCCTCGTCCTGGCCCTGTTTTATTGCACTGTTATCGCGAGCTTCCTTATCAATTCGCTTAGCCGCGTCCCAGTAACACATTTGCTTGGCATCCTAATTTTCCACGGACTGTTTCTTGTCTTTGGATTTGCCGCCGCCCGTGCCGTGAGGACGGTCTTCGTCGTGCTGCTGGTTCAAGCGGCCATTTACATCCTCGTCATCGCGCAATATGTCGTAAGGGTTGGCGATCCGATGCACGCCGGCTATTTGGATGACATTTTCGGCGTCGGAATCTTGGCGATCTCAATCACGTTTCACCAGACCATCGGCGCAGCTCTTGGGCTCGCGACGCTCGCTTTGATTGGCTTTGCCACGAAAAGAACGAGACTTCTCGCTTTCGCGGCCTTACCGCTCGTTTTGCTGTTCATGTTCCACATTGCTGCGAGAACCGCCATGGTCGCGCTGGCCTGCAGTCTGCTCTTTCTGGGAGGCGCAACGCTCTGGGCGCGTTCGAGAAAGCTGGCAATAGCCGGCGTCGGGACGATCATCGTGATGGCTATGGCGGCGTCGTTCCTATTCTATCAGCGCGCGCTCCACGACAAGACCGTCGACGCCAACGCGCCGGACGCCATCTCGCGCACCATCCGCGAAATTCAGGATCCGCGCCCTCTGTTCCGGATGCAAATCTGGAAGCGGACGATTGATCATATCGCAACCAAGCCTGATCGGCTGCTGCTCGGCCGCGGCATCGGCGTCTATCCCATCGACGAAGGCTTCGGTCCTCCGAACTGGCTGCTGAAGCCCGCGGACGGCAACAAATACTACCCGCACAATATCTACCTCGACGTGCTCTATGAGGCCGGCCTTGCCGGTTTGCTGCCCGTCATCGCCCTGACAATGCTGCCCCTATGCATGTCGCTCGGCCGCTGGAACAACTATGGGACTGCGGATCAGGCGGCGATCCTCCTCTACGTTTTCAATTTCGTCGCCATGCTGTTCTCGGGCTCGTTCGCTTTCTCCTACGATTTCCAGTTCTTCCTTGGCCTTGCCATCGGCGTCGTCGCGCTGAGCCGAGGCACGCCCCGCGTTCCCGCCGAACTTCGGAAATCGGGCGCGACGCAGCCGACGCCACGATTAGCCCAATGATCAGCACGCCGTAGCGTTCTCCGCGTTGTGGATGAACGTCTCGTCGAACATGAAGGCCTGGGCCCTCGCGCCAAACGCGTTCGACGCCGTCGACCGGGATGTGGGACTTCTCCAAGTTCGGCGTGACGAGGAAGGTGATAGCCCGAGCCTGCCAATAGATCGCAGTGCGAGCTTGCCGCTTGGCGGCAGTATGATGCATCGCGCCATCCTCCGGGAATTTCTCGACCGGGATCACCGGTGTATTGGGAACCACCGAGCCCGCATGCATCAGCACGTTGTAGGGCACGAGATAGGTCGAATGATCGGCCGCTCTGCCGGGCAAAGCGGTGAGCACGGAAATGGCGTCGAACCGACGATGGCGTACATCGCGAAGAGTTGTGCCGAGAAAATCTGCTTCAGGATAGTCCCTACTGTGATGGGCACCGCTGCTATTTCCGGAGAAATCCTGCGCAAGGTCGTACCGAACGAGAAGCTTCTCGATTTCACCATGGCCCGAATTTAACGGCAAGCTCGCCGACATCCTTAGGTTGTGCAGCGATGCTCCCGCTTGCGCCTACCTCTTCATTTACTTAATCTTGGAACGGGCTTGATCGGCAAGAGGGCTATCGGGATGCCGGACGATGAAGAGCTCAAGCGCTTCGGCGGAGCCGCGCCGTCGGGCTATCTCGTGTTCCTCCGCGACGGCAATTTCCGGGCTCCGCGCCGGTGGGTTCCGGAAGACCGGCAGGCGGCTCACCCGCATTGGCTTTTCTGAACATCAGGGCACTTGCCCCCGGAGGAATACGGTCAGGAATTGGCAGGGACAGAGCTGACAGTATCGCCAGGACCACACCGAAGCCTCGGACCTTCCTGACCTTTTCCCAGTTTCCCACGGCGTTTTCTGCAGGGTAAATCTCGGTTAACGAAGGATTGCTATCAAGCCTGGACGAATGCAGTCAAAGTTACGCCGTGCGTATGGTGCGCAGGCTTAGGATTCCAGCTGCATGGCGAAGTTTTGTAAACGATAATGCCAATATACTCTGACGAAACGGCGCTGCTCGCCGGGTTCCAGGGCCGATACGGAAAGATTGGGTGGGTCCAGTGTGCAGTATTTGCAGGAAACTCGGCCTATCATCCGTCGGCAACTCCGATGGGCCGTCGGTGTCCGATTGGATGGTAGACACGGGCGCGGCCGAAAAATTCGGCGTTGATAGCGCGCGCTTTGATGCCGTAACCGCGCCTTTGCGCGATCGGGCCACTCGCGCCGTGGCGCGTCACCGGCCGGAACTTGCGGGAAAGCGCATCTTCCTCTTTCCGGATTCGCAGATCGAGATCCCGCTTGCGCGGTTCCTGGCGCGCGAACTCGGCATGGACCTGGTCGAGATCGGCACGCCTTATCTGCATCGCGACCATCTCGCGAGCGAGCTGGCCCTGATGCCGCCCAGCGTCCTCGTCAGCGAAGGGCAGGACGTCGACCGGCAGCTCGATCGCTGCCGCGAGGCGCGCCCGGATCTCGTGGTTTGCGGCCTTGGCCTCGCCAATCCGCTGGAGGCCGAGGGCATCGCCACAAAATGGTCCATCGAACTGATCTTCACGCCCATTCAGGGGTACGAGCAGGCGGGCGATCTTGCCGAACTGTTCGCACGCCCGCTGGTGCGCCGGGCAAGACTGGTGGCCTAGATGCAGCTCACGGTCTGGACATATGAAGGCCCTCCCCATGTCGGCGCGATGCGCATCGCAACCGCCATGCGCGGCGTCCATTACGTGCTCCATGCGCCGCAGGGCGATACCTATGCCGACCTGCTGTTCACGATGATCGAGCGCCGGGATCGCAGGCCGCCCGTCACCTACACGACGTTCCAGGCGCGCGATCTTGGCGGCGATACCGCGCAGCTTCTGCAATCGGCAGCCGCCGATGCCTTCGCCCGCTTCGCGCCTGATGTGATGCTCGTCGGAGCATCCTGCACAGCCGAGCTTATCCAGGACGATCCGGGCGGATTGGCGCAGGCGCTACAATTGCCGATCCCGGTCGTCCCGCTCGAGCTTCCCGCCTATCAACGCAAGGAAAACTGGGGCGCATCGGAAACCTTCTTCCGTCTCGTGCGGGCGCTTGCGACCGTGGCCCCAGCCGCATCCCGCCCGAGACGGGAGCGGGGCGCGCGCCCCGTCTGCAATCTGCTTGGTCCAACCGCGCTTGGCTTCCGTCATCGCGATGACCTCGCGGAAGTCACCAGGCAGATTGCGGATCTCGGGATCGACATCGGCGTCACCGCACCCTGGAATGCCACCGCGGCGGATCTCGCGCGACTGGGTGAGGCGGATTTCAATGTTGTGCTCTACCCGGAAATCGCGTTGACCGCCGCCAGATGGCTGGAGCGGACCTTCGGCCAGCCCTTCACCAAGACTATCCCGATCGGCGTCGATGCGACGCGACGGTTCATTGCGGAGGTTGCGGCGCTCGCAGGCCTCGATCCGGCCAATGCGCTGTCACGGTCCGAGTCGCGTCTGCCCTGGTATTCACGCTCGGTGGATTCGACCTACCTCACCGGCAAGCGCGTCTTCATCTTCGGCGATGCCACCCATGCGATTGCCGCCGCGCGCGTCGCGTCGGGCGAGCTTGGTTTCGATGTCGTCGGTCTCGGCACCTACAGCCGCGAATTTGCTCGCGAGCTACGCGAGGCAGCCGCGCAATATGGAATCGAGCCGCTGATCACCGACGACTACCTCGAAGTCGAGGCGAAGGTCGCGGAATTGCAGCCCGAACTCGTGCTCGGCACGCAGATGGAGCGCCACATCGCCAAGCGGCTCGGCATTCCCTGTGCAGTCATATCGGCACCCACGCATGTGCAGGATTTTCCCGCGCGCTATTCGCCGCAGATGGGATTCGAAGGCGCCAACGTCATCTTCGACACCTGAGTACATCCTTTGATGATGGGCCTGGAAGAGCATCTGCTCGGCATGTTCCGCGAGGACAGCGAGTTCAACGACACGATGCCCTCGCATCTCGGTCACGCGCCGAAGCAAGCCACGCCCGCCGCGATCGACATGCATGCGCATCCGATCGAGGTCGCCACGTCCCCCGCAGCCGTTTCATGGGACGGCGAGGCGGAGCGGGAGCTCCACAAGATTCCATTCTTCGTTCGCGGCAAGGCGCGCCGCAACACCGAACGGTTCGCGCAGGCGCGAAACGTCGCACTGATCACGCTCGAGACCTTGTACGATGCCAAAGCGCATTTCGGCCGCTGACAGGACGCCCATCCGGGTCGTCATCGTGACGATGGACAGCCATCTGGCGTCAGCAGCGTCGCGCGCGCGTGCCACCCTGTGCGCCGAGTTGCCGGGACTCGATCTTGCGATCCATGCTGCCGACGAATGGAGTTGCAATCCGGCGGCGCTGGAGCATTGCCGCGAGGATATCGCGCGCGGCGACATCATCGTCGCGACCATGATGTTCCTGGACGAGCACATCCAGTCGGTCATGCCGGCGCTGGTCGCGCGCCGCGATCATTGCGATGCCATGATCGGCTGCCTGTCCGCGGGCGAAGTGGTGCGGCTGACCAGGCTCGGCAGGCTGACGATGTCCGGCTCGGGCGGAGGCATGCTGTCTCTGCTGAAGCGGTTACGGGGCAGCCGCTCCGGCAATTCCAGTGGTTCGGGCCAGATGAAGATGCTGCGGCAGATGCCGCGGCTGCTTCGCTTCATTCCGGGTAAGGCTCAGGACCTGCGCGCCTACTTCCTCACGCTGCAATACTGGCTGGCGGGCTCCGAGCAGAATTTCGCAAACCTCATCCGCTTTCTCGTCAATGGCTATGCGGACGGTCCGCGCGCGAAGCTTCGCGGCGCGCTCAAGGTCGCCGAGCCCATCAGCTATCCCGAACTCGGGCTCTATCACCAGAAGCTTCCGAAGAAGATCGTCACACGTCTCGACCAGCTGCCGAGCCTGCAAAACTCGGCCGGCCGCGTCGGCGTGCTGCTGATGCGCTCCTATCTTCTGGCCGGCAACACCGCGCATTATGACGGCGTTCTGGACGCGCTTCAGGCGCAGGGCCTGACGGTCATTCCGGCCTTCGCCTGCGGCCTCGATTCGCGGCCCGCGATCGAGCATTATTTCATGAAGGACGGCGTCGCGACGGTCGACGCGGTGCTCTCCTTGACCGGCTTCTCGCTGGTCGGCGGACCCGCCTATAACGATGCACGCGCCGCCGAGACCATGCTCGCCGGGCTGGACGTACCCTACATCGCCGCGCATCCCCTCGAATTCCAGACCGTGGAGCAGTGGCGCGAGGATGCGCGCGGGCTTACGCCGGTCGAAGCCACCATGATGGTCGCGATTCCCGAGCTGGACGGCGCCATCGGCCCGATGACTTTCGGCGGACGGTCATCCAGCATGGACACCGCGGGCGACATGGCCGCGATCCCCGATCGGGCCGCGATGCTGGCGTCCCGCGTCGCAAAGCTCGTGGCCTTGCGCAAGGGCGCGCGCACCGGGCGCAGGCTCGCGATCGTGCTGTTCAACTTTCCGCCGAACGGCGGCAGCGCGGGTACGGCCGCCTATCTCTCGGTATTCGAGTCCTTGCACAACACGATGAAGGCGCTGCATGCGGCAGGCTATTCGATCGAGGTGCCATCGACGGTCGAAGAACTGCGGTCACGTGTGCTGAAGGGAAATGCGGACCGTTTCGGTACGGACGCCAACGTTGTCTCGCGCATTACAGTCGACAATCACGTCCGCCGCGAACGCTGGCTCGCCGAGATCGAAAAGCAGTGGGGACCGGCTCCTGGCCGGCATCAGACGGATGGCGGCCACCTGCTGGTGCTCGGCGAGCGGTTCGGCAATCTGTTCGTCGGCCTGCAGCCCGCCTTCGGCTATGAAGGCGATCCAATGCGGCTCCTGTTCGAGCGCGGCTTCGCGCCGACGCATGCCTTTGCCGCATTCTATCGCTGGATCCGGGAGGATTTCGCGGCCGATGCGGTGCTGCATTTCGGCACCCATGGCGCGCTCGAATTCATGCCGGGCAAGCAGGCCGGGCTGTCCGGCGAATGCTGGCCGGACCGGCTGATCGGCGATCTGCCGAATTTCTATCTCTACGCGTCCAACAATCCATCGGAGGGCGCGCTCGCCAAGCGGCGTGCCGCGGCCACGCTGATCAGCTATCTGACGCCCTCGATAGCGCGGGCGGGACTTTACAAGGGGCTTGCCGATCTGAAGGACTCGCTCGATCGCTGGCGAGCCCTCCCGCCCGACACCAGCGAAGCCGTGGGCGCCGATGCGCTGACGCTGATTCAGGCCCAGGCCGCCGCCGTCGATTTGGCAGCGGCCGAGCCTGCGTGGGGCGATGATGCGGCCGAGCGCATCGCTTCACTCGGCGACAGCGTCCGTGAGCTCGAATATTCGCTGATTCCCCACGGACTTCACGTCGTCGGCGCCCCGCCGCCCGCTTCGGAGCGCGCCGAGTTGCTGGACGCAGCCGAGATCAACGATGCGGATGCGCGCGCCTCGCTCGATGCGCTGCTGGCCGAGGATCACGAGATTCCCGCCATCATCCACGCGCTCGACGGCGGCTACATCCGTCCGGTTCCCGGCGGCGATCTGCTGCGCAACACCGACGTGCTGCCGACCGGCCGCAATCTGCACGGCTTCGATCCGTTCCGGATTCCGAGCGCGTTCGCGGTCAAGGACGGCGCGCGACAGGCCGAACGGCTGCTGGCGCGTCACACCGGCGAGAATAAAGCGTTGCCGGAAACGGTCGCGCTGGTGCTGTGGGGCACCGATAATCTGAAGACCGAGGGCGGTCCGATCGCGCAGGCCCTCTGGCTGCTCGGCGCCGAACCGCGCCACGACAGCTATGGCCGGTTGGCTGGCGCGCAACTCGTGCCGCTCGATCGGCTTGGACGGCCTCGGGTCGATGTCGTGATCACCCTGTCCGGAATCTTCCGGGACCTGATGCCGCTGCAGACCAAGCTGCTTGCCGAGGCCGCGCTGCTCGCCGCAAGCGCCGAAGAGCCGCTCGACCAGAACTATGTCCGCAAGCATGCGCTCGCCTATCA
>Ga0081540_1003123_pt1 | contig 13246 bp, 11 predicted proteins | sample TabmetS2T1R1_FD_71024 | JGI IMG/M metagenome (GOLD analysis project Ga0081540, IMG submission 71024) | Tabebuia heterophylla rhizosphere microbial communities from the University of Puerto Rico - S2T1R1 | ecosystem: Host-associated > Plants > Roots > Rhizosphere ... | reverse complement strand
TCCACAATCTACAAGCAGCTTGAGGATTATCGCAACGGCACCAGGTCATGGGGCGTGATGGGCGCCGTCGCGAAAGCGTTGTCCAAGAAGGACTCGGCGGATGTCGCCTCCTATTACGGCAAACGTCCCGACGGACAGAAGATTGCGCTGGTGAATTTTGCGGAGCGCGATTTCGGTCAAACCGATCCGGCACGCAGGCTGGTTTTCATCGGCGATCCAAAGCGCGGGATTGCGCCTTGCGCCGCCTGCCACGGGCCGATGGGTTTCAAACACGGCGCGCCCGACCTGCGCGGCCAGCGTGCGGCCTACGTCGAGCGGCAGCTCGCCGCCTTCGCGCAGGAGTCGCGCAAGAACGATATCTACGCCACCATGCGCATGATCGCCCGTGAACTCACGGAGGGCGAACGGCGGGAGCTGGCGCAGTATTACGGCAGTCAAACGCCCGATTAGCAGTCGTCGCTGTCGAGTCAACGTGATAAGGGCCGATGCGCCAGCAAGCTAGACGGCCCCCGTCCGAAGGGAAGGTACCCAACCGTGTCGGTTGTCGATCACAACTCCAGTGGTCTTAGCCCTCGGATCTCGGAAGCCGAGGTCAGCGACTATATCGCGCTGCTAAAGCCGCGGGTGATGTCACTTGTAATCTTCACTGCGTTGGTGGGACTTGTGATTGCGCCGGGGCATTTTCATCCGGTGCTGGCGATCACCACGCTGCTCTGCATTGCGGTCGGCGCCGGCGCCGCCGCCGCGCTGAACATGGCACTCGAAGGCGACATAGACGCGTTGATGACGCGCACCGCCAACCGGCCGATCCCGCGTGGCCGTGTCACGGGCGCAGAAGCGATGGCGTTCGGCGTGACGCTTTCTTTCCTCTCGGTGATTACGCTTGGCATCCTCGTGAATTGGTATGCGGGCACTCTGCTGGCCTTCACCATCTTCTTCTATGTCGTGATCTACACGCTGTGGCTGAAGCGCCGCACTTCGCAGAACATCGTGATCGGTGGCGCCGCGGGCGCCTTGCCGCCGGTGGTCGCCTGGGTCGCGGTGACCGACTCGTTGTCGGTGGAGCCGCTACTCTTGTTCCTCATCATCTTCTTCTGGACACCGCCGCATTTCTGGGCGCTGGCACTGTTCCGTTCCGACGACTATGCGCGCGCGGGCGTGCCGATGTTGCCCGTGGTCGCGGGTTCCGATGCGACGCGGCGGCAGATCCTGCTGTACACAATCGTGCTGGATCTGGTAGCCGCCGCGCCGTGGCCGCTCGGCTATTTCGACGCGGTCTATGGCGTCAGTTCGCTCATTCTAGGCGCTGGCATGCTTGGGCTCGCTGCCAACGTCTATCGTCGCCGCGAGCGATCGGAGTCGCTCCGCGCCACGCGAAGATTGTTTGCCTTCTCCATCCTTTATCTGTTCGCGCTGTTTGCGACGCTGCTCGTCGACCGCGCCACCGGCTTCAGCCGCGCGATCCAGGTTGTAACGTCAGGTCCGCCGGCCGCGCCGCTATCGGACCGCGTGGCGAAACCGACATCGACGGATTTCGCGCAAACCCGTTCAAATCCCGGCAAGGTCATCCGCGAGAACAAGTTCGTAGATCGATAAAGTGGTCGCAACACCTCTTATCGACATGCGGAGCTACGTTCATGATGATACTGGCTGTTCTCCTAGGTGCTGCTGTGATCAACGCCTCCACGCTTTCCGCTCTGGCGTCCGATTGCGCGTCAGCCAGGGATATTGATGCGTCTCTCGCGCACTGGGCGACGGTGAGCACCCAGCCGGCGAAAACTGCCGACAACGAAACGACCTGCCGCACCTACGCCGCGTCATTCTCTGAATCCGTGACACTCCGTCAGGCGGCCGCGCTATGCGCTCGGGACGCGGACCAGGCGTGGAATCTCGTTGTTCGCGATTCGGAGATCGATGCCTTCAACAACCTGCTGGCGACCAGGTGCGGTTGAACACCTCTGTCGGCGGCCGATTCGCAAGGGTACGCAGATAATCCTTTTACCTTTTGTGACTCCCTGGATGTGGCTCCAGATCCTGGCGGCATCACCGCTTGCGTTGTCCGCGCTGCCCCTGGAGCGCTCACTCGATATCGCCCCGCCATCCTTTCGGCCCATTTGAGGCCAGACCTGAAATTGTCAAGCCACATTGTGTGTGGCAAACTTTCCTGTTCAAGCTGGTCTGGCCAGCCGAGAAGGACGAGCTGGATAGGGCATGGGCGGTGAGACCGCTGGAGCTCGTCCGCATCGCGCGCGCCAATTCGTGCAGGCTGATCGACTGACACGTTGGTATGGCTGCCGCAAAGCGAAGAGGTCCGCGACTGACGGACGCGATCAGCCGACCGGTGCTCATCCCGCCGATTTTCTGTTAGCGCTCATATTGGTGTGATGATAACACCTCAACCTGATCTTGAACGCAGTGCAGGCAATGAGTGAGGGCGATCTAATCTTGCGCGAGTTGTGGATCAGCACTTCGGCGAACGGATCGGATGGCGTGCTGGTCTCTCTACGGGATTCCGGGCCAGGCATGCCCCCGGAAAGCCTCGATCGTCTTTTCGATCCATTTTACACAACCAAATCGGCCGGCATGGGAATGGGATTGGCGATCTGCCGTTCAATTGTGGAAGGACACGGTGGACGAATATGGGCCACGCCCAACGTCCCGCGGGGCGCGGCCTTTTACTTCACGCTCCCTACCGCTCGCGAATAGATCGCGGTACGAAATTTCGACCACGGATGAATTCGATTTGCGAACAGGCGCCGCTGATTTGCTGCGGGCCTTGGCGGCAGTGCAGCATCGGATTGGGTGGACAGAGCCGCGGGCTAGATCCGGTCTTTCGCCGTCGCGTTGTTCGGCCGAGGGGCCACTTCCTGACGTGGGCACGCGCAATAACGACCATGCGCGGAAACCTGGGACTTCACTCCCTCCCTCCGTCCATCCCACCGATCCCGGTCGCAAGTGCCCTTGCCGGACGGTGGGAGCGGTATTCTTTGGCCTTAAATAGCCGTATTGACGTTGAGCTTTTCACTCTAATATGAGGTCATGAGTGATCCTCCCCCTTCGGAGAGGTGAGCCGAAATGGCATCCAGTGGCAGAGGCGACCTCGATCATCCTTCTGCATCCGCGACGGAACGTGACGGACACAATCACCTAGATGCGCCAGTCGAACTGACCTTCTCGTTTGGCCCGTTCCGCCTCTCTCCGCGGCGGCAACTATTGCTTAAGGGAGAAACTGCGGTTCCTCTCGGAAGTCGTGCCTTTGAAATTCTGCATGCTTTAGTTGAGCAAGCCGGCGAAGTGGTCGACAAAAATTCGCTCATGAATCGGGCCTGGTCGGATGTCACGGTCGATGAATCCAACCTACGAGCTCAAATCACCAACTTGAGGCGCGTACTGGCCGAGGGTGGGACTGGCGAGAACTATGTCGTCACTTTGCCAAGCCGAGGGTATCGATTTGTCGCGGTAGTTGCACGATCCACCAGCAATGCGGCGCAGTCCAAAGAAACCCGCAAGGGACGCAATCTTTTCGATCGCCCCACCCGATTGATCGGCCGCGCCGATATCGTAGCGATGGTGGGTAGCCGCTTGCAGCGAAGCCGATTCGTTACGATTGTCGGACCGGCCGGCATCGGCAAGACAACGGTTGCCCTGGCGGTGGCCGATAAGCTGCTGCCATCCTACCAGGACGGTGCAAGATTTGTTGACCTTGCGCCTCTTAAGGAACCCAGGCTCGTACCCAGCGCGCTCGCATCAGTGCTTGGCGTTGCTGTTCGCTCGGAGAATCCCTATCCCGCGCTGGTTTCCTTTCTGAAGGACAAGCAGATCCTGATCCTCTTGGATAATTGCGAGCATGTCTTGTTGGCAGCCGCGGCTTTGGCTGAAGAATTGTTGAAAGGGGTACCGGGCGTCCATGTCCTTGCGACAAGTCGAGAGCCTTTGCGTGCCCAAGATGAGCGCGTGCAGCGCCTCCCACCGCTGGAAACTGCTCCCGCTTCGGCAGCGCTGACAGCCGCTGAAGCGCATACCTACCCAGCAGTCCAACTCTTTGTCGAGCGTGCAACCGCAAGTGCCGGCGGCTACGAGTTCAAGGATGAAGACGCCCCGGTTGTCGCACAAATCTGCCGCCGGCTCGACGGCATTGCACTGGCAATTGAGCTTGCAGCAGGCCGTGTCGACGCCTTCGGAGTTCGCGGAGTTGCCAGTCGCCTGGATGATCGATTCCAACTCTTGACGCGCGGTCGACGGACAGCATTGCCACGGCATCAAACGCTCAGTGCAGCATTCGATTGGAGCTACGAATTGCTTTCTGAAACCGAACGCGCCGTCATGCGCCGGTTGGGGGCATTTGCTGGACGCTTTACGATGGACGCGGCAATAGCCGTGACTGGAGATGCCGATATCGCAGCGGCTATGGTGGACGAAACGGTCGCCGACCTTGTCGAGAAATCGCTCGTTGTAGCCGATGTGGGAGATGCCACGGTATTTTACCGGCTAACCGATACTGCTCGCGCGTACGCTCTGAAGAAACTCACTGAAAACGGCGAATCGCAGGCCGTTTCAAGGCACCACGCGTTACACTTTCTTGAGCAATTCGAGCGTGCTCATTCGGATTGGGCGACATGGCCTACGGCCGAATGGCTGGCAACATATGCCGCAAAAATCGATGATCTCCGCAGCGCTCTTGACTGGGCGTTTTCGCCAAGCGGCGATGCTGGAGCCGGGATAGCCCTTACTGTCGCTGCCATTCCCCTGTGGTTCGAGATGTCGCTGATGGAGGAATGTCGCGTGCGCGCCGAGCGTGCGCTAACAACACTGGAAAAAAGTGCCATCAACGATGACCGTCGTCGGATGCTCCTCTACGCCGCAGTCGCCTGGTCGCAGATGTATACCGCAGGATCAGGCCGCGATACAGGGGCAGCATGGGCTACCACTGCTGAAATCGCGGAAGCGCTGAATGATACCGACTACCGATTGCGCGCGCTCTGGGGAACATGGGCGACGCACATTAACAGGGGAGAATTTGGCGCGGCGCTGTCGCTAGCAAAACGTTTTTCCGAGTTTGCCGAGACGACGGCGGATAAGAATGACCACCTGATCGGCGATCGATTGACCGGCGTGGCGCTGCATTTTCTTGGTGATCAGCCCGGCGCAAGATTGCACCTGGAACGAATGCTTGCCAGCTATGTCGCGCCGATTCAGCGGTCTCATGCGGTCCGGTTTCAATTCCACCAGCAAGTGTCCGCGCGCATGACGCTTGCGCGCGTTCTATGGTTGCAGGGATTGCCGGAACAAGCGCTTAGCTGCGTCGAAACCAATATCGAGGACGCCCTAGCGATTGATCACACACTTTCGCTTTGCAACGCGCTGGCAAACGCGGCGTGCCCGATCACACTGCTGGCGGGCGACCTGGCGGCAGCGGAGTATTATACCAGGATGTTGCTCCGTCAGACCGCGAGGGAAGCATTTGATATCTGGCATGCCTTTGGAAGGTGCTTTGATGGTGAATTACATGTCAAGCGCGGGCATCTCGCGGCTGGATTGCGGCAGCTTGGAACTGGCGTCGACGAGCTGCGTCGAGCAGGGTTCAGCCAGTATCTAACGACGTTCCTGGGCAGGCTGGCGGAGGGTCTGGCGGCGGCAGGGGACACACCGCAAGCGCAGGCAACAATCAATGAGGCAATCAAGCGAAACGAGGGTAGCGAAGAACGTTGGTGCACTCCGGAGCTGCTGCGGATCAAAGGTGCGGTCATCCTGCAGCAAGGGACTGACAATGCCGCGGCCATGGCCGAGAGAGTTTTTCTGGAGTCGATTCAGCTAGCTCGAAGGCAAGAGGCGCTCGCGTGGGAGTTGCGCACCGCAACGAGCCTCGCGCGATTGTGGCTGGATCAAGGGAGGATAGGCGAGGCATACGAACTCATTTCACCGGTCTATGGTCGGTTCCGCGAAGGTCATCAAACCGACGATCTTAGGGCCGCAAACAATCTGCTGGGTGACCTCGGGAAACATCGCTAGCGCAGGTGCGGTCCGAAGCGGCCCTCTCAGGGCTTCTGACCCTACTAAAGTTCAAGATGTTGTAGGCCGACTTCACGTCCCCTGCGGAGAATTCGCAAGAATTCACAACGTTTCGTTGGAGCTTGATCTGGGCCGCGCTCATGATGGATGAAGCGCGAGGCCGCTATGCCGTATCCGAGGAAAGAATCATTAGATGGCGCCGACACACCGCTGCTCGAGTTGGCGACGCAGCAGTTTGTCGATGCGATCGCCGACGGACCGATGATGCGCAAGCTGTCTCCCGAGGACGCGAGAAGATTTCTGGAGGATATCCAATCGGGAGATATCGGCAAACCGGCCGCACATCTGGAGGACTTGGTGATTCCAGCCGGCCCTACCGGATCGGCTCCGCTTCGCATCGTCCGGCCAGAGGGCGCAACTGAAGCACTGCCTGCACTCGTGTACATCCACGGGGGCGGCTGGGTCTTCGGCGACAAGAACACGCACGATCGGCTAATCCGGGAAATCGCCGTCGGTGCAAACGTAGCGTTGTTTTTTGTGGGTTACGATCGCTCGCCGGAGGTTCAATATCCCGTCGCGATCGAACAAGTTTATGCCGTCATCAAATATCTGGTACAACACGGCGAGCGGCTGGCAATCGATCCCACGCGCCTCGCTATTGCTGGCGACGGCGTCGGCGGCAATATGGCCGCAGCCGTCACGCTTCTGGCCAAGCAGCGCCGCGGCCCCAAGATCGACCTGCAGGTGCTGTTCTATCCTGCCGTCGCCGCAATATTCGACACCGGGTCCTACGCCTCGTACGCAAATGGGCCATGGCTGACCAAGCCGGCCATGGAATCGTTCTGGAACGCCTATCTTCCGGACGTCGGCATGCGCAAGAGAATCACCGCTGCGCCACTCAATGCTTCGATTGATGAGCTGACAGGCCTGCCGGACACTCTCGTCATTGTCGCAGAGCACGATGTACTGCGTGACGAGGGCGAGTGCTACGCGCGCAAATTGGCTCGAGCAGGGGTGCGTGTCACCTCAACGAGATACAATGACACGATCCACGATTTCGTCATGCTTAACGCATTGGCCGATACGCCGGCGGCGCGCGGCGCCATTGCGCAGACCAGCGCCTTTATCCGGTCCATTCTTGAATGAGAGCGTAGCCACGAACGCAGCATCTCGTCACAGGAGACGCAAACATGCAGATCGAACTCGCGCACGCCCCGCAGGTTCGGACGCTGGGCGAACTAGAGGCGGAGCTGAATGAATCACTCGGTGCCATCATGCTCAATTGTGGTGTAAGCCTGCGTTGGCTCGATAGAGCTGAGCCGGACCTGAACGAAGCGCTCACGTCGATGAGGCGGGTGCTTGCGGACGCGCATCGCGCTGTCGAGACCGTCGTGCGCGTACGGAGATTGGTAACATCGGCGCAAACCTCATCGGCTCGCCGCCAGGATTGAGCGCTATTCCCAAGGCATCGCCCAAAATGGGCCGGATCCGGTCTATGAAGATGATGAAGCTCACGTGCGTTGATCGAGTTCCCTGGTCCGACTGCCGCGCTCGCTCACCGCGATCAAAAGTCACCAGCGATCAGCGGGTACCGGTCCGCCACTTCCGATGGTCGCGGTAGGGACGAGGATTTCTCCTCGCCCCGCACAGATCCCGGCGTGCTACTAACGCACCGGGCTCCTCCCTCGGGTCAGACGTCGTATGTGAGCGATCTAGTGTCGCTCGTCGTCCGACGTGCAGCCATCATTTGGATCGACCCGGCATTTCGGCTCAGTGTCCGAACCGCGGCCGCCTAACGGCTGTTCCCATTGGGTGAGGCCCTTCCCTCCGCGACTCCCGCCGGGAGTTGCCTCCCCTTGTTCAGTCGCTTCGCATGTACTGTGGCCTGATCCAACTTCTCATCCACGTACACGCTCGGCGTGCGGCTTGTCGCCTTGCCGTCCGCGGTTTTGACTAGCAGGTCGTGCACGCTCTCGTCGCAGGTAGCCATGCGCTCCGGTGCTTCCTGCGCCCCGCCGCCAAAGTTGATAGCTCGTGCGGTAGGCGGCCAACCTCGCGATATCAACCGCCGTCAGCAGGCCGAGCCGGTGAAGCTCCGGCGCGACGCGCCACCATTCATCGGCCGCATAACCCGTCACGAAAGGCGGTGGCTCCGGACATTGCGGATCGACAGCGGGCTGCGGCTCGGGCGACAGCCGGCGCTTGCCGGGATTGCTGCGCAGCCGCTGCAATGGAAAGGGAATCGGAGGCGGTCCGGGCATGGAAACACCTGTTCAGCGAACCTTCGGGGTGTCGTCAAGGTCCAAAACCGGGGTTTCAGAAATCCGATTTTGGGGCGGCGTACCGCGAGGCTGTTCTTTCCAAAGAAACCCGCAACCAGCGGGCGCTAAAATTGGACCGCCGCCGCGCTCGTAAATGTTGCCGGTTGCCATTTTCGCACCCGCCCCTCGCCCTTGATCTGCTCTGCGACGCTGTGGCGCGCCCGCTGATGCGCTCCGCCTCGGCGAATGGGGCCAGAATTGAAGGACCCACTCATCTCAGGAGCCATGGTCATGAACGGACACGATATTTCTCTCGTGGTCGCTGGCGTGATCGGGAGCGGCGTTGCCATCGTTCACGGCGCATTAACGCAGCGTTTGCTGGTCAAGCCTACTCTAGAACTGTCGATACCGAGTCTCGCGCGAAAACTCATTCCGGGGCTGCTGCAATTCAGCACGTTTAACTGGTTCGTCAGCGGCATCGCCCTCGTCGCAGTAGCCTTTGCGCACGAATGGGAAACAAAGTTCGCAGTGGGGGTGCTCGCAGCAAGCTCCTATCTGTTCGGAGCGCTCGGCAATCTGTGGGCGACAGGAGGCCGACATTACGGCTGGATGCTTTACGGCGTTGCGGTTCTCGCTATCATCTACGGTCTCAGTGGCTGATGGGCATCGCCTTCGCCGTATCAGTTCAGCCGCCGTCGGTAGGGGTACTCTCGCTCTAAAGATCGGTGGAGCGGCTCACGCGCGCCTCCCGATCCCCCTTTCCCGGGGCGAGGCGCGGTCCCACGCGCGCTTTACGCAAGGCGCGCGGCTAGGCCGCTTGCGTGAACGCGCAGTTGGTCTCCTAAAAGCTTGCGCCTCAAGGGTGCTCTGCTAGCCGTGCTCTAACTTCAGGGTGGTGGTGACTGCGCGTTAAAAAGCTTAATGGCTTCAAAGCGGCTTTTGGGTCACCACCTTTTTGCAAGCTGTTGAAGTCGTTGGCTTGTAGTCTGCAAAGACAACCGGAGAAGCGACCTATCAACTATCCGACCGTCGCCAAGGGACGAGCGCCTGCGGAATACGCCGACGCCGCAAAATGGCGAGGCGCTAATCCATCACCGTGGCATCGAACCTGCCTTCGATCTTCAGCCCGGCAAGCAGATCCTCGCGCAGGTTGAAGGTGAACCACAGCTCATCCATGTCGATCAGCGGGAACAGCGGCGCGCCTCCCCTGAAGTTTTCACCGAGCTCGGCGACGCGGCGGGTAATCTGGCCCGAGATGGGCGCAAGCGCCGTCAGCTCGGATACGTCAACTTCGCGCTGATTGAGACTGGCTTCAGCCTGCTGCGCTCTCGCAAGAATATTTTCCTCGTCACTGAATCATTTCACCATCAGATCGAGCGCAGCCTGGGCGGCGTCGCGCCTGCGGGTTGCCATCTCCAGATTGCCGTTCTTCGTCAACCTACTGCTGCGGCGTGAAACCTGTGGTGATCAGATGGGCCTGCCGGTCGTAGGTTTCCTTGGTCAGCATTACATCGGCTTCCGCCGCAGCGAGATCGGCCTTTCGCGCCGCGATCACCTCGGGGCGCGTGCTGTGAACGCCCTTCGCGACGGCGAGCGCGGCACGAGCCGCCAGCTGCGCGGCTGAAAGCTGCGGGCTTTGAAGCTCCGCCAGCAGCACACAGTGCTTGACTGTATCGCCCACATTGGCGCCGACCTTCGCCACCCGTCCATTAACACGCAGACTGATATCCACCCTATTGGCCGAAACTTCGCCCTGCACGGTCAGCAGCCGCGTCGCGAACCAAAGGGAACACGCCGGCCAGGGCAACCCAGCAAACGCTTCTTACGGCTGATGGCAAAGCACTCATTCTGCAAACATCCGTTTGGCGGGATCAACGGGACGGGGCGCTTCGGCAATCAGCCGGGAGCTGCGCTGACCAGTGAGATACGACCAGAGCCACTGCGTCTGTACCCGGAAGCGGTTCTGCAGCTGCGGCAGCGCAAGGACATGAAGGACCGCCCACACCATCCATGTCAGGAAGCCGCTGCTGCGAAGGTGGCGCGTCTCGAGAATGGCAAAATTCTTGCCCACCACCGCCATGTTGCCCTTGTTGCGATAGCGGAAGGGATTGCCGTCCGCGCGTCCCCGGATACGGCTTGCGATCAGCCGTCCGATAAACCGCCCTTGCTGGATGGCGGCCTGCGCAACTCCCGGCACCGGGTGGCCGTCTTGCGTAACCGAGGTCGCATCACCAACCACGAAAACGTCGCTCGCTTCACCGATCTCCAGGTAGGGACCGACCAGCGCGCGGCCGGCCCGATCAGTCTTGGTGCCGAGCATTCTCACGACTGGTGACGCAGTCACTCCTGCCGTCCACAAGACGGTGGCGCTCGCGATCCGCTCGCCACCGGCGACAACACCAAGCTCATCCACCGTCTCGACTTTCAAGCCGGTCCTGACTTCGACTCCCAGCTTGCCCAGCCGCCGCATCACCCTGGCCGATAGCGATTGATCAAAACTCGGCAGAATCCGGTCGCCGCCATCGATCAGAACGATGCGGCTCTGCGCCGGATCAATGTGACGGAAATTTCCACGCAGCGTCACCGAGACCATATGGGCGATCGAGGCCGCGAGTTCGACGCCGGTGGGGCCGGCGCCCACCAGCACGAATGTCATCTGGCGCGCGCGCGCGGTTTCGTCCTCGGTGGCCTCGGCCAGTTCGAACGCGCTGAGAATTCCAGTTCGGATGGTTTCGGCGTCATTGAGACTCTTGAGGCCCGGCGCATGCAGGGCGAACTCGTCGTGCCCGAAATAGCTGGGCCGCATGCCCGCGGCGACGACCAGGTAGTCGAACCCCTGCTTGCGGATGCCGAGCCCGGGATGGATCGCCTCGACCGTGCGAGCAGCCAGGCTGATCCCGGTGACTTCCGCCAGGACCACACTGAGATTCTTCTGTTTCGCCTCGATATGGCGAAGCGGCGTCGCGATCTCGGCTGGCGCCAGCACGGCAGTTGCGACCTGGTAAAGTAGCGGCTGAAAAATATGATGGTTGCGCCGGTCGATCAGGATGATTTCCGCGTCGGCATTCTTCAACGCGCGCGCAGCAGCGATTCCGGCAAATCCGCCGCCGACAATCACGACACGCTTCGGCCCTGCTTGCGGTTCTGCAGCCGGCGAGCCCCTATCCTGCGAAACAGTCTCGGTCAAAACGGTGCTCATCGACGTACGTACCTGACGATCTTTGTTGCTGAAGCCGCCTGCCCATTGCTCGAAACGCAATATCGCGGGCTGCCCGGTTACTCTTGGACAAGGTTGCCCGGCCTAGAACCCTCTTGCCGCATTTGCGCCGGCTGCCATTTTTCCAATGGATTCAGCATCGCAGCCGTCGCAAGCCCGAAGCGTTTACGCGGCAAGAACGTTCCGCAGCCGTCAAAGCGATGCAAGCACACTTCGCCGAGGTCAGGCACATCAGGCAGCAACCGTCGAAAGCTGCCGGAAGAGCACGCCTCACCCGGCGGCGACGCCCCGTGAGGTCCACGATGTCCTTTGATCCTGTGCTGCTATCGCGCATTCAGTTTGCCTGGGTAATCGCCTGGCACATCCTGTTGCCGGCGTTCACCGTCGGAGCGGCGTCCTTCATTGCCGTGGTGGAAGGGCTGGCGCTGAAGACTGAGCGCGAGGTTTACGTCCGCATATCGGCCTTCTGGATCAAGATTTTCGCTATCGCATTCGGCATGGGCGTCGTGACCGGCATCATCATGCCGTTCCAGTTTGGCACCAATTGGAGCCGCTTTGCCTCAGCCAGCGCAAACGTCCTGTCTCCGCTGTTCGCTTATGAGGGCTTGACCGCCTTCTTCCTGGAGGCCGCGTTTCTCGGCGTACTCCTGTTCGGTCGCAAGCTGGTGCCACCCTGGGCGCATTTCGTGGCAGCGCTCATGGTGGCGCTGGGAACGCTATTCTCGTCGTTCTGGATTCTTTCCGCCAACAGCTGGATGCAGACGCCGGTGGGTTACGAGATCATCAACGGCCAGTTCTTTCCAAAGGACTGGTTCGAAGTGATCTTCAATCCATCCTTCCCTTACCGGCTGGCGCATACCGTCATTGCCTTCTTCACGACCACCGGGTTCGTGGTGTTGGGCGTCGGCGCATATCTCCTCCGCAGAGGCCGCGCGGTCGCCGAGTCCCGCACCATGCTGTCGATGGCACTCTGGATGCTGACCGTACTGGTGCCGCTGCAGATCGTGGTCGGCGACCTGCACGGCCTCAATACACGCGAACACCAGCCGGCAAAGTTGGCGGCGATCGAGGCGCGCTGGGAGACAGCCAGGCGCGTGCCGCTGACACTGTTCGCAATCCCGGATGACAAGGCCGAGCAGAACAAGTACGCGATCGAAATTCCTTTCCTTGGCAGCCTGATCCTGACGCACGACGTTGATGGTCAGGTGAAGGGCCTGAACGACTTTCCCGCCGACCAGCGTCCTCCCGTCGCAATTCCGTTCTTCGCGTTCCGCATCATGGTCGGCTGCGCCGGTGTGATGTTTCTGCTGGTCGCGTGCGGCGCGTGGCTGCGTTGGCGCGGGCGGCTCTACGACACGCCGTTCTTTCTACGGCTGTGCCAGTACGGCATTCCGTTGGGATTTATCGCCGTGATCGCCGGCTGGTTCGTCACCGAAGTCGGCCGGCAGCCATGGACAATCTACGGGCTGCTCCGCACGACAGCTTCGGTATCGCCCTCGCTGACGAGCCTCGATGTGACGGTATCACTGCTGGGCTACATGGCCGTGTACCTGCTGATCTATCCGTGGGGTCTCGTCCTGATGTTGCGCCTGGTGCGGAAAGGTCCCGTGGAGCCAGTGGAGGCCGTTGCTGTGATTGAGGCGGGACGGCCGCCGCGCCGGTTCTCGCGCCAGCGGTGGCCGTGGTGAAAGGAGAAACACGATGAACCAAGTTCTCGATCTCGTACCGATCTGGACGTGCATTCTCGGATTGGCCGTCT
>Ga0081540_1003122_pt1 | contig 13262 bp, 12 predicted proteins | sample TabmetS2T1R1_FD_71024 | JGI IMG/M metagenome (GOLD analysis project Ga0081540, IMG submission 71024) | Tabebuia heterophylla rhizosphere microbial communities from the University of Puerto Rico - S2T1R1 | ecosystem: Host-associated > Plants > Roots > Rhizosphere ... | reverse complement strand
CTCCAGCAGGCGATTGAGCGGTTCAAGTTCGGCGAGAGTCTTCGCCGTCAGCGGACGTCCCTTGTGCTTGCGCACGAAGCCCCTGAACCACTCGCGCAAGTTCCTGGCCTGATCGGCGACCTCATCGAGTTCACCGGGGAGGGCATCTCGCCGCATGCGCTTGAGCACGTCGGTGGGCACGAGCTGCGCCTGCTCCAGCCAGTTCAGCAGGCCGCCGCCGTCATCGATCCAATCGAACGGCGTATCGATCGGTGTCGCGATTGAATTGAGAAAATCCAGTCCGGGCGCGTCGCCGACGAACATCGCAGCAGGGCGTTGGTCCATCTCAACTCCTGTTCCCGGGCGCTGGCGGCCATCGCCATCACCCATCCGTGAATGGGTTCCATAGATAACCTCCATAATAGCGTTTGACAAGTTACGACAAGTGATCGTAACTGGCATAGATTGATTAGGAAGGTTACTTACTTTCGGCCCTCTGGCACGAGCCCGGAGACCGTCATCAGCGATCCAGTTACAACTCAAGGAGAACGCCAATGCCTGCCATCGCCTATCGCACCGCCGACGTCGACGGCTGGAAAATCTTCTATCGCGAAGCAGGGCGCGCGGACGCGCCGACGTTGCTGCTGCTGCACGGCTTCCCGAGCGCGGGGCACATGTTCCGAGATCTCATCCCGCTGCTCGCCGATCGCTTTCACATCGTGGCTCCCGATCTGCCCGGCTTCGGGCAGTCCGACATGCAGGCGCGCGGCATGTTCGCCTACACTTTCGACCACGTTGCCGAGATCATCGACCGTTTCACCGAGGTGATCGGCCTGAAGCGCTTTGCGATATATGTGTTCGACTATGGTGCGCCGACCGGCTTTCGGATCGCGGCAAAACATCCCGAGCGCATCACCGCGATCATCTCCCAGAACGGCAACGCCTATGAGGAAGGGCTGAGCGACGGCTGGACTCCGATCCGCGCCTATTGGGAAGACGGGTCGGAGAAAAACCGCGATGCGCTGCGCGCCTTCCTCAAGCCGGAGACCACGGTCTGGCAGTACACCCACGGCGTACCGGACACGACCAAGGTGTCGCCGGACGGCTACTCGCTGGACAATTTCTATCTGTCGCGGCCCGGCGCCGACGAGGTGCAGCTCGATCTGTTCGGCGACTACAAGAGCAACATCGCGCTCTATCCGGCCTTCCAGAACTATTTCCGTACCCACAAGCCGCCGTTCCTCGCGGTATGGGGCAAGAACGATCCGTTCTTCCTGCCGGCGGGAGCCGAGGCCTTCAAGCGCGACAATCCAAACGCCACGGTGCGTTTCTTCGACACCGGCCATTTCGCGCTGGAGACCCATGCAGCCGAAATCGGCGCCGCCATCCGCGACTTCCTTCCCCGCTGACATCAGCAGATCGCGCCTGCTTCGCCGCGCGGGGCAGGGCGCTTCAACTCAAGGAGAGCCCACATGCGTGCCATCGTCCTCGAGAAATTCGGCGGTCTCGACAGCCTCGTTTACAAGGACATCCCGGAGCCGGAGCCCGAGGCCGGTTACGTCGTCATCGAGATCAAGGCGTTCGGGCTCAACCACGCCGAGTTGCACATGCGCCGCGGCGAGTGGGCCGAGGCAGCGCCGGTCAGCGGCATCGAATGCGTCGGCATCGTGAAATCCTGCCCCGGCGGCGAGTTTCCGGTCGGCGCGAAGGTCGCGGCATTGATGGGCGGTCTCGGTCGCACCATCAACGGCAGCTACGCGCAATACACGCGTGCGCCGGTGTCGAATGTCGCGCTGATCGAAGCCGACCTGCCATGGGCCGAGCTGGCGGCCATTCCCGAAACCTACGCGACCGCCTGGACCTGTCTCTTCCGCAATCTGGAGATCAGGAAAGGCCAGTTGCTCGTCATCCGCGGCGCGACGTCATCCTTCGGCCAGGCCGCGCTCAAGATGGCGGTCAATGCCGGGGCGCGGGTGATCGCGACCACCCGCAGCCGCGACCGCTTCGCCATTCTGGAAAAGCTCGGCGCGGAGCGCTGCGAAGTCGAGCGGCCTGATCTTTCAAAGCACATCGCGGAAGCCAAGCAGATCGATGCCGTGCTCGACCTCGTGGGCAACTCCGTCGTGCTCGACTCGCTGGCGATGCTCCGCCGCGGCGGCCGGTCCTGCCTGGCGGGTTGGCTCGGCGGCCTCGATCCGATCCCCAACTTCAACCCGCTGCTGCAGATGCCGAGCGGCGTCTATCTGACCTTCTTCGGCAGCTTCGTGTTCGGTACGCCCGGTTTCCCGGTCTCCGACGTGCCGCTGCAACAGATCGCGCAAGACGCTGCCGCCGGCCGGCTCGACGTCAAGCCGACAAAGGTCTTCCGCTTCGACGAGATCCGCGAGGCGCATCGCGCCATGGAGGCCAACGAGGCCCCCGGCAAGATGGTCGTGGTCCACGACTGACGCTCACGTTTTGCACTGAAGGAGAACGGAAATGTCGGAGTCAGTAGCGATCGTTACGGGCGCGAGCCAGGGCATCGGCCGGGCCACGGCCATCCGCCTCGCGCGCGATTTCTCCGCGCTGGTGCTCGTGGCGCGGGACCGTGATCATCTGGACGAGACGGCTGCGGCGGTGAGGGCGGCAGGCGCGGAGGCGCTGGTCGTCGACGCCGATCTGAGCCAGCCGTCGGCGGCGCAGATGGTGGTCGACCGGACGCTGGCCGCCTTTGGCCGGATCGACGCGCTGCTCAACATCGCCGGCGCCGTGCCGCAGATCGACCTGTTTGAGATGACCGACGAACAATGGGAGGGCGGTCTCGCCCTGAAGCTGCACGGCGCGCGGCGGCTCACGATCGCGGCATGGCCGGCGCTGAAGGCGGCCAAGGGTTCGGTGGTGCTGATGTCGGGCAACTCGGCGCTGTTTCCCAAGGCGCCTTACGCAGCGGTCGGCACGATCAATGCCGCCATCGTCGCGATGGCAAAAGCCTTTTCCGATCGCGGCATTGCTGACGGCGTGCAGGTCAACAGCGTGCTGCCCGGTCCCGTCATGACCGGCCGTCGTCGTTCGTATCTGCAGCACTGGGCGCCGCTGCACGACATGACGGTCGAGGAGGCGACGGCCAACTTCCCCAAGGAAGCCGGCATTGCCCGCTATGGCGAGCCTGAGGAAATCGCCGACTTGATGGCGTTCCTGGTGTCGCCGGGGGCGCGCTGGATGACCGGCTCGACGCTTCGCATGGATGGCGGCGAGGTGAAGTCGATCTGACTGACGTCGAGGGCGGGACGAACTCCCGCCCTTTCGATGTTCCCGGCCGTGGACAGCTCACCTGAACCATCAGGGATTCCAGCCGCCGCTGCCGTACTCGCGGGTAATGATTTCGAGAAGGTGTCCGTTACGTTCCTTGAAATAAACGCCGCGCCCGTCGTCGTGGTGGTTGATCTTGTCCGCCTGGGTTTGTCCAGGGTCGGCCCAGTAGGGAAGCTGCTTTTCCTGGATCCTGGCAAAAATCTCGTCGAACTCGCTTTCGCTGGTCAGAAATGCATAGTGCTGCGGAGTGATGTCGCCATCGACATTCATGTAGTCGAGGTTGGCGCCGTTTGCGGTCGTGACCATATGAAATGGTCCCCACTTCCGTGGGGCCGGGAGACCGAGCATCTCGGCGAGGAACGTTGCGGATGCCTCGCTGTCGTGGGCCGAAAGAATCGTATGATTGAAGTGGATGGCCATGGCGATCTCCCGATCTGGATAAGCTCACCGTTCCGCCGCGTTGATCTCCTTAACAAGGTCGCAAGTGATATCGTTCCATTGGCGAAAGCCGGGAGAAATCCATGACAGTCCGCGCGGTGAATCTCGCCGAGAAGCTGAGCGTGTTTTCGGAGCACTGGTCTCCAAAAATCGTGTCGCAGTTCAACGGCCATGACGTGATGGTCGCGAAGGTCAAAGGAGAATTCGTCTGGCATTCACATGACGATACGGACGATTTCTTTCTTGTTCTCGACGGCGTGATAACGATCGAGACCGAGCTTGGGAACGTAACCCTGAAGCCCGGAGAGCTCTATGTCGTCCCGAAGGGAGTCAAACATCGGCCGGTTGCGCAAGAAGAGGCGCATATCTTGCTCATTGAACCCAAGGGAACGCCAAATACCGGCGATGCCGCAACGGCAGCGCGCAAAGTCGAGATTTGAATTCCGGATTGCGCTTTCGGCATCAGTCAGCGGCCGTAAAGCCGTCCATCCCACCACACCGGCGCGGGCAAGGTGTGCGTGATGCCCTTCGCGTCGGGATGGGCCGGGTTGATCAGGAAGTTGCGCTCCAGCCGCGCCGGGATGGAGGGCACGATCAGGAGCGCCGAACGCTTCTCCTCGTACCATTGCTGGCCAAACGCCTTGCAGATCCTCTCGTTACGCGAATCCCAGCCGGGGTGCGCCGCGGTCTGGAAGATCTCATACGAGACGCCGTTTGGAATGGTGATCTCGATGAAGTGCTGGTTGGCGGGCATCACCAGGTTGGCATGAACAAGCTTTTCCAATAGCGCCGTCGAGTAGTGCTCGCACGTGTAGATGACCGGGCTGGTCAGCGTGTTCCAGCGCCCGGGGTAGAGGCGCGCGCCCTCGGCATCATAGATGGCGAAGGCGCCCTCGGGGTCGCCGATACGAAAGCACGTCAGAACGCGATCGCTCTTCTGGACGATCATACGCCGCCGCTATACGCCGCGCGTCCAATCAGGTTGATCACAGCGTCGGCGCCGGGGCCGGTTGCCAGCGCCACTTCCAGCGGCGGCTTGTCGTCCAGCATGGGATGCGGCCGCTCCAGAAAGCTTCGAACCTTGGCCTCGTCGCGGAACACCTCCAGCCCGACGGCGAACACCTTGGCGATGCGGGCGAGCCGGTCGCTTTCCTCGGTCGACAGATGCTGCTTTTCCTTGCGCCGGCGCTCCAGCGTCGGCTTCGGCACCACGCGATAGGTGAAGCGGCGGACATCGTGCGGGGAGATCCTCCCCGCGAACTTGTCCAGCGCCGAAACCGGCAGGCCCTTCTCTACGGAATAGGCCAGCGTCAGCGTGGTCTCGGTGTTCTTCGGCTTGACGCCGAGAAGTTCGGCGGCGGTTGCGGCCTGATAGCTCATCGATGTCTCCTCAAGTGAGGCAAATATAAGCCTCATATGAGACGAGGTCAAGGGGCGGGGGAACGCCGTTCCGGGAGCGCCTGTTGGCGCCTCGCAAAAAAGTGAGGTGGCATGCGCGCCGGACTGTAGCCTTCGGCCGATCCCGTTCGTCTTGCACTCAGATGGAGCTAAAAGGGGAGATTGGGAATGGAAAACTCTAGCTATCGCTGGGTGATTGTCGCGGCCGGGGGCCTGCTCGGCTGCGTCGCCGTCGGCGGTATGTTCTCGCTACCGGTGTTCCTGCAGCCGATCGCGCGGGAAACCGGCTGGTCGGTCACCGGCATCTCCAGCGCCATGACCATCGGCTTCCTCGCGATGGCGCTGACCAGCATGGCCTGGGGCACGCTGTCGGACCGCGTAGGGCCGCTGCCGGTGGTGTTGACCGGTTCGATCGTGCTGTCGGCAAGCCTTTTGCTCGCCAGCCTCGCGACATCGCTGGTCGTCTTTCAGTTCATCTTCGGGCTGATGGTCGGCAGCGCGACGGCTGCGATCTTGCCGCCGATGATGGCGACCGTCACCGGCTGGTTCGATACCCATCGCAGCCTGGCCGTATCGCTGGTCTCGGCCGGCATGGGCATGGCGCCCATGACGATGTCGCCGCTCGCCGCCTGGCTGATCTCGCATCACGACTGGCGGACCTCGATGCAGATCGTGGCCCTCGTCGTCGCGGCGATTATGATTCCCGTCTCGCTATTGGTGCGCCGCGCTCCGGCGCTTGAGAGCGCGCCCGTCGCGCCGTCGGGCGAGCCCGCGCAGGCGGAGATGTCGCTGGGGCAGGCGCTGCACTCGCCGCAATTCATCATCCTGCTGCTGACCAATTTCTTCTGCTGCGCCACGCATTCGGGGCCGATCATCCACACCGTCAGCTATGCCGTCAGTTGCGGCATCCCGATGATCGCGGCGGTCACGATCTACAGCGTGGAGGGTCTCGCCGGGATGGGCGGCCGCATCGCCTTCGGCCTGCTCGGCGACCGCTTCGGCGCCAAGCGTGTGCTCGTCCTTGGCTTGCTTGCGCAGGCGTTCGGCGCGCTCGGCTACGTCTTCGTGCGCGAACTCGCCGCGTTCTATGCGGTCGCGGCGCTGTTCGGCTTCCTCTATGCCGGCACCATGCCGCTCTATTCGGTGCTGGCCCGCGAAAACTTTCCGCTGCGGATGATGGGCACCGTGATCGGCGGCACCGCCATGGCCGGCAGCCTCGGCATGGCGACCGGTCCGCTGGCCGGCGGTCTGATCTACGATACCTTTGCGAGCTACGCCTGGCTCTATATCGGTTCGTGGATCATGGGCATCGGCGCGTTCCTGATCGCGTTGACGTTCCGCCCAGTGCCGGCGGCGCGGGCCGTGCCGGTGCCGGCGTGATTGTTGCGCGCGCTGCGGATGCCGCCGTCAATGCGAGGAGCGAAGCGACGACTTGTCCGCCGTAGCTCAACGAGCGAAGGCGGAAGCAATCCATCTATCCCCGTGTTGATGGTGTAGATTGCTTCGCGGAGCCTGTCATCAGGCGCGCATTCGCGCGACCCGTTGACTCGCAATGACGGGGTGGGCGTCAGGCCTCAGCCCGGATCAGCTTGATGTCCGCGTCGGCGGCCCATTGCGCGACGTCTTCGCGCTTGAGCGCGGTCGCCATCAGATCCGGGAACTGGTCCGGCGTGCAGGCGAATACGGGGATGCCGAGGGCCGCTACCCTGGCTGACAGCGCGGGATCATAGGAGGGCCGGCCGGTATCCGTCAGCGCCAGCAGCACGATCACGTTGACGCCGCGCACCGACAGCCGCGCCAGGCGATCGACCAGCGCGTCGGCGTTGCCGCCTTCATAGAGGTCGGTGATCAGGATCAGATGCGCCTTCGTCGGCCGCTCGATCCGCTCCTCGCAATAGGCGACCGCGCGGTTGATGTCGGTGCCGCCGCCGAGCTGGACGCCGAACAGCACCTCGACGGGATCGGCGAGTTCCTCCGTCAGGTCGACGATTGCGGTGTCGAAGCAGACCAGCTTGGTCGCGACGACCGGCAGCGACGCCATGACAGCCGCGAAGATCGAGGCATAGACAACAGACGTCGCCATCGACCCCGACTGGTCGACGCACAGCACCACCTCTTCCAGATCGACGATGCGCCGCTGCTGACGCAGGAAGCCGATCAGCCGTTCGGGGACCACCGTGCGATGCTCGGCCTGATAGTGGCGAAGGTTGGCCTTGATGGTGCGCGGCCAGTCGATGTCGGAGAAGCGCGGGCGGTTGGTGCGTTGCGAGCGGTTCAGCGCGCCGCGGATCGCATCCGCCGTGCGCCGCTCCAGCCGCTCCATCAGCTCCTTGACCACCTTGGCGATCACGATCCGCGCCGTCTCCTTGGTCTTGTCCGGCATCACGCCGCGCAGCGAGACCAGGTCGGCGATCAGATTGACGTCGGCCTCGACGGTGGCGAGGAATTCCGGCTCGATCAGCATCTGGCGCAGGCCCTTGCGCTCGAACGCGTCCTTCTGGATCACCTGCACCACCGGCGCGGGAAAGAACTCGCGGATGTCGCCCAGCCATTTCGCCACCCGCGGCGCCGAGCCGCCGAGGCCGCCGCGGCCTTTTTTCGGCGCGTCGTCGCCGTCGCCGTAAAGCGCGGTTAGCGCGTCGGACATCCGCCGGTCGCTGGCGGACAGGGCAAAGCCGCCCTCGTCTTCGGGGGAGGTGCCGAGCGCGAGTGTCCAGCGGCGGCTGCGTTCGTCGGTCTCGCTCATCGCGCCGCTCCGGATTTCAGGAGGTCGATCACCCGTGCCTGATGTTTCGGCCAGATCTCCGCTGCGCCTGCGATCAGGCTATAGCCCTTGGCGCCGCCGCCGCGGCGTTCGAACAGCGCGTCCATCAGCCGCCGCCGCTCGGCGGGATCGAGCGCGGAAAACACCCGGCGGAACAGCGGCAGGTTGGCGGTGAAGGCCTCGGCGTCGAGCGCCATCAGCCAGGCATCGACCGCGCCGCGCAGCGCCTGGTCGTGGATCAGCCGCTGGCCGGCGCCCTCGAAGAATCCCTCGAAGAAGCCGGCCGCTTCAGCGACCGGCGTGCCCGGTGACAGCATCCGTGACAGGAGATCGGCCGTGTGCTCCGCGGTGAGCAGTTCGACCTCATAGAGCAGCCGCGCGGCGGTGCCAGCGACCAGCCGCGTCGCCTGGTCGTCGCGCAACAGCGCTTGCAGCGCGTCGCGCCAGCCGGTCACGACCTCCGCTTCGAGTTGGGCAAGTTGTATCGCGCTGTCGGCGGCGAGGATCGCACCGCGCAGTTTGCTTGCCGCCGCCGCATCGAGATTGCGCGCGGCATAGGGCAGGGCGAGCGCCGCCTGCACGACGATGCGCGGCATCAGCGACGCGAGATGTTCGACCGTGCCGGCGCGGGCCTCGCCATAGCGCAGGATGTCGGCCATCGGCGGCAGCGCGGCGAGCAGCGCCTGGCAGTCGCTGGTCAGCGCCGCCTTCTCCTCCAGCGCGGCGATGCCGAATTCGGTGGCGCGCGGCAGGTCGGCGATCATCGCATTGCGCACTTGCGTCGCCAGCGTGCCGAGTTCGGCCGCGCCGCGCATCGCCTCCATCAGGCGGCCGCCCGCGGCCTCGGCAATGGTCGAGCCATAGATGAGTTTTTCGACAAGCTGCACCGCGAATTCCGGCTCCCAGCGCAACTGCCAGTTCTCGCGGAACGTTCCCCGGCTGCGGCCGGCGTCGGTCAGCCGTCCCCAGGGCACGTCGAGCGCGTTCAGCCGGTGCAGCAGCGTCGAACGCATCAGCCCGCTCTCGCTGCGCAGGTCGAGCGTCAGCGCCCGCTCCAGCGCCTCGGGCTTGAGACGCGTCGCCTTCTGCTGGCGTTGCAGATCTTCGAGCAGCGGCGCGAGCGGCGTGTCGGCGGGGATCGATCCGACGCCCGCGCCGACCAGAAGCTCGGCCGCGATTTCATTCCAGAGCGCACGCTCGCCGCCGCACAGGCAGGCGATCGCCGCCTCGCGCAATTCCTCGAAGCCGGGCGAGGGCCGATCACGAAGGGCTGCGAGCGCGGTGCCCAGCCGTTGCGCCTCGATCACCGAGGCGGTCGAGACAAAATGCCCGCGATCGCGCAGCACCAGCGCGACCTTGGCCAGCCACACCGCGCCGCGATCGGCGCCGTCGCGGGTTTCCCAGAGATGCGCGCACCAGCCGGGCGCGACCACGCCCGCGCCATAGCCGCTGGCGCGCGCCAGCCGCGGCGCGGTCCACGGCGCCCAGGTCGCCTTGATCTTCGCCTTCGGCCGTCCCTTGAGCAGTTCGCGATCGGACGCGAGGCTGCGGCGCTCCATCAGCGCCGGCACATGCCAGGCGCCGCACACCACCGCGATCGTGCCCTCGCATTCCTTGGCGGTCTTGCCGATCTCGATCCGCATATGCGCCTCGCGCGCGGCTTCGCGCGGCGACAGCGGCTTCGATTCCGCGCGCAGCGCCGTCATCGCGTCCGCAACCGCGGCGAACACCGGACCCGACGCCGGATTTTCCTCGATCACGTCGGACCACCAGGACTCGCCGTCGTCGTAGCCGGCAGCGGTGGCCAGCGCGCCGATCGGGTCGCGGCTGATCGGGTCGTCGTCGGCGGTTGCCGCCATCTCGTCCTCGATGCCACTGCCGGCCACGCCCAGCCGGTCCGAGGCCGGCAGGTCGATGAAGCGCAACGCCGCGCCGTGGCGCACCGCCCAGCGCGCGGCCTGATATTCCGGCGAGTATTCGGCGAACGGGAAGAAGCTGGCGTTGGCCGGATTGTCCTCGGCATAGATCAGAAGCGCCACCGGCGTCGCCATGTCAGGGTCGGCGAGCATCGGCAGCAGGTCGGACGCTTCCGCAGGGCCCTCGATCAGCACCGCCGCCGGCTTGAGATCGTCAAGCGCTTGCACCAGCCGCCGCGCCGACCCGGGGCCGTGGTGTCGAATGCCGAACAGGGAGACCTGGCCCGTCATGGTCTCTCAGATTAGGTCGGTCAGCGAGGCATAATAGCCTTCGTAGCCACGCCGCTTCTTCAGCACCGTCTCGAGATATTCGCCGAGCACGGCCGTGTCCTGCACCGGGTCCTTCACGACGGCGCCGAGCATGTTGGTGGCGAGCGTCTCCGGCGTCAGCTTGCCGTCGTTGAAGAAGGTGGCCTGGCTGATGCCGCCGATCATCACCGCAATCGCCTCTGCCGTCGAAAGGCCGCCGGAGGGCGACTTGAGCGCGACCTTGCCGTCCTCGGTCGCGCCGGAGCGCAGCTCGCGGAAGATCGACACCACCCGCGCCACTTCGTCGGCGACGTTTTTCGGCGCCGGCAGATCGAGGCTCTGCGCCATCTCGCCGACGCGCTTGACGATGATCGCGATCTCCTGCGCGGCATTGTCGGGCAGCGGCAGCACGACGACGTTGAAGCGGCGCTTCAGCGCCGAGGACAGTTCGTTGACGCCCTTGTCGCGATTGTTGGCGGTCGCGATGATGTTGAAGCCGCGCTGCGCATAGACGGCTGTATTCAATTCCGGGATAGGCATCATTTTTTCGGAGAGCACGGTGATCAGCGTGTCCTGGACGTCGCTGCCCATCCGCGTCAGCTCCTCGAACCGGCAGAGCCTGCCGCCCTCCATCGCGCGCATCAGCGGGGTCGGGACCAGCGCCTCACGGCTCGGCCCGTGCGCGAGCAACTGCGCATAGTTCCAGCCATAGCGGATCTGGTTCTCGTCGGTGCCCGCGGTGCATTGGATGACGAGCGTCGAATCGCCGGTGATGCCGGCGGCAAGATGCTCCGATACCCAGGACTTCGCCGTGCCGGGCACGCCGAGCAGCAGCAGCGCGCGATCGGTGGCGAGCGTTGCCACCGCGGTCTCGATCAGCCGCTTGTCGCCGACATATTTTGGCGTGATCACCGTGCCGTCGGACGCCTTGCCGCCCATCAGGTAGGTCACGACAAGTTTCGGCGAGAGCGCCCAGCCCGGCGGGCGCGATCCGCTGTCGCCGGCGGCGAGCGCCTTCAGCTCGGCCGCATAGCTCTCCTCGGCGGGCAACCGCAATTTCTCGCTCATGGTTTCGCTCCATTGTCGTCCAACGCGGCGTTGAGCCGCAGCATGTCGAGGCGCGGGTCGCCCTGCAGCAGCCCTGCGCCGTTCAATCGTTCCAGCGCCTGCCGCGCCGCGGCGCGCGAGGCGATCAGGCCGAGCGCAAAGAGTTCGGTGAGTTCATCGGAAGGCTTCGCATCGTCGCGCCGAAGCGCGGCAAGCAGCGTCGCGCCCGCCGGCGCAGTCAGCGGATTCTCCAGCCGCGCCGTGCCGCCCGCGATCATCCTGGCCATGTCGAAGCTGAAGTTGCGCGTGCGCAAAACCTTTTCCGCGAATTCGGAACGCTGGCCGGGCGCGAGCCGCGACGTCAACGTGACAAGGTAGGAACTCGCTTCGCCCTGGCTTATCGCGTCCGCGGTCTGCGTGACCAGCGAGTCGGTCCCGGTGCGCGCGACGATGCCAACCATCGCGGCGTCGGCATGCCGATCCATGTCCCAGTTCCAGGCTTCGACCAGTTCCTCCGGGGTGAGGCTTACCGCGCGCGCCAGCGAGGCGATATCGGCGGCCTCGAGCAGGGCCGCCCGGCGGTGCATCTGGGCGGGTGTCTTGACGTTCTCGTACTGAATCACGCGGGATCGGCGTAGCAGGCCCTTCATCTTCACCGAGAAGAAGCCGGCGAGTTCTGCGATGTCATCGCCGGCCGCAGCACCTTTGCCGAGACGGGCAAGAAACGATGCCGCCAAGGCCTTGACCTTGGGCGCGCGGTCGTTTGCCGCGAGGCCTTCGAGGAAGGGGATATCGGCTTCCGACAATCCGGCCGCGAACTGTGAAAGCAGCGGCAGTCGCACGTCGGCATTCTCGCCGGCGAATCTCGCTTCCAGAACGGCGCGAGCCGCTGCGGGATCGTGGCGTCTCAACTTGGCAAACGCGACCTTGCGCGCGGCCGGCCAGAAATCTTCCCAATTGTCGGCGGTGAGCCGGTCGCCGGCCTGCCGTCGGACGGCGTTGCTGGATGCCGCGATCGCGGCCCAGTCGCGCCACGGCGCGTACACGTCGGGGGCATCGTCGTCATTCGCCGTAGGCATCCATTCGGCGGGGTGGGCGGTCCAGCCGCGCGCGGCGAGGAAGTCGAGCAGTCCGGCCTTGCTCTGGGTATCCTTGAACGCAGCCAGGATGCGGCGGACCAGCGGGCGCAACGTTTCGGGCACGGTCGGCAGCGCGAGCTGCGGGATGTCAGGCAATACGCGCAGCTCTGCCGGCGGCTCGGCCGTCACCGCGACGCCGAGGAATTGTCCCGATAGCGCCAGCAGGCGCAACTCCGCCTCGGCGGGTTCGTTGCCAAGCTCGGCGCTCCAGATCGCAGCCGCGGGCGCCGCGGCCGATCCCATGGTCCAGCGCGTCAATACCGCGCCCATCGCGTCGTAGATCGCCTCAGGCATGGCCGTCGATCCGCCCCCACGAGGTCTGCGCGGCCAGGATGGTGAGCCGGTTGCCGGACCAGATCGCAGCGGTTCGTTGCAGGTCGGTGCCGCACAACAGACCTTCGGCATCACCCGCGACCGGCAGCGTGTTCGCGCCGTCGGCCGACCGCCACCAGGCATGGCCTGCGTCATCGAGCGCGATCCGTCCCACCGGCAGCAGCACCGGAATGTCGATCGTCCACGGCTCGGCGAGCAGCGGCGCGGTCAAGGCATCGGCGAGCGTCATCTCCGGTGTCGGCCACTCCGGGTTCGTCGTGTCCGCGGCGTCGGCGCGCGACAACAGCAGGGCGCGCAGCGGCTGCTGCGACGGATAGAAGGCGAGTTCGCCCTGGAACCGTTCGCCCGGCGTGAACACCGACCCGCGGCGGCCGACGCTTGCCGGGAAGAAGTCGAGCAGCATCGCGAAACGAGGACCTCTCGCGTCGAGATTGAGCAGCCATGTGGTCTGCGACACCAGTCCGTCGCGCCGTGTCTGCACCTGTTCGGCGAGCACCTCCCAGCGCGCGTTTACGCGCGGCGTCTGCGGATTGGCGAGCACGGCCTCGCGCGTTTCCGCTGCTGCAATCGCGCGCCGGATCTCGGCATCGCGCGGCGTGGTGCGGAAGGCGCGCGCCAGCAGCACCAGCTTGCCCAGCTCGACCACCC
>Ga0081540_1003121_pt1 | contig 13266 bp, 13 predicted proteins | sample TabmetS2T1R1_FD_71024 | JGI IMG/M metagenome (GOLD analysis project Ga0081540, IMG submission 71024) | Tabebuia heterophylla rhizosphere microbial communities from the University of Puerto Rico - S2T1R1 | ecosystem: Host-associated > Plants > Roots > Rhizosphere ... | reverse complement strand
ATCGGTCGCAAGCGACAGCAGCCCGCCCGGACCGCTTGTGAACAAATTGGTCCGGGCAAATCCCGGATGGGCCGCGATGCTGGTCACGTTCCAGCCCGCCGCATCGCTGCGCCGCTGCAGTTCAAGCGCGAACATCAGGCAGGCGAGCTTGGATTGCCCATAGGCTTTCCATGCCGAGTAGATGCGGGCGCCCTGCAGATCGTTGAAATCGATTATCCCGGTCCGGTGCGCCAGGCTGCTGACGCTGACGACGCGCGATCCGCCCGCGCGCCGCAATAGCGGCATCAGCCGGGCCGTGAGCGCGAAGTGGCCGAGATGGTTGGTCCCGAACTGCATCTCAAAACCGTCGGCTGTGGTCTGTCGGCGGGGCAGGGCCATCACGCCCGCATTGTTGATCAGGAGATCAAGCGATGGACGGGCAGTCATCCGCTGCGAAAAATCGGCGACGGATGCAAGGCTGGCCAGATCAAGCCGTTCGTAGCTCAGCCTGGCGCCGGCCACTTCGCCGCTGATTTTCTCGACTGCCGACTGCCCCTTGCGATCGTCGCGGCCGGTCAGGACGACTTCCGCACCGGCCTTCGCCAGCGCCAGCGCGGCCTCGTAGCCGAGGCCGCCGGTGGCTCCGGTGACGACAGCCGTTTTGCCGAGTTGCGACGGGATTTCGCCCTGTGTTGAACCAGCCATGGGAGGACCCCCTCAAGGGATCATAAACGCTACTTGCGGATCAGCGGAATCTGCAGATTGGTGGGCCGGTTCTGTTTGATATCGAAGCCGGGGCCGTCGATATTGTGGGCGCCCCACTTCAAGCCACTTTGGCTGGCTCGTAGAAGGGATAGTCTGCGTAACCTTGAGGCCCACCGTAGTAGAAGGTACTGCGATCGTAGGCGTTGAGCGGAAGTTCCTCGCGCAAACGCAGCGGCAGGTCCGGGTTGGCAATGAAATGTCGCCCGAAGGCGACAAGATCCGCACCTCCGTTCTCGACGATCGCGACCGCCTGCTCTCGGTTAAACCCGCCTGCCGCGATAACCGGACCCTCGAAGATCGGCTTGAGGGTTATCGCAGCGACGGGCGGCAGCACATCGATCTCCGTGTTACCCTTGATCCGCGGCTCAATGATATGCAGGTAGGCGATTCCGCGGTCGCGCAGCCCGGAGGCGACATGCGAGAATAGGGAGTGCGGATCGCTGTCATGCATCTCGTTGAAGGCGTTGTTCGGGCCGATCCGCACCCCGACCCGGTCCGGACCCCTGACGCCGGCCACGGCATCGACCACCTCGAACAGGAAGCGGGTGCGGTTCTCGATGCTTCCGCCATAAGCGTCGGTCCGCTTGTTCGACCCATCCTGCAAGAATTGGTCGATCAGATAGCCGTTGGCGCTGTGGATCTCGACACCGTCGAAGCCGGCCGCTCTCGCACGTTCCGCCGCCTGGCGATATTGCGCGACGATGTCCGGAATCTCGTTCAGCGCGATTTCGCGTGGCGGTGTGGCAATTCCCGGTCCATCTTTCAGCAAGGCCCGGACGCCCATATCGATCGCCGACGGTGCGATGGGTTGGCCTCCATCCGGCTGCAGGCTGGTATGTGACGCACGGCCGACATGCCAGAGCTGGAGCAGAATGGTGGCGCCCTTTTCATGGACCGCGTCAACGACCTTGCGCCAACCGGCAACCTGGTCGTTGGTCTCGATACCCGGCGAACCGTAACCGCCATTCCCTTGGCGGCTGATGTAGGTCGCCTCGGCGATGAGGAGGCCACCCGGTGTCGCGCGCTGCGCATAGTATTCCTTCATCGCCTCGCCTGGCACGTTGCCTGGCATCTGGGAGCGCATTCGCGTCAGCGGCGCCAACACGACGCGGTGTGTCAGGTCGAAGGCGCCGATGCGGATCGGGCTGAACAATTTAGCCATGGCAAGTCTCCTCCCTCAAAAAACACCGTCATGCTTCGGCCGGGTGGTGGAGGGCGGCGAGGAACGCGTCGATGGTGATCGCCGCGTGCCCGAAGGTCGGATAGGAAATGTCGATCGCCGCCCGATGCGCCTGCTCGGTGAAATCGGCCACGGCATCGATGAGGAAGGTCACGTGGTAGCCGGCTTCCAAGGCGTGGCGCCCGGTGCCCTCGATGCAGGTCTGCGAGGTGAGGCCAGCGAGCACCACCTTCTCGATCCCCTCGGCGCGCAGCCGGTCGTGGAGGTCGGTGCCGTGGAAGGAATCGAACATGCGGTGGCGGTGCAACACCACCTCCCCAATCCGCGGCTTCAGCGGTGGGTAGAAGTCGGCGCCATGGGTCCCTTTCCAGAACACCTTGTTGTCGATGCCGAACTGAAAGCGCGGATGGATATGGGGGACGTCGTCGAAGCTATGTGCATCGATGCCGTGCGGTGCGAAGAATATCTTCAGACCCGACTTACGCGCGCCTTCCAGCAGGCGCTTGAGATGCGCCTTCAGGTCGAGTTTCTCGACCATGGGGCCTATCATTCCCGAGAGCTTGCCGTCTTCGGCAAGGAAGTCGTTCAGGACATCGACCAGGATCAGCGCTGTGTTCTCGGTCGAATAGTGGTCGGTCATCGCAGTGCCCGCCTCGCCCTGTGTTGAATCAGCCATGGGAGGATCCCCTCAAGGGATCGCAAGCTCTGCGCTACTTGCGGATCAGCGGAATCTGCAGGTTGGTGGGGCGGTTCTGCTCGGTATCGAAGCCGCGGCCATCGATATTGCGGGCGCCCCAGAACAAGAGGTCGCCCCTGACGTAGACGAGGTCGTACTCCATGAAGTTCGTCCCTTCCTTGAGGCCGAAGGGGACGAACGTCTTGCCAAAAATGCTCTGGGTCGCGTTGACCGCCCACGGGCTGTATCCGGCCGAGGCAACTTTGTTCAGCACGTCGGTAAATCCCTGCACGAGCGGCGTGACCTCGTAGACTTCATCGGCGACGAAATTGACCTTCTGCGCGCCGGGGGCGATCGGGTGCGCGCCCTGCCACTGCATGTGCCCGACGATCTTGATACGTGCGAGCGGCACCGCGCCGTAGGGGTCGGCTGAGTTGAAGATCTCGAGCTCGAACCGGTCGGACGGCAGGTACTTGAAGGCGCGCTTGAGATAGAACGGCTTCAGCGAGCCGTCGGCGTTCTTGGCGGCGCTCGGCCGCACTTCCGGAGCGATGCTCTCCCAGTTGCCGAGCAACGCCTGCTTGATCTTGGTGACATCTGCTTCCATGCCGTTTGCCTTCGGTTGATTGCCGCCAGATTGCGCCGCGGCTCCGCCGGTTCCAGCGATCAGCAGAAGCAACAACAGCGACGCTCCAATGCCTCTACGCATGCGCAAACCTCTGATGTTGCCGGAGCCGGGATACGCCCTGCCTGCCGGGCAGAGCCCGCCTACAGTGCCGTTGTGCTATAGAGGCGGCTGGCCCGGCTGAAAAAGACTTTGTAAGCTGGCCCCATGCCTGCGGGATATGGGAGTTTGCAATGGAGCTGCGGCATCTGCGCTACTTCGTCGCCGTGGCCGATGCCGGCAGTCTCACCGTCGCCGCCGAGCAGAAGTTGCACACGTCGCAACCGTCGCTCAGCCGGCAAATCCGCGACCTCGAACAGGAAGTCGGCGTTCCCTTGATGCAGCGCGGCGCTCACGGCGTCGAGCTGACGCCGGCCGGCAAAGCCTTTCTCGACCATGCGCGCATGGCGCTGGTGCAGGCGGAAGCGGCCAAGGAAGCCGCACAACGTGCAGCCCAGCCGGCCCGGCCCACATTTGCGCTTGGCTTCATGTCAGGGGCCGAAATCGGCCTGCTGCCGGAGGTGGAGCGGGTGCTGCGCGACGCCTTTCCCGGCATCGAAATCCGCCTGTCGAGCGATTACTCGCCGGTGCTCGCCAAGGCCTTGATGCGGCGCAAGCTCGATGCGGCCTTCATCCGGCCGGAAGAGCATGTCGAGGATTTGAGCTACCGCCGCGTCCGCACCGACCCGCTGGTCTTTGTGTTTCCGAGCGACCATCGCCTGGCTTCGTATGCGGCGATCGCGCCGCAGGAGGTTGCGAACGAAACCTTCTATCTTCCGTCGAAGTCTGCTCCGGCGGTGCGCCGTGTCGTGGTGGAATATTTCAACCGGGCCGGCATCGACATCAAGCCGGAATACGAAGTGCATAACGTCGTCCATGCCATATCGATGATCACATCGACGCGCGGGGTGATGTTGTTGCCGGCCTACACGAAACGTTATCTGCCAGAATCGATCGTCACGCGTCCCGTGCAGGGCGAAGTGCCCACGCTCGACCTGGTGCTGGCCTATCACAAGGCGAACAAGTCGCCGGTCCTGAAGCTGCTGCTTTCGGGGGTAGGCAAGCTTGCCGGCGTGTCCTAGGTGTTGCAAATTCGGCACGACGGGCAAATCAGCCGAAACCCGTCAAGTCCCGAAACCAAAAATATTTCTCTTTATCGGAATTCTGATTTACGGTATCTATTCCCCAGCCCGTGCCACCATGAAGGACGTTTCGCGATCGTCACGGAACGTGGTGCGGGTTGCGATGGGACGCTGCTGCGTCAGGTGATCTTGACCCGACGAAACGTGTGCAGCGTACGGCGAAGTCGTGTGGTCCCGGCGCCGCGACCCTGGCGTCTATCCGCTCCGCCTGTGCGGGGACGGCAACGGTGACAATAAAGGCCGCTCACCGGGGAGAGCACGTATAAGCCGCCAAACCATTGCGCGGGGAAAGCCGGGATGTCTCGGCTGTACCTGTCAAACCCGTGTGCGCTCTTTACTGCCATTGCACACGGTACTGCGGGCGCAGCCAGCGCCCGGCTTTCCCTGCGCCTTCTGATCGAAGAGGGCGAACGTGATTGCAAACCTCAGGCGAAAATCGCGCCGTGGGAACGAGAGCGCATGTCTGTCGCGATGACGATTGGGAAAACAGCTCGCCTAGATCGGCTTACCCGTATACGGCATCGACGCGGTCAGGCCGCCGTCCACGGGAATCGCCTGGCCGTTGACGTAGGACGCCTCGTCGCTCGCCAGAAACAATCCCATCGCTGCGAGTTCGTGCGGCTGGCCAGGGCGCTTGAGCGGGTTGAGCTGGCCGATCTTGTCCTGCGTGCCGCGCTCCTTGGCGCGGTCGAACACCGGCTTGGTCATCCCGGTCTCGATCAGGCCGGGACACACGGCATTGATGCGCACGCCGGTGCCGGACAGCGAATAGGCGGTGATCTGCACCAGGCTGATCACGCCGGCCTTGCTCGCGCCGTACGGATGTCCGCTGGCGCCGGACTTCAGGCCTGCGACCGATGCCGTGCAGATGATCGAGCCGTGGCCTTGTTTGGTCATGTGGGGGATCGAATGCTTGATCGCCAGGAATGGCCCGATCAGGTTGACGCGCAGCACCTCCTGCCAATGTTCCGGCGTCTGCTCCGAAAGCGGCACCAGCCCGCCGCTGACGCCGGCGTTGGCCCAGATCGCATCGAGCTTGCCGTATTTCGACACTGCCTTGGCGATAAATTCCTTCACATCGGCTTCATTGCCGGCGTCCGCCATAACAGCTTCCACGGTGCCGCCGGCATCCGCCACGAGCTTCGCGGTCTCCTTGACGCCTTCGGTCTTGTCCACTGCGATCAGCTTTGCGCCTTCTTTCGTGAACAGCAGCGACGCCGCGCGTCCGATGCCGCTGCCGGCTCCGGTGATCACGACAGATTTGCCCTCGAGGCGGCCCATGAGTTTCTCCCTGCAGCTTCTTGCGCCGGCGCTTGCCGGGTTGCGGAATTTCAAACAAGATTTCAAACGTCAAGCCACTTGAGACAACGAGTGCACTGACGTAGGACGTCGCTGGTACGCCGAACGACACTAGTAAAGGGTTCTGGCCATGTCCAATAGCAACAAGCCCGCCGTGGTGGTTACGCGTTGGTGGTGGATACGTCACGCGCCGGTGCGCAGCGATGGCGGCAACATCTACGGCCAGACCGACATCGAGTGCGACTGCGGCGACACGGAGGTGTTCGAGGCGGTCGCAAAGATCCTGCCGCGCAACGCCGTCTGGTACTCGAGCAATCTGCAGCGGACCTACAAGACCGCGGAAGCCATCTGGGCCGCCGGATTTCCGCAGCCGGAGAGCATGCCGCGCGAGCCGGCGTTCGCTGAGCAGCATCTCGGCAAGTGGCAGGGCATGAATCGCGCTGAATTTCTGGCGAGCCGTCCGCCCGGCAGTCACTGGTTCGCCGCCATCGACGAGCCCGCGCCGGGCGGCGAAAGTTTCATGGATCTCTACAACCGCACCTGCCACGCGATCCAGCGGATCACCGAGGCGGAGGCGGGCAGGGACGTGATTGTCGTCGGCCATGGCGGCACCATCAAGGCGGCGGTGGGTCTGGCGCTCGGCGGATTGCCCGAGCGCGGGCTCTCCTTTGACATCGACAATTGCTCGGTGACGCGGCTTGACCATTTTGCAGCCCCTGGGCGCAGCGTCTGGCGCTTGCCGATGGTCAACCAGCAGCCATGGATGGCCGACGCCAGGCACGCGGCGATGCATCAGCCGGCGGGACCGGAAGTTGCGCAAACCAAGCTTGCCTGAGATAAGAAACCAAACCGGCCGGCAATCGCCGGAGCGAAATCTGGGAGACAAACGCATGAGCTTGTTCGACATGAAGGGTAAGGTCGCCGTCATCACCGGCTCGACGCGCGGCATCGGCCGCGCCATCGCCGAGCGCATGGCCGAGCACGGCGCGAAAGTGGTGGTCTCCTCGCGCAAGGCCGATGTCTGCGACCAGGTGGCCAGGGAGATCAACGACAAGTACGGCAAGGGCACTGCGGTTGCCGTCGCGGCCAACATCTCGTCCAAGGAAAACCTGCAGAACCTCGTCGATGAGTCCAACCGCGCCTTCGGCAGGATCGACGTGCTGGTCTGCAACGCCGCGTCGAACCCGTATTACGGCCCGCTCGGCGGCATCTCCGACGACCAGTTCCGCAAGATCCTCGACAACAACATCGTCGCCAACAACTGGCTGATCTCGATGGTGGTGCCGCAGATGATCGAGCGCAAGGACGGCTCGATCATCATCGTCTCCTCGATCGGCGGCCTGAAGGGCTCGACCATCCTCGGCGCCTACGCGATCTCCAAGGCCGCCGACATGCAGCTCGCGCGCAACCTCGCCTGCGAATATGGCAAGCACAATATCCGCGTGAACTGCATCGCGCCCGGGCTGATCAAGACCGATTTTGCCAAGGCGCTGTGGGACAATCCGGAGAATCTGAAGGCTTCGACCGCGCGCTCGCCGCTGCTGCGCATCGGCATCCCGGACGAGATCGCGGGCGCTGCCGTGTTCATGGGATCGAGCGCGGGCGACTTCATGACCGGCCAGACCATGGTGATCGACGGCGGTGCCACGATCAGCTGATGCTCTTGTCGTCCCGGCGAACGCCGGGACCCATACCGCGGAATCTTTCCGTGGCTCTGTGTGGCCAACGATCTTCGCACCAATGAATGGCTGTGGGTATGGGTCCCGGATCGCGCTCGCTGACGCTCGCTTGTCCGGGACGACAACCATTTGTGTTGTCAGCGCTTCGCCTCACTCCACCGCCGCGTACACCAGGTTCCGCACCAGCGAGCGGGTGTATTGGCGCTGGCCGGGGCCTTGCATCATGAAAACGGCGAAGAGCTCTTCCTTCGGATCGATCCAGAAGAACGTGCCGGCCATGCCGCTCCAGAAGAACTGGCCGGCCGAGCCCAGGAACGAGGCGATGCCGGGCTCGGTGCGCACGGCAAAGCCGAGACCGAAGCGGTGGCCCACCGGCACCAGGTCGCCCTTGATGACCACATCTGGCGAGAGATGATCGGACGCCATCAGTTCCAGCGTCTTGCGGCCGATGATCCTGTTGCCGTCGAGCGAGCCGCCATCGAGCAGCATCTGGCAGAAGCGCGCATAATCCATGGTGGTCGACACCAGCCCGCCGCCGCCGGACTCCATCGCGGGCTTCTCGAGCATGTTGAACAGTTTGATCTCGTCGCCGTTCCAGGGATCCTTGGCAAAGGGCTCGGCCAGCCGGCCGGCATTTTGCTCGCCCGTGAAGAAGGCGGTCTCCGCCATCTGCAGCGGCGCGAGGATGCGCTCGGCGAGGTACGCGCCGAGCGGCTTGCCGCTGACGACCTCGATGATGCGGCCGAGGATGTCGGTGGAGCGGCTGTAGTTCCACTCCGCGCCGGGCTGGCAGATCAGCGGCATGCCGGCGAGCATCGTGGCATGCTCGGCATTGGTGATCTTGCGGCTGCGCAGCCGCGATTCCTTGTAAAGCTGCTGCACCAGGCCATTGCCGGTGTGGTCGTAGGTGAGGCCGGAGGTGTGCCGCAGCAGGTCCTGCACCGTGATCTGCCGTTTGGCGGGCGCGAGTTCGAGCTTGCCGTTGTTCTCGACGCCGACCTTGGTCTCGGCAAATTCCGGAATGAACTTGGCGACGGGGTCGCTGAGCAGGAAATGACCATCCTCCAGCAACTGCATGATGCCGACGGAGACGATCGGCTTGGTCATGGAGAAGATGCGGAAGATGGTGTCATGCGCCATCGGCGCGCCGGCCGCCGGGCTCTGCTTGCCGACGGCGTCGAACCATCCGATCTGGCCCTTGCGCGCGACCAGCATGGTCGCGCCGGGCAGCGTGCCCTTGTCGACTTCGCGCCTGAAGGCGTCCGAGAGCTTCTGCAGCCGCGCGGCCGAAAGCCCGATCGTCTCCGGCTTGGCGTGCGGCAGGGATAGGGTCTGCGGGGCGGATGCCTGCTTGGCAGCAGATTGCGCGTTCATGGTCTCTCCCAACGCTGTTGTTGTGTCAGCTTGCGACGGAGTCTGGCGTAGAAGCGCTGGCTTGAACAGGGCGTTTGCTGCACGGCATCGCTGTTCCCATCGCAGGACACGTGCAAAGTCCGAGACGCGCCGTTGCACAATTCTCCGCAGACAATTAAGGGTAGCGCGTTCTGTGGGGACAGGAGCGTCGCGTGGGGACAATTGGGGGATGGGCACGGCTTGCCGTGCTCGGGGTGGGGCTCGCGCTGGCGGGCTGCAAGACAGTCGAGAATTCGCTGACCGCGAACGATATTTCGAGCATGAAGCTCGCAGGCGTGACGGTAAGTTATGCGCCGGACGCGACGGTGCAGTGGGAGGATGGCATCCGCGCTTATGCGGCGGCCAAGACCATCCCCGATCACGAGCTTACCGCGGCGGCCAATACGCCTGAAGCGAAGGCCTTCATCCAAAATCAGCTCGCGCCCCATATCAAGTTGGGCATCGAGCAGGCCTTGGCCGGCCAGTTGATCGGCACAAGGCCCGTGCGGCTCGAGATCGTCGTTAAGCAGTTTGCGATTGCAGGGGCCGTGCAGCGCGTTCTGGTCGGCGGCGGCCGGGGCATGATGGCGGATGCCAATCTGGTTGATGCACGCACCGGCGCGCTGATCATTTCCCATCCCGACCTCCTGGCGTCGCTGTATGCCGGGCAGGGGATCGCCGGAACCATCGTGCAGGCCGCGATCGACAGCGCCGCGACCAAGAGCGTCGCCCAGCAGGTCGCCGATCAGTACGGGAAGAACTACCGCGACTGGTTGGTCCGGCAGACCGGTTGAGGATGGGGTGTGCAACCAGCCTTCGCCCTTGCAATTTGGGCGCGGCCTATGCTTCAAAGCGCCCCAACCGGCTGCAACGCCGGTTTCACAGGAGTGTAGCTCAATTGGTAGAGCACCGGTCTCCAAAACCGGGGGTCGCAGGTTCGAGCCCTGCCACTCCTGCCATCTTTTCAGGCACTTAGCGAAGAGTCCGGTCGGCCTGCGATAGCCGGCGGCACCTTGGCTGCGACTGCGCATACCTTGACCTTTGCTCCGCCAACAAGTAGATACCCGCCACCTGCTGCCGGCCCGTTTTTCGGATATCCGGCGCGGCGTTAAATTCCCCCGAACAATCGAGCTCGTTTTGCGGCTCATCCTTCCTGCGAGGGCTGGGCTGATATCGGCTGCTCGGGATTCCCTGAAATCAAGCATCGTCTGACGACGGCCCTTTGGATCGAGAGTAATGGCGTTCAGCCCGTTCAAATTCCTGCAGGAAGTTCGTTCCGAAGCCGGCAAGGTCACCTGGCCGACCCGCCGTGAGGTGACCATTACGACGATCATGGTTTTCGTGATGGTGGCGTTGGCGTCCATTTTCTTTTTCCTGGCGGATCAGGCGATCCGCTATCTTGTTACCCTCGTACTGGGCATCCACTGATGAGCACTCAACTGATGGACAAGCGCTGGTATATTGTTCACGCCTATTCGAACTTCGAGAAGAAGGTCTCGGAATCGATCCGCGAGCAGGCCAAGCAGCGCGGGCTTGAAGATCTTTTCGAGCAGGTGCTGGTGCCGACCGAGAAGGTCACGGAAGTCCGCCGCGGCCGCAAGATCGACGCCGAGCGGAAGTTCTTCCCGGGCTACGTGCTGGTGAAGATGAAACTGACCGACGAGGCGTTTCATCTGATCAAGAACACGCCCAAGGTGACCGGCTTCCTCGGCGCGGAAAACAAGCCGATGCCGATCTCCGAGGCCGAAGCCATGCGCATCCTGCACCAGGTGCAGGAGGGCGTGGAGCGGCCGAAGGCGTCGATATCGTTCGAGATCGGCGAGAATGTCCGCGTGGCCGATGGCCCGTTCGCCTCGTTCTCGGGTGTGGTCGAGGAAATCGACGAGGCGCGTTCGCGCCTGAAGGTCGCCGTGTCGATCTTCGGCCGTGCGACCCCGGTCGAACTGGAATTCGGTCAGGTCGAGAAGGTCTGATTCCGAAAGCACGGAGCACGTCTTCGTGTATATGAAGTGCGCGAAGCGCAATCTTCGCGTAATATGGAGAGGTCGTGGGAGGTGAGGGCGGTCGCCAGCCGTCTCGATCCGCACCACGCAACCTGAAACCGCCGGCTCGCCGGCACAACAGGAGTGATACATGGCAAAGAAAGTGACCGGATACCTGAAGCTTCAGGTGCCGGCCGGAGCGGCCAACCCGTCGCCTCCGATCGGCCCCGCGCTTGGTCAGCGCGGTCTCAACATCATGGAGTTCTGCAAGGCGTTCAACGCCCAGACCCAGAAGGAAGAGAAGAACACCCCGATCCCGGTGATCATCACCATCTATGCGGACCGTTCCTTCACCTTCGAGATGAAGACGCCGCCGATGTCCTACTTCCTCAAGAAGGCCGCCAAGATCGAATCCGGCTCCAAGGCGCCGGGCCGCGACAAGGCCGGCAAGGTGACACGCGCGCAGGTGCGCGAGATCGCCGAGAAGAAGATGAAGGATCTCAATTGCGACACCGTTGAATCGGCCATGAAGATGGTCGAGGGCTCGGCCCGTTCGATGGGTCTGGAAGTTGCGGGGTAAGGCGCCATGACAATCGGAAAGCGTTTGAAGAAAGCCCGCGACGGCGTCGATCGCGAAAAGATGTACCCGCTCACCGAGGCCATCAAGATGGTCAAGGAGCGCGCCAAGGCCAAGTTCGACGAGACCATCGAGATTGCGATCAATCTCGGCGTCGATCCGCGCCACGCCGACCAGATGGTCCGCGGCGTCGTCAACCTGCCGAACGGCACCGGCCGCACGCTGCGCGTCGGTGTGTTCGCGCGCGGCGCCAAGGCGGAAGAAGCCAAGGCTGCCGGCGCCGACGTGGTCGGCGCGGAAGACCTGGTGGAGAAGGTGCAGGGCGGCAACATCGATTTCGATCGCTGTATCGCCACCCCCGACATGATGCCGCTGGTCGGCCGCCTCGGTAAGGTGCTCGGTCCGCGCGGCATGATGCCGAACCCGAAGATCGGCACCGTGACCATGGACGTCACGTCCGCCGTGAAGGGCGCCAAGGGCGGCTCCGTCGAGTTCCGCGTCGAGAAGGCCGGCATTGTGCAGGCCGGCGTCGGCAAGGCCTCGTTCTCCGAAGAGAAGCTGGTGCAGAACGTCAAGGCGCTCGCGGATGCCGTCACCAAGGCAAAGCCCGCCGGCGCGAAGGGCACCTACATCCAGCGCGTTGCGGTCTCCTCCACCATGGGGCCGGGCGTGAAGGTCGAGCCGGGCACGCTGCACGATTGATGAGCAGCCGCAAGGCATGAGAATTGAAGGGCGGGACCGGGAAACCGGTTCCGCCCTTTGCATTTGCAAGAAGAGGCCACGATGCCCGAGAAAGTCCTGATCCTTCACCGCTTCCCGAAATCGCAGATGGTGCGCATCAGCAAGTCCTACGAGCTGATGGACGCGGCGGGGAAGAAGCCCAACGAGGCATTCTCGGCCGAAGAGCTCGGCTCGGTCCGCGCCGTGCTCGCGGCGGGCGGGCAGAAACTCGGCGGCGACGTCATGGACTTGCTGCCGCGGCTCGGCGCCATCGTCTGCTACGGCACCGGCTATGACGGCGTCGACCTGAAGGCGGCAGCGGCACGCAACGTTGCGGTCGGCAACAGTCCGGGCGCCAATGCCTCTTCCGTCGCCGACATGGCGCTGGCGCTGACACTTTCGAGCGTGCGGCGCGTGCTGGTCGCCGACGGCTATGTTCGCGACGGCAGCTGGGCGGCGTCGAAACCCTCGCCCTTGATGCGCCCGCAATTCGGCATGGGCGGGCGCAAGGTGGGCGTCTACGGCATGGGCGAGATCGGCCGCAAGATCGCTGCCCGCGCGGCTGCCTTCGAGAGCGAGGTCGGCTATTTCAGCCGCAGCCGCTACGATCTGCCGTATCGCTATCTCGAGAGCCTCGAGGCGCTCGCCGACTGGTGCAGCGTGCTGATCATCGCCGTGCGCGCCGGTCCCGAGACGCATCACGCCGTCAATGCCGACATCCTGCGGCGGCTCGGCGAGGATGGACATGTTGTCAACATTGCGCGTGGCTCGGTGATCGATCAGCCCGCGCTGATCGCCGCACTGACCGACAAGACCATCGCCGGCGCCGGCCTCGACGTCTTTGCAAAGGAACCGCAGGCGCCGGATGCGCTGACCGCGCTGCCCAATGTCGTGATGACCCCGCATACCGGCGGCCACACCCTGGAAGGGCACGTCGCGATGCAGGACTGCGTGATGGCGAATCTGGATGCGTTCTTTGCCGGCAAGCCGCTGCCGTATGAGGTGAGGGCGGGGTAGGCGCAACTTGCTCCGCTGTCGTCCCGGCGAAGGCCGGGACCCATATCCACAGGGCGTTGTTGTTGAGGGAAAGCCGGCCAGCATCGCGCCAAATAATTTCCGCCGCGGCGTATGGGTCCCGGCCCCCGTGCGCCAATTCGCACTAGGGCGGGGGGCACAACATTATTTTCGCCGCCGGGGTTTTTCCGCGGTGT
>Ga0081540_1003120_pt1 | contig 13266 bp, 12 predicted proteins | sample TabmetS2T1R1_FD_71024 | JGI IMG/M metagenome (GOLD analysis project Ga0081540, IMG submission 71024) | Tabebuia heterophylla rhizosphere microbial communities from the University of Puerto Rico - S2T1R1 | ecosystem: Host-associated > Plants > Roots > Rhizosphere ... | reverse complement strand
CGTTCTACTGCGCTTCGGTCACGCGCTGCTATCCGGGCCGCGCAGCGAGCGGCCGCGGCGACCGAACGCCGTCGCCGGCCGAGCAGCAGCTCTGCGCCTTCTGGCGCGAGTGGGAGCTCCGCCTGATCGGGCCGCGGCTGATCGTGCCCGTCGGCGGCCTCGCCTCCCGGCGGCTGCTCGGCCTGGCCAGCGTGACGGAGGCGGTCGGCCGCCGGTTCGAGCTCGAGGGCGCCGTCGCGATCCCACTCCCGCACCCCTCGGGAGCGAGCGGCTGGCTGAACGACCCGGCAAACCGCCGCCGGGTGGCGGGCGCCGCTCGACTCGTCCGCGAGGAGCTCGCCCGAGTCGGCTGCGACGGCGCCCCTCGCTAGATTTCGAGGGTGCAGGAGGCTCCCCGTTATCGCCAGACGTTCGCCCGGCTACTGGGATTCCTGCGCCCCTACCGGCTCTCGCTGGTCGTCTCGATCGTGCTCGCCGTCGCCTCGCAGGCCGCGGCAATCGCGCTGATCTGGCTGACCAAGGAGGTGATCGACGGCGCGCTCGCCACGAACGACCCGCAGAAGCTCTGGATCCTCGTCGGCGCAGTCGTCGCGGTCGGCTTCGCCCGCGCGGCCCTGATGTCGGGCCGTCGCGTGATCTCCGGCCGGCAGGCGCTGGCGGTCGAGATGGACATGCGCCGGGGCCTGTACGCGCACCTGGTGCGCCTCTCGTTCGGCTTCTACGACCGCCATCAGACGGGCCAGCTGATGTCGCGCGCCACCGTCGACCTGCAGGGCGTCCGCTTCTTCCTCGGCTACGGGCTGATCTTCTTCTTCCAGAACGCGATCACCGTCGTCTCGGTGACGATCGTGCTGCTCGTCTTCCAGTGGAAGCTCGCCCTGATCGCGCTGGCGATCACCCCGGCGCTGGTGGTGCTGGCCTACCGCTACAGCCACGTCACGCATCCGACGCTGCGCGAGGTGCAGCAGAAGCTCGCCGACGTGGCGACGGTCGCGGAGGAGAACATCGTCGGCGTCCACGTCGTCAAGTCGTTCGCGCAGGAGCCGCAGGAGTCGTCGAAGTTCCATGCGCGCTCCGAAGAGGTGTTCGACCAGACGGTGCGGGCGAACCGGCAGCGCGCTCTCTACGTCCCGCTCATCTCCTGGATCCCGCTGCTCGCGCAAGGCGCGGTGCTGCTCGTTGGCGCGCGGATGGTGACGAGCGGCGAGCTGAGCGTCGGCGGCTTCGTCGCGTTCAACCTCTACCTCGGCATGCTGGTGATGCCCTTGCGGTCGCTGGGCATGTGGATCGGCCAGGCGCAGCGCGCGACGGCCTCGGGCGAGCGGATCTTCCAGGTGATGGACGAGCCGGAGGAGATCGCCGAGCGGCCGGGCGCGGTCGAGCTGCCGCCTGGCGACGGCGACGTGCGCTTCGAGGACGTTCGGTTCGAGTACCTCGAAGGGCGGCCGGTGCTGGACGGGGTGACGCTGGACGTCCCTGCCGGCCGGACGATCGCGCTGATCGGCCAGACCGGCTCCGGCAAGACGACGCTGACGTCGCTCGTGCCGCGCTTCTACGACGTCACCGGCGGCAGCGTGCGGGTGGACGGCGTCGACGTTCGCGACCTGACCCTGACCTCGCTCCGGCATGCGATCGGGGTGATCTCGCAGGACCCCTTCCTGTTCTCCGCGAGCGTGCGCGAGAACATCACCTTCGGGGCGCCGGACCTCGACGACGCCGAGGTCGAGCGCATCGCGCAGCTGGCCCAGGCGCACGAGTTCGTCGAGCGGCTGCCCGACGGCTACGACACGGTCATCGGCGAACGAGGCATCACGCTGTCGGGCGGGCAGCGCCAGCGACTCGCGATCGCGCGGGCGCTCGCGGTCGACCCGCGGATCCTGATCCTCGACGACGCGACGGCCTCGGTGGACGCGTCGACCGAGGCCCGCATCCGGGTCGGCCTGCGCGAGGCGATGCACGAGCGGACGACGCTGATCATCGCCCACCGCCTGTCCACGATCGCGCTCGCGGACGAGATCGTCGTCCTCGACGAGGGCCGCATCGCCGCGCGAGGCTCGCACGACGAGCTGCTCGAGATGAGCCCGGTCTACCGCGACATCTACGAGCACGGGCTGCTGGAACGGCAGTTCGCCGACGCCGTCGAGGCCCGGGCGGGCGACGCGCTGGAGGCCGCGTCGTGAGGGTCTGGCAGCCGGGCTCGCACCTGACTCATATGCGCACCGCGCAGGTCGACGACTGGTCCTGGCGGCGCACGCGGCGCCGCCTGGCGATGCTCGTCCGCTTCACCCGGCCCTACCGGACGCGGACGCTGCTCTCGATCGGCTCGCTCCTGCTAGCGACGGCCACGGCGCTCGCGCCGCCGTTCCTCTCCAAGTACGCCGTCGACGACGGGATCCGCGAGCACGACCTCGGCAAGCTCTGGTGGATCGTCGCCGCCTTCCTGGTGGCCGGCCTCCTGAACTGGGGCATGAGCTACGTCCAGACCTACCTGACGGGCTGGGTCGGCGAGCGCATCCTGGCCGACCTGCGCAACCGCCTGTTCGACCATCTCCAGCGCCTCTCGCTCGGCTTCTTCGAGCGCAACCGCGCGGGCGTGATCATCAGCCGGCTGACCAACGACGTGGAGGCAATCGACCAGCTGGTCACCGACGGCGTCACGAGCCTCGTCCAGAACTCGCTCACCCTGCTCGGCACGGCGATCCTGCTCTTCGTCCTCGACTGGCGGCTCGCCCTCGCGACGCTCGTCGTGATCCCGTTCATGAGCATCGCGACAGCGATCTTCCGCAGGCGCTCCTCCCGGGCGTACGCCTCCGTGCGCGAGCGGCTCGGGCTCGTCACGGCGACCCTGGCCGAGGACATCGCCGGGATGCGGGTCGTCCAGGCCTTCACGCGGGAGCGCGCGAACATGCGCAACTTCCGCGAGGTGACCGAGCGCTACCGCGACTCGAACCTCGAGACCGTCTACCTGAACGGGATGTACTTCCCCTTCGTCGACCTGCTCTCGACCGTCGCCCTCGCGGTCGTGCTCGGCTACGGCGGCCACCTTTACTTCCAGGGCGCGGTCACGCTCGGGACGCTGTTCGCCTTCATGCTCTACGTGCAGAACTTCTTCGACCCGGTGCAGCAGCTATCGCAGCTCTACGGCACGTTCCTCTCCGCCACGGCCGCGCTGGACAAGATCGTCGACGTGCTCGACCAGGAGCCCGAGGTCACCGACCGCCAGGGCGCCGAGGAGCTGCCGCGCGTCGAGGGCCGGGTCGCCTTCGAGGACGTGCGCTTCGGCTACGGCGACGGGCCGGAGGTGCTGCACGGGCTCGACCTGGACGTCCCGGCCGGGACGACGGTTGCGCTCGTCGGCCACACCGGGGCGGGCAAGTCGACGATCGCCAAGCTGCTCGCCCGCTTCTACGACCCGCGCGCGGGGCGCATCACGATCGACGGCCACGACCTCCGCGACGTGACGCAGGCCTCGCTCCGCCGCCAACTCGGGATCGTGCCGCAGGAAGGCTTTCTCTTCGCCGGGACGGTGCACGACAACATCGCCTTCGGCCGGCCCGACGCCGCACCCGCCGAGGTGGTCCAGGCGGCCGAGACGATCGGGGCCAACGACTTCATCCTCCGGCTCGAGGACGGCTACGACACGGAGCTGCAGGAGCGAGGAACGCGCCTCTCGCTCGGGCAGCGGCAGCTCGTCGCACTGGCGCGCGCGCTGCTGGCCGACCCGCGCATCCTGATCCTCGACGAGGCGACCTCGTCCGTCGACATCGGCACCGAGCGCAAGATCGAGCGCGCGCTGCGGACCCTGCTCGCCGGACGAACGGCGTTCGTGATCGCGCACCGCCTCTCGACCATCCGCGACGCCGACCTGATCGTCGTGCTCGAGCACGGCCAGGTCGTCGAGCAGGGGACGCACGACGAGCTGATGCAGGTCGGCGGCCTCTACACCTCGCTCTACGGCGACTGGGCCGCCGACGCGGCGTAAGACCTGCACCGACTTCGTGACGTAAGCGTCGAGTCACTGAAACGAGGGATGAGAGCGCACCTCGCGCGGCCCGATCTTCGGGTCGGTGACCCGCGCTCGTATCGCCCTGCTCGCGGGGGTCTCGGCCCTCGTCGCCGCGGTCCTCGCGCCCGCGGCGCTCGCCTGCCCGAAGGGCTACTCGTACGCCGGCCTCTACAGCCCGGCCAAGGCCTCCGGGATCGCGGCGACGATCAGCATGCTCGACACGCCCGCGGTCGTCGGCGACTCGAGCCACGTCGCCGGCTGGGTCGGCGTGGGCGGCCCCGGGCTCGGCCCGCACGGCACGGACGAGTGGCTGCAGGTCGGCCTGGCGACGTTCGGGGACACGAACGAAGGCCGCCTTTACTACGAGCTGGCGCTGCCCGGGCACGCGCCCGAGTACGTCGAGCTCGCGACCGGGATCGTCCCGGGCATCAGGGTCCGCGTCGCCGTGATGGAGCTGCAGTTCGCGCGCAACGCCTGGATCGTCGTCTCGCCCGCCGGCATCTCGGGCCCCTTCTACCTCCCGCGCAGCCACCGCGCCTGGGCGCCGGTCGCGACGGCCGAGAGCTACGCGGAGACGACGAAGTGCAACAGCTACGCCTACCGCTTCGGCGGGCTCCAGCTCGCGCGCACCGACGGCAGCTGGCGCGCGCTGCGCCGCGCCGAGACGCTGCAGGACCCGGGCTGGCGTCTGCGCCGCCACGGCGCCTCGGCCTTCAGCGCCACCGGAGCCTGAGCGGGGCTACACTTCGGGCGCCGCAACGGCACGTTGCGGGGTCGTCTAACGGTAGGACGCTCGGCTCTGGACCGAGTAGTCTAGGTTCGAATCCTAGCCCCGCAGTCGCAGCTCCGAGCCCCGCCCGAGCGGGGCTTTTTTCATGCGTCGCGCGCGCGTCGCTACACTAGGCCTCCGCCGCGGCGCATTCGTCTAGTGGCCTAGGACACCGCCCTCTCACGGCGGCGGCACGGGTTCGAATCCCGTATGCGCCTCCTTTCGAGCCTCGCCCCTCTTCCTGCCGACCCGGTGGCGCTGGGGTGCGCGGATCGTTAGCTTCCTCAGCATGGAGGTCGAGGCCGACCAGCTCCGCAGTTGCTCGCTGTTCGCCGGCCTCGGCCACGAGGAGCTCGAGCCCATCTGCGACTGGTTCGAGGTGGCGGACGTCTCGGAAGGAGTCACCGTCGCCGGCGAAGGCGCTCCGGGCTACTCGTTCTTCGTGATCGCCCAGGGCAACGCCGTCGTCAGCTCCGACGGTCAGGACCTGGCGACGCTCGGGCCGGGCGACTTCTTCGGCGAGGTCGCGATCCTCGGCAGCGGGCGCCGCAGCGCGACCGTGACCACCACCACCCCCGCGACCTTGCTGGTCATGTTCGGGACGGAGTTCCGGCGGCTGCAGGAAGCTCGGCCGGAGGTCGCGGCACAGCTCGAAACGGCGATGGCGCAGCGCCTCGCCGGGAGCTGACGCTCAGGCGCCGAGCTCGGCCAGCAGCGGGGCGGTGTCGAGCGGCTCGAAGCCGATCCGCCCGGCGATCTCCTCGCTGGAGGGCTTCGTCCCCTCGCGGAAGAGCTCGCGCAGGCGCTCGCCGGTCTCCTTGCTCGCCCACCACTCCTCGCCGACCTCGCGCTCGAGGAACGAGCGGAGCTGCGCCGCGCGGATCCAGGCCCGCAGGTAGTCGGCGGAGTAGAAACCGGCGTCCATGTCGGCCAGGTAGCCCTCGCGCCGGTACTCCATCCCGGTCGCCGCGGTCAGGCGCTCGGCGTAGCCCGCGTCGGTGCCGCCGTCCTGCGCGAACCGGCTCCAGAAGTCGAGCTCGAACTGGAGCTTGGCGGCGTAGCGCCGGAAGAGCAGCGCCTCCATGAAGACGGTCGCCTCGGCGTTCTGCCCGGCCTCCTCGTCGGAGAGCCCGAAGTAGCGCGCGTGCCACCCGGGCTGCCGCGAGATCGCCTCGACGATGTACGAGTAGATCTCGGTCAGCGCGTGGTCGCGCGAGATGTTGCGGAACGTGTACGGCAGCGCCGGGTCGCAGCCCGCGTAGTGGAGGGCGTGACCTGCTTCGTGCAGGAAGGCCTGGTAGTCGTGCAGCCCGCCCTGGGCTCGCGTGATCAGGTGAACGACCTTCGGCGGGTCGGCCGGGATCACGCAGGCGCGCGGTGACTTCTGGGGGCGGTCGTCGAGGTCGAGCTTGATGTTCGGCTCGTGCTCGAGGTCGAACCCGAGGCGCGAGAGCGTGTCCATGCAGGTCGGGACGGCCTTCTCCTTGGTGTAGATCGCCTCGAGCGGCGAGAGCCGGCGCAGGTAGGCGACGTGCGAGGAGCTCGGCACCTCTTCGTGGTCGGGGCCGAGCAGGCGCTCCAGCCAGCGGTCCTTGAGGCGGCCGTAGACATCCGTGACGGCCTCGCTCGCGGAGGCGAGCGCGCGCTCGAGCTCGCGGATCGAGATGCCCTTCTCCTCCTCGTTTCGCTCGACGGCGTCGTCGATCCCGCTGACGTCGGCCTCGAGCTTCTCGCCCGCTCGCAGCACGTCGAGCCGCTCGTCGTTGAACGTCGCCGAGACCTCGTTCGACAGCCGGCCGAGCTCGTCGCGGTCGTCGTAGCCGCTCAGCACGGCGAGCTTGGCCTGCGCGGTCCGCAGCGGGAGCTGCTCGCCCTGGAACTCGACCCGGGCGGCCAGGATCGCGTTCTCGAGCGCGTCTTCGCGCTCGGCCAGCTCGGCCGAGATCAGGCCCGCTTCGCAGGTCTTGCGCAGCCGGTAGAGCCGCTCGCGCTCGTCACCGTCGGCCCCCTCGGACTCCGCGTCGCGCAGCGCGGCCAGCTGGTCGCGCGTGAACAGCTCCGCGTAGCGCGCGACGATCTCGGCGCGCTCGGAGACCTCCTTCTCGCCCACTCGCACGGCGCGGCCCTCCTCGGCGCGCTCGGCGAGGTAACGCTGCAGGCGCGACTCGTAGTCGGCCGGCCGCAGGACGGAAGGGGCCACGCTCATCGGAGGCGGAATCTACCTGCGAGGCGCGAGCTCGCGCACGACCTCGAGCAGCTGCTCGAGGCGGAACGGTTTAGGCACGACCCCGTCGGCCTCGAAGGCCACGGTCGAGTCGAGCTGGGCGCTGCCCGTGAAGAGAACGACCGGCGCGGCGTGCTCGCGGGCGCGCAGCGAGCGCATCAGGGCGAGCCCGTCGTCGGCGCCGATGTGGACGTCGAGCAGGAAGAGATCGACCGCACCCGACGCGACCAGGTCCTCTGCGGCCGCAACGCTCGGCGCCTCGAGCACGTTGTATCCATCGAGCTCCAAGTTGACCCGGCAGAGCAAACGCAGCGACGCATCGTCGTCGACGATCAGGATCGTCGGCACATCGCCCGGCACGGCCGTCTCGGTTTCGGACACGTGCGTATCCGTTTCCCCCTTTTAAACGTTTTATCACTCAGAAATGGGAACTAATACGAACGCCCTCCCCCAGCCGACGCCCATCTTCCGAAGGCGGGCCTGGCTGCTGTTTCAGCGGGCGCTCGACCCGCTGGCGCCGCCGCGGCCCCGCCCTTCGAGGCGCGAGAGGGACTCCTCGCGTCCCAGGAGCTCGAGGCTCTCGAAGAGGCCCGGCGACACCTTCGACCCGCTGATCGCCAGGCGAATGGGCTGAAACGCGTCGCGCGGCTTGAGCCCGAGCCGCTCGGCGAGCCCGCGTAGCGTCGACTCGATCGCGTCGGCCTCGAACGGCTCGACCTCGGCCAGCACGTCGGCCGCGGCCGGCAGGACCGCCCCATCCTCGACGGGCGCGGCCTCGGGCCGCGCGAAGAAGAACCCGGCGAAGCCGGGGAACTCGCCCAGCCTCGCGATCTTCTCCTGCACGAGCGGCGCCGCGCGGCGAACGGTCTGCTCGTCCCACTCGTAGCCCTCCTCCCGGAGGTAGGCGACCAGCCGGTCGGCGTAGTCGTCCGCCGGCAGCGAGCGCAGGTAGACGCCGTTCATCCAGTCGAGCTTCGCGTAGTCGAACTGCGCCGGGCTCGGGCTGACGCGGGCCAGGTCGAAACGCTCGACCAGCTCGTCGCGGCTCATGATCGTCGTCTCGCCGTCAGGCGCCCAGCCGAGCAGGGCGAGGAAGTTGAGCATCGTCTCCGGGAGGTAGCCGTCGTCGCGGAACTCCTCGGCCGTGACCGCGCCGTGGCGCTTGGAGAGCTTCCTCCCGTCCGCGCCGTCGACGTTCGGCACGTGCGCGTACACGGGGACGCCAGCGCCGATCGCCCGGATCACCTGGATTTGCTTCGGCGTGTTGGAGATGTGGTCCTCGCCGCGGATCACGTGGGTGATCCCGTCCCAGACGTCCTCCATCGGCGAGGCGAAGTTGTAGGTCGGACGGCCGTCGGAGCGGACGAGCACGAGGTCCTCGATCGTCTCGTTCGGGACGTCGACGCGCCCGCGCACGACGTCGTCCCAGCCGGTGGCGCCGTCGTCGGGCATGCGGAAGCGGATCGCGCCTTCGTCCTCGTACGCCTTGTCCTCCGCCAGCAGCCGCCGCGCGACCTCGACGCAGTCCTCCTGCCGGTCGAGCTGGAAGGTCACCTCGCTGTCCCACTGCAGCCCGAGCCAGCGGAGCGACTCCTGGATCTGCTCCGTGGCCTCGGCGACCTCTCGGCTCGTGTCGGTGTTCTCGATCCGCAGCCGAAACTCGCCGCCCTCGTGCCGCGCGAAGAGCCAGTTGAAGAGCGCGGTGCGGACGTTGCCGATGTGGAGGAACCCGGTCGGGCTCGGCGCCATGCGGACGCGAACGGCCATGGCCGTAGGGTAGGCGCGTGCGGCCGCTGACGCAGCGGGAGCTGAACCGGGCGACGCTGGCTCGCCAGCTGCTGCTGAAGCGGGCGCGGCTGCCGGTGGTGCCGGCGCTCGAACGCGTCGCCGGGGTCCAGTCGCAGCTCGCCGCCACGGCCTACGTCGGGCTCTGGACGCGCCTCGACGGCTTCCGCCCGGCAGGCCTCGACCGTGCCCTCATCTCGGGCCGAGCCGTGCGCGGGCTGTTGATGCGCGGCACCGTCCACACCGTCTCCGCTCGCGACTTCGGTTGGTTCGGGACCGCGCTCTCGGGCGAGCCGCCGGGCTGGGTGACCCCCGAGCTGGAGGAGATCGCCGAGCGTGTCGCCGCGCCGCTGCGCGACTTCTGCTCGGTGCCGCGCTCGCGCAACGAGGTGATGGCGTGGCTCGAGCGCGAGCACGGCGTCCCGAACGACGGCACGAACGGGATCTGGTACGCGGTCCGCCTGCGGGCCCGGATCGCCCACTCGGCGGAGGCCAGCCGCTGGCGGGCGCCGATCCACAACCCGACCTTCGTCGCGGTCGAGCAGGAAGAGCTGGACCGGGACGTCGCGCGGGCCGAGCTGGTGCGCCGCTACCTGGCCGCGTTCGGGCCCTCGACGCGCGCCGAGATCTCGAAGTGGTCCGGCCTGCAGGTGCGGCGGTTCGAGCACCTGCTCGACGGGCTGCGGACGCTTCGCGACGACCGCGACCGCGAGCTCCTCGACCTGCCGCGGGCGCCGCGGCCGGCCGGTGACACGCCGGCGCCGGTCCGCCTGCTGCCGAAGTTCGACAACGTGCTGATCGACCGCGAGCGCATCCTCCCGGACGAGTACCGCCGGCTCGTGGTGCGCAAGAACGCGGACGTTCTCCCCACGTTCACCGTCGACGGCTCCGTCGCCGGCGTCTGGCGGGTCGAGAAGGGCCGGGTCGTGACCGAGCCGTTCGCGCCGCTCCCGCGGCAGGCGAAGCGCGAGCTCGAGGACGAGGCCGCACGCCTGACGGCCTGGCTCGGCTAGCGTCAACGCATGCTCCTCGGCGGCCACTGCTCGGGCGGGATCAAGAAGGCGCTCGACAACGCGCACGCCTTCGGGATGGACTCGGTGCAGCTGTTCGCGCAGAGCCCACGCACCTGGCGCTTCCCCGAGCACGACCCGGCCGACCTCGATGCCTTTCGTGCGCGCCGCGAAGAGCTCGGGCTCGGCGCCGTCTCGATCCACGCGGTCTACCTGATCAACCTCGCGAGCCCGAAGGACGACTTCTACGAGAAGAGCGTCGAGACGCTGAGCAAGACCGTCGAGACCGGCTGCGCGATCGGCGCCGAGGCGGTCGTCTTCCACGTCGGCTCGCACCTCGGCTCGGGCTTCGAGGCCGGCCTCGAGCGGGTCGTGCCGGCGCTGGCGCAGGCGCTCGAGCGCTGCGACGACTCGACCTGGCTCTGCATGGAGAACACCGCCGGCACCGGCGCGACGATCGGCCGATCGCTCGAGGAGCTCGCCGCGATCTACGAGGCGCTCGACCGCCACGAGCGGCTGGGCGTCTGCCTCGACTCGTGCCATCTGTTTGCCTCCGGCTACGACGTCACGAAGCCGGCCGAGCTCGACGGGGTGCTCGCGCAGCTCGACCGCGAGATCGGGCTCGACCGCCTGCGCTGCCTGCACGTGAACGACTCGAAGACGCCGCTCGGCTCGAACCGCGACCGGCACGACAACATCGGCGACGGGCTGATCGGCGACAAGCTGACGGTCTTCCTCGGCCACCCGCAGCTGCAGGAGCTGCCGGCGCTGCTCGAGGTCCCCGGGGCGGACGGCCACGGCCCGGACGCGGAGCAGATGGAAAAGCTACGAAAGCTGCACGCGAAGGCTACGAAGCGATCCGAGCGAAGACCCTGAGGCGTCGCTTGCGATGCCGTCTGGAGGGCGTGCGGGCCTTGCCCGTGCGCCCGGGCTGACTGCATAAGGCCTTGGCGCTACGTGGCGCGCAGCTGAGCGAAGACTCGGAAGCTCGGTTCGCCGACGGGCAGCTCGTGGAACTCGGGGTTGACGCAGCCGAGCTCGTCGCTCCGACTCTCGTAGCAGCCCTCGACCTCGACCCGGCACATCGGCAGCGCCGGGGCGGTCGCCCGGACGGCGCCGAAGCCGCCGCGCGCCTCTGCTGCGCGCAGCAGGTCGAAGTCGATCTCGACCGCGAAGACCTTCATCAGGCAGCCCATGTAGGTGTGGCCGAACTCCTCGTACGAGTAGCTGAAGGGGCAGCCGCGCTCGACGCAGTTGCCCGGGTACACGACCTTGTCGCAGTGGACGCCGCAGCGTCGGCATTCGACTTCGTCCTGAGGGCGGAGCGGAAGCTCGGTCGGCTGGGCGGCCGCCTGCTCGCGTGTCTCCATGACCTGATTGTGAGTGCTGGAGACCACGCTCCGCAAGACTTGACAGCGGGGCTGTTGGCGGCTAGGTCGCCAGGCGCCGCGCGACGTTCAGCACGTCCAGCTGCGTGAACGCGAGGTGGTCGGGCTCTGCGCCGTCGGGGTGATCGTCGGCGCGGTACCAGAGCGCCTGCACGGTCGTCATCCCGAGCTCGGCGGCGCCGCGGACGTCTTCGAAGAGCCGGTCGCCGACGAACAGCGCCTGTTCGGGCTCGACCTCGAGCGCGGTCAGCGCCCGCTCGAAGATCGCCGGGTGCGGCTTGCGCGTCCCGACCTCCGAGGAGAAGACGCTGAAGTCGAGCCGCGCGGCGAGGCCCATCTGCTCGAGGTCGCGGTGCAGGAGCCAGGCAGGGTCGAAGGCGTTCGAGACGAGCCCGAGCTTCAGCCCGAGCCCGCGCAGGGCCTCCAGCAGCGGATGCGTGTGCGCGGCGAGCACGCGCGCGGGGTCCCAGGCGCGGTGCTCCGCCTCGAGGAAGCGGTCGAGCTGCTCGTCGTCCACCTCGATCCCGAAGTCGCCGAGCAGCCGGCGCACGAGCTGCGGGTACTCGATCTCCTCGATCGTCCCGGGTGCCCAGAAGAGGGGCTCGTACTCCTCGCGGAAGTGCTCGGTCAGCTCCGGCCGGGCCTCCTGCCCGAGCGCCGAGAGGCCGGCTCGGTGGCCGGCGGCGACCAGTTCGGGCGAGTAGACGAACTCCATCAGCGTGTCGCCCCAGTCGAAGAGAACCGCCCTCAACATCGACCGTTACGCTAGCGCCGTGGGCCGGAAGCTCCTCTGGGCGTCGCTGGTGCTGGCCCCGATCACCCTCTTCCTGCGCTTCGGCCTCCACGCCGACGACACCACGCTGTTCGTCGCCTCCGCCGCCTCCCTGATCCCGCTGGCCTGGTTGATCGGCGAGGCGACCGAGCAGGCGGGCGAGCACACGGGACCGGGCATCGGCGGCTTCCTGAACGCGAGCTTCGGCAACGCCCCGGAGCTGATCATCGCCCTCTTCGCCGTCAACGCCTCGCTGCCCGGTGTGGTGCGGGGCTCGCTCTGCGGCAGCGTCGTCTCGAACATCCTGCTCGTCCTCGGCGTGGCCCTGATCTTCGGCGGCGAGGGCGGGCACGGGCGGCCGCTCGACCGCTTTTCGCTGCTGCTCCAGCTCGGCCTCGTGCTGGTCGCCACCGCCCTCTTCCTCGTGCCGTCCGTGCCGAGCTGGACCGGCGACCCCGAGCGGCACACGCTGAGCGTGCTGACGATCCCGGTGGCGGTCGTGCTGCTGGTCGTCTACGGGGTCGTCACGCGTCTGTCGCTGCGCCGGCACAGGCGGCTGCACGAGGAGAGCGGCGAGGAGGCGGCCGAGGGCGGCTGGACGATGCCGGTCTCGCTCGTCGCGCTCGGCGCGGCGACGGCCGTGACCGCGCTGATCAGCGAGACGCTCGTGCACTCGCTGCACGCGTTCGCCGAGTCGGCCGGCCTGTCCGAGTTCTTCATCGCGACCGTGATCGTGGCGATCGTCGGCAACGCCGCCGAGCACGGCGGCGCGATCGTGATCGCCTCGCGCGGGAAGCTGCCGCTGGCGACCGAGATCGCGGTCTCCTCGAGCGCGCAGGTGGCGCTGTTCGTCACCCCGGCCGTGGCGCTGCTCTCCTGGCTGGTGCGGCCCGAGCTGCCGCTCTCGTTCCGCCCGGTCGAGCTCGCGGCGATGGGTGGCGCGGCCGCGCTCGTCGCCCTGGTGATCTCGGACGGCCGCGGCCGGCGCTGGGAAGGCTTCTTCCTCGTCGCGGTCTACGTGGGCGTCGCCGCCGGCTTCTACGTGGCGGGCGACCGCTAGCCGGACGGCCCGAAGACCTCGGGCGTGCGCGTGAACGGGTACGTCGCCCAGTAGAGCCGCACGACCGCACCCTCTTCGTCGCGGACGACGCGCAGCGTCTCGCCGCGCTCGCGGCCCGAAACGACCCGGTAGCGGTCGTCGCCGTCGGGCTCGAACACCGACGGCTCGCGCTCCGGCGGCGCGTCGGCGAGCCGCGCCTCGAGCTTGCCGTTGCGCCAGCTGAAGATCGTCTCGCTGCCCTCCGACCACCAG
>Ga0081540_1003119_pt1 | contig 13273 bp, 12 predicted proteins | sample TabmetS2T1R1_FD_71024 | JGI IMG/M metagenome (GOLD analysis project Ga0081540, IMG submission 71024) | Tabebuia heterophylla rhizosphere microbial communities from the University of Puerto Rico - S2T1R1 | ecosystem: Host-associated > Plants > Roots > Rhizosphere ... | reverse complement strand
GAAAGTACTTTGGAACCGACGGCATCCGCGGCCGTGCCAATGGGACCATTACCCCGGAACTAGCGCTCAAGGTGGGGCAGGCGGCGGGGTTGATCTTTCGCCGCGGCGATCATCGCCACCGTGTGCTTATCGGCAAGGACACCCGCCTCTCCGGTTACATGATCGAGACGGCGCTGGTGGCCGGCTTCACCTCGGTCGGGATGGACGTATTCCAGACCGGTCCCATGCCGACCCCTGCCGTCGCCATGCTCACGCGCTCCATGCGCGCCGATCTCGGCGTGATGATCTCCGCCTCGCACAACCCCTACGACGACAACGGCATCAAGCTGTTCGGGCCCGACGGCTTCAAGCTGTCGGACGAAGTCGAGCACAAGATCGAAGAGCTGGTCGATTCCGAGCTGGTCAAGATGTTGGCGAAGAGCGCGGACCTCGGCCGCGCCAGGCGCATCGACGACGGGCAGGGCCGCTACGTGGAGTTCGCCAAGCGAACGCTGCCGCGCAACCTCTCGCTCGACGGGTTACGCGTGGTAGTGGACTGCGCCAATGGCGCGGCCTACAAGGTTGCACCGCAGGCCTTGTGGGAGCTGGGAGCCGAGGTGATCTCGCTCGGCGTCGAGCCTGACGGCTTCAACATCAATCGCGAATGCGGCTCGACCGAGCCCGCCCCGCTTTGCCGCAAGGTGAAGGAAATGCGTGCCGATATCGGCATCGCGCTCGACGGTGACGGCGACCGCGTGCTGATCGTCGACGAGCACGGGCACATCGTCGATGGCGACCAGTTGCTGGCGGTGATTGCGGAGAGCTGGAAGGCGGACGGCCGCCTCGCCAAGCCGGGCGTCGTCGCGACCGTCATGTCCAATCTCGGGCTCGAGCGTTATCTCGAGAAACTGGAGATGTCGCTCGCCCGCACGCCGGTCGGCGACCGCTACGTGCTCGAGCACATGCGTGCTCATGGCTTCAACGTCGGGGGCGAGGCGTCGGGCCACATCATCCTTTCCGATTACACCACGACCGGCGATGGATTGCTCACCGCGCTGCAGGTTTTGGCGGTGGTCAAGAAACAGGAGCAACCGGTGTCGAGCGTCTGCCACCGCTTCGATCCGCTTCCGCAAGTGCTCAAGAACGTGCGTTACGGGAGCGGCAAGCCGCTCGAGAGTGCCAAGGTGCGTAACGCCATCAAGGACGCGCAAGCCCGGCTCGACGGACATGGTCGGCTGATCGTGCGGTCGTCGGGCACCGAGCCGGTGATCCGCGTCATGGGCGAGGGTGACGACAAGGTGCTCGTCGAGGAGGTGGTCGACGGCATCGTCGACGCCCTGACCAGCGCCGCCTGAGCGGCGGCTTCTCCGGGCCGCCAAGTCTCTATCCGGTTGCTGCTGCTTGCAAAACGCGTGCGGCCGCGACCTCGCGCCCGCTCCCCGGCCGCATACATTGGAATACCTACAAAATCGGCGTTTTATTTTTGCCTGCCGCCGCAGTCTCATGTATCGACAGTTACATAAAGGACTAAACCGCCCGGGAACAGTTCCCTCCATGATCGTCTGTTCTTGCAACGTGCTGAGCGACCACGACGTGCGCGCGACGCTCGGCCGCGACACGGCGCCGCGAAATGCGGGGCAGGTCTATGGCTGCCTCGGCTGCAGCCCCCAGTGCGGCCGCTGCGCGCGCACCATCCGCCGAATCATGGACGAGGCCATCGCGACAGCCGCCTGCGCCCGTTGCCCGGCAGCCGGCACCCCGGCTGAGTAAGCTCGCCGTATCCCCCGACGCGGGGCGCAATCCCCTTGTCGCGCCTCTCATTTTATAGGCATTCTAAACTGGCAATCGGCCATCGCGGCGGTTGAGCGCAGGGGATTTGCACCATGCAGGGCGACGCAAGGGTCATCGAATATCTCAACCGCGGCCTGCGGCACGAGCTTGCCGCCATTAACCAGTACTGGCTGCATTACCGGCTGTTGGACAATTGGGGCTACCGGGCACTGGCCAAGAAATGGCGCCAGGAATCGATTGAGGAAATGCAGCACGCCGACAAGATCGTCGTGCGGATCATTTTCCTCGATGGCTTTCCCAACATGCAGGTGATCGATCCGCTGCACATCGGGCAGAACGTGAGGGAGGTGCTCGACTGCGATCTTGCGGCGGAGATGTCGGCGCGCGCGCTCTACCAAGAGGCCGCGACGCATTGCCATGCCGTCAGGGACTATGTCACCCGCGACCTCTTCGAGCAGCTCATGCACGACGAAGAAGAACACATCGATTATCTCGAGACCCAGCTCGACCTCGTCGCCAAGCTCGGCCTCGAGCTTTATGCTCAGTACCACATCGGCGAGACCGACGACGACCACCACGCGGACTGAGGAAAGACGGTCGTTTGCACGTTCGCGTGCTGAGCGATCCGCGCCGGCCATTTCCATAACATGAAGAGCGTCGCGCCTCGCCGGCGCTTGACGGCGCGCGGCCCGTTCCGTATGTCCGGCCGCGGGACACCCCTCCCCACCGAGGGGCGCCTATCTGGAAGGGTAGATCATGAGCAATGCGATGCCGACCGTGCGGCCGCTGGTTCCGCACTTCTCCTCGGGTCCTTGCGCCAAGCGCCCCGGCTGGAGCCTTTCCTCCCTCACCGACGCGGTTCTCGGACGCTCGCACCGCTCGAAGATCGGCAGAGCGAAGCTTAAGCGCGCGATCGATCTGACGCGCGAAGTGCTCGAAGTCCCCGCCACGTACCGCATCGGCATCGTGCCGGCCTCCGACACCGGAGCCGTCGAAATGGCGCTGTGGTCGATGCTCGGTGCGCGTCCGGTCACCGTGCTCGCGTGGGAATCCTTCGGCGAAGGTTGGGCGAGCGATGTCACGAAGGAGCTCAAGCTCCCGGACGTGAAGGTGTTCAGGGCCGCTTACGGCGAGCTTCCCGACCTCGCCAACGTCGATCCGGCGTCCGACGTGATCTTCACCTGGAACGGCACCACTTCGGGCGTGCGGGTGCCGAACGCGGATTGGATCGCCGCCGATCGGGCCGGTCTGTCGATCTGCGACGCCACCTCCGCCTGCTTCGCACAGCGGCTCGACTGGCCGAAGCTCGACGTCGTCACGTTCTCCTGGCAGAAGGCGCTCGGCGGCGAAGGCGCGCACGGCATGCTGATCCTCTCGCCACGTGCGGTCGAGCGGCTGGAAAGTTACGCGCCCCCTCGACCATTGCCAAAAATCTTCCGTCTCACCAAGGGCGGCAAGCTCAACCAGGGTATCTTCGAAGGCGAGACCATCAACACGCCCTCGATGCTCTGCGTCGAGGATTATCTCGACACGCTTGCCTGGGCGAAGTCGATCGGCGGGCTCGAGGCGTTGATCGCGCGCGCCGATGCCAATGCCAAGGTGATCGCCGATTGGGTCGCGGCGACGCCCTGGATCGAATTCCTGGCCCGTGATCCTGCGCTGCGCTCCAACACCTCGGTGTGCTTGAAGGTCGCCGACCCGTCGGTGGCAAAGCTTGCGCCCGACGTGCAGGCGGCGTTCGTCAAGGGCATCGCCGCCGCGCTGGAGAAGGAGGCCGTCGCCTACGACATCGCTGCATACCGTGATGCGCCGCCGGGCTTGCGCATATGGTGTGGCTCGACCGTGGAGCGGGCCGATGTCGAGGCGCTCACGTTATGGCTCGACTGGGCCTTCGCCAAGAGCAAGGACGCGCTGCCGCAGGCGGCGTGACGATCGCGAGCCGGTGCCTTTGGCGATCGTGCGGTTGCGCTAATCCTGACAGCCATAAAGCGAAGCAGCCATGTCTCCTAACGTCCTCATCTCCGATGCGCTCTCTCCCGCCGCCGTTCAGATCTTCAAGGATCACGGGATCGAGGTCGACTTCCAACCCAAGCTCGGCGCCGACAAGGAGAGGCTTGCACAGGTCATCGGCGATTTCGACGGCTTGGCGATCCGCTCGGCCACCAAAGTCACCCCCAAGGTTTTGGAGAAGGCGACGCGGCTGAAGGTGATCGGGCGCGCCGGCATCGGCGTCGACAACGTCGACATTCCCGCCGCGACCGCCAAGGGCGTGATCGTCATGAATACGCCATTCGGCAATTCGATCACCACCGCCGAACACGCGATCACGCTGATGCTCGCACTTGCGCGGCAGATCCCGCAGGCAGACGCCTCCACGCAGGCCGGCAAGTGGGAGAAGAACCGCTTCATGGGAGTGGAGATCACCAACAAGACGCTCGGCGTGATCGGCTGCGGCAATGTCGGGTCGATCGTCGTCAACCGCGCGATCGGACTGAAGATGAAAGTGATCGCCTATGATCCCTTTCTCTCGCCCGAGCGCGCGGCGGAGCTCGGCGTGGATAAGGTCGATCTCGCCGAGCTGCTCAGGCGCGCCGATTTCGTGACCTTGCACACGCCGCTCACGGAAAAGACGAAAGGGATCATCGACACCAAGGCGATCGCGGCGATGAAGAAAGGCGTGCGCATCATCAATTGCGCGCGCGGCGGACTGGTCGATGAGGAGGCGTTGCGCGCCGCGCTCGATTCCGGGCAGGTGGCCGGCGCCGCCTTCGACGTCTTCACCGAGGAGCCGGCGACAGGGAATCCCCTGTTCGGCCATCCCAACGTGGTGTGCACGCCGCATCTCGGAGCCGCCACCACCGAGGCGCAGGAAAATGTCGCGTTGCAAATCGCCGAGCAGATGTCGGACTACCTCCTGCGCGGCGCGATCTCCAATGCCGTCAATTTTCCCTCGATCAGCGCCGAGGAAGCGCCGCGGCTGCGGCCCTTCATCGAGCTGGCGGAAAAGCTCGGCTCGTTCGCCGGGCAATTGACAGAGACCGGCATCCTCAAGGTGCAGCTGTCCTACGAAGGGGGCGTCGCCGGCATGAACACCAAGGCGCTGACCTCGGCCGCCATCGCCGGCCTGTTGCGGCCCATGCTGCAGGAGGTCAACGTCGTCTCAGCACCGATCGTCGCCAAGGAGCGCGGCATCGTGATCGAAGAGATGACGCGCGAGGCGGCGGGCGACTACGGCAACCTGATCACGGTGACGGTGGTCACCGAGCGCCAGACGCGCTCGGTGTCGGGCACGGTTTTCGCCGACGGGCGCCCGCGCATCGTCAACATCAAGGGCATCCGCATCGACGCGGGGTTCGGCCGATCGATGATCTACATCACAAATCTGGACAAGCCCGGCTTCATCGGGCGTTTCTCGTCGACGCTGGGCGACGCAGGCATCAACATCGCCACCTTTCATGTCGGCCGCGATGCGCCCGGCGGCAACGCCGTTGCACTGATCGAGATCGACGGCGACTTGCCCCCGCAAGTGCTCGCCGCCGTGCGTGCGTTACCGCAGGTGCAGCAGGCGCGGCCGCTGAAATTCTGAGCGCCCCGGCACTAGCCTGTTTGCGCGTGCAGCGAATGAACGTCGGTTTGCGTCGAGCCGTTGGTTGCTCTGACCCTGGCTGCCTCGGCGGCCGCGACTTCCAGCAGATACGCCAAATCGTCCAGTTCGACTTTACGGCACATGCGGCAGAGCTCCCGCGTCATCGTGGCGGCGTAGTGGGCGACTTGCGTCCTGCTTTCCATGACTCCCTCCAGGTCCTTGGGACGCCCAAGGATGAGACACGACGGCGCCGGCCAATGTGAACTGGTTCACATACGGGATGGATTGTTGCATCAGCGGCCCGGCGCAAAAGGCCCGCGGCCCGGGCCCGGTTCGAGCCCCTGCGTGCCAGGTTTGTCCCGTATCGAGGTCCCAGCGCGGTTTTCGGCCGCGGAGCAAAACCCTCATCGCCGCGATGTTGCCGCGAGATTGCCTTGGAGAGAGCCAAATCATCCGCTGTGGTGAGGGCGGGCGACGGCAAGGGGTGAATAAGACCCGCAAAATCAGGCAGTTGGGCTGCAGACGGCGGTCGCCGTCGCGGCCGCGTTAGCTCGCCTGGAGCGTATGAGCCCCTCTCGGGGGCCGAATGGCGGGGAAACCTTTGTCGCTTCGACAGTGTCCCGGGCGCCGCCGACGCGGAGGAAAGCCGCCTCATGGCCAATGTGGTCGTGGTTGGGTCCCAATGGGGGGACGAGGGGAAAGGCAAGATCGTCGACTGGCTGTCCGAGCAAGCCGACATCGTGGTTCGCTTCCAGGGTGGACATAATGCGGGTCACACGCTGGTCATCGACGGAATCACCTACAAGCTGTCGCTGCTGCCATCCGGGGTCGTGCGACCGGGGAAGCTTTCTGTGATCGGAAATGGGGTGGTCATCGATCCGTTCGCGCTGCTCGAGGAGATCGACCGCCTCAGGGGGCAAGGGGTCGACGTCACGCCAGAGAGCCTGCGCATCGCCGAGAATGCGACTCTGATCCTGCCGCTGCACCAGGAGCTCGACGCGGTACGCGAATCCTCGAATACGCTCACGCGCGTCGGCACCACCCGGCGCGGCATCGGCCCCGCCTACGAGGACAAGGTCGGCCGGCGCGCCATCCGTGTCATGGATCTGGCCGATCCGCCGACGCTCGGGCGCAAGATCGAACGCCTGCTGGCCCATCACAACGCCCTGCGGCGGGGGCTGGGGCTGGAGGAAGTGGGTGTCGCCGCCGTCCGCGGGCAACTCGAGAGCGTCGGCCCGCGCGTACTGCCTTACGTCGATTCAGTGTGGTCGCTGCTCGATCAGAAGCGTCGCGAGGGCAAGCGCATCTTGTTCGAAGGGGCGCAGGGCGCGCTGCTCGACATCGATCACGGCACCTACCCGTTCGTGACCTCGTCCAACACCGTCGCGGCCCAGGCGGCCACCGGCTCGGGGTTGGGACCGGCGGCAATCGGCTACGTACTGGGCATCTGCAAGGCCTATACCACCCGGGTGGGGGACGGACCGTTCCCCACCGAGCAGGCCAACGACATCGGCCGCCTGATCGGGGAACGTGGACGCGAATTCGGCACCGTGACCGGGCGGCCGCGGCGCTGCGGCTGGTTCGACGCCGTGCTCGTGCGGCAGACCGTCCGCACCAGCGGCATCAACGGCTTGGCTCTGACCAAGCTCGACATCCTGGATGGTTTGAGAGAACTTAAGGTTTGTGTGGGATACCGCCTCGATGGTCGGGATATCGACTATCTGCCGGCGGGTGAGCATGCCCAGGCCGAGGTCGAACCGATCTACGAGACCGTCGAGGGCTGGCAAGCGGAGACCGCGCGGGCGCGGTCCTGGGCGCAGCTGCCGGCACAGGCAATCAAATACGTGCGCCGCATCGAGGAACTGGTGGGCTGCCCGGTCGCGCTGTTGTCGACCAGCCCCGAGCGCGAGGACACCATTCTGATGCAAAACCCATTCGAGGCCTGACAACCAGGCGGAATGCTGCAGTTGGAACGAGTACTCCGATGGCCGACTATTACCCCCTGATCTCCCGCGCGGTCGGCGCGCTCGAAAAGAACAGCGGCGAGAATCGCCGCGCGATCTACGATCGTGCGCGCGCGGCCTTGCTCGCGCAATTGCGCGGGGTGACGCCCGCGCTCGATGAGTCCGACATCACCCGCGAGCGCCTCGCGCTCGAGGAATCGATTCGCAAGGTGGAAGCCGAATCGGCGCGGCAGTTCGTCGAAGCTTCGCGGCGGATGTCGGCGGCCAAGCTGCGTCAATCGCGGCAATGGGAGGAGCCACCCAAAGCCCGTTCGGCCGAGCCGGAGCCGCGCCGATTGGACGAGGTCGAGCCGCAGGTGCCGCGCGCCGCCAATCCGCCGCCGGTTGCAGCGGAGCGTGCCCCGGCACCTGAGGATCTTGCGCGCAGGCCGGAGCCGGCATTGCCGCGCGCCAGGCTCGAGCCGCAGCAGCCCGAGTCGATGTTCGAGCCGCCGCCGGAGCCGGAGCCGGAAACGCAACGCCGCGGCGCAGGCGAACGCCGCTCGCTGTTCGACCTTTTCCGCGGCATCCCTGCGGCTGCGCTTGGCGTGACGCGTGCGGAGAAAGCCGAGCGGGCAGACGACGAGCCAGCCTCCGCGTCCACGTCGGAGATCGAGCGCGGCCAGCCCGCGCACGATGAGCCGCAGTTCGACCGTTCCGAGCCGCGGATGTTCGGGCCGCGGGAGGAACGCGAGAGCCATCGGCACGAGGAGTTCTCACAGCCGATGCTGGAGTCGTCATTCGCGGTCGACGATGCGCATCCGCTTGCCCCGGACGCGCATGCATCAGCCCATGCGGTCGATGACGAGTACGCCTACGAAGAGTTCGAGGACGAGGTCGCGCCGCGGCGCTCGTATCGCACGCTGATCAAGGGTCTCGCCGCGGCGGGCGTGGTCGTCGCGCTTGCCGGCATCGGCGTATGGCAGTGGCCGAATATGGTCGCGCTCTACCGCTCCTTCCGCGCGCCGGCCGTCGAGACCGCGCGCGAGGCGCCGCCGCCCCCGGCGGCGACACGGCCGAAGATCACCGATCGCATCGAGCCGGGCAGTCCGCAGACCGCGGCCACGCCGGCGCCGGGAACGCAACCCGGTGTCACGGCCGCGCAGAAAGTGGTGCTCTATGAGGAGGATCCCGCCGATCCCAATGGAAAGCGCTTCGTCGGTTCGGCGATCTGGCGGACCGAGACCATCACGCCGGGTCCTGGACAACCGCCCGAGCTCGCCATTCGCGCCGACGTCGAGGTGCCGGAACGCAAGCTCGCGATGACCTGGTCGCTGCGGCGCAACACCGATAAAGGCCTGCCCGCTACCCACACGGTCGAAATCACGTTCAAAGTGCCGGCGGACTTCCCCGCCGGCGGCATCTCCAACGTTCCCGGCATCCTGATGAAGCAAGCCGAGCAGACGCGCGGGGTCCCGCTCGCCGGCCTCGCGGTCAAGGTCACGCCCGGCTTCTATCTGATCGGTCTCTCCAACGCGGACGCCGACAAGGACCGCAATATTCAATTGCTCAAGGAACGGAGCTGGTTCGACATCCCGGTGGTGTACAACAACAACCGCCGCGCCATCCTGGCGTTGGAAAAAGGCACACCCGGCGAGCAGGTCTTTGCCGACGCGTTCAAGGCGTGGAAGCAGTAGCGGCGGAGTCATTGCCGGGCTCGACCCGGCAATCCATCACTTCGCGTAAAATGCTTTTCCGATGGATGCCCGGGTCATAAGCGCGTCCGCGCACATCTTCGACGCGCTTCTGCCCGGACACCGAAGAGCGAGTCTCAATGCGCGTGCAGCGCGGGCGCGTTGGGACGGCTTTCCATCGCCGCGAGGCGGTTCTTCACCGCCCGCTGCACTTTCTCGAAGGCTCGCACCTCGATTTGGCGCACGCGCTCGCGGGAGACCCCGAACTCGGCCGCCAGATCCTCGAGCGTGACCGGATCATCGGCGAGCCGGCGTGCCTCGAAGATGCGCCGCTCGCGCTCGTTGAGCACCGAGAGCGCATCGCCGAGCGCCTTTCGACGGTTGTTCGATTCCTCGTCCGCCACCAGCCGCGTCTCCTGATCGGAGACCTCGTCGACGAGCCAGTCCTGCCATTCGCCGGAATCGCCATCGTCGCGGATGGGGGCGTTGAGGGAGACGTCGCCGCCGAGACGCCGGTTCATGTCGACCACGTCCTGCTCGGTCACGCCAAGCCGCTTGGCGATGAGCTTGACCTGGTCGGGACGCAGGTCGCCCTCTTCGAGCGCCGAAATCTTGCTCTTGGCCTTGCGCAGGTTGAAGAAGAGCTTCTTCTGGTTGGCGGTGGTGCCCATCTTCACCAGCGACCAGGAGCGCAGGATGTATTCCTGGATCGCCGCCTTGATCCACCACATGGCGTAGGTGGCAAGACGGAAGCCTTTGTCCGGCTCGAAGCGCTTGACCGCCTGCATCAATCCGACATTGCCTTCCGAAATCACTTCGGAAATCGGCAGGCCGTAGCCGCGGTAACCCATGGCGATCTTGGCGACCAGGCGCAAATGGCTGGTGACGAGCTTGTGCGCTGCATCACGGTCGCCATGCTCGCGCCAGCGCTTGGCCAGCATGAATTCGTCCTGCGGTTCCAGCATCGGGAACCGCCGGATCTCCTCAAGATAGCGGGTAAGGCCGGATTCGGCCGTCAGGACTGGCAAAACTGCAGCACGGGCCATTATAGCGCCCTCCAAAGTTTGCCCCCGGTGACCGGCGGGCTGAGTCCACCGCCGCTCCCCGAGCCGACGGTGCTCGTCATGCTGCGACCGCGAAGGTTGATCGCGGACGCAACACTACAGGACCAGGGGGTACGAACAAAGTTAACTCGGCGTCACGTCGCCGTGACCCCTCCGTGTACACCTAAGCCCTTGCTTCGGCTTGATCTTTTGTTCAAGCCCTTGCGCCCTGCGCACCGAGGCTGTGGCGTAAACGTAAGAAATCCTCCGGCAGTTCCGAGCGGAACTCCAGATTCGTGCCCTGCGATGGGTGTTCGACCACCAGCAGATAGGCATGAAGTGCCTGTCTGCCAAGGGCTTCCAGCGCGGTTTTGGCTTCGCCAGACAGCTGATTCGCCTTCGTCTTGAAACCGCTGCCATAAATTTCGTCGCCGAGGAGAGGGTGGCCGATCGACGCGAGGTGGACGCGTATCTGATGGGTGCGTCCAGTTTCCAGGCGGCAGGCGATGAGGCTCGCCACCGGCGTCCCATCGCGGCCGACATAGCGCTCGAGCACCTCCCAATGGGTGACCGCCGCGCGGCCGCCGGCGCGCACGGCCATCTTCTCTCGCGCGCGCGGATGGCGGCCGATCGGCTTGTCGATGCTGCCGCGCGGCCGCTCCGGCGCGCCCCAGACGAGGGCCAGGTAGCCACGACGCAGCGCCTTGCCGCGGCCTCCCTCGGCGAACTGGCGGCTGAGTGCGCGGTGGGCGCGCTCAGTCTTGGCCACCACCATGAGACCGCTGGTGTCCTTGTCGAGCCGATGCACGATGCCGGGGCGCTTGACGCCGCCGACCCCGGTGAGGCTTGCGCCGCAATGGGCGACGAGCGCGTTGGCCAGCGTACCGCTCCAGTTGCCGGCACCGGGATGCACGACGAGCCCGGCCGGCTTGTCGATGACGATGAGCTCGGCGTCCTCGAACACCACGTCGAGCGCAATGTCCTCCGGCGCAATCGCGGCGTCCTCGGCGGGCGGAAGCTCGAGCATGATGCTCTCGCCGGCGTTGACGCGATGGCCGGGATCGCGGATCGTGGCGCCGTCGATCGCGACGCGACCCGCCAGGATCAGCGCCTTGTGGCGCGAGCGCGACAGCTCGGCCACGCGCTGCGCCAGCACGCGGTCGAGCCGCTCGCCGGCGTCCTCGGCGGCGACTCTCAGTTTCTCGCTGCGCCGCTGCGTCATGAGCAATCCGTCGGCGGACGATAAAGCGCCACTCGATCCCGCGGCCGCGCGCATCGTGGCCAAGGTGCGCTGGCTGATGCTGATCTCCGGCGTCACCACGCTCGTGGCGATCGCCGCGGTGGTCGGCGTCATCGGCTATCGCGTTTTCAAGGCCGAGGGAAGCGCGCCGGAGGTCACGGCGCTGTTGCCGAAAGGCGCGCGCGTCATGGCGACGGCGATTGCCGAAGATCGCATCGCGGTGACCGTCGATATAGGTGGCGCGATCGAGATCCGCACCTTCGACGCCAAGACGCTCAAGCCGACTGGGCGGCTCAAGTTTGCGACCGAGCCATGATATTGATGAGCCGCCAACGGTGCCGCCCTTTGACAGCCACGGGTGTGACTTCCCCGATGACGGCGCTCCTTGCGCGCGGCGGTGATCGGCGCTATCTCCGGACTTCTTCGTCTGCTCCCTTCGTCTAGCGGCCCAGGACGTCGCCCTCTCACGGCGAAAACAGGGGTTCGAGTCCCCTAGGGAGCGCGGCGTATCAAAGAAGCCCTCGACAATCCTGGATAACTAGAACCTATCTCAAAACCGTTTGAAGAGGATCACGAGACATGCAAGTTGGACAAAGCCGAGGAAATTGTGGGCGTGGTACTCCCAGCGAATGAGGATCCGGCGCTGCCATTGAATCCAGGCGAAGAAGCGCTCAACGAGCCAGCGTCGCATGTAGCGGCTTAACCTTCGCCGATCTTGCGTGGGCGGCTTGCTTCGGTTGCTCCGATGCGGCGCGATCATCTCGATGCCGTCCTTTCGCAGTTCCGCATCCAGCGGATCGCTGTCATAGGCACGATCGCCGATCAAGTTTTCCGGCTTGGCCTCGATCATGTAGAAGTCGAAACATAGCTGCACCAAACGCACTTCGTGATGGTTCGCCGCGTGCGTGCTGACCGAGAGCGGCAATCCATGGCCATCCACAATCGCCATGATTTTCATGCCTTTCCCACGCTTCGTAGCGCCGATTTCCAATCCGCCACCCTTGGCCATAACAAAGGTCGCGTCAATGAAGCATTCTTCTTCGTTCAGTGCACCTCTATCGCGAAGCTCGTTGGCAACATCCGTCAGCACGCGACGCAAAACCTCATCGCGGCACCAAGTCTGAAAGCGCCGATGCACAGTTTTGTAGTTTGGGTAGCTCTGCGGCAGCATGTGCCATTGCGCGCCTGTGTTGAGAATCCACAGTACCGCTTCAAGCACACATCGCGTCGGAGTCGGTTTGCGCCCAGGACGCCCATCGGCAATATGCTCCTCCGGAAAATGATCCCGCATGCGTTCCCACTGCTCGTCCGTGAGCCGAATCATTCGTCATTTATACCGGATCGACAGCAGTCGGCAATTTTGAGATAGGTTCTAGTCAAAAGCGCAGCGAACTGGAAAAGCAACTTTCTCGCCTGAGCGCTGAAAGCGGCCGTGCTGCGGGTATTTCTCGAACCGTATTTGGCCGCGGCTCTGCGCTGAAAGGGCGCAAAGTGGCGCCTAAGTATCGTGGACCGGGCGGCGAAACCTGGGCAGGCCGCGGCGCACGACCGCGGTGGCTCGCGGCGCTTATCAAACAAGGCCGCAAGCTCGACGAGTTCGCGATCGATAAGGCGCTGACCGCCCGCAAGGGGCGCATGGGCAAGAAAGCTCCTCGCAAGAAAAAGTAAGCTAGCAGTCGCCCGGTTGCGGATGCGTAACTTTGGCGTTTGTTGGCAAAGGAAATTCGATACTTTACAGCCAATAGACCTATTTCATCGGTGGCCGCCGTCCCCCGGCGCGCGACGACGATGGCCTTCGCAGCGTTAGCAGGTGTGCTAGTACCTTGCGGAAGGCGGGAAGATACGTCGCATGCTCAGCGAACACGACCGTCAGGTTCTGAGTCGATTGCCGGCCTGGAATCCCACCGGCGACGTTGTTGCGCAACGCCGCGCTTGGGAGGAGCTGGCGACCGTCTACAACCAGGATCTTCCGGCAATTGGCGGTCTCGAAAAAGACA
>Ga0081540_1003118_pt1 | contig 13274 bp, 10 predicted proteins | sample TabmetS2T1R1_FD_71024 | JGI IMG/M metagenome (GOLD analysis project Ga0081540, IMG submission 71024) | Tabebuia heterophylla rhizosphere microbial communities from the University of Puerto Rico - S2T1R1 | ecosystem: Host-associated > Plants > Roots > Rhizosphere ... | reverse complement strand
TAGATCGCGACGCGGTGCCGCGCAAACAGGGTGCGCATGGCAGCCTGATCGGCATTCGCGATCCGTCCGATCAACACGTCATCGGAGAGAGCCTCGGCCGCCGCTTCCCGCCGAGGCGAGGCGGCGGGCCATCCCGTGCGGGAGCAGGCCGTCGTCATTGCGATCCCCTATCATCACCTCCGCCCAACAAACACGCGCAGCAAAGGGTTTCGGCCCGCGGCCGATGATCTGGCTGTGGTGTTATCCCCGAGCGGATAGCCGGTATGGTAAACCGGAATGGTTAAGAGCGGCTAAACGCCGCCCATGAAATGGTGCCCCCGATGCTCGTCCTTACCCCCGCGCCACATGCCCTTGTGTGGGGCTACCCTTGTGTGGGGCCGCCAATGGCGCGTAACGTGCCGCGAAATTGCGACGACCATGGTCGTTCGCCGACAAGAAGCCGCCGACAGGAGAGAAGCGCCATGATGCCGAGCGTTAACCTTGTCCGTCTTTTCGCCGTCTGCTTCGCCGCTCTCTGCTTGGCAGGGACCGGCAGCGCCGCCGCGCTCGACTACCCGACCCGGCCCGTGCGGTGGATCGTTCCCTATACCCCCGGCGGCGGCACGGACATCACCGCGCGCATCGTGGCGCAGTGGCTCTCGGAACGACTGGGCCAGCAGGTCTTCATCGAGAACAAGCCCGGCGGCGGCAACAATATCGGCACCGAGGCGGCGGTTCATTCGCCCGCCGACGGCTATACGCTGCTCCTGGTCAACCCGGCGAATGCCATCAACACGACGCTCTATCCGAAGCTTTCCTTCAACTTCCTGCGGGATACCGCCCCGGTTGCGGGCATCATGCGGGTGCCAAACGTGATGGAGGTCAATCCGGAGGTGCCGGCCAAGACCGTTGCCGAGTTCATCGCCTACGCCAAAGCCAATCCGGGCAAGATCAACTGGGCGACGTCGGGCAACGGCACCTCGGTGCATCTCTCGGGCGAACTGTTCAAGCTGATGACCGGCGTCCAGCTGACCCACATTCCCTACAAAGGCTCGGCGCCGGCGCTCACCGATCTCATTGCCGGCACGGTGCAGGTGATCTTCGACAATATGCCGCCCTCGCTGCCGCATATCCGCGCCGGCAAGCTGCGCGCGTTGGCGGTGACCACGGCGGCGCGCTCGGAAGCGCTGCCTGAGGTGCCGACCGTGGCCGAGACCGTGCCGGGTTACGAGGCGAGCGCCTTCTATGGGATGTCCGTTCCGAAGGGAACTCCGCCGGAGATCGTCGACAAGCTCAACAAGGAGGTCAATGCCGCGCTCGCCGACCCGAGCATCAAAGCGCGCTTGGCGGAGCTCGGTGGCATTCTCATTCCGGGGAGCCCCGCGGATTTCGGCAAACTCGTCGGCGACGAAACCGAGAAGTGGGCCAAAGTGATCAAAGCCGGCGGTGTGGCGTTGGAATAGCTTAAAGCACGGCCAGCTCCCGGATCGGTGCAATGATCCGCAAGCGCCCCGAAGATTTGCGCAGCCACCGATGGCTGGGCGTCAACGATCTGCGTGCGTTCGGTCACCGCTCGCGCTTGCGCCAATTCGGCTACGACGCAGCCGATTGGGCCGGCCGGCCCGTCATTGGCATCATCAACACCTGGAGCGAGATCAACTCCTGTCACGCGCACTTGCGCGCGCGAGCGGATGACGTCAAGCGCGGCGTGCTGCAAGCCGGCGGCTTTCCCATCGAGCTGCCGGCGATGTCGCTGGCGGAGCCATTCGTCAAGCCTTCGACCATGCTCTACCGCAACTTCCTCGCCATGGAGGCGGAAGAGCTGCTGCGCAGCCATCCGCTCGACGGCGCGGTACTGCTCGGCGGGTGCGACAAAACCACGCCCGGTCTGATCATGGGCGCCATCAGCATGGGCATACCGGCGATCTACGTGCCGGCCGGCCCCATGCTGCGCGGCAATTGGCGCGGCGAGTATCTCGGCTCGGGCTCCGACGTGTGGAAGTACTGGACCGAGAAGCGCGCCGGCCGCATCACCGAAGAGCAGTGGAACGAGATGGAAAGCGGCATCGCCCGCTCGTTCGGCACTTGCATGGTCATGGGCACGGCGGCGACCATGATGGCGATCGCGGACGCGCTCGGCCTGACGCTACCGGGGGCCTCCTCGATCCCGGCGGCCGATTCGAGCCACCCGCGCATGTGCGCCGCGTCAGGCCGCCGCATCGTCGACATGGTGTGGGAGGATTTCGCCGTCGAGCGTATTCTCACTCCCGCCGCCTTCGACAACGCCATCAAAGTCCACATGGCGATGGGCGGCTCGACCAATGCCATCATTCATGTGATCGCGATGGCGCGCCGAGCCGGCGTCGCGATCGATATCGAGCGCTTCGACCAGATTTCGCGGGAGATTCCCGTGCTCGCCAATGTCCGACCGTCGGGAAAATATCTGATGGAGGATTTCTTCTACGCTGGCGGCCTGCGCGCGCTGATGTTGGAACTCAAGGACCGGCTCGATCTCTCCGCTCTGACGGTGACCGGAAAGACGCTCGGCGACAACATCGCCGGCGCGGAAGTCTATTTGCGCGACGTCATTCATCCCCTCGTCGATCCGATTTATCCGCAGGGCGCAACCGCCGTCCTGACCGGCAACCTCGCCCCGCGCGGCTGCGTGATGAAGCCGGCAGCGGCGGATCAACGCTTTCTCAAGCATCGCGGGCCCGCGCTCGCGTTCGAGGATTACAACCACATGGCGCGCGAGATCGAGCGCGATGATCTCGCGGTTACGCCGGACCACGTCCTGGTGCTCAAGAATGCCGGCCCCAAGGGCGGGCCCGGCATGCCGGAATGGGGCATGCTCCCGATTCCGAAGAAACTGGTGCAAGCGGGGGTGCGCGACATGGTGCGCATCTCGGACGGACGCATGAGCGGCACGAGCTACGGCGCTTGCATCCTGCATGTGTCGCCGGAGAGCTTCGTCGGCGGTCCGCTGGCGTTCGTAGAGACCGGCGACGCCATCGAGGTGGACGTCCCGGCGCGCCGCATCCATCTGCACGTCGGCGAAGAGGAGCTCGACCGTCGCCGCGCGGCGTGGAAGCAGCCTGCGCCGCGCTACGTGCGCGGCTACGGCGCCATGTTCTCCGCCCATATCGGTCAGGCCGACGAAGGCTGCGATTTCGATTTCCTCGCCGGCAGGGGGCAGATTCCCGAGCCGGAAATCCACTGACCGCTCCTATCGGCGCGCCGAGGCCGCAATGAAGATCGGACTCTTCGACCACGTCGAGCACGGCAACCGGCCGCTCGCGACCTTATTCGACGAGCGTCTCGCCTTCGCCAAGGCCGCCGATGACGCCGGCATCTACTGCCTGCACGTGGCGGAGCATCACGCGACGCCGCTCAACATGGTGCCGGTACCCGGTGTCTATCTCGGCGCGGTGGCGCGCGCGACCACGCGAATGCGACTCGGTCCGCTGGTTTATCTCCTCCCGCTCTACTCGCCGCTGCGCTTGATCGAAGAAATTTGCATTCTCGACCATCTCAGCCAGGGCCGCATGGAAGTGGGGATCGGCCGCGGCGTATCGCCGTTCGAGCTCAAATATCACAAGATCGACCACGAGGAATCGCGCGCGATCTTCATCGATGCGTTCAACTGCATCAGCGCGGGCTTGACCACCGATGCGCTGAGCTACTCCGGCAAGTATTACCAATTCGAAGACGTGCCGATTGCGTTGCGGCCACTGCAGAAGCCGCATCCCGCGTTCTGGTACGGCTCCTCCAACACTACCGGCGCCGCCTGGGCGGGCGAGCACGGCATGCACTTTTTGAGTCTCGGGCCGACGCCATTCGCCAAGGCCAACATCGACGCGTTCAGGCAAGCCCTGGCAAAGCGCGGCGGCCCGGCTCAGCCCAAGGACGAATTTCCCGGCGGCACGGCGATCGGCGTGCTGCGCCATATCTTCGTCGCCGAGACCGACGCAGAGGCAAAGCGATTCGGCAAGCCGGCGATGGAGCTGCATCTGGCGCATTTGAATTGGCTGCGCGACAGGCACGGCGTCACCGGCTCGACCTCGCGCCTCAATGTGCCGCGCGGTGCGACATTTGAGGATTGCGTAGCCGACGGCTCGGCGATCGCCGGGACACCGCAGCGCGTGCGCGAGGAGATCGAACGGCAGGTGGACGAGCTTGGGGTGAACTACCTGCTCAGCTATCTGTTTCTGGGCGCCATGACGCTCGAGGAGGCGCTGCGCTCGCTCGCTTTGTTTTCGCGCGAAGTGATGCCCCGTCTCGCGCAGCTCTGATCGGCGTTTCTTTCAACGCTGCCGGTGTGACGCCGCTCTGGCCCTTTGCATCGGAGTGTGCGAAATTCGCCAGCCAATCGACGGCAAGAGGTCACACCCCATGACAAACGGCAGGGTTACGGGCGTTCGGAGCGTCGAGCTCGGCGTTCGCGATCTGCATCAATCGGCGGAGTTCTACACCAAGGTTTGGGCGCTGGAGCCGGTTTCCCCCGAGGGCGACGGCATGCATTTCCGCGCCACCGGAGGCGAGCATCACGTGCTCACCATCCGGCAACGGCCCAAGCCCGCGCTTCTGGGGGTGCATTTCTCCGCCAATGACCGCGCGGCGGTCGATGCGCTGTGCGCGAAGGCGAGGAGCTATGGAGTGGACGTCGACGCCGACCCGGCGCCGCTCGATGGCGGCGCGGGCGGCGGCTACGGGTTTCGCTTTCGCACCCCCGACGGACTGCCGATGAGCATATCCGCGGACCTCGTGCAGCACCCGAGCGCCGTCCTGGATCGCTCGCGGCCCACCAAGATCAGCCACGTCGTCCTCAACAGCGCACGCACCGATGACCAGATCCCGTTCTTCATCGACGTGCTCGGCTTCAAGGTCTCCGACAGCACGCACATGATGGAATTCCTGCGCTGCAGCGCGGATCACCACAGCGTGGCGATCTTCCGCAACAACGGACCCTCGCTCAATCACGTGGCTTACGAGTTGCCGAATATCGACGGGCTGATGCGCGGTACCGGCCGGGTCAAGCGGAGCGGATTCGAGATCGAGTGGGGCATCGGACGGCACGGCCCCGGCAGCAACGTGTTCTCCTACTTCATCGAGCCCAACGGCTTCGTCGCGGAATACACGACCGAGCTGGATCAGCTCGATGATGCCACCCACGTTCCACAGGGTCCGGACTACTGGCAAAAAATGATGCCGATCCCCGACCGCTGGGGAACGGCAGGGGCGCCGTCGAACCGCATGCGGGCCGCCATGTCGGGGGCGCTCTACCTCGGCGAAGAGGCGGGCGACGTGCGCTGCGAAGACATCATTGGACGCAAGCTCGGCTGATCGACCGATCGCGCGATCGTTGGCTTGCGATCCCAGCGTGCGATGCGGCCTGAGGCGGCCCATCCGCTCCGGCGGCCCGTTCGCATGAGCGCCGACATTCCTTTCGACCGCAGCTTCGAACTTCGGCCTGAAACGGTCGAGGAGGTGGTGCCCGGCGTGCGGCGGCTGCTCGCCAACAATCCCGGGCCATTCACGTTCAAGGGGACGGTTTCCTACATCGTCGGTCGGGGGCAAGTCGCCGTCATCGATCCTGGCCCGCTCGACGAGACCCACGTCGCCGCGCTCCTGGACGCGGTGCGCGGAGAAACCGTTACGCACATTTTCGTCACCCACACCCATCGCGATCACTCCCCCGCGGTGGCGCCGATCAAGGCGGCGACGGGAGCCTTGGTGCTGGCCGAAGGCGCGCACCGTCCCGCGCGAGCGCTCCACGTCGGCGAGGCGCCGCGCATGGAGGCGAGCAACGATACCGAGTTCCGGCCCGACCGCATGCTCGCCGACGGCGAGGTCGTCACCGGCCCGGGTTGGACCATCGAGGCGGTGGCGACGCCCGGCCACACCGCCAACCATATGGCGTTTGCGCTCAAGGAGGCTGATCTCCTGTTCTCCGGGGATCACGTCATGGCGTGGTCGACGCCGGTCGTCGCGCCGCCGGACGGGGCGATGAGCGATTACATGGCCTCGCTGCGAAAGCTCGCGCGTCGACCCGAGCCGATCTACCTGCCGGGCCACGGCGGCGTGGTGCGCGAGGCCCCCCGGTTCGTGCGGCACTACATCGAGCACCGCCAAGGTCGCGAGGCCGCGATCCTGCGCCGCCTGGCCAAGGGGGAAGCCGATATCCCCACCCTCGTGCGCGCGATCTATATCGGGCTCGACCCGCGGCTCGTACACGCGGCCGGCCTGTCGCTGCTCGCGCATCTCGAGGATTTGGCCGCGCGCGGGCTTGTCGCGACCGAGGGCGAGCCCTCGATGGAAGGCCGCTATCGCCTGGCCCATTGACGCGACGCTTCAGACCAAAGCGAGCGCTTCAACTCTTGGTCTTGCGCTGATCTTTCTTGGAGGGGGCGGATTTTTTCTCCTGGGCCGGCGGCCGTTCCGGCCTTTGCGCGCGGATGGCGTCTTCGATGTCGTTCATCAGGCCGCGCACGCGCGCGGCATTGGTGCCGAAATCGAACGAGCCGTAGCGCGAAGAGGAGCGCGCGTCGATGCGCGCACCGTCAGTCTCGGCGCGCACGCGGATCACGACATCGTCGCGGAATCCCATGATCGGCGTGCGCGCTACGGCTTCGATGCGCCCTTCGCGACGGCCGGCCTGCGGCGGGCGCGCGTCGACGACGCGCCACCTGCGCTTGGTCACCACCGCGAGCGCGGCATCGTAGGCGGCCTGCGCCGTCGCATTGGTCCCGAGCGGCCCCACGTCCGGATAGGCGCTGCGCTGCTGGTCGGCGGCATAGAGCCCGGCATAGGTGGTCGGATTGGCGTCGCGCACGCGCAACCGCGCCAGCGCTTCGTAGCGCGGCGGATCGATCGGATCGGTGGTGATGTCGTAGATCCACGGCAGCCGATAGGCTCTGATCCCCAAATAGGCCGGATAGGCGAGCAGCGCGAGCGAGACCACCATTGCCGTCACCGCGGCGCCGATGCCGGCCAGACCTTCCATCCAGATCACGACAAAGGCGGAGAGCGCGAGGACAAGCGCAAGGACGGCAAGGGCCAGCGCGCCGGCGAAAGTTGCGAGCGCGGGCCGGTTTTCGAGGAGGCCAGACCGCACGATGATGACCGCGAGGAAAGCGGCCAAAAAAGCGAATCCGGCCATGCGCCGCGCCCAAATGGCGAGCCGCGAGGTCGGCTCGGATGGGATGTAGCGGCGGGCCATCGGTCAACCTCAGCAAAACGAGCAGACAGTGCCCGATTGCGCCGCGCAGACGGTCGCATCGAAGGTGCTCATGCGATGGCTTCCTGGAGGAGACCGCGGTGATGGGGGGTCAACTTTAGCGCATCGGGCCGAGACAATGCGAGCGTTCCGCGCGCGAGGATGTCGGCGGGCGAGAGATCGCTTCACTGGGCGGCGACGGCGCTCGGCAGCACGAAATCCTTGAACCGCTCGCGCAGTACGGTCTTCTGGATCTTGCCCGTCGCAGTGTGCGGGATCTCGTCGACGAAAACGACCTCGTCGGGCAGCCACCACTTGGCAATCTTGCCCTGCATGAATTTCAAGATTTCGTCCCGGCTGGCCGACTGATTCTTCTTGAGAACCACGATGAGCAGCGGGCGCTCGTCCCACTTGGGATGGTTGACGCCGATGACCGCCGCCTCCGCCACTTTGGGGTGGCCGACGGCGAGGTTCTCGAGATCGATCGAGGAAATCCATTCGCCGCCCGATTTGATCACGTCCTTGGCGCGGTCGGTCACGTGCATGTAGCCGTAGCGGTCGATGGTTGAGACATCGCCGGTGTCGAAGAAACCTTCCTCGTCGAGGACGTCGCCCTCTTCCTTGTAATAGGCGCGCGCCACGCTCGGTCCACGCACCTTGAGCCGGCCCGAGGTCTTGCCGTCCCAAGCAAGGCGCCTGCCGGCATCATCGGTGATTTTCATCTCCACCATGAACGGCGTCTGCCCCTGTTTCTGCTGAATGTCGAGCCGCGCGTCCCCGGCGAGACCGGCGTATTCGGGTTTGAGCGTGCAGGCCGTGCCGAGCGGACTCATTTCGGTCATGCCCCAGGCATGGATCACCTCCACCCCATAGACGTCTTGGAAGGTCTTGGCCATGGCGCGCGGGCAGGCGGAGCCGCCGATCACGACTTTTTTGAGGTGGGGCAGCTTGCCGCCCGTGGCTTCCAGATGCTGCAGCAGCATGAGCCATACCGTCGGCACCGCGGCGGTGCAGGTGACCTTGTAGCGGTTGAGCAATTCGAAGACCGAGGCTCCGTCGAGCTTCGCACCCGGCATGACCAAAGCAGCGCCCGCCATCGGCGTTGCGAACATCATCGCCCAGCAATTGGCGTGGAACATGGGCACAACCGGCATCACCACGTCGCGGCACGAATAGCCCTTCATGTCTGCACTGTTGGCCATCAGGCCGTGCAGGACATTGGAGCGATGCGAGTACACGACGCCTTTCGGATTGCCGGTCGTTCCCGAGGTGTAACACATGCCCGCTGCGGTGTTCTCGTCGAATGTCTTCCAGGCAAAATCGCCGTCGACTTCACCGATCCACTCCTCGTAGGGCACGGCGTTCTTGAGCGACGTTTGCGGCATGTGCGCACGATCGCACAGGAGCACGTAACGCTCGAGGGTCGGCAGTTTGCCGGCGAGCTGTTCCAACAACGGAACGAACGTCAGATCCGCCAGCATGAGGCGATCCTCGGCGTCATTGACGATCCAGGTAATCTGATCAGGAAACAGCCGCGGATTGACGGTGTGATAGATCGCGCCGATTCCCATGATGCCGTACCACGCCTCGATGTGTCGCCACGTGTTCCACGCCAACGTCGCCACGCGATCGCCGAGGCGGATGCCTGCCTTATCGAGGCGTTGCGCCAAGCGCATCGCGCGCGCGCGAACCTCGGCGTAGGTGGTGGTGTGGAATGGGCCTTCGACCGAGCGCGTGACGATCGTCCGCCCCGCGTGGTTGATTCCGGCATGGTCGATGATGCGATGGCAAAGGAGGGGCCAATCCTGCATCAGTCCGAGCATCGCGTTTCCTCACAGTCCTTCGTTTTTGCAGTCAGAGCCGCCGGCTCGATAGCATCCGGCCGAGCGGATTTCGCTGGTCCGAGAGCGCGCATGCCCCAAGGTTACCGGCATGTCGCAGCCGCGCAACCGGAGAATCGGCGGTGCGGCCGCTGCTCAGCCAAAGCGGCGGAGCGAAAACCGCGCGATGTCATGGGGCGTTGCACCCGTGGTCGCGAGATCGGCGACGATCTCTCCGATCACCGGCGCGAATTTGAAGCCGTGACCGGAGCAGGGCGAAGCGACAATGATGTTGGAGGCGCCGGGCAGCCGATCGATGAGGAAATCGCCGTCGGGGGTCATGGTGTAGAGGCAGGTCTTGGCGGCGAGGAGCCGGCCGTTCGCCGCCGGGATATGCTCGGCGAGCGCCACGCGGATCAATGCCTCATCGTCCGCGGAGACCTCCCGGTCGTAGGCGTCGGGATCGACGGTTTCGTTGCGGTGGTGATGCTTGGCGACCTTGATCCCAGCGTGGATGTCCCCGTGCGGTGGAATGCCGTAGTGCATGCCATGCCGGCTTTCGATGATGAACACCGGGGTGCGTCCGGGCAAAAACGCCTGCGCGTCGGCCGGGGCGAACCAGGTCATCACCTCGCGGGTGACCCGCAGCGGAGCGCCAAGCGTGGGCAGGAACGACGGCAGCCAAGGACCGACGGTAACGATCGCCGCCCCCGCATCGACGCTGCCGCGGTCTGTGACGATGCGCACGTAGCCCGCGCGCGGCTCGACCGCTCGCACTTGCTCGCCGTTGCGGATGTGTGCCCCCGCCGCGGTGGCGAGCGCGAGTTGCGCCGCAACCGCGCCCTCCGCCTCGAGCGTCCCGCCATCCGGCTGCAGGACGGCGACATAATCCGGCGGCACCCTGAACGCCGGGAAGCGCCGCATGAGCTCCGCCGCAGCGAGCACATCGTGGCGCAAGCCGTGCAGGCGGACGGCCTCCAACGTTCCCCGCACCAAGGCGCCGGTGGGCGGACCGATCTCGGCGATGCCGGTGAGATGGAGAAGCTGTCGTCCGCTCGCGCCTTCGAGCTCGCGCCACAACGCATAGGCGCGCCGCAGCAACGGGACATAGGACGGATGCTCGAAATATCCGAGCCGGATGATGCGGGTATGGCCGTGCGAGGAGCCGCGATCGTGACCGGGAGCGTAGCGCTCCAGGCCCAGCACACGCTTGCCCCTGCGCGCCAAATGATGGAGCGCCGCGCTCCCCATCACGCCGAGCCCGCAGACGACGACGTCGAAATGCGCCATAATGGGGGCCCGCCATCCGTTTCTCCAACGCTACCATGGTTCGTTGCCGGGAGAGGCCATCCGAATGCCGATCGGCCGCCATAAGGTCGCAATCCTCGCCGATAGGGCGACGGTGAAGCTCCTCTTGGCCCTCGTTCTCGCCGCGACCCTTTGCGATCCGGCCGGTGCCGTGCCGTTGCCGCGCCCGCGACCGGAAGGGGTCCCGGCCGCACCGCACCCGCAGGCGTCCGAGGCCGAAGAGCCCGCGCCGTCGGCTTGCCGGCTTCGGCTCACGGCCGAGTTGGCGGTCGCACCGTCGCTGCCCGCGCTTGCCGGCCCGGGCGAATGCGGCGTGGACGACGCCGTACGGCTCGAAGCCGTGGTGCTGCGGGACAAGACGCGCGTGGCGGTGACGCCGCCGGCGGTCCTGCGCTGCACCTTTGCCGAGGCCATCGTGAATTGGGTGCGCGAGGACGTGGCGCATTCCGTTCGCCCGCTCGGCGCGCCACTCAGGAGCATCGACAACTTCGCCGCCTATGATTGCCGCGGCCGTAACCGGGTGATCGGTGCAAAGCTCTCCGAGCATGGCAAGGGCAACGCGCTCGACGTGCGCTCGTTCAAGCTTGCCAACGGCACCGTGGTGGAGCTGACCGATCCGCAAGTATCGAAGGATTATCGCCTGGACCTGCGCAAGGCCATCTGCGCGCGCTTCACCACCGTGCTCGGTCCCGGCTCGGACGGCTATCACGAGAACCACGTGCACATGGATCTCGCCGAGCGCGCCGGCGGCCATCGCATGTGCCAATGGGACGTTCGCGATCCGGAGGAGGAGGCCGCGGCCCATGCCCATGCCGTGCCGCTGCCGACGCCGCGTCCGGCATCCGCAGGACCATGACGGGTCGATTCGCTGCAAACCGGAAGCACGACCATGCCCCCGCTCAGCAACCTCGCCGTCCGCGACATCGAGACGCTGGTTCACCCCTATACCAATCTCGCAGCGTTCCGCGAGACCGGCCCGCTCGTCCTCGAGCGCGGGCGCGGCGTGTTCGTCTATGACAACGAAGGCAAAGCCTACATCGAAGGCATGGCGGGGCTGTGGTGCACCGCCCTCGGCTACGGCAACGAGGAGCTGGTCGAGGCCGCGGCGGCGCAGATGCGCAAGCTGCCGTTCGGCCACCTCTTCACCGCCAAGAGCCATGATCCCGCGATCGAGCTCGCCGAGCGGCTCAAGGAGATTGCGCCGGTACCGACGTCGAAGGTGTTCTTCTGCAATTCGGGCTCGGAGGCGAACGACACCCAGGTCAAGCTCGTCTGGTACATGAACAATGCACTGGGCCGGCCGCGCAAGAAGAAGATCATCAGCCGCATCAAGGCCTATCACGGCATCACGATTGCGTCGGCATCGCTCACCGGACTGCCCGCCAATCAGACCGATTTCGACCTGCCGATCGCTAATATCCGGCACGCGGCGTGCCCGCACCACTACCGCTTCGCTCGTGACGGCGAGAGCGAGCAAGAATTCTCGGCCCGGTTGGCCGAGGAACTCGAGCAGCTGATCCTCGCTGAGGACCCGGACACAGTTGCGGCTTTCATTGCCGAGCCGGTGATGGGCGCGGGCGGCGTCATTCCTCCGCCGGCCGGCTATTTTGCGGCCATGGCGCCGGTCTGCGCCAAGTACGATCTTTTTCTGATCTGCGACGAGGTCATCACGGGCTTCGGCCGATTGGGCACGATGTTCGGCTGCAATGCGGTCGGCTTTGCGCCGCACGCGATCTCCGTCGCCAAGGCGCTGTCGTCGGCCTACATTCCGATCGCCGCCGTGATGCTGCCTGAGGTCATGTATCAGGCCATGCTTGCCGAAAGCCGGAAAATCGGCACCTTCGGCCACGGGTTTACCTATTCGGGCCATCCGGTCGCGGCCGCCGTGGCGCTCAAGACGTTGGAAATCTATACGCGCGAACGCATCGTTGACGCCGTCGCCGCGAAAATTCCGCAGTTTCAGTCGCGGCTCAACGCGCTTGGCACGCATCCGTTGGTTGGCGAGGCGCGCGGGCTCGGGCTTGTCGGTGCCGTGGAACTCGTCGCAGACAAGCGCAGCAAGCGCTCCTTCGACGCGAAAGCCGGCGTGACCGCACGCTGCGCCCAGTTCGCGCAGGATGAGGGGCTAATCGTGCGCGCGCTCGCCGACGCGATCACGCTGTGCCCGCCGCTGGTGATTACGCTACCGCAGATCAACGACATGTTCGATCGGCTGGCGCGTGCGCTCGATCGCACGCTCGACTGGGCGACACGCGAGAAATTACTGGTGTTGTAGTCGCCGCTGCAAACCGGCGGTTCGCTGAAATAGAAAGCGGCGCCGCTAACGCGGCGCCGCTTGCAGCCCCCCAAAAACCAACAATTAGAAATTCTGACCCTGAGGACCTTGGTAGGTAGCTTGCGGCCGATAGCCGCTGTCATTCTGGCCGCGCGCAATCACCACCACCGGCGTTCCGAGCTTCACGCGGTTGTAGAGGTCGATCACGTCCTCATTGGTCATGCGGATGCAGCCGGACGAGATCGCGTGGCCGATGTATTCCGGCTGGTTGGTGCCGTGAATGCGATAGAGCGTGTCCTTGCCGCCGTCGTAGAGATAAAGCGCGCGCGCCCCCATCGGGTTGTGCGGGCCGCCGCTGACGTGTTGCGGCAGCGGACCCAACCGCTTGTGCTCGCTGGGGGTCGGCGTCCAGCCCGGCCACTCGGACTTGCTGCCGACCTTCGCCACGCCGGACCAGCGGAGCGCGTCCTCGCCAACGGTGATGCCATACCGGATCGCCTGGCCCCCTGGTTGGACAAGGTAGAGGTAGCGTGCGTCGGAATCGACGACGACCGTGCCAGCCGCCTCCTTGCGGTGGTAGCTCACGATCTGACGGCGGTATTGCTCAGGAATGGATGCCTTTGCATACGGGGCATTGGCGAGCAGCGCCCGATCGCGCGGCGTCAAGTTCGCGTCC
>Ga0081540_1003117_pt1 | contig 13274 bp, 12 predicted proteins | sample TabmetS2T1R1_FD_71024 | JGI IMG/M metagenome (GOLD analysis project Ga0081540, IMG submission 71024) | Tabebuia heterophylla rhizosphere microbial communities from the University of Puerto Rico - S2T1R1 | ecosystem: Host-associated > Plants > Roots > Rhizosphere ... | reverse complement strand
ACTGCGAGCTCTGCCGCGACCCCGCCGAGGCACTGACGGTCACCTGCGGCTCGGGGTGGCAGGCGCGGGTCCCGTGGGCGCCCTCGTGGCCGTACGAGATGCTGCTCTCCCCGCGCCGCCATGTCGCCGACCTGCCCGCCGCGGGCCCGCGGCTGCGCACGGGGCTCGGCGCCATGCTGGTGAACTGCGTGGCCCGCCTCGAGCGGCTCTTCGGGCCCGGCGCTCCCTACATGCTGTGGATACATCAGGGGCCCACCACCGGGGATGACTGGCCCGCCGCGCATCTGCACCTGCACCTGGCCCCCGCGCAGCGAGCGCCCGGGCTGACGCGGCACCTCGCCGCCGCGGAGCTGGGCGCGGGCGTCTTCTTCGACCCGGTCGACCCGCAGGAGGCGGCGGCGCAGCTGAGATCGGCGCAGCCGGAGTCCCCGCCTCGCGGCGAGGGCAAAGGGCGACGGCCCCGACGCTCATGAGTGGCGGAAAGCGGCGGCCCAGGCGGCCGGCACCGGACGTGCTACCCTCCGGCCTCGCCGGCCGGATCGGCTGAACCCGTCCGGTCGGCCGCCGCCTGCAACGGGCCGGACAGATCCGCTCCGCCTGCCCCCCGCGGCCGTTGGTCAGCCCTCCGCGGCGGGGGCTACCGGCGCCGTCAGCTCGAGCTGGACACCGTCCGGGTCCTCGAACGGGAGCACATCGATGCCGAACGACGCCAGCCTGGTGATCTCGCCGTGCCGCACCCCGCGGGAGTCGAAGAGCCGGACCGCCTCCTCCAGGTCGTCGTGGCTGGCGACACCGAAGCTGAGATGGTCCAGGCCCACCCGGTCCGCGTCGAACCGGTCACCGGACGGCGCCATCGGCCGCAGGCCGAGCAGCAGGTTGCCACGGATCATGACCACCCCGCCGAAGAGGATCTTGAACACCTCGTCCGCCGACGGGTCGTCGGGCGGTGGCGACTCCGCCGCGATCCCGAAGCCGAGCAGGCCGGTGTAGAACTCGCGGCTGCGTTCCAGGTCGGTCACCGTGAGCCGCAGGTGATGAATGTCGCCGGTCGGTATCTGCCCAGGCATGGCACGCTCCCTCCCGAGCGGGACGTTCCCGTTCGTGGTGTCCGGGTGTACAGCTTGATCTTGCCCGTTGCGGGCCGGGCTCAGCGGGCCGGCTCGGGCCGGCTCAGCGGGCCGCACGCCACATGGTCGTCACCACCGGGCCGCCGCCCGGATAGCTGAACTCCCCGTGCGGCTCGAAGCCCACGCTGGCGTAGCGGCGGTTGTTGGCAGGGTTGGACGACTCCAGGTAGGCCGGCATGTGCTCGGCGTCGATGAGCTCCAGGTCGTGGGCGAGCAGCCGCATGCCGATCCCCCGGCCCCGGTGGTCGGGGTGGGTGCCGAACAGGGTGAGGAAATAGTGCGGCTCGGCCTGGGGGTGCGCGGCGTCGAACCGGCCGAGGAGCTCCACGTAGTCATCCGCGGCATGCCCGAGGTGGTCGGCGGCCAGGCCGGCCAGCTGCCGCTCCTGCTCGGGCGTCATCTCCGCGCCACCCGGCGGAATCCAGAGGGTGGTTGCCTCCCCGCCGCCGGTCAGCCAGGTCCACGGGTAGCGCAGCGCCCCCTCGACGAACAGCCGCCAGAACGCCGCGTGATGCCCGTCCGCGCCATCGGGGCGCGCCAGCGCGTGCCCCCACAGCGGGTCCTGCGCGAAGGCGAGCGTGATGATCTCAGTGACGCGGTCGGCGTCCGCCGCCGTCGCGCGGCGCGCCCCAAGGTCGCCCATGGCTACCCATCATCCCGGCCGGCCAGCCGCCCGCCCAGATCGGGGTAGACGATGATGCCCGGGATGCATTGGTGATCATGAGATAGCTGGGCACCTGACGCCACGCAGGTCATGATCACGCTTCTGATCCGGGGTCGGCTCGGATCGCGCTTCTGATCCGGGTCGGCTCGCGAACGAGCGGCGCGGGTCGTCGCACCGTGCTACCGCTTGCCGAGTGCCATCAGCGCCAGCAACTCGTAGCAGATGTGGGCGGCGGCCACGGTGGTCATCTCGGCGTGATCGTAGGCGGGCGAGACCTCCACAACGTCGGCGCCCACCAGGCGCGTCCCGGCCAGGCCCCGCAAGATGCCGAGCATCTCCCGGGAGGTCAGGCCGCCGGCCTCGGGCGTCCCGGTGCCCGGCGCGTGAGCGGGGTCGAGCACGTCGATGTCGATCGACGCGTAGACCGGATTGCCGCCGACGCGGTCGCGGATCGCCGCGACGACGCCGTCGACGCCGAGGCGCTCGACCTCCATCGCGCTGACCGTGCGGAAGCCCAGTTCCGCGTCTTCCTCAAGATCGCTGGGAGCATAGAGCGGACCGCGGATTCCGACGTGCATCGTGTGCCGCTCCAGGAACAGCCCCTCCTCGGCCGCGCGCCGGAACGGTGTGCCGTGGGTGAGCGGCGCGCCGAAATACGTCTGCCAGGTGTCGAGGTGGGCATCGAAGTGAACCAGGGCGACCGGGCCGAACCGCTGGTTGGTCGCGCGCAGCAGCGGATAGGCGATCGTGTGATCGCCCCCGATCGCCAGCACGTGGGCCGCCCCGCCGAGCAGCTCGGCCGTGGCCGACTCGATCTGGCCGACGGCCTCTTGGATGTCGAACGGATTGCACGCGATGTCGCCCGCGTCCGCGACCTGCTGAGCGCCGAAGGGAGCGACCTGCAGCCCCGGATGCCACGGGCGCAGGAGCCGGGAGCCCTGCCGCACCGCTGCGGGCCCGAACCGGGCCCCTGGGCGGTACGAGGTGCCGCTGTCGAACGGAACGCCCACAACGGCCACGTCGCAGCGCCCGACCTCGTCCCGGCGCGGCAACAGCGCGAAGGTTGGCGGCCCGGCGAAACGGGGCGCCAGGGTCGCGTCGATGGGCCCGCGCTCGGCCCCGCCAGGCTCACTCCCGGTACCCGTCGCCCCCACCTCCCGGTACCCGTCGACCCCGCCCTCTCGGCCGCCGCGATGGCGAAGCCATGCCTCATGCATAACGAAGATGAGCGGCGCGGGGCAATAGTGGCCGCATTTCGCGCTCCTGCGCAGCGGGCAGAACCAGAAGAGGTTCCCGCCGGACGTCGCGAAGGAGCGCGGATGGCATCGCAGCAGGATGAGGCCGGCCCCGCCCGCACGGATGCGGCGCATCACCCGCTTGATCCGCTGAGCGGGCATGAGATCACGCAGGCGGTCGGCATCTTCAGGGGCGGTGGCCGCGCCACCGCCGCTATGCGGTTCGTGTCGGTCAGCCTGCACGAGCCGCCGAAGAATGCGGCCATCTCGCTCCGGCCCGGGCAGGCGCCCGCCCGGGAGGCGTTCATCGTGGCCCTAGAACCACGGGAACGCATGACCTACGAGGCCGTCGTGTCGCTGACCCAGCGACGTGTGCTGTCCCTGCGACCGGTTCCGGGCGTCCGGGCACCGGTCACGCTGGGCGAGTACGCGGAATGCGAGCGCCTGGTCAGGGCCGACCAGGCCTTCCGTGACGGCCTCAAACGGCGGGGGATCCACGACCCGGATCAGGTGCTCGTCGAGGCGTGGGGGATCGGCGACTTCACCCGGGAGGAGGACGAGGGCAGGCGGCTGGTCTGGGCACTGTGCTTCTACCGGGCCAGCCCCGGCGATAACCCGTACGCCAAGCCGATCCACGGGCTGCACGCCGTCGTGGACCTGGACGAGATGGCGGTCATCCGGGTGGAAGACGCCGGGGCCGTGCCGCTGCCGCCCGGCACCGGGGGCTACACGGCCGACGGAACCGCCCGCCGCGAGGGACTGAAGCCGCTCGAGATCCGGCAGCCGGCCGGCGTGAGCTTCCAGGTGGACGGGTGGGAGGTGCGCTGGCAGAACTGGCGCTTCCGGCTGGGCTTCAACGCACGTGAAGGCCTGGTGCTGTACACGATCGGGTACGAGGACCGCGGCCGGCTGCGCCCGGTCATCCACCGGGCTTCGGTGGCCGAGCTCGTCGTCCCGTACGGCGACCCGCGGCCGTTCCAGGGCTGGCGCAACGCCTTCGACATCGGCGAGTACGGCATCGGGATCATGGCCAACCCGCTGGAACTGGGGTGTGACTGCCTCGGGGAGATCGCCTACTTCGACGCTGAGCTCGCCGACGACCGGGGGGAACCGTACACGATCCCGAACGCCATCTGCCTGCACGAGGAAGACCACGGGATCCTGTGGAAACACTTCGATGCCGGATTCGGCCACACGGAGGTGCGCAGGAGCCGCCGGCTGGTGGTGTCGTTCATCATCACCGCGGGCAACTACGAGTACGCCTTCTACTGGTACTTCTACCAGGACGGCTCGATCGAGCTGGAGATCAAGCTGACCGGCATCGTGCTCACCAGCGCGCTCGCGCCGGGAGAGACCAGCGGTTATGGAACGGTCGTGGCCCCGCAGACGCTCGCCGCCTACCACCAGCATTTCTTCAGCATCCGGCTCGACATGGAGGTCGACGGGGACGGCAATTCCGTCTATGAGGTCCAGACCGAGCCGGTGCCGGTGGGGCCGGAGAACCCCTACGGCAACGCGTTCCGGCCGCGCCGGACGCTGCTGCGGACCGAATCGGAGGCACAGTGCCTCATCGACCCGCTCACCGCCCGGCACTGGCTGGTGGTCAACCCCAACGTCGCCAACGCGCTGGGCGAGCCGGTGGGATACAGGCTGGTCCCGCACGGCAACGTCCTCCCGTTCGCACACGAGGAGTCGTCTGTCCTTCGCCGCGGAGCGTTCATGACCAGGCACCTGTGGGTAACCCCGTTCGCCGCGGGCGAGCGGTTCCCGGCGGGCGAGTACCCGAACCAGCATCCCGGAGGGGCCGGCCTGCCGGAGTGGACGAAGGCGGGCCGGCCGATCGAGAACACCGACATCGTGCTGTGGTACACCCTCGGCAGCCATCACATCCCGCGGCCGGAGGACTGGCCGGTCATGCCGGTCGAGAGGGCCGGCTTCGCGCTCCAGCCGTTCGGCTTCTTCGACGCCAACCCGTCCCTGGACGTGCCGGGTTAGGCGACAGCACGGAGGTTGCAGGCGTCGAGGATGTGTCAGCGGCCGTGACGGCCCTACTCGCCCTCTGCGTGGTCCTCGTCATCCTCCGCTGGCGGCGTTTCGTCCGGCAGCCCGCCGGCGAGGTACTCGTGCACGAGGCGTACCGCCGTCGCCCCCTCGCCGATCGCGGAGGCGACCCGCTTGATCGAACGGTAGCGGGCGTCGCCGGCGGCGAAGACGCCGGGAATGGAGGTCTCGAGCGGGAGGGGCGCCCGATCGAGCGGCCACCGCGACGGGTGCGAACCGGCCCGAACGACGTCGCGCCCGGTCAGGATGTAGCCGTGCCTGCGCTGAACGGTGTCGGGTAGCCATCGCGTGCGGGGCTCACCGCCGATCAGCACGAAGAGCGCCACCGTCGAAACCTGCTCGGTCCGGCCGTCCTGCCGGTCACGCAGGGTGAGTGCCTCGAGGTGACTAGATCCGTGGCCCTCGGTGACCTCGGTGTGCAGCCGCACCGTGATGTTGGCGGTGGCCTTGATCTCCCGGGTCAGGTAGTCCGACATCGAGCGCTCCAGGCTGTCCCCCCGCACCAGCATCATCACCCGCCGGGCATACCGCGCAAGGTGCAGCGTGGTCTGGCCGGCCGAGTTCCCCGCCCCCACGACGAAGACCTCGTGACCCTGCATCGCACGCAGTTCGCTCCCTGCCGCACCGTAGAAAACGCCGGAGCCGACCAGCGCCTCCAGGCGCGGCACACCGAGACGGCGCCACGCGATGCCGGGCGCGATGATGACCGCCCTGGCCGCTACCCGCTGGCCGTCGGCGAGGCGGACCAGGTGCTCGCCGTCGCGGCACTCCAGGCCGACGGTCGGCTGGGCGAACACCATGTGCGCGCCAAACATCCAGGCCTGCTCACAGGCCTGCCGCGTGAGCTCGTGACCGCTGATGCCCTGCGGAAAGCCCGGGTAGTTCCGGATCATCGGGCTGTTTCCCGCCTGGCCGCCGGAAACGGTCTCCTCCAGCACAACCGTCTGCAGGCCCTCGGACGCCGCGTAGACCGCGGCGGCGAGGCCGGCCGGCCCCGCCCCGATGACGACGAGATCGCATTCGTCGACGTCGCTGGATGTGGTGCCGCCGACTGCCGCGACGACCTGGGCGGGCGTCGGCTGGACCATCGTGTAGCCGTCGTGGCGGATCATGACCGGCAGGCGTGATGCATCCAGGCCCCTGCTGGCGAGCAGCCGACGGCCCCGCCTGTCGTACGCCGCGTGGAACGCGAACGGCACGCTGAAGCGGGTGAGCAGCTCCCGCAGCTCGTACGTACCGCGGTCCTGGAGCCTCCCGATAACGTGGAACAGCTCGAAGCCGGTCTGGTGACTCTTGGCCCACTCGGCCAGGAACCCGCTGACGATCCGGTAGAGATCCTGTTCGAGCATCCACGGCTTGGTGATGTAATAGTCGGCCTGGCCGAGCGTCATGGCCTGGATGACGGGGCTCCGCACCGAGTAGTCGCGCTCCGCCAGCAGCACCCGGGTGGCGAGCGGGTGCATCTCATGGGCGCGGGCGAGGAAGTCGACTCCTGGCATCTCTGCCATGTCATGGTCGACGATGAGCAGCGCCACGGGTACGCGGTCGTCCGCAAGGTCGCGCAGCGTTGCGAGCCCTGCGGCGGCCGACGACTCGCCGATGATGCGGAAGTCTCCGCCGAACCGCCGACTGAGATCGTCGCTGAGCGCGTGCACCACCCCGGAGTCGTCATCGATCGCGAACAGAACGGGCTGTGGCCTGGGCCGCATCTCAGCCACCCGCCCCGGCGAGGCCAGCCGTTATGACGCTCATGCCGATCCCCCAAGGACGACGTTGGGCTCCGGTGCCCGGACCACGAAGCTAACACCTCAGCGTTCGCGAAGCGTTCGGCGGGCGCGCCCGCCGGGGTACATACCCTGTGTTGCGCCAGGACGGACCGGGTTGTACGCTGACGATATATCGTGATCGTATCGTGAGCGGCTCGCCGGGAGCGTGGGGATGCCAATAGCAGGCTCAGCGGCCGGGGACTTCGATCCCCGCCTCTTCGAGATATTCGGCTCGGTGGCTCGCGTGCTGAGCCAGATCCAGGACGCCGTCGGCGGGACGAGCCGCGGGCACGGTCCGGGCTGGCGCGGCGGGCAGTGGGAGCGGGGCTTCGGGCGGCCGAAGGGCCCCAGGCAGTGGCCGCCCGGGCCGGGTGGCCGGGGCGGGCCCGGCGGACCGGGCAACTTCGGCGGCCACTGGGGCGGCTGGTGGCCGGGCCCGCCCGGCCCGGCACGCGGGCCGAAGGCCGGCCGCGGCGACGTGCGCGCCGCCATCCTGGCGCTGCTGCGCGAAGGCCCGCGCAACGGGTACCAGATCATGTCCGAGATCGAGGAGCGCAGCGGCGGCGCCTGGCGGCCCAGCCCCGGCGCGGTCTACCCGGCCCTGCAGCAGCTTGCCGACGAGGGCCTGATCGAAGCCGAGGAGTCCGGCGGCCGGCGCGCGTTCAGCCTCACCGACGACGGCCGCGCGTACGTCGAGGCGAACCCCGAGAAGGCACGCGCCGCGTGGGAGTCGATGGCGCAGGACGAGCCGGGGCCCGTGCCCGGCCTGTTCGCCCAGGCCGCCCGGCTGGGCGGCAGCATCGTGCAGATGGCCCACGCGGGCACCCCAGAGCAGGTCCATGCCGCCGAACAACTGCTGGAACGCACCCGGAGCGGGATGTACAAGATCCTGGCCGGCGACGTCCACAGCGAGCACGACGAACAGTAGGAGGGCGAGACAAGCGATGGACGATCGGATCCGCGTCTCCGACGCCGACCGGGACCGCGTCGCGGCCCGGCTGCGCGATCACTTCGCGGAGGGCCGGCTCACCCAGGACGAGCTGGATGAGCGGATCTCGGCGGCACTGGGCGCGAAGACCGTCGGTGACCTGCGGCGCGTAATGGCAGACCTGCCCGAGCCCGAGCCGGTGCCGGCGAGAACTGCGCCCGGGCCCCAGTGGGCCGGGCCGCCCCGGGTGGCCTACCGCCACGGCCCGCGGATACTGCCGCTGATGATGTTCGCGCTCCTCGCGGCGGTGCTGATCCCCGGCGGCGGCTGGCTGTTCCTCAAGCTGCTGCTGGCGTTCTGGCTCGTGAGCTGTCTGGTCGGGGCCTTCACCGCGGGCCGGTTCTACCGGCAGATGCGCCGCGGCTGGCAGCCCGGGTACCTCCCGCACGGGCGGAGATAGATCACAGCCCGGGCCGGTCCGGCGCCCGCGCTGAGCGCCCGGGCCCATTCGCCGGCGCGCCGGTCAGGGGCCGTCGGCAGCCTCCAGCGAGAAACGAAGCGTGGCGCACACCCCGTCCCGCGGGTGCGCGATGCCGCCGCATGCCGCTGGGTCGCCCCCCTCCACCAGATCCGCGGGCAAGAAGTGCAGCTCGGCGCCGGTGTGGACGACCGCCCGCACAAGGGCCGCGTCGGCGCGGTCGGCGACCGGTTCGGGCACATCCAGTTCCAGCAGTTCTTCTGAGGAGGCCGCGAGGTCGCCGCCGGACGGGCCGATCCACGCGGAGGCGGTGGAGGACGGGTCATCGGCGACGAACAGGTCCGAGACCTGACCATCGCGAAACGCGCCCATGGTCCGCGCCAGGCCCTCGACGGCCAGGCCGTGAGCGAGCTTCGTCCGCCAGTCATCGAAACGCTCCCGGGCGTGGCGGCCCGCCCACTCCGCAAGCGCCCGGTCCGCCGCCTCGGCCATGGGCGGGCTGTCGGCGCTCACCTCCTCATCGACCACGGCGGCGGCTTCCCGCAGCGGCGTGCTCAGGTGGTCGAGCAGCAGCAACCGCGCCCGGACGTCACCGGCCACGACGACGTGCCGGGCACCGATCCGGCCAGCCGCCGCGACCACCTCGGCGGCCAGTGCCTTGGCGTTCTCGTCCCAGGCCTCCTCGACGCTGCGCTCGAATCGCGGCTGGGACCAGCCGCCAACCGAGGTCTTGTGCACCGGCCACCCGCGGCCCGCGACCCAGTCGCGCCACCCGCCGCCGCTGCCGCCGATGGCGACGATCTCGCCCCCGGCCCGGGTGGCGCTCACCCGCACGTGCGGGATGGCCGGACGCCGCTGGGCGAACAGCGGCATCAGGTGCGGCAGCGGCGCCAGCCGCGCGATCTCCCGCCGTGGCGGCGCGTCCAGGGCGCCGGTGAACGCGACGGCGCCGTTCCGTGCGAACACCGCGTGGCCGCGCGCCGCCTCGCCGGGACCGCCGGCCACCGCCGCGGCCGCGTCGAGCGAGGCCTGGCTTGCCCCCTCGTCGGCCAGCCGCTGCCTGGCCGCACGCCACCGGAGTTCGATGGCCGTCAAGGCGTCCTCGTGGGCCCGGTCCGTGTCGAGGTACACGGACACGTAGCCCCCGATCTCGTCGTACAGCGGCCGCAAGAAGCCTAGGTCCACCAGCGTCGCCTCCTCGGCGGGTGCGGCCAGCCGGTTTACCCGGGCTGGGCCGGACCAAACAGTCCCAGCCGCCAGCCTGCCACAGGGGCCCCGGCGCGGTCCCGTGCCGCCCGCAGTCCGGCCCGTCCGGTGCGCCGCCACCACCGGCGGCGCCCGCCGGAGCCTGTTCTTTCGGCCCCGGATGTTTCCCGGGCGCGGCCAGCGGCAAGACCGGTGGTTGGCCACCATCCGGCCAGGGCCCGGTGCCCGGCCGTGCGCATAAGTGAGGCATGCCGATGAGCGAAGAGACCGGTGGAAAATACGGACCCCGCGAGGACGACGCGCTCAAGCGCGAGGTCCGCAGCGAGTTGCAGGCCCACCGGGCAACCCGGGCCGAGGAGTGGCTGGAGGCCGAGCCACCGGCCGAGGACGAGCCGGAGGCGACGTGGGCGCCGGCGGGCAGGCCCGGGGGGACCCCGCCCGGCGAGAGCTGGGACACGATCGAACTGCGCAGCGACCTGGCCCGTCACCTGGACCGCACCGCGTTCCCCGCGACACGGGAGCGGCTGCTCGAGACCCTGGCGGCACACCAGGCGGAGCAGCGGCTGCTGGACCTGGTGTCGCCGCTGCCGGAGGACGCCACGTTCGCGAATCTGGGCGAGGTGCTCCGCGCCCTGGGGATGCCCGTGGAGGAGCGCCCGGACTGACGCGCAAGGACCAGGCTCGCCGAAGGGCCGGCCGTCCCGGCGCGGTGATCGGCGAGCGCGTCAGGTGGAGCCGGACGCCACCGGGAGCGCGCCGCTGAAAAGCTGGACGAACCGCCGCACGATCGCGGGCGGGTGGACGACGTTGCTGCGGTACGCCTGCGCCTTGAGCTCGGCAGCCTGCTGGGGCTCGAAATAGCCGGCGTGCTTGTACACGTCGATCCGGGTGCACAGGCCGGCCGCGTCGAGTTCGGGATGGAACTGGGTGGCGTAGACGTGGGAGCCGATCCTGAACGCCTGCACCGGGCAGGTCGGGGAACTGGCCAGCAGGACGGCGCGGTCCGGCAGCCGGCTGAGCGCCTCCTTGTGGCCGACGAACGCCGCGAATGTGGCGGGCAGGCCACCCAGCAGCGGGTCCCGCTGGCCTTCGCCGGTGAGCGTGATCTGCACGGAACCGACGGGCTCGGCGTAGCGCCGGTCCACCACCGCCCCTATGTGGCTGCCGAGCGTCCCAATCGCGTAGCAGGCCCCGGCAAACGGGAAGTCCGCGTCGACCACCCGGGCGAGCAGCCCGCGCAGGTCCGCCTCGACCCGCCGCTGCACCGGCGATTTCGAACTCTCCGGATCGCTGGAGTTGAACGGCCCGCCGCCGAGAAAGATCCCCGACCAGTCCCGCAGGTCGACGTCCCCCAGCGCCCGTTGCTCGAGTCTGATCCGGCGCAGGTCGCGCTCCTCCAGCCGGCCGAAGGCCAGAAACGACTCGTACTCGTTGTCCGCCGCGGCGTCCTCCGCGCGGGTGGCCAGCAGCAGAAATGGCTTCACAAACACACGGTAGCGAGCGCAGGGCCCTCAACCGATGGTTACGTGGAGAGTCAGCCATGTAGCTTAGGGCCATGCGACCCAGCCTTGGGCAGCGCATGGAGCACTTCTGATATGCACTCCATCGGCCTTGTCCTGCACCCGGCGCGGGATTCCGCCGCGGCGGTCAACGCCATTCTGGACTGGGCCGCGCGCAAACACGCGGAGGTCCTGGGCATCGACGCGGAGATCGAGCGGCTGAACTGCGCCGCGGTCGCGGTCACGGGCGCCGAACTCGGCCAGCGCGCGGACCTGGTGGTCAGCCTGGGCGGGGACGGCACGATGCTGCGCGCGATGCGGCTCGCCGACGGGCAGCGCGCGCCCGTGCTGGGGGTGAACCTCGGCAAGCTGGGCTTCCTGGCCGAGGTGGATGTGCCCGACCTGCCCGACGCGCTCTCCGCCATCGACGACCGTCGGTTCACGGTCGAGCCGCGCCTGGCGGTGGATGCCATCATCGGCGATCAGCTCGTCACCGCGTTCAACGACGTCGCGATCGTTCGCTTCCCCGGGCAGCCCACCGCCGTGATCGCGGTGCGGGCAGCCGGCCATCCCTTCGTCAGCTACGCCGCCGACGCGGTCGTGGTCGCCACCCCGGCGGGCTCCACCGCCTACAGCTTCTCCGCAGGCGGCCCCATCGTGAGTCCCGCGGTCGACGCCCTGCTGGTCACGCCCGCCGCGCCACACTCGGCGTACAACCGCGGCCTGGTCGTCTCGGTCCACGACAGCCTGACGCTGGAGATCCTGCCCGACAGCGGCCGGCTCGCCGTCGAGGTGGACGGGCCGGTCGCCGCGCACGTGGACGTCGGCGACCGGATCGAGCTGCAGCCGCGTCCCGGCGCCGTCCACGTCGTTCGCCTGGGCCGCACGACGTTCTACGAGCGGGCCCGCCGCAAGCTGCGCCTGGCGGACTCCGCCGAGGTCCCGCCTGAGCCCGCCCAGATAAGCGGGCCGGTTAGCAGGCTGCCTGACCCGGCGCCGTGACGCCGGGCAATTTCTTGCTTAACGGCTGCCGCGGCCCGTCGCGCCGGTGTCGCCCACTTCGGCGCGGAACCGGCGGAGCTCGCCAGCGGTCGGCGGGTCGGCTCCGGGGCGCGTGCAGGTCAGCGCCGCGGCTGCCAGTGCCTGGCCGGCGACCTCGCGGAGCGCCTCTTCGCCGGCCTCGAGCCGGCGCGCCAGCGCCCCGGGCGACAGCAGCCGGAGATCGGCGAGCCCCGCGAGCAGGGCGGCCATGAACGCGTCGCCGGCGCCAACCGTGTCCACCACCGTGACGGGAACCGCCGGCACGGAGAATTGCCCGGCCGCGGTCGCCACGGTCGCGCCTTCGCCGCCCTTGGTCACGACCAGCAGCGCAGTCGCACGGCCCGGGCCGAGCAGCCGCGCCGCGAGCTGCCAGGGCGCGGCGCCGGGAAACAGGAAGTCGAGGTCCTCGTCGCTCATCTTCACGATGTGGGCGCTGGCGATGACCCGCTCGGCGGTCGCGGCGGCCTCACGGCGGTCGGGCGTCACCGACGGCCTGACGTTGGGGTCGTAGCTCGTGACGAGCCCGCCGCGGCGGCGGGCGGATTCGGCGAGCCGGATCACCTGCTGGCCGCCCGGCGCGAGCATCACACCGAGGGACCCGACGTGGACGGCGGCGCTGTCCCGGGGGACCCGCAGGTCGCGCACGTCCCAGTTGAGCTCGAACTGGTAGGTGGCGGCACCGCGGGCATCGAGCCTCGCCAGCGCCCGGCTGGTGGGCCGGCTCGCCGGACCGGACAGGACCGTCTCGACCCCGTTGCGGTCCAGGTGCGCGCGGATCAGGGCACCGTAGTCGTCGGCTCCTAGCTGCGTGACGAGTACGGTGCGCTGCCCGAGCCGGCTGAGCGCGACGGCGACGTTCGCCGGGCTCCCGCCGGGATGGACGGCGAGCGTGTCATTGCCGCTGCGCGCGACCACGTCCACGAGCGATTCACCGACGACGGTGATCATCACGGACCGGCCGTGGTCACGCCGTTGACCAGGCCATACGTCGCCGCGGCCGGTGTCGTCATGGGACAACCCTACGACGGGCGGTGGCCGCCCGGATCCGGCGTGCGCAGCGCTGCACGGCGGCGTCGGGTGGCGGCCGTAGGCTTGGCGGGTGAGCGTTTGTCCTGCGTGCGGCCATCGGAACCAGCCGGGGGCGAAGTTCTGTTCCGAGTGCGGTGCCGCGCTGGTGAAGGCCGAGCCGCTCGCGCAGGAGGAGCGCAAGGTCGTGACGGTGCTGTTCGCCGACCTGGTGGGCTTCACCTCGCGGGCCGAGCAGATGGA
>Ga0081540_1003116_pt1 | contig 13276 bp, 11 predicted proteins | sample TabmetS2T1R1_FD_71024 | JGI IMG/M metagenome (GOLD analysis project Ga0081540, IMG submission 71024) | Tabebuia heterophylla rhizosphere microbial communities from the University of Puerto Rico - S2T1R1 | ecosystem: Host-associated > Plants > Roots > Rhizosphere ... | reverse complement strand
CGAGTGTGATAAGAAGGGGCGGCCGGAGGGCCGCCCTTTTTTGTTTCTTCCTTCTCCCCTTGTGGGAGAAGGTGGCGCGGACGCAGTCCGCGACGGATGAGGGGTCTGTCTCCGCAGATAGGGACCCTCACCCGCGCTCGCTTCGCGATCGCACCCTCTCCCACAAAGAACGGGGAGAGGGGGAAGAAGAGACGTCATTTCCCCGCAAACACCGGTTTGCGCTTGTCGATGAAGGCCTGCACGGCCTCGCGGTGATCGGCGGTTTTCTGGCTGCGAATCATGCGTTCGGCCTCGTGGTCCCTGGCGGTGGCAAAGTCGAACATCAGCGCTTCGTCCAGATTGTCCTTCATGTAGCGCAGCGCAATGGTCGGACCCGCGGCCATGGATTTGGCGAGCGCAAAGGCTTCCTCGTGCAGCTTCTCGTCGGGGACGACGCGGTTGACCAGGCCAATCGCCTCACACCGTGCAGCCGTCACCCGCTCGGCCGTGAACATCAGTTCCCGCGCACGCGACGTGCCGACGAGGCGCGTGAGCAGCCAGGCGATTCCGTAGTCGCCCGACAGCGCGACGTTCAGATAGCCGGTGGAGAGAAACGCCGACTGCGCCATGATGCGGATATCGCAGGCCATGGCGATGGCGAGCCCAGCGCCGACCGCGGGGCCGGGCAGGGCCGCGATGGTTGGCTTGCGCACTGAGACCAGCGCACCAGTCAAGAGGCGCTGCCGTTCCTGCAGGTCGGCGATCTTGTCGGCGTCCGACATCTCTTGCCGCTTCCTGTCGCGATGGGCGCCCATGCCCTTGACGTTGCCGCCGGAACAGAACGCCTTGCCCGCGCCCGTGATCATGATGGCGCCGACGTTGGGGTTCTCGCCGCAGGTCCTGATCATGGTGCGCAGCGCCGGCGTAAGCTCGTCGGAAAGCGAGTTGCGGGCTTCCGGCCGGTTCAGCGTGATGACGGCGACGCGGTCGCGGATCGCGCAGAGCAGTTCGTTGGTGCCGGTGTCGATAATGATTTCGGTGCTCATGTTTCCCCCGTCTCGTTTGTTGTTTTCGTAGGGTGGGCAAAGGCGCGGAAGCGCCGTGCCCACCATTACGTCCGTGCTCTCGAAGGTGGGCACGCGGAGCCTGTCATCGGGCGCGCGTTCGCGCGACCCGTTGGCTTTGCCCACCCTACGGCATCACGTCAGAACTTCTCCATCCACGGCCGCAGCTCGATCTCCCAGGTCCAGGCGCTGCGCGGCTGCTGCAGCATATGCCAGTAGTTTTCCGCGATCGCATCCGGATCGAGGAAGGAGTCCGGGCGATCCGCCGGGTCGGTGCGAACCGCGCTGCGGATGCCGCCGTCGATGACAAAATGCCCGATGTGAATGCCCTGCGGCGACAGCTCGCGCGCCATGCTTTGCGCCAGCCCACGCAGCGCGAACTTGCCCATCGCAAAGGGCGCGGACTGCGCATAACCCTTGACGCTGGCGGAGGCGCCGGTGAACAGGATCGCGCCGTGCTTGCTGGGCAGCATGCGCTTGGCCGCCTGCTGCGCGACCAGGAAGCCGCCGAAGGCGCTGACGTTGATGGCGTTGGCGACTTCTGCGGGCACCAGATCGACAAAGGCGCCACGGGCGCGTCCACTGGCGTTGTAGACGACGATATCGGGTGTCGCGATCTCGCGCTCGACCAGGCCGAACAGGCGCTCGACCTCATCCGCATTGGTAGCATCGCAGGCAAACGCCTTTGCACCGGTCGTGGTGCAGAGCTCGCCGAGCTTTTCGATCTTGCGCGCGGCCAGCGCGACCTTGATGCCTTCGCGCGCGAACAGCCGCGCCAAGGAAGCGCTCAGCCCGGCGCCGGCTCCGACGATCAAGGCGGTGTTGTATTTTGGTTTTGCCATGCGCGCGCTCCCTGTTGGCCGAGATTGGTATCTAGGCGCGCATTCCGGCGAGGCAACCCGCCGCCGCCAGGATCATGTCGAGATCCTTCTTCTCGGTCATATCTGCATATTTGGCGCGCAGCATGGCCAGCGACCGCGCGTGATATTTTTGCGGCTTCTGGGTCCAGACGTCATTGCCGAGCCGAACCGAAAATTCTTCCTCGCCATCGGCGAGGGCCTTCTCGTTCGCCAGCGTCCACGGCCAGAACCACCTCCCGACCTGTTTTGTCAAAATCGGCATCAACGTCGGCGCCAGCGACGCCCAGCTCTCGAACGTCCCTTCGGCCTTCGGCCACAGCATGCGCTGGATCCACGCGAGCACATGTGGTGCGCCGCCTTCGATCAGCGCGCCGGTGGTCGGATCTTTCCAGAGCTCATAAAACTGCCCCCACAGGCCGAAATCGCCATAGGCCGGGCGGCTGCCGAACAGATAGGGCCGCGTGGCGAGATGGGTATCGAGCAGATCGAGCATCTCGGCAAAGCCGCTTTCGATCTGCGGCGCGGTCGCGTCATTCGAGCCAACGAACCATACCCGGCCGGTCATGCGCGTGCGCACCTGATCGGCGAAGGCATCGTGCTCCGGCTCGCTCGCCTTGGGCGCGCGCATCCGCGCGATGCGGCCGGCGGAAGCACGCTGATCGACATCGCGCGCCCAACGGTAGTGGAACATCCATTTGTTGCCCCACTCGTCGCCGAACTCCTCGATCAGCATCGACGCAAAACGCGCCACGGGATCGTCAGGATGGATCGACGGTTCGGGATAAAGCCTCTCCATCTGGTCGATGATCGGAGTGGAATCCTGGATGCCAACTCCGTCGGGCGTCACCACCAGCGGGATGACGGGTATCTTGGCGTATCTCTCATATTCGGTCTGGCTTTCCGCGTTGCGCAAAATCCATTGGTGCGGGATGGCCTTGTAGCGGAAATAGGAGCGGACTTTTACGGAGTAGGGCGACATCTCGGCGCCGATGATGCGATATCCCTCAGCCACGGGGCGCTCCTCCAATTATGCTTGTTGACCGCGCTTGGGCGTGCGGTATCGGTAATGGACTATAACATCCACACGGGGCGGAAACAGCAAGAGCCAAAATGCAGCCACTCAAGCAGGATCGCAGGGCCGCCATTCCCGACCAGCCGGGATTGCTCGCGCCCGACACCACCGGCATGAATTTCTACCGGGCCGATCCAGCGCTGACCGATCTGCTGCGCCTGCATCTGCCCGACGCGACCTTCCGCCACATCGAACCGCATCTCGATCGTTTGGGGGCCATGGCCGGCGGTCATCTCGACGAATGCGCGCGGCTCGCCGACCGCCACACGCCGGTGCTGCACCAGCGCGACAAGTTCGGCCGCGACGTGCAGTGGATCGAATATCACCCGGCCTATCGTGAGCTGGAGAAGGCTGCGTTCGGCGAGTTCGGCATTCACGCGATGTCGGTGCGCAAGGGTATTCTGGGCTGGCCGGACAAATATCCCGTTGTCGCAAAGCACGCCTTCACCTTCCTGTTCAACCAGGCGGAGTTCGGCCTCGGCTGTCCGATCAACGTTACCGATGGCTGCGCCAAACTGCTCAACAATTTCGGCAGCGAGGCGCTGAAAGCCAGATATCTCGACGGGCTGACGCAGACCGACATGAGCAAGCTGACCCAGGGCGGCCAGTTCATGACGGAGAAGGAAGGCGGCTCCGACGTCGGCACGCTGACGACGCGGGCGGTGCAGGAGGGCGACCACTGGCGCCTCTATGGCGAGAAATGGTTCTGCTCCAATGCGGATGCGGAAGTCGTGATGTTGCTTGCACGGCCGGAAGGCGCAGGGCCCGGCACGCGCGGCGTCGGCCTTTTCCTGATGCCGCGGCGGCTCGATGACGGCTCGCAGAACCATTATCGAATCGTGCGGCTGAAGGACAAGCTCGGCACGCGCTCGATGGCCTCGGGTGAGATCAAGTTCGAAGGCGCGATTGCATATGCGGTCGGCAAGCTCGACCGCGGCTTTGTGCAGATGGCCGAGATGGTGAATTCCTCGCGGCTCTCCAACGGCGTCAAGTCGACCGCGCTGATGCGCCGCGCGCATCACGACGCGATGACGGTGGCAGGGAATCGCGTGGTGTTCGGCAGCCGCATCATCGACCTGCCGCTGGCGCGGCGGCAATTGATGAAGATCATGCTCGCCACCGAGCAGGGGCTTTCGATGAGCTTCCTCACCGCGGATGCGCTCGACCGCGCCGAGGCTGGCAGCCAGGACGCCGCGGCGCGGCTGCGTATTTTGACGCCGACGCTGAAATTCCGCGCGACGCGCGATGCCCGCAAGGTTTGCGGCGATGCGCTGGAGATGCGCGGCGGCATTGGCTACATCGAGGAATTCGCCACGGCGCGGCTGTTGCGCGACGCGCATCTCGGCTCGATCTGGGAAGGTACCGGCAACATCGTCGCGATCGATGCGCTGACGCGCGCGATCGGCCGCCACGGCGCAGACAATGCGCTTGCCGCCGATCTGCATGCACGGCTCAATGAATCCGCCAATGTGCCGGTCGCCTGGCGCGATCGCCTGCGCGAGCTGACCGACCGCGCGGTTGGCTTTGCGCGCGAGGTGGCAAGCCGCATGGACAATGAGGGCGACGCGCGTCGCGCCACCAGCCTGCTTTATCATGTGGCAAGCGCGGTGGCCCTTGCCTGGGAGGGCAGCCGCATTCACGAAATGCGCGGCGATGCGCGCCGGCTCTTGCTGTCGCGGATGGTGGTCGATCACCGCCTGTCGGCGGGCGATCCCTTCCGGTTGACGGAAAATGCAGCGCAGCGCGCCGTCACGGGCCATCTGCTTGGCGAGCGGGCCGTTGACATGGCCGAGGTTGGCGAATTGCTTATCGCGGCGTAGGCTCGCTGCTCGACAAATTTCAAAACAAGAAGACACAAGGGAAACGACCGATGAAGGCTGCCGTTCTGTATGAAGTCAACAAGCCTCTGGTGATCGAAGACATCAGCGTGCCGAATCCCGGCCCGCGCGAGGTGTTGATCCGCACCAAGGTCGCCGGCCTCTGTCACTCCGACCTGCATTTCATCGAGGGCCTCTACCCGCATCCGCTGCCGGCGGTGCTCGGTCATGAGTCGGCCGGCGTGGTCGAGAAGGTCGGCTCCGACGTCACCTATGTGAAGCCGGGCGACCACGTCGTGACGTGTCTCTCGGTGTTCTGCGGCACCTGCGACAACTGCACCACCGGCCGCACCGTGCTCTGCACCGACACCACGGTGAAGATGCTGCCGGGTGCTTCGAACCGCCTGCAATGGGGCAAGCCGGAGAAACTGAACCAGTTCCTCAACCTCTCGTCCTTTGCCCAGCAGATGCTGGTGCATGAGAACGCCATCGTCAAAATCCGGAAAGAGATGCCGCTGGAGCTGGCCGCGCTGATCGGCTGTGGTGTCATTACCGGCTACGGCGCTGTCGTGAACACGGCAAAGGTCACGGCCGGCGAAACCGTCGCGGTGGTGGGCTGCGGCGGCGTCGGCATGGCCGCGATCAATGGCGCGGCGATTGCGGGCGCCGGCCGCATCATCGCCATCGACACCAATCCCGTAAAACTGCAGCTCGCCACCAAGCTCGGCGCGACCGACATCGTCGATCCCGCCCGCGGCGACGTCGTGCAGCAGGTGCGCGAGCTCACCGGCGGCGGCGTGCAGCACTCGTTTGAGGTGCTGGGTCGCAAGGAAACCGCCGAGCAGTGCTTCGCCATGCTCGCGCCGGGAGGCACCGCCACCATCGTCGGCATGATTCCGTTCGGCCAGAAGATCGAGCTGCACGGCTTCGACTTCCTGCGCGAGCGCCGCATCCAGGGCTCGTCCATGGGTTCGAACCACTTCCGCGTCGACATGCCTCGCCTGGTGGAATTCTACATGCGCGGCAAGCTGCACCTGGAGGACTGGATCTCGGCCAAGCTAAAACTGTCGGAGATCAACGAGGGCTTTGCCAACATGAAGGCCGGCAAGATGCTGCGCAGCGTGATCGTGTTCGATAGTTGAGGCGTGTCGCCGGGACGACGTCTGGCGCGTGAGCACTCACCGCGTCACATGCGCTGACACCGCCAGCCACTTGCCGTCCTGCCGCGCCCAGCAATCCGTATAGCGGCCGTGGGCCTGCTGGCCGTCCGGCATGGTGTAGCTCGTCGCCGCATGGATGATGGCGAAGTCGCCGAGGATGCGGATCTTTACGTCCTCGGCCTTGAGGTTCTTGATCGCGACCGGCTTTGCCGTCTGCTTCAGGAACGCAGCGCGGTCGACCAGCGACTTGTCGGGATTGGAGCAGTAGAAATCGGCTGCGAGGATTTCGTCAAAGCGCTTGACGTCGGAATTCTGCACGGATGCGACGTAGTCGTGGTTGAGCCTTGTCAGCTCGGCGAGGTCATTGTTCATGGTTTCCTCCGGTTGTTGTTTGTCAGTGCAGATGTACCGATCACGCGGCCTTCGGTGAGCGCCTGATAGCGGCGCGAGCGAGTGTTCCGAGCACGTAACCCGCAAGCGCGAAGGCCAGTGGCGGCAAGATCTCTCTGAAATCGTATGTGGCGCGCGACAGCAACTGTTCAAGCGTCGCGGGCGGCGACAACAAAAAATCCAGGTTCAGGAAAACGACGGGCGATATCACGAGCAGCGCCAGGCGAAGCCGGTGTTTGGCAAACAGGCAAAGTATCGCAACGACGACAGCGGTGACGCCGAGCAGGCCATAGGCGATTTCAAAGCCGAGAGCATTGCGTATGTTGAAGGCGCTGGCCAAGAGCAGACCCCAGACAAGTCCGCCGATCAGAAGCGCCGTGTCGTCGATACGCCGGAACAGCGGCAGATACCCCAATGCGAGGAACGCAAGGATCGACAGGGTCGGCCAGGCCGCGACGAAGGTGCCGTGCATCAATCCCCAGAGATGAAATGTCGGAAAGCTCAGCGCGGTCCACGTATAGCCGAGCGGCCACATCAGCAGGAAGCCGGCAACAATCGCGATGACGCTTCGAATGAAGGCTCGCATGACATCTTCCATGCCGTCATTGCGAGCGAAGCGAAGCAATCCATCGTCCCACATCAAGAAAGCTGGATTGCTTCGTCGCTTCGCTCCTCGCAATGACGGTTGTTGTTGTCGCTAGTCATCAAACATCGGCGGCGGCTTGAAGCCGCCGAATTCGCGCTCGATCAGCTCGGCGAGTTTTATGGTGGTGCGGTCCTCCAGCCACGGGCCGACGATCTGCACGCCGACCGGCAGTCCCTCCGGCGAGAAGCCGGTCGGGATCGCCGTCGAAGGCAGGCCCGGCAGCGTAGCGAGGCCCGGCCAGGAGAGTTGATCCGGATAGACATAGGGCTTGCCGTCGATATGGATGCGGCGGCTTTCCTGCTCGGGCGCGTGGTCGTGCTGGTAGGCCGGCGTCGGCATGATCGGGCAGATCACGGCGTCATACTGCTTGAACAGCTCGCGCCATTGCGCGCGCAGGCGAGCACGGGCGCCATCGGCCATCACCCAGTCGCGATGGGACATCGCGATGCCGCGCAGGCGCTCCGCGCCGAGGCTGGTATCGCTTGGCGGGATGGCTTGGGCAGCGGCCTGCGCGCCGGCATAGACATCGGGCGGGAACGTTGCCGCCAGGAATGACATCAGCATCCGCATATAGAGTGCGGTTGAGGCGGCGAAGTCGGGCAGCAGCGACGAGTGACGTTCGATCCTCACGCCGGCCTTGTCGAGATTGCCTGCAAGCTGCTCGATCGAACTGTGCACCACCGAATCCGTCGGCATTACGCGATCGGTATCGATCACCACGACGCGAAAATCCTTGAGTGCATTGTGGCGCGGCGACGGCAGTTCGAGGCGATAGGCCTTGCCGGCTTCCAGCGGATCGGGACCGGCGATGACGTCGAGCAACAACGAGAGATCGGCGGCGCAGCGCGCCATCGGGCCGATCACGGCGAGATCGCGGTCGAGCGGCAATGGCGGGAACGGCGGCGGCGTGTGACCGCGCGAGGGCGCCAGCGCATAGGTCGGCTTGTGCGCATAGACGCCGCAGTGGAACGCCGGCACGCGCAGCGATCCGCCGATGTCGCTTCCGAGCGACAGCGGCCCATAGCCCGCCGCAAGCGCCGCCGATGATCCGCCGGAGGAGCCACCGGGCGTGCGGCCGAGATCGTAGGGGTTATTGGTGACACCGTAGATCTCGTTGTAGCTCTGCCAGTCGCCGAGCCCGAGCGGCACGTTGGTCTTGCCGAGGATGACGCCGCCGGCGTCCTTGACGCGCGCGATCGACAGCGCATCCTCGCCCGGCACAAAATTCTTCTGCTGCGGAATGCCCCAAGTCGTGGGCAGGCCAGCGATGTTGTAGGATTCCTTCACCGTGAGGGGAAGGCCGAGCAGCGCCCGCTTTTCGCCGCGCCCCAGCGCCGCATCGGCCTCGCGCGCCGCTTCCAGGGCGTGCTCGAAATCGCGCACGCAGATGGCGTTGATCTTGGCATCATGCCGTTCGATGCGGGCAATCGCATCCTGGGCCAGTTCGACTGCAGAAACTTTCTTGGCGGACAGCGCCGCCGACAGATTGGTGGCGGTCTGAAAACTCCATTGCGATTTGGCCAAGGCGTTTCTCCTGCTTCTTGCTGAGGATGATGCGCAGATTGCGAGGCCCCCGCAAGACGGCTGGCGCCCATCAAATCATCGTGCGGAAGGCGTAGCCGTCTTGTAGGTGTTGCGAGCATGCGTCGCTTGACCGCAATTGCGGTCTTGCCGCAGATGTCAGTGGCGGCTTTTTTGTTTGAGCATGATCTCTTCCGAAAACCGGTTCCCACTTTGCGCTAACGCGGCCCTTCGGGTCGGGATCATGCTCACGCCGCGCCGATCAGTATCCCGACCCCGAGCACGATGACGCCGCCGAGCACGATCTGGAACACCGCCTGCAGGAACGGCGTGTCCATGTAGCGCGCACGGATGAAGGCGATCGCCCACAGCTCGAAGAACACGACGACACAGGCAATCGCAGTGGCGATCCAGAACGCATTCGGCCAGGAGTCCGGCACCAGGTAAGGCATGGTGTGGCCGAGGCCGCCGAGCGCTGTCATCACGCCGCAGGTGATGCCGCGCAGCCAGGGCGAGCCGCGCCCGGTCAGTGTGCCGTCATCGGAGAGTGCTTCCGCAAAGCCCATGCTGATGCCGGCGCCGATCGATGCGGCCAGGCCAACAAGGAAGGTCTGAAAATTCTGATGCGTGGCAAAGGCCGCGGCAAACAGCGGCGCCAGCGTCGAGACCGAGCCGTCCATCAGGCCGGCAAGCCCGGGCTGGACATATTGCAGCACGAACATGCGCCGCCGCGTCCTGTCCTCTGCGTCCCGCACGTCGGGCTTGAGGATCTGATCGGTCAGCCTGGCCGCGAGATTCTCGTGGCCCTTCTCGATGTCCGCGAGATCGCCGAGCAGCCTGCGGACGTGGACGTCCTTGGCGTGTTCAGCGGCTTTTGCGTAGAAGCGCTCGGCCTGAAACTCCATCGTCTCGACCTCCTTGCGGATGGTATCGAGTGACAGGTTCTTGGTGAGCCAGATCGGCCTGCGGCGCAGAAAACCCTTCACGTCCTCGCGGCGGATCGGCGGCAGATTTTGACCGAAACGCTGCTCGTACATCTCGAGCAGCATGTGGCGATGCCGCTTTTCTTCCTCTGCCATCTCCTCGAACAGCTTCGCCGAGTCCGGATAGCGCTCGGCGAGGTCTTCCGCAAAGCTCATATAAATGCGGCTGTCTTCCTCTTCCGACGAAATCGCGACAGCCAGCACTTCGCGCTCGGTGAGATCGGCGAAATTCTTCACGGCGAAGGCCTCTGGAATACTTTAGAATTATTCTAAAGTGGTTATAGGCCTGCGCGAAAGCGCGGTCAATCATCAGGCGGCGCTGCGTGCGTTGCGCAGGAACGCAAGCAGAAGGCGGCTCACTTCGTCAGCCTGTTCCTGCTGCACCCAATGTCCGGCGCCATCGACGAGATGGCAGCCGATCATCTTCGTGCACGCTTTCGTCTGCATCGCCTCGTACACACCGGGCCGCTGATAGGTGCCCCAATCCTGCTTGCCCGAGATGAAGGCCGAGGGGACGTCGATGCTGCGGCCGGACCAGATCTGCAACTCCGGAACGAACGCGCCCGAGGTACCGCAGCGATACCATTGCAGGCCGCCCTGGAATCCGTTGCGCTGATATTCGCCGGCATAGACGGCAAGCTCGCTGTCGGGCAGCCATTTGTTGGCTGCGATTTCCGCGGGCGACGGCATTTCCTTCGCCACCGTCGCCGCCATGTCTTCGGCGAGATCCATGATGTAGTAGGTCGGCAGCTTTGCGAGCTCGCCCGCCGACCACGATTTCAGCGGGCAGGGCGCGTTGGCTTTCCAGTCCGCGCTCTTGTGGTGGTAGTAGGCGCGCATGAAGTCATGCACGCCCTGCGGCGCCTTGTGCATGTCGGCGTTTGCTTCCCGCGTCGAGTAGTACCACATGTAATGCTTGCGCGGCCGCGGCAGCACGGCGAGGTCGCGGTGCACGGGATCTTCGGTCGCGGGTTGCGCCGGACCATCTGCCGTGTTGAACTGCAGTGCAGGCACACCGCCGAACGGCGCGCTCATCATCACGACAGAGCGGAACACGTCGGGCCGGATCAGCGCGCACCATGCCGCAACCGAGCTGCCGAAGTCATGTCCGATCACGGCATCGATGGAGCGGTAGCCAAACGCATGCACCAGCCCAAGCGCATCGCGCACGAGATTGGGCAGGCGGAACGAGGCGAGATCGCCATCGTAATCCGGATCCCATCCAGTGGTGCGGCCATAGCCGCGCTGGTCCGGCGCGATCACGTGATAGCCGGCGTCCGCAAGGACCGGCATCACCTTGCGCCAGCTGAAAGCGAGTTCGGGGAAGCCGTGCAGCAGCAGAAGGAGCGGACGGCCTTTGGTCTCGTAGCCCGCTTCCAGCACATGCATGCGCAAGCCGTTGATGCCGTCGACGTAGCGCGAGCGGATGGTCGGCGGGAGCGGGATGTCGGGGAGGGCGGCCATGATATTTCCTCGTCATGGCCGGGTTTGTCACGGCCATCCACGTCTTCTTTGCCGTGCGACCTTTAAAGACGTGGATGCCCGGGGACAAGCCCGGGCATGACGCAGAAAATCCGTAGGGTGGGCAAAGCGAAGCGTGCCCACCATTCTTGCATCGTGCATGCGAAGGTGGGCACGGCGCTTGTGCGCCTTTGCCCACCCTACGATCTTTCGCAGGGACGACAGTGATGGTTACGCCTTCGCCGTCTTCGGCCAGTAGCGATCGCGCAAGTGGCGCTTCACCAGCTTACCGGTCGGCGTGCGCGGCAGCTCGGCCTCGAAGTCGATGCTCCTGGGGCATTTGATCGGCGACAGATGTTTTCGGCAGAAGGCTACCAGCTCGCTTTCGAGCTCCTTGCCGACCTTGGCCATGTCGTGCGGCTGCACCACGGCCTTCACCTCTTCGCCCATCTCTTCGTTCGGTACGCCGAACACCGCGACGTCGGAGACAGCCGGATGGGTAATCAGCACATCCTCGGTTTCCTGCGGGTAGATGTTCACGCCGCCGGAGATGATCATGTAGGATTTTCTGTCGGTGAGATAGAGATAGCCTTCCGCGTCGAGATAGCCGACGTCGCCGAGCGTCGACCATCCCTTGGCGTTGTAGGCGCGCTTCGTCTTGTCGGGATCATTGTGATAGCTGAAGACAGGCGCGTCGGCGAAATAGACCGTGCCGATCTCGCCGACCGGACGCTCCTCATCGTTCTCGTCGAGGATCTTGACCTTGCCGACAACGGCGCGGCCGACGGTGCCGCGATGGCTCAGCCATTGCTGCGAGGTCGAGACCGTGACGCCGTTGCCTTCGGAGCCGGCGTAATACTCGATCAGGATCGGCCCCCACCATTCGATCATCTTCGCCTTCACATCGACCGGGCATGGCGCGGCGGCGTGGATGGCGCCCTTCAGCGTCGAGACGTTGTAGCGGGTGCGGACTTCCTCGGGCAGCTTCAGCATGCGCACGAACATGGTCGGCACCAGCTGCGACTGCGTCACCTTGTACTTCTCGACCAGTCTTAGAAATTCCTCGGCGTCGAAATGCTCCATGATGATCGACGTGCCCCCGAGCGTAATCGCCATCATGTTGAAGCGCAGCGGAGCGGCGTGATAGAGCGGCGCCGGCGACAGGTAAATGCTGTCGGCGCTCATGCCGCACATGTCGGCGCACAGGATTTTGAGGAACGCGTTGGGCACGTCGATCCGGTTGCCCTCAAACTCCCGCTTGATGCCCTTGGGCCTGCCGGTCGTGCCGGAGGAATAGAGCATGTCGTAGCCGGCAACTTCGTCCGCGATCGGCGTGGTCGGCTGCGCGCCTGCTTCCTTGTCGTAGGAGCGGAAGCCCGGCTCGGGCTCGTCCATCATGTAGAGCAGCGGGCCGCCCTTCTGGCCGACCAGGCCCTTCACCTGCTCGTAGCATTTTGGCGTCGTGATGAAGACTTTTGCGCCGCAGTCCTTGACGATGTAGTCGATCTCGTCCTGCGTCAGATAGCGGCTGATCGCGGTGTAATAGAGACCCGAGCGCTGCGCGGCCCAGCAGATCTCCATGAAGGCGAGACGGTTTTCCATCAAGAGCGCAATGTGGTCGCCGGCCTTCAGGCCCAGCGAGCGAAACAGATGCGCACCCTGGTTGGAGAGCTCGTCGAGCTCGCGATAGGTGATCGCCTTGGACGTAGCGGCCATCTGGTAGGCGATCTTGTTGGGGTTGTTACGCGCGTGGATGGACGGATGAGTCATGGATTCTCCAAAAGCGAATAGCGAGTAGCAAATGGCGAATAGGGAACTTTCTTGCGGTTCCTCTATCGACCATCAGCTACCCGCTATTTGCTGCTCCTCGTTTGTTTCCTCTATTCCCTATTCGCGCGGCTTACAGCCGCTCGACAATCGTCACGTTCGCCATGCCGCCGCCTTCGCACATGGTCTGCAGGCCGTAGCGCTTGCCCCGCTGCTGCAGCGCGTTGACCAGCGTGGTCATCAGCTTGGTGCCGGAGCCGCCAAGCGGATGGCCGAGCGCGATCGCGCCGCCATTGACGTTCAGCCGGGCCGGATCGGCGCCGGTGGTCTTCAGCCACGCCGTCGGCACCGAGGCGAAGGCCTCGTTGACCTCGAACAGGTCGATGTCGTCGATGCTCATGCCGGCCTTCTTCAGCGCGCGCTCGGTCGCATGCAGCGGCGCGTCCAGCATGATGACGGGGTCGCCGCCCATCATGGTCATGTGGTGGATGCGCGCCATCGGCTTGACGCCGAGCTGCTTCAGGCCCTTCTCGTTGACGACCACCACGCCGGAAGC
>Ga0081540_1003115_pt1 | contig 13279 bp, 14 predicted proteins | sample TabmetS2T1R1_FD_71024 | JGI IMG/M metagenome (GOLD analysis project Ga0081540, IMG submission 71024) | Tabebuia heterophylla rhizosphere microbial communities from the University of Puerto Rico - S2T1R1 | ecosystem: Host-associated > Plants > Roots > Rhizosphere ... | reverse complement strand
GCCTGCATGGACGTCGTGCTGCCTTACGTGCACGAGCGCAAGCAGTTCGGCGAGCCGATCGGCACCTTCCAACTGGTGCAGGGCAAGATCGCCGACATGTACACCACCATGAATGCCTCACGCGCTTACGTGTATGCAGTGGCAAAGGCCTGCGACCGTGGCGAGACCACGCGCGAGGACGCAGCCGGCGCGATCCTCTACGCCGCCGAGAAGGCGACGCAATGCGCGCTCGACGCGATCCAGCTCCTCGGCGGCAACGGCTATATCAACGACTACCCGACCGGGCGGCTGCTGCGCGACGCCAAACTCTATGAGATCGGCGCCGGCACCAGCGAAATCCGCCGCATGCTGATCGGGCGGGAACTGTTCGAGAAGACCGCCTAAGGCGCAGATCCACGCGCGAGTGCTGGCTGATCCTCCGCAATGAAGAACGGCTTATCGGGATTGTTGGTCGTTTGCAGTTGCTCTTTGCTCTTGAGCGGTGCCTGAATGGCGCGCAACATCGGTCGTATCGATCAGCGCCTCCGGAATATTTGTTGGTTCTAGTGCGACATCAGAACCCAGCATGGCGGGGAACCAACGACAGTGTAGGTGGCGCCCGGCATGAAGAACTCTCTTAGCCGAGAATGTCGATAGGCTCCCATTACCAGAAGATCTATCGCGCTTTTTTGGACATAGGCTTCGAAGACTTTTCCAATTGAGGCCCCACTCTTGGGAATCATTTCGAACCCGGCCTTGATGCCATGGTCGGCTAGATGCCTGACGAGGGCTTCCGCGGATTCTCGCTCCGTCGGTGTTTCCTTGTCGGTCACGGTGAACACTCGCACTGTCTTGGCGCTTTGCAGGAATGGCATCGCATCCGCAACTGCCCTGGTGGCCTGCTGACTGTGATCCCAGGCAATTGCAGCATGCTCGAACGAAGGGGACAGCCGATCGGCTCCTGCTCCTGAAAAGATCAGGAGCGGGCGGCCAGACTGGAAGATGAGTCCTTCGACCACTTTTTCATGCATTTCTTCGTACGGTCGAATGGGGACCAATGAAAGATCAACCGTCCGTGCGCAGTATGCCAAATGGGACGAAAAATCCTCCGGCGTACAGCGTGTGATTGCTTTACGATACCCGACGCCGGCCGCACGCGCCGCAGCGTCCAAAACCACCATCATCTGTTCGGCATTCTCGGTGCTTTTCTGATGCTCAGGCTTTTCCATAGTTAAACCACCGATGGAAAATGACCTGGTATAGGTGCCGTCTTGCGGGCGAGCATCTGCTTCAAATGAAACCGCCAGGATTCGTGCGTTCAAGTGCGCCGCGACGGACACGGATTTCTTTATTGCGGCTTCCTCGACTGCCACCGGATAGCTGACGAGCGGTAGTAGAATTTCGCGAATTGCCATGATCGTCCCTCCCAGTGCTTTGTGCGTAGGAGTCTGGAGCACGATCAAGATCAACAGGTTGATCTACCTCAAAAGCGTCGGGGGGGGGCGCAGCAAGGATTTCGAGCCGACCGAGTCCGCCAGTCGACATTTCGTATGGCTGGCACAGTATCAGACCGGGGCCTGCCGGCGTGACGCGATGCGCGCGTGCCGCCATCCATCTCCCGGTCGGCAACGGCTATATCAACGACTACCCGACCGGGCGGCTGCTGCGCGACGCAAAACTCTATGAAATCGGCGCCGGCACCAGCGAAATCCGCCGCATGTTGATCGGGCGGGAACTGTTTGAAAAATCGGCGTAGGCAGTAGGACGCTGGGTGTGGGACTTGGGTCACACAACGGCCGGCAATTTTGTGGTTTGATCCACTATTGTCGCGTTGGAGTTGAACCATGAACCAGATGAGCTGGCCCGCGCAGGTGCCGCCACCGCCGCCTCCATCCGTGCCGCCGCCGATGCCGGTGGCGTTTTCCGGCAGCCGCGGCGAATTCTTTCATCTGGTCAAGCGCGGCGCCGGGCTGGAATTCGTCACCCTCGGCTTCTATCGGTTCTGGCTCCTCACCGATACGCGCCGCCATCTCTGGGCCAACACCGTGGTCGATGGCGATGCCGCCGAATACACCGGCCGCGGCAAGGAGTTGCTGATCGGATTTTTGGTCGCGCTCGCGATCCTCGTGCCGATCTATCTTGGTTATCTTCTGATCGGTCTCGAGGCCGAGCGCTATCAGGCGTTTGCCAGCATTCCGCTGGTCGCCTTCTTCTATCTGTTCGGACAGTTCGCGATCTATCGCGCGCGGCGCTACCGGCTGACGCGTACGGTATGGCGTGGCGTGCGGTTCTGGATGAGCGGTTCGGGATGGATGTATGCGTTGCAGGCATCCCTGTGGGGCCTGTTGTCGGCGGCGACGCTTGGGCTGGCGCTGCCGTGGCGCACGGCCGCGCTCGAACGCTACAAGATGCGCCATTCCTATTACGGCGACCTGCAAGGCAGTTTTGAGGGACGCGGCTGGGAGTTCTTCAAGCGCGGCTGGTGGCTTTGGCTGCTGACGCCGATCGCGTTTTATGTGTTCCCGCTCGCGCCGTTCATTTACGGCGGCTTCAAGGCGATCGAATGGCGCTGGTGGCTCTCGGGCATCCGGTTCGGCGGCGTGCGTCTGGAATCCTCATTGCCCAAAAGCGCCTTGATCGGCCTGTATTGGAAAGTGATCGGCTGGATCGTCGTGCTCGGATTGGTGTTCTCGGCCTATCTGGGGCTGGTGGCAGCCTTGGTCGGCAGCATGAGCGGTGAGCCGTTTGCCGAGTTCTTCAAGTCGCAGGAGTTCACCAAGAGCATTCCGCTGCTGGCGCTGGCGGGCGTCGGCTACCTGGTATTTGCGCTGGCGATGAATATCGTGATCCGGGTCTACCTGATGCGCGATCTCTGGGTGAGGGTGCTCGGCTCGGTCAATATCAGCGGCATCGAGGCGGCGGCAGATGTCGCGGCGCGCGGCGACATGGCCAATGCGCTCGGCGAGGGATTTGCCGACGGACTCGATGTCGGCGGCTTCTAGCCATCGGAGCCTGGATTGCCATGGATAGCGACGCAGCAGAGACCACAAAATCGCAACGAAGCGGATCGGCGGTCTATTTCGACGGGGTGTCGAGCCGGCGGCGCACGGTTACGCTCCGCTTTTCCGATCGGCTCGAGATCGAGGAAGACGGGCAGACGCTCGGGGCGTGGGCCTATTCCGAGATCCGCCGGGTCGATAGCCCTTCCGGCGTGCTGCGCCTGGGCTGCCTGACCGCATCAGCGCTGGCGCGTCTCGAAGTTCGCGATACGGCATTGGTGGCCGAACTCGTCGCACGCTGCGCGAGGATGGATGAAAACGCTCCCGGCCGCCGCGGCGTGGCCGCCATCGTCGGCTGGTCGCTCGCGGCCGCGGCTTCAATCGTCGCCGTGGTGCTGTTCGGACTTCCGCTGATCGCCGACCGCCTCGCGCCGCTGGTGCCCGAAGCATTCGAACGGCGGCTCGGCGATGTCGCCGACAGCCAGGTCAGGGTGGTGTTCAAGGCTACGACTTGCGACAACGCCGCCGGACAGAAGGCCTTCGAGAAGCTCGTCACTGCGATCCGCGAATCCGCGGGCCTCGACACCTCCGTGCAGTCGGGCGTGCTGTCGAGTTCGGTTCCCAATGCCTTCGCGCTGCCGGGCGGCAAGGTCTATTTGTTCAACGGATTGCTGGCGAAGGCCGAGAATGCCGACGAGATCGCGGGCGTGCTGGCCCACGAGCTCGGTCATCTCAAGCATCGCGACAACCTGCGCGGACTGATCCACAACGGCGGCACGTCGTTCCTGATCGGCCTGTTGTTCGGCGACATCACGGGCTCCAGCGCGCTGATCTTCGGTTCGCGCACGCTGGTGACATCGTCCCATTCGCGTGAGGCCGAGACCAATGCCGACAGTTTTGCAATCGAAATCATGCACCGGCTCGGCCGGCCGGCGAAGCCGACCGGGGAATTGCTGCTTCGGGTCACCGGAAAGGAAGCCAAGGGCCTTTCCATCATCTCCACCCATCCCCTGAGCGAGGACCGGCTGGCGCGGATGAGCCGGCAAGACCCACCGGCCGGCGGGCCGCCATTGCTCTCGGCCGAAGAGTGGCGATCACTGAAATCGATCTGCGATGCCAACAAGATCTGAACCGGATTGATCCTGGCCGGGCGATCCTGGCCGGGGATCTTGGCCTGGCTACCTTCGGGCGCTCTTCCGCGATCTTGCCGCTTCGATCGGCGCCGGCGTGGCATTGCCCGGCTTCAAGTCCCATACCGCCCGCATCGCCGAGAAGGCATCCGAGATCATCGGCTCGTGGCGCCGCGACGTCAGGCAGGCGAAACTGAGGTCGCAGGTCAGCGCCATCTGGTCGGCGACCACGAAATTCCGTTTGCGCGTGATACGGTCGAGCACGCTATCGCGGACGAGGCTGAGACCGTGGCCGGACTCGACGAGGCCGATCATGGCGTCCTCCTGGTCGGCGAATGGGCCGCGCTTCGGCAGCGCCCCCATCGGCCGGTAGATGTCGTCGAGCAGCCGCCGCTGTGCCGAATCGTGCGGCGTCGCGATCCACAGCAGGTCGGCGAAATCGGCCCAGCTCTTTCCCAACACCTTGTCGCTCCATTCGACAGGGGCGATCACGCGGTAGTCGAAGCGCATCAGCACCGTGAGCTGGAACTTTCCATCATCGATGGTGCGTTCGGACGGCGTCTCCGATCCCAGGCATTCCGGAGGCGTGGCATCGATATAATACCCGACGTCGAGCTCGCCTCTGCCGATCTGCGCCAGCACGTCGTCGCTCATGCCGTAGCGGAGAAAGACTTCGGTCTTCTTCGAGGAGGTGGCGAGGGTTCGCACGAACGGGCCGAGCCGGATCGATTCCGGGTCCAGGATCGTGCCGACGCGCAGCGTTCCCCGCTGCGATTCCCGCAAGGAGTCTGCCGCTGTCCTGAAATCCGCCGCAGCCGATACCGTCCGGTGCGCCAGCGGCAACAGGGCGGCGCCCGCTTCGGTCAGGGTAAAGCCGCCCGGCGTCCGGTTGAAAAGCTGCAGCCCGGTGTTTTCCTCGAGGCCCTTCAGCTGCAGGCTGACGGCGGGCTGGGTCAGGTGCAGCAGATTGGCCGCGCGCGAAACCGTGCCTTCACGGGCTACGGTAATGAAACAGCGCAAAGCCTGGATGCGCGGCAGATCATTCATTTGAAAGACTTATAGGAGCGACCCATGGAGCCCATTAGATAGGATTTGCTCTTGGAAGTCACAATGTTTCGTTAATAAAACTTTGCGTTGTTAATGGAATAAAGGCGGATGCGATGGCCCGCCGGAACTTGCACCGTCGCGGGACTGCCGCCTCATGGAGCGTGACGAAGGGTTTCGCCAAGGCTGTCGCCAACGGGGAATTGCCTGACCCGCCGTGAATTCTCCGCCGTCATTGCGACGGGTCAAGGTCTGTGGCCAGCTCCCGACCGGCCGCCGCTTACGGCAGGTTGTTGACCTTGCGCACCCAGGCGCGCACGTCGGACAGCACGTCCGGCAGCACTTCCTTGACCTCCTGCACGGTCATGCCGGCCTTGATCCGGGGATCATAGAGAAGGTTGAGGAGATACTGGTCGTAGACGTCGAAATAGCCCATCGAGACGTTGTCGTTGAACATGGTCCAGGGCACGCTCGTCGTATCGTTGATCGGTCCGAGCGATTGCAGCAATTCCTCATAGGCGCAGTCGAAGAAGACGAAGTCGCCATTGTCGACGGTGAGGATCACGTCGGAATGCTCGATTTCGAACTTCTCGTTCTTGCGAAAGCCCGACAGGCATTGCGGGTCGAGCGAAGAGCGAATCTCCTTCGCCCGTTCGCTGCCGTAGAACGTCGCGATGGTGCGCTGGAGATCGCGGTCGCGCACCAGCTTGACCTGCACATTGGCGTCTTCGATGGTTCCGGCCATGGCGATGTCGAGGTGCTGGACGCGCGCGGCGATGTCGGCCACGATTTTCGCGAGCTGCGCCTTGCGGTCGCTGCGGGTGCCGTCGGCAAACACCCGCACCGGCCCGTCATATTTGCGGATGCGGTCGACGCGGCCGGCGAGATGGTATTCGGCGCCGAAGGCAATCTTCAGAAAGCCTTCTACGATCTCGCTGTCGGTGAAGCTCTTTTTCTCCGTGCGCTGACGCTGCGCGACGGCCGGAATGTCGGCGAAGGCCGTGCATGGCACGAAGGTTGCGCCGAGCACAGCAGCGCTCAAGGCCGCCGCTAGCGTCCGCAGGTACAGGAATCGGCGAGCCGTGCGCATTCAAACGACGCTGCAGCAATCGGCGCGTGTGCGCAAGGCTTGAAAGGCCCCATCACGCGCTTGCGCAGCAACGCCGCACCGGTTCCAGGACGACTGCGGCTAATTCTTCACGACAACGGTGGTGCCGACGGACACACGGCTATAGAGATCGGTGACGTCCTCGTTCGTCATGCGGAAGCATCCGGACGACACCGCCTGTCCAATGGTCTCGGGCTCGTTGGAGCCGTGGATGCGGTAGAGCGTCGATCCCAGGTACATCGCCCGCGCGCCGAGCGGGTTGTCGATGCCGCCAGCCATGTGGCGCGGCAGATCCGGCCGACGACGCAGCATCTGGGATGGTGGCGTCCAGCTCGGCCATTCCTTCTTCGCGGAAATGCGGTGGGTTCCGCTCCAGCGGAAGCCGTCGCGGCCGACGCCGATGCCGTAACGGATCGCCTGGCCATTGCCGAGCACGAGATAAAGCCGGCGTTCAGCGGTGTTGATGTAGATCGTGCCGGGCGCGTAACCGCCGGCAAAATATACGGTCGTGCGCGGGATCGGGCTCGATCCGTGGGGCATGCCGGGTTGGAAGAAGCCGGGGCCGCCGCCCATGATGTTGCGCGAGTCTTCGAATTGAAAGAAACCTTGGGCTTGTGCCTGGCCGGCCCCCGCCAGCATCGTCAGCGCCGCAAACAGCAAAGCAAAAGCCCGGGTCATTTTTCTTCCTCGCGAAAAAATCTGAATATGAGAGACACAGGCCATAATTGCGGCGGTCGCGCAAGCAAAGAGCCCGTGACCACAGGCATTTTCCAACGCACCGGTTAAAAAAAGCAACATGCCCTAAGCGATGGCTGCATTGTTCCGCTAAACCTTTGACGAAACGTGTGAACAATGATTGATCGTCAGCGGCTCCAAGAAACATCGCAAAAGGGAACGAGGCCATGAACGGTGCGGAAAGTCTGGTGCGGACATTGGTCGCGGGCGGCGTGGATGTCTGCTTCACCAATCCCGGCACCTCGGAGATGCATTTCGTCGCCGCACTGGACCGGGTCGAGGGAATGCGCTGCGTGCTCGGCCTGTTCGAGGGCGTGGTAACGGGCGCCGCCGACGGCTATTACCGCATGAAGGGCACGCCGGCTTCGACGCTTTTGCATCTCGGACCCGGTCTCGCCAATGGCCTGGCCAATCTGCACAACGCCAAGAAGGCCAATTCCGGCATCGTCAACATCGTCGGCCAGCACGCGACCTATCACATCGGCTACAATGCCCCGCTGACCTCTGACATTGAGGGGCTGGCCCGGCCGATGTCGGCGTGGGTGCGGACCTCGCCGGATGCGAAATCCGTCGCCGCCGACGGCGCCGCCGCGATCGCCGCGGCCAAGGGCGCGCAGATTGCCACCCTGATTTTGCCGGCCGATACCGCCTGGAACGAGGCCGACGGCATCGCGCAAGTGCCGGCGGAAAGCCAGCGCGCCAATTATTCCGCGCAGGCGGTCGACCATGCCGCCAAGGTGCTGCGCAATGGCGGCGCGTCGACGCTGCTGCTGATGACCGGCAGCGCGCTAACCGAGCACGGGCTGGCGCTGGCCGCCCAGATCGCCGGCAAGACCGGCTGCAAGGTGATGGGGCAGACCTACAATCCGCGGATGGCGCGCGGCCGGGGCCGGTTCTCGATCGACCGCATCCCCTATGTGATCGAGCAGGCGCTGCCGATTCTGAAGGATTTCAAGAATATCGTGCTGGTCGAGGCCAACGACCCCGTGGCGTTCTTCGCCTATCCGAACAAGCCGAGCATGCTCAAGCCGCAGGGCTGCGAGGTGCACCGCATGACCTCGGGTGCGGAAAACTCCGTGGCTGCGCTGGAGGCGCTGGCGGGCGCGCTTCACGCGCAGCCGGCCGACCGCAAGCCGCAGAAGCTGGTCGAAATCGCAAAACCGACCGGCGCGCTGACCCATGCCTCGATCGCGCAGGCGATTGCGATGGCGATCCCGGAAAACGCCATCATGGTCGATGAATCCGTCACCACCGGCCGCGGCTTCTTTCCGCCGACGGCCGCCGCCGCCCCGCACGACTGGCTGCAGAACATGGGCGGCTCGATCGGCTTCTCGACGCCGGTTGCGACCGGCGCCGCGGTGGCGTGCCCGGACCGCAAGGTGATCTGCATGGTCGGCGACGGCAGCGCGATGTACACGCTGCAATCGCTCTGGACGCAAGCGCGCGAAGGCCTCAACGTCGTCACGATTGTATTTGCCAATCGCATCTACCAGATATTGCGTGGCGAGTTCGACGGCGTCGGCGCCGGCGAGCCGGGGCAGCGGGCGCAGGACATGCTCAAGATCGACCGTCCGACCATCGACTTCGTCGCGCTCGCCAAGGGCATGGGCGTGCCGGCCCGCGCGGTCGCTACCGCCGACGATTTCAACAAGGCCCTTGCGGAAGCCGTCGCCGAACCGGGCCCGCGGCTGATCGAAGTGCAGATGTAAGGATAATTGTTCGAAGTTTGAGCTAGCCCGGAACGCCGCGAACGATAAGGTCGTCATTGCGAGCGAAGCGAAGCAATCCACAAGGCCAGGAAGCAAGTCTGGATTGCTTCGTTGTTTCGCTCCCTTGCACAAACGCTTCGCGTTTGTCGCAGGCAATGACGGCGGCACTTGTGGGAGGCCAGATGCAGACCGAGCTGAACAAGGTCGTCACCGCACTTCACGAGTTCTATGCGCGCGAAACCTTTCTGCTCGAAAAGGAGTTCGGCGAGCGCGCGCTGACCCACCGGCTGGCGGTGCAGTTCGAAAAGCATTTCCCGGGCTGGGAGATCGATTGCGAGTATGACCGGCTCGGCGACCGCACGCTGCGGCTGCCGCACGGGTCGATCGTCTCGACCGATGATCACCTCGCCAAATCCATCTATCCCGACATCGTGGTGCACCAGCGCGCGATTCCCAACAATCTGCTAGCAGTGGAGGTTCGCAAGGCTGTCAATCATCAGCCGCTCGAACATGACCAGCACAAGCTGCGGGCGCTGACCGATCCGCATTTGTGGTTCGCCTACTGGATCGGCGTGCTGCTGACGCTGGACAAGAAGCAGGTCACGATGTCGGAAGTCTACACCAGTGGCGTCTTCGACCAGGCCTTGTCGGTCTGGTTCGCCGGACGGCTGAAAGAAGCGGGACTAAGCGCAGGATGAAGCCTGCCAACGGAGATTTTTGATGACGCTCACTCGATCGATTCTGGCCATCGCATTTGTCGCTATCGCGCAGCAGGCCTTCGCGCAGGCGGCTTCCGCGCCCGACCTGGAGGCCATTCTCGCCAATCCCAAGATCGTCAAGGCGCTCGACGACATCAAGGCCGATGATGAGCGCGCCTTTGTCGAACAGAAGCGCATCACCGAAATCCCGGCGCCACCGTTCAAGGAGAAAGTTCGCGCCGAATATTATCAGAAGCGGATGCAGGAGCTCGGCTTCAAGGATGCCTCGATCGACGCGGAAGGCAATGTGATCGCGCTGCGCAAGGGCAGCGGCGGCGGCCGGCCCAAGCTCGTGGTGTCGGCGCATCTCGACACGGTGTTTCCCGAAGGCACCGACGTCGCCGTGAAGGAGAAGGACGGCGCGACCGTAGCGCCGGGCATCGGCGACGATTCGCGCGGGCTTGCAGCGCTGTTGTCGCTGATCAAGGCGATGAACGAGAACCAGGTCGCAACCGTCGGCGACATCATGTTCGTCGGCACGGTCGGCGAGGAAGAACTGGGCAATCTGCGCGGCGTGAAGGCGCTGTTCCGCGATCATGCCGATATCGACGGCTTCATCTCGATCGACGGGCTCGGCATCACCCGCGTCGTCAACCAGGCGACCGGCAGCCATCGCTACGAGTTCACCTTCAAGGGTCCGGGCGGGCACTCGTTCCAGGAGTTCGGATTGCCGAGCGCGATCCACGCCATGGGCCGGGCGATTGCGAAAATCTCGGAGCTGCAGCCGCCATCCGATCCCAGGACCACGTTTACCGTCGGCACGGTGACCGGCGGCACTTCGGTCAATGCCATCGCGGCGGAGGCGAAGATGGCGGTCGACATGCGCTCGAACTCGGAGGAAGAGCTGCTCAAGCTCGAGGCGCAACTGCTCGACCTCGTCAAGCAGGCGGTGGCGGAAGAAAATGCGCGCTGGAAATCGGACAAGATGACGGTGGAGACCAAGCTGATCGGCGATCGCCCGGCGGGCATCGTGCCGATGGATTCGCCGATCGTGCAGGCCACCCAGCGCACCGTTGCGGCCGTCACCAAGGGGCCGCGGCCCACTTTTGCCGGCTCCTCGACCGATTCCAACATGGCGATGTCGCTCGGCATCCCGGCCGTCACGATCGGCGGCGGCGGGGAGGGCGGCAACTGGCACTCGCGCAACGAGTGGTACAAGCCCGTTAACGCCTGGTACGGCCCGCAAAACGCGCTGCTCACGGTCTTGATGCTGAGCGGCCTCGATGGCGTCACCAAACCGGCGCTACCGGTGCGAAAAGCCGCCAAATAAGGCCCAAATTGTCCTCAGCGGCGCTGACCATGCCCCCGATTGGCCAAATTGTCAGCAAATTGCAGCCAAAGCGGTAACCGAAAATCCCCGTAGAATTACCGTGCGTAGGGGGATTTTGTGATGGCGTACAGGATCGTGGCGGAACGTCAGGGCGAGACCGTCAGGATGGACCGGAGCAGCGCGCTGGTGGCGGTTGCGAAGGCGCGGGTCTGGGCCAGCGAGGGCTGGAAAGTCACGATCATCGTCGGCGACGAAAACGAGCTTGCGCCTTCCGACGCGCGCCACCTTTCCTTCGCCTGAACGCCAATCCTGAGCCGCCTTTCCGGCGGCTCCCGGCCAGGCTGGAACCGGAAACCCGGTCCGGCGTTATCCCTGCAGGCAGGCTTCCTGGAGCAATGCCATGCAGTGGCGGTCAGCAGGCACGGGCGCCGACGAAATGCGCGGCGCCTACGACGACGACAACATCTCCTACGCAACCGGATGGACCATCAGCGGCCTTGCGACGCTGGGCACCATCATCGCGATCTGGCTGCTGGGGATCTGACTTAATTTTATCTCTGCGCGACCCGCTTGCCGCCGGTCACGAGCCGTCCCGCCTTGCGGCCGATCAACAGGAGCCGCCAACGAATGCTGGTGCGATCGATGTCTGACTTAGCATTCAAGACGTGGCATCCAGATTGACGCCAAACAAAAGACCGCCCGAAGGCGGTCTCTGCACTCTGATCGGGCTTGCGATCGATCAGGCGACGCCTGACGCGGCCGGCTGTTGGCGCTGGCGATGGGCCATGAAGCCAACGCAAGCAAAGCCGAGGAACATCATGACCCAGGTGGCGGGCTCGGGAACTGCGGCAACCGCGAGGAATTGGTCGGCGATAGCAGCGTGAGCCGCAGCTGTCGGATGAATGCCGTCCCAATACGCGTAGGTGTTACAGTTCGCGGCAACAATTGCCCCGCAGGCATCGGTCACGTTGGTAAAACCAAACGCTCCCGGATTGAGTGCGATCGACGTGCCCAGACCGAATATGTCAAAAAGCTTTACGTCGGGCTCGCCCGCGAGCTGTGCGGCGAGCGCGGCGTTCATGCTGGTCGCGAGGAAAGTGCCCAATCCGGATGCGCCTGCCGCTGCAACAGCCGGCGCCAATCCGAGATTTGGCGTATTCCAGACCACGATGTTCTTCGCGCCGGCTGCTTGAAGCGCGTCCACAATCGAGCCGACGTTGGCCGCGAATGTAGCCGCCGTCGCCGCCACGGTTGGTCCCGCGCACGCGCCCTGGCACGCTGCGATCGCGCCAAGCGCAGCTCGGGCATCATTGCCACCGCCGGCGATGACGTAAAGCGCATTGGCGGAGACCGTGTGGGTGGCCAGGTACTGGTTGGCCTGGGTGAGCAGGCTGTACGGAAAGCCGTTACCGGCCGGACCCGTGGTCGCGCCCCCATACGCATAATCCGTTCCGCCACCCAGCGAAGGTTGGAGCGCTACGCCGAGCTTCGATGCGGCGTCCGATGCCCAAACGGGTCCATTGCTGTAAGCCCCGGAGCCGTAGGGCTGGCTCGGAACGTAGGTGTTGCCTGTAATGGTCTGTCCGGGATTGCTGCCGATTGCGATAGCGTTGTTGCCGTTGTCCGATAGGCTGTCGCCAAAGACAACGAGCGAGTCATATAGGCTGGCTGAGGCCGGCAGGGCCGTCAACGAAAAGGCTGTGACGGCAACTAGCGGCAGTAACTTGCTGATGAACGCGTATTTCATGACGTTACCTGCTTTTTTACTAAACACTTCAGCAGTGCAACGCGTCGCGCGAGGTGTGTCAACCATTCAATCATATGTTGCAGTGCATTCATTTCGCTGACAGCGCTGGAGAGTGCGGACCTCTTCGACTCCGGCAATCAGGTCGTAATTCCGGCTCGAAGGAAGCGCCGGCGGAAACTGGATCAGGACCGAAGCGACCGTGCCTCGACCATCGTTTTCATCGCCGTGCGACCCGCTTGCCGCCGGTCACGCCCAGTCCGGCCTTGCGCCCGATCAACAGGCCGAACACCACGAGCAGGCACCACACCGGAAAGAAGAACAGCGTCAGGATTCCCGCCTCTTCCGGGTCGGTTCGCATCAGCCATTTGACGAAGCCGATCGGGGCGAGCAGTCCGGCTGCGCCGCCGGCGAGGGTGGTGAGGGTCACGACGAGTTTCCGGGCGGTCACGTGATTCTCCGGCAATCGATACGCGCTATCGGTGTTCGCACTGAAAAATGAATCTGCGAAAATGGCCGCCTGTGTCACCGTCCGCGGCGGTTCGGACTCTACCCGCTATCGGCGACGATGCGAATAGCGACGGTTCTCATCGGCCAGCCGCCGCAGAGCCCGGCCCAGCCAACTTGGCCCTCGGCAACTTGGCCCTCAGCAGCCTGGCCCTCAGAAGGCTGACCTCTGCGTGTATCTCGTGCTAAATTGCCGTGTCGGCAGTCTGAATGATTTCAGATGATGGAGGCGGTGTATGAGGCGATCACGCACGGTCCTTGCATCGATCCTGTGGCTTCTGATTTCGATTGCGATG
>Ga0081540_1003114_pt1 | contig 13279 bp, 13 predicted proteins | sample TabmetS2T1R1_FD_71024 | JGI IMG/M metagenome (GOLD analysis project Ga0081540, IMG submission 71024) | Tabebuia heterophylla rhizosphere microbial communities from the University of Puerto Rico - S2T1R1 | ecosystem: Host-associated > Plants > Roots > Rhizosphere ... | reverse complement strand
AAGCAGGGCCAGGATTCACGGCGCGACCGCATGCGCGGCAAACAGGGCGACCAGAGCATGGGCGACCTGCAGCAGGACCAGCAGGGCCTGCGCGACCGGCTGAAGAAATTGCAGGAAGAGCTCGCCAAGCGCGGCATGGGGCCGGGCCAGCGCGGCCAGCAGGGCCAGCGCGGCGATCAGCAGGGGCAGGGCCAGCAGGGTCAAGGCGGTGAGCAGGGCGACGGCGAGGACGGGCTCGATCAGGCCGATTCGGCGATGGGCGATGCCACCGGCCGGCTCGGCGAAGGCAATGCAGAAGGCGCGGTGGACTCGCAAGGGCGGGCGCTGGAAGCGTTGCGCAAGGGGGCCCAGAGCCTGGCCGAGGCGATGCAGCAGGGTGACGGCGACCAGCCGGGCGACGGCCCCGGCAATCCCCGAGGCCGCCAGCAGGGCGCGGCCAACTCGACCGATCCGCTGGGTCGCCCGATGCGCCACAACGAATTCAGCGACGATTATACGGTGAAGATCCCCGGCGAGATCGACGTGCAGCGGGTGCGCCGGATCCTGGAGGAACTGCGCCGGCGTCTCGCCGATCCGTCCCGCCCGCAGATCGAGCTCGATTACATCGAGCGGCTGTTGAAGGATTATTGATTTCACTCGATGTGTAGGGTAGGCAAAGGCGCATTTGCGCCGTGCCCACCATTTCTTGCGCTGTCGAGAATGGTAGGCACGCTTCCGCCTTCGCTCGTTGACCTACGGCGGACAAGTCGCTTTGCCTACCCTACGGATCTGTCACCACCGCGAGCTGTCATCACCCGCGAAGGCGGGTGATCCAGTATCCCAGAGACATTGGTGATCGATCGAGAAGCCGCGGCGTACTGGGTCCCCCGCCTTCGCGGGGGACGACGACCATTGCTATGGCTTATCCGTTCTTCCTCGCCGCCAGTGCATCCGCAACCGCCGTGCGGATATCGTGCACCGAAAACGGTTTCGTCACCACGTCGTGCACGATGGCGTTGAGGCCGGAGGCGCGTTCGCGCTGATCGGCGAAGCCCGTCATCAGCAGGATCTTCAGTTTGGGAAAATCGCGCGCCGCCGTCAGCGCCAGCGCGATGCCGTCCATCACGGGCATCTGGATGTCGGTCAGCAGCAGGTCGAACATGCCTTGCTCGCGCGTCAAGATATCGAGCGCCTCGGCGCCGTCCTCGGCGGTGACGGTCTCGTGGCCGTCCATGGCGATGGCGCGCGCCACCAGCGAGCGCATGGAATCCTCATCGTCGGCAATCAGCACGCGTGGCATCAAATCTCTCGCCTCAACGGAACAGGCGGCCGCGTTCAGGCGTGGCCGGCCAGATCCCGCTTGTTGAAAAAGCGTACGTCAATATTGCGGCCTTCGGGCGGCGGCGACGCCAGCCGCGACTTGAAATAGGCGCGCTCGCCGGGTTTGAGCACCGGCTGCTCGAGCACCGCGTTCCAGGCGTAGATCTCTGCGCCTTGCGCATCGCGGACGGAGAAGCGCAGCCGCGGCAATTCGACCGGCATTTTGGTCTCGCCGATGATCACGCCTTCGATGACCAGCACCGGCTTGCCGTCCACGATTTCGTTGCTAACCTTGATGTCCTTGAACGTCAGCCCGCGCAGGTTCACGTCCAGCCCGACCAGCTTGTAGAACGTCGCGGTCTGCGGCAGCAGCCGCACGATTTCGGCGCGCCAGATCATCAGCGCCAGGATCAGCGCGCCCATCGCGGCGCAAGCGGTCGGCAGGCCAACGATCGGCATGAACGGAATGCGGGGCAGGGCGGGCAGCCGGAACAAACGGGCCAGCCGTTGGCGGTGGGTGGTGGGGATCTCGATCTCCTCGTGGTCCTCGGTATCCTGCCGGGCGACCGACGGCCAGTCGCTGTCGCTACCCTGGTGCGCAGGCTCGCCCTCGGCCGGCCAGCCGGCCGAAATCGAGGGGCTGTCGACCACCGGGGCGTCCTGCCCCTGTTCCTCGCGCGCCATCGCCTCCCACTCGGCCGCGGCATCGTTTGCGGCCGGCGGGCTCGACGCCGCCATCGCGGGCACGGCTGCCGCCAATTCGACCGCGTCCTCGGGCCGGGCCTGCCAGGTTTCCTTGCAGCGGGAGCAGCGGACGGTACGCCCAGTGGTCCCCAAGGTAGACAGATTGATGGCGTAAGATGTTGTACAATGAGGGCAAACGATATGCACGGAGCCCATCTCCACAGTGTCTTTGCCTCAATGCTACATAGCGACCGTTAACGAATCGGAAACCATAACGGTCGCAAAACCGTTTTATCCGGTAAGTACCCAAACCAGCGGGCCAGGGGCCGAGAGTGCAGGTTCGGGTCCAGGTTCAGGTTCAAGTCCGGGGTTTCCGGCCACGGCCCATATCGAGCGGAGCTGAGCTTGGTTCGGTTCGAAAATGTCGGTTTGCGATACGGGCTCGGCCCGGAGATTTTGCGCGACCTCTCCTTCCTGATCCCGGCGCATTCCTTCCAGTTTCTCACGGGACCCTCGGGCGCGGGCAAGACCTCGCTGCTGCGGCTGCTGTTTCTGTCGCTGCGGCCGACGCGCGGCCTCGTCAATCTGTTCGGCCAGGACGTCTCGCTGCTTGGCAAGGATCAGGTTGCGAACATGCGCCAGAAGATCGGCATCGTGCTGCAGGATTTTCGCCTGCTCGACCACATGACGACCTATGAGAATGTGGCGCTGCCGTTCCGCGTGATGGGCCGGGAAGAATCCAGCTATCGCCGGGAGGTGATCGATCTCCTGAGGTGGGTCGGGCTCGGCGAGCGCATGGATGCGCTGCCGCCGATCCTGTCGGGCGGCGAGAAGCAGCGCGCCGCGATTGCGCGTGCGGTGATCTCGCGGCCGCAATTGCTGCTGGCGGACGAACCAACCGGCAGCGTCGACCCGACGCTCGGCCGCCGCCTGCTGCGGCTGTTCATCGAATTGAATCGGCTGGGCACCGCTGTCATCATCGCAACCCACGACATCACGCTGATGGACCAGTACGAGGCGCGGCGGATGGTGCTGCACCAGGGACGGTTGCATATCTATGAGTAGGACCAGTGACGAGCATGGGCCGCTGGTGGACCTCGGCACCGAACGCCCGCAGGTGCCGGCGATGGCGCGCAACCTGTCGCCGATCGTGCCGCGGGCGTCGATCTCCGGCCGCGCGCTGGTCGCCGTCGTCGCCATCATGACGTTTCTCGCTTCGATCACCACGGGCACGGTGCTGCTCATCAGCGCATCGGCGGCGGAGTGGCAGTCGGAAGTCGCCAGCGAAATCACCATGCAGGTGCGCCCGCAGACGGGACGCGATCTCGAGCGTGACGTGACTGCCGCGGCGGAGGCGATGCGGACGCAGCCCGGCATCGTCCAGGTCAAGCCGTTCAGCAAGGACGAATCGGCCAGATTGCTGGAGCCGTGGCTCGGCAGCGGCCTGTCGATCGATCAACTGCCGGTGCCGCGCGTGATCGTCGCGCGCGTCCAGCCCGGCACCACGCTCGACCTCGCGGCGCTGCGCTCGAGGGTGACGCAGGTCGCGCCGTCGGCGAGCGTCGACGATCACCGCGCCTGGATCGAGCGCATGCGCTCGATGACCGGGGCGACCGTGTTCGCCGGCATCGGAATCCTCGCGCTGGTGATTGTGGCGACGATCATTTCGGTTTCGTTCGCGACTCGCGGCGCAATGGCGGCGAACCGCCCGATCGTCGAGGTGCTGCACTTCGTCGGCGCCGGCGACCGCTATATCGCCAACCATTTCCTGCGGCATTTTCTCCGGCTCGGCCTGGAAGGCGGGGTGATCGGCGGCGGCGCCGCGATGCTGGGGTTCGGCTTCTCCGAATCGATTGCCGGCTGGTTTTCGGGTACGCCCGTCGGCGACCAGTTCGCAGCGTTGCTGGGGACGTTTTCGCTGCCGCCCTCGGGCTATCTCGCGCTCGCGATACAGGCGGTGGCGATCGCCGCCATTACCGCCTGGGCCTCGCGGCGCACGCTGTTCGCCACGCTGGACGATATCGATTGATGAGGCAATGACGTTTTGCAGTGAAGCAAGTCACGGACTTGACCCGGGAGCAGGACTCCACTTCGTCTAAAAACGTTCTAGAATTGGCTGGAGCGTTTTCAAGCGAAGCATGCCCTCGGACTTGATCAGAGGGTGGGCAGCGGTTCGCGTCAAGTAAACGCGTCAAATCAGGAATCTGGAGTTGCGTTTCGATTCCATCGAAAAGCAGGTCAAGCGGGAAGAGGATCGCCGAACCATATGGCTTTGCAGCACGATGACAGCATGGCGAGGACGCCGGCCGCGCGGCCGCTCGGATGGCTGCGCGCGATCATCGTCGGCTCCATGGCGGTCCTGTTCGTCGGCGCGGCCGTGGGCTTCGTCGCCTTTCTCTCGCAATTGCGCGGCGTCGAAATCAAGCCGGCGCGCAACGCCGACGGGATCGTGGTCTTTACCGGCGGCTCGTCGCGGGTCTCGGATGCGATGGAATTGCTGGCCGCCGGCTACGGCAAGCGGCTGCTGATTTCGGGCGTGCATCCGACCAACGCGGTGAGCGACATTTCGCGCTCGCTGCCCGACAACCAGTCGCTGCTGTTGCGCTGTTGCGTCGATCTCGACCGCTCCGCCATCAACACCCGCAGCAATGCCGCAGAGACGCGGCGCTGGGCCCGCGAGCGCGGCTTCAAGTCGCTGATCGTGGTGACGTCCAACTACCACATGCCGCGCGCCGTCCTGGAATTGTCCCATGCGATGCCTGATATCACGCTGATTCCGTTCGCGGTGGTCGGCGACCGCTGGCGCGACGAGCCGTGGTGGACCAGCGGCGCAACGCTGCGCCTCCTGCTGTCGGAATATGCGAAATATGTCGCCGCCGAGGTGCGCGTGCGGCTCGCCGATGCCGGCATCGATCTGGCGCCCGAACTTTCCGAACAGCCCGCGCCGGCGCCGCGCCGGCCGGCGACGGCGCAAGCCAACTAGGGCGCGGCCAATCGAATTTTGCAGGCCAATCGAATTTTGAACGGCACGCGGTCAGAAGCCAAGCACGCGGAGCTGTTGCTTGCTGACCTGGTCGGCGGGGTCGATCGATTGCGCCTTGCGGAAATCGGCGATCGCATCCGTGCGGCGGCCCAGCACTTCATGGGAGAGGCCGCGGTTGTTGTAGGCCTCGACATAGGACGGATTGAACTGGATCGCTTGCGTGAAATCCGTGATCGCGCGGTTGCTGTCACCCTTTGCGACCCAGGCTTTGCCGCGCGAGTTGAAAGAGTTGAAGTCCTTGGGGTTTATCGCGATCGCCTGGTCATAGTCGGCGATGGCGCCATCGATCTTGCGCAGCGCCGTATAGGCATTGCCGCGATTCCAATACGCCACGCCGTTCTTTGGATCGATGCCGATCGACTGATTGTAGGCGGCGATCGCGCGGCGATAGTCCTTCAAGCCTTCGTAAGCGACGCCGAGGCAATTGTAGCCACTGGAAATTTTGGGTTCGCGCTTGATGACCTCGCTGCAATCCGGAACGGCTAGGTCGTATTGGCGATTGTTGCTGTAGGCAACGCCACGCGAGCTGTACAGCCAATGCAGATTTGGATCGAGCCTGATTGCCTCGCTGTAGTCTGCGATCGCGGGCTCCCATCCGTCTTTTTTCGTGATCAACCTCTTCCTGAAGAGCGCCTGACCCCGTTGGCCGAAACCAAAGGCGTATTTCGGATCGATCGTGACCGCCTTGGTGAGATCGGCGATCGCCTGGTCGAATTCGCCCATTTCCGTCCACGCCATGCCGCGGCGGGCATAGGCCAACGCGTCCCTGGAATCGACCCTGATCGCCTCGGTGTGGTCGGCCAGCGCTGCGTCGTATTCATGCAGACCGTAATAGGCGACACCACGGTTGTTGTAGGCCCAGCCATATTTCGGATCGATCTTGATGGCTTCGGTGCAATCCGCAACGGCCGTGTCGTGGTCCTCTTTGCTCCCGTAAGCCTCACACCGGTGCGCAAAGGCCCAGGCGTCCCTCGGGCTGAGCTTGATGGCCTCGCCGTAGTCGGCAATCGCGCGGTCGTAATCCTTGTTGTTGAAGGAGCCGCGGCCCCGGTTCTTGAAGGCTTTGATGCGTTCTGCCACCGACACGTTTGCATCGTCGATAATGCGGCTGCATGCCGCGAAGCCGACGTCGGGCTTGTCGGCGCTGGCGGCGCACTCGCCCCGGTCGGTCGGCGTGGCGGCCAGCGCCGGCATCGCAAGCAGGAGAGCCACGCAAAGGAGCAGTCCATCCAATCCGCGCGCTGCCATGCTGTTTCCCTTCCGCCCGGCGCTCCGGCGCGACACGTCCGGACGCGAGGACTTTAGCCCCAATGGCAGGCTATCTGCCATCGGCAACCGATGTCCGAGATGGCCAAAAGGCGGCATCGGACAGGGAGGCGACTAAGTCTGCATTACCCTCAAGAACCGACATCAGCTTGAGCGGTTACGGTGTCTGCTTTGGGCCGACTTTTGCAACAAAATCGGCCAGAAGGTGATGTCGCTGGCTTAGCGTGATAGGAACCAACTGAGGCGACCTTGAGAGGATAAAGGATGGTGTGGCGTCCTTCACTAGAGGAAGTTGAAGCAGCGGCGCGCGTGCTGGCGAGAGCGGGAAATCACCACCGTTGGTGGAAGCCATACAAAAAATCATACGAAGAAATGTTTGCCACCGATCTCATGGCCAAAAGTGAGTTCGACGGCATCGTTGAGCAGATGCTGATGGCCGCTCACGAAGCGCGTTCGGCGACAACCTAGATGGCAGAGCAGGGAGGGCGCGCAAGGGTCCACGTATGCCCAGTCCCGACCTTCGAGGTCCGCTTTGCTGGCGATCGTGGCCACTGGATTTCAATTCAGTCGGCCTTATGAGCAGCTCAACGGTCGCTGTTCTCTGCGGGAAGCGGCGGCTGATGCTGGTCGTGCAGCATGGCCGCGAGGCGATGCAGTTGCGAATCGCGAAAGCCCTCCCCCTCGATTGCCTTCACGGTAGCCAGAACATAGTCGCGGTTGACGCCGGACTGGCCGTGCCCCTGCAGCACGTGACGCAATTGTTCGGCGAGCGACAGCCGCCCGGCATATTGCACATGGCCGCGATCGACCACATAGACGAGCGCGCTGACGCGCTGGCGCGCCTCGTTTTCCAGCCATACCGACCGTTTCACCTCGCGATAGACCGAGGTGACCTGCTCGCGCTCGCGCAAATAAGCGATGGTTGCGGCACTGTTCTTTTCTGCGACCCGGAATGCGACGCCGCGGCAGGCGCCGCCGCGGTCGAGCCCGAGCACCAGGCCGGGTTTCTCCGGCGTACCGCGATGGACGAAGGAATAGACGCAGAGTGCGCGGTGTTCGCCGATCAACCGGGCCGGAACCCGTTCGATGAATTCGAAGCCCGGGCGCCATATCAGGGAGCCGTAACCGAACACCCAGAGGTCGCCTTGCGAGAATTCCGTATCGTTGAGCGTAATTGCGGGCATGCCCGTGCACCGCTACCAGAACGGAACGGTAAAGCGAAGTGATTTCAATGCCTTTTGTTGTGGCGAGTGAACGCTTACATTTGACAAAATCGATAGCCAAAGGACGCCGCATGCCTGACATGACCCCCGCGCCGCGCCGGCGCCCGCTGTGGCGCCTGTTCATCATGCCCGCACTGCTGCTCGTCGCCGCCGCAGCATGGAGCGCCTTTTGGTTCTATGCCGCTTCCGAAGTCGGCGTGCGCGCCGACGCGTGGGCGGCGCAGGAGGCCAAGGCCGGCCGGGTCTATACATGCGGCCAGCGCTCGGTGGCGGGCTTCCCGTTCCGCTTCGAAGTCAGTTGCGAGGACGCCAGCGTTTCGCTGGTTTCGCAGGTAGCGGGCGCGCAGGTGCCGTTCACCGCGCGGCTTGGCGAAATCATGGTGATCGCGCAGATCTATCAGCCGAAATTGTTGATCGCCGAATTCAAGGCGCCGGCAACGCTGGCCGATCACGGTCAGCCGCCGTCCCTGAAGGTGAACTGGAGCCTCGGCCGCAGCAGCGTGAGCGGGCTGCCTTCGGTCCCGGAGCGCGCCTCGATCGAGTTCAACAACCCCTCGATCGACCGCATCAACGGACCGGTGCAGACGCCACTGGCGCGGGCCAGCCATGTCGAGCTGCACGGCCGCCTCGCCGACGGCTCGACCAGGGATCAGCCCGTGATCGAAACGGTGCTGCGGATAGCGGGCGGCAACGTGCAGGAAGTGCACCCGGTGCTCGCGGCGCCGTTCGACGCCGACATCCAGACCAAGCTCACCGGGCTGAAGGATTTTTCGCCAAAACCCTGGCCTGAACGGTTCAGGGAATTGCAGGCGGCGGGCGGTCATGTCGAGATCGTGCGGTCGCGGATTCAGCAGGGCGATCTGGTTTCGGTGGCCGCGGGAACGTTGAGTCTCAATGCGCAGGGGCGGATCGACGGCGAGTTGCAAATGACCGTCGCAGGAATCGAGAAAGTCATTCCGGCGCTCGGCATCGAGAAGATGCTGGAGGAGGGCGTGCCGCAGGCAACGCTTGATCGCGTTGCCCCCGGCGTCAAGTCGCAGGATCTCAACAATTTGTTCGGCGCGCTCGACAGGGCGATCCCGGGGCTGGGCAAGGTCGTCAAGCAGAACGCCAATGCCGGCGTCACCGCCGGCATCAACGCGCTCGGCAAGGAGGCTGAGCTGGAAGGCAAGAAGGCCCGCGCCTTCCCGCTGCGCTTCGTCGACGGCGCGGTGTTTCTCGGGCCGATAAAAGTGGGGCAGGTGCCGCCGTTGTTTTAGCTTTCGCGACTCTCACCCCGTCATTGCGAGGAGCGCAGCGACGAAGCAATCCATCTCTTCCCAAGCGGCGACATGGATTGCTTCGCGGAGCCTGTCATCGGGCGGGCATTCGCCCGACCCGTTGGCTCGCAATGACGGGGTGGGTGCGGCGCGTACAGCAGCAATGGGCGCTTCGCGCCGCCTGTTGCTTGCATTCCTGCGATCAACTCACTGTGCGTCCGGTGAAATCCGGATCGCCGAAGCGTGATCGGCTATTCGGTCCGTGACGGGAATGTTGTCGTAGCTATGCCGGTCTTGCTCTCCGACGACCCATGTGGGTCGATAATGAGGAGAAGACGACATGACCATGATCCGACTTCTCGGCGCTGCTGCGGCATTTTCCTTGCTGATCGTGTCCCGCGCCTCGGCGCAGCACATGATAGATGAGCCGGGTATGTTTGCGTTCTACCATCCCAATGGCGATCTTGGAATCGGCTCGGTGCGAACTCCGATTGACGCGCGGGCGATGGCGCCGCGGCTTGTGATGCGACACCCGATCCTCGCGCGGCCTATGAAGCCGCGGAAATAGCTTCCTGCAGCTTTGTAGCCCGGATACCAATCTCTCCACGTCATTGCGAGGAGCAAAGCGACGAAGCAATCCATTCTTCCTTCGCGGGCTGGATGGATTGCTTCGCGGAGCCTGTCATCAGGCGCGCATTCGCGCGACTCGTTGGCTCGCAATGACGGACACCGCTCGAAACAATGACGAGGGGTCCTCACAATGCGTATCGAACCCATACGTTGGGTTCGACGTAAACAGCGTAGTCCCGTTCAAGTGAAATCATGATCGGCGCGAGCGCACCTGCAATCGCGATCTCGCCCGATCGATCGAACGCCATTCCGGTCCAGCGTGACCAGTCGGCTATGCTGCCGACAATCGTCATGGAATAAGGCGCAATCTTCACCAGTCTTGCCCCGGCGCGAAGGTGAGTGCGCAGCCAGGAGTCGGCCGGCAAACCGTCGGCACCCACCGTGTCGACGTAATCGCGCATCGGCACGAATGGATGAAGATGCTTCTGGTTCGGCCGCACCGGCGCGAACATTTCCGCAAAGCCATGGGCTTTCGCGCAAGCTTTCATGGCGTTCAGAAACGCCAGCGAGTTGCCGCCACCGCGCGCTTCGGGAAGCAAGCTGATTTCCAGCGCGCTCAGCGCATTCGTAACGCGCCCCGTCATCAGGTCATTGTGAGCCCAGCGGATAACCTCGTCCCAGCCGCCATCGGGGAGTTCGGCGCGGCCGCCGACGTGGAAAGCAAAGGGTACGCTGAATGCCCGGGCGACGACCTTGCCCCCGGCGACGCCGACGAACGCATAGTCGAGATACCGATCGAATATCGATGGCGCAAAGTAGAGGTGCGCCGCCGCGTCGTGCCGCATGAATTCCGGCCAGACCGATTCCAGATCAGAGAAGATCAATGGCCGAAGATCGGGTCGTTCCCGCAAGGTGAAGATTTCCAGAGCCATGATGCCTGCCCAACCCTGTCGTTGCCACCCATCCTACACGCTGTTCTGAAATCCGAAACTCTCCACGTCATTGCCTGCGACAAACGCGAAGCGTTTGCGCATCCGGGCTACAAGGCCCTCTTGTCGTCCCGGCCAAGCGAAGCGCGAGCCGGGACCCATACGCCGCGGCGGATGTTGTGTTTCGCGATGGTGGCCGGCATTCTTTCAAAAACTGCCGGCGGTGGTTATGGGTCCCTGCTTTCGCAGGGACGACGATAGAATCACTCCGTCTTCTTCAACGGCGGATGCGGCCTTCCGAAATCCGGTGCCGCCGAATCCTGGCCGATCTCGACGATGCCGCGGCGGATGGCGCGGGTGCGGGTGAAATGTTCGAACAGCGCTTCGCCGTCGTTGCGGCGGATGGCGCGGGTGAGCTTTGAGAGGTCCTCGTTGAAGGTGCCGAGCATTTCCAGCACGGCCTCCTTGTTGTTGAGGAACACGTCTCGCCACATTGTGGGATCGGAGGCGGCGATGCGGGTGAAATCGCGAAAGCCGCCGGCGGAGAATTTTATCACTTCCGACGACGTCACCTGTGCCAGCTCGTCCGCCGTGCCGACGATGGTGTAGGCGATCAAATGCGGCAGGTGGCTGGTGATCGCCAGCACCAGGTCATGATGATCGGGCGTCATGATCTCGACCTTGGCGCCCATGCTCGCCCAGAACGCGCGCAGCGCTTCGACCGCCATCGGATCGGTCGCCTCGGGCGGCGTGAGAATGCACCAGCGGTCGATGAACAGTTCGGCGAAGCCGGAATCCGGACCGGAATGTTCAGTGCCGGCGACCGGATGGGCCGGAACGAAATGAACATGCTGCGGCAGATGCGGCACCATCTCGCGGACGATGGCGCCCTTGACCGAACCGACATCGGAGACGATCGCGCCGGCCTTCAGGTGTGGCGCGATCTCCTGCGCGACCTCGCCGCACGCGCCGACGGGGATGCAGAGGATCACGAGGTCGGCGTCCTTGACGGCCTCCGCGTTGGTCTCCAGCACGCGGTCGACGATGTTGAGTTCGACTACCCGCGCGCGGGTCTTTTCCGAGCGGGCGGTGGTGACGATTTCGCTCGCAAGCCCTTCGACCCGCGCCGCGCGCGCGATCGAGCCGCCGATCAGGCCGAAGCCGATCAGCGCGACGCGTCGGAAGATGGGCGCCGCGCTCATTTGGCCGCCATGAAGTCGCGCAGGCCATCGACGACGAGGCGGTTGGCCTCCTCGGTGCCGATGGTCATGCGTAGCGCATGCGGCAGGCCGTAATTGTTGAGCGCCCGCAGCACCAGACCCCGTTTGGTGAGGAACGCGTCCGCGTCCGACGAGGTCTTGCCCTTCTCGGTCGGAAAATGGATCAGCACGAAATTTGCCACGCTCGGCGTCACCTTCAGCCCTAGCTTGCCGATCTCTTCCGTCAGCCAGTTGCGCCACTTCTCGGTGAACGCCTTCGACATCTGGACATGCGCGGTGTCCTCGATCGCGGCGACCGCCGCCAGCATCGCCGGCGTCGAGACGTTGAAGGGGCCACGGATCCGGTTGACCGCATCGACGATGTGGGCCGGGCCGAACATCCAGCCGATGCGCAGCGCCGCCAGCCCGTGAATCTTGGAGAAGGTGTGCGTCATCACGGTGTTTTCCGTGGTCGCCACCAGCTCCAGGCCGAGCTCGTAATCGTTGCGCGACACGTAGTCGGAATAGGCGGCGTCGAGCACGAGCAGCACATGCGACGGCAGTCCGGCGCGCAGCCGCTTGACCTCGTCGAACGGCAGATAGGTCCCGGTCGGATTGTTCGGATTGGCGAGCCACACCAGTTTCGTTCGCGGCGTGACCGCCTTCAGGATCGCATCGACATCGGCGGTGAAATTGCTCTCGGCCGCCACCACGTTGGTGGCGCCATTCGCCATGGTCGCGATCGGGTAGACCAGAAAACCGTGCGTGGTCGAGATCGCCTCGTCGCCATGGGCCAGATAGGTGTGCGCGAGCAGATTGAGGATCTCGTCGGAGCCCGCGCCGCAGATGATGCGGTCGGGATCGAGTCCGAAGGCGCGGCCGATCGCCTCGCGCAGCACCCGCGATGTCCCCTCGGGATAGTCCTCCAGATGATCGGCCGCATGCTTGTAGGCCTCGATCGCCTTCGGCGAGGGCCCGAACGGCGTCTCGTTGGCGGACAGCTTGAACACCTTGCGGCCCGCCTCGGGCACCGGGCTCTTGCCGGGCGTGTAGGGCGCAATATCGAGGATGCCGGGATTCGGCACGGGGCGGTTCATCGTCATCTCCGGAAGGTACGGGCGGCTTTTACGGTGTCGCGGCGCCGTTGGGAAGCGCATAACGGCTGGCGTGGCTGCCAACGAGGGCGGTCGAGCGCACCGAGGCACCCGCCGCGATCAGGGCGGCCCTGATCTTGTCGAGGCTCACCGGTGCCGCGATCGAGACCAGCAGTGCCGCGCTGTCGAAGGCGGTGTCCGGCACCGCCAGAATCTCGGCCAGCGGCGACAGCGCGCGGGCTACCTCGGCATTCCACCCGGACACCCGGATGCTCCAGGTTTCCACTTCGGTCACCATCGCGCTGTCGGCGACCCGCGATACCACGAACACCGGCAGCGCCGCCGGATGGTCGGCGCGCTCGACGAAGGGCAGGCGCGCGATGATCTTGGGCGCGCCGCTGGCCTCGAGCGCGAGCCACCATGGCGTGCGGCTCGACGTCGCCGAGACCAGCGCCAGATCGCCCTTGGATCTGGCGACCGCTTCGACCGCGGCGGAGGCGTTGAAATGCGACACATAGGGGACGGTGAATCCGAAGTGAAACCGCGCGGAGTCACGCATCGCGGATTCGCCGACGGACACATCGGCATGCACCGAGAACGGCGCCTGCACGTAGGTGAAGGTCGAGATGATGACGCGCCAGATGCTCTCCACGGTGTCGAGAGGGAGGATGCCGCGATGGCGCTCGACCAGGCGCCGCATCATGTCGGCCTCG
>Ga0081540_1003113_pt1 | contig 13279 bp, 9 predicted proteins | sample TabmetS2T1R1_FD_71024 | JGI IMG/M metagenome (GOLD analysis project Ga0081540, IMG submission 71024) | Tabebuia heterophylla rhizosphere microbial communities from the University of Puerto Rico - S2T1R1 | ecosystem: Host-associated > Plants > Roots > Rhizosphere ... | reverse complement strand
GCTTCGGGCCGCAGACGCGGCGGCGGGCCCAGGCGAAGCCGCCAAGCCAGCGATCGCGATGGCCGTGTCGTGCGGCCAGACCGACCCGCAGTGATAGCTCAGCGGGTTGTAGCCGACTTCGGCCGCCGACATGGTTCGCAACCCGAAACCGCTGTCGAGATCCGGGCGGGCTAGCCGGCGCACCACCGCGTCCGTCTCATCGGGGTCAAGCAAGCCGGTACCGAGCAGGTGGCCCAGATTCGACGTGACGGTGTCGGCTGGCCGACCGTTCCGGTCCAGCGCGATCGCCGGGAATCGGCCCTCGACATCTTCAACCCAGAAGGCATCCCGGAAGCGCGACCGAAGCGCTGCCGCCCACTGGCGCCAGAACTCCCCACCGGGTCGGCCGAACTCGTCCAGCAACGCCGCCGCGTGGCCGGCGGCCGCGTGCCCGTAGGCCTGGACCTCGCACAGCGCGATCGGCGGACCGGCCCGTGTCCCGTCCGAGAATTGGACGGCGTCGTCCGAGTCCTTCCAGCCCTGATTCGCCAAACCATGACCCGTGATATCGGCGTACCGGATGAAGCCGTCCGGCCCGAGGGCGTAGTCACGCAGCCAGCCGAGCGCTGCGTCCAGCGCCGGCATCAGGGCCTCGACCTCGTCGGCCGGGAGGCCCCACCGCCAGGCGTCGTGCAGGAGCGTGATCCACAGCGAGGTGGCGTCGATGGAGCCGTAGTACACCGGGGGCAGCACGATCGCGTGACCGGCGTGACCCGAGGCGAGGTCGACGGGCGCCCGTCGCAACTCATGGAGGATCTTGCCCGGCTGCTCCGCGGCCGCGGCATCGGTGCGGACGCCCTGTCGGCGGGCCAACGCCCGCAAGGTGCCGCCCGCGAGTCGCGTCCCGAGCGGAAGGGTCATTCGCGCGGCCCAGATCGAGTCCCGGCCGAACAGGGTGAGGTACCAGGGCGCGCCAGCGGCCAGCATCTGGTCGCGAGTCTCCGTGGCGTCGGCGACGAGCAAACCGCAAAGATCGCTCACGCTCTGGGTGAACAATTCGCTGAGCCGGTTGTCGCCGGCGCGCATGGTTGGAATCGAGAACGCGCGGTCGTCGCCGACCGGAACGACCACCGCAGGCACGGGATCATCGACGACGGTTACCACGATCACTAACTCCCAGACCTGCCGGCGGCCGAGGGCGACTGTCCAGGACAGGACTCCATCGGAGGCCACGCCGTCCGCTGGGGGCGAGTACTCGGCGAGGACCGTCGCTCCGTCCGGCCCCCGCCACCGGGTAGCCGCGGGCTGGACATCCGGCGCCAGCGCGGCCGTCGGACGCCCGCTGGCCACGTCGTAGATCGCTGCGAGATCGCAGGCTAGCGCGACCTCGACGGTGCAGCTGACTGGCTCGGTGGCGTACGACACCACGGTGATCACCTCACGCACGGCCGTGCCGGTCACCGATCGATCCCGTTCGACGAGCACGGTCGGGTCGGCGCCCGCGTTGCCTAGGTCCGGCCCGGCGCCCGCGAACCGGGCCTGCGCGGCGCCCGCGAAGTGCCCATCGAGTGGCACGGGCTCGGCCCCGTCGACGGTGACCACGAGCCCGGAGAGGATCCGCCGATCACCGGCATACCAGCCTGCCGCCTTGTCGCGAACCTGGCCGTCGATTGTGGACAGCGCGAAAACCGGCGCCTGCACGGCAATCACCATGCAGTGCAGATATGGCTTCTGCCCGACGCCAGGCCCGGTCTTCGCGGTCATCGGCCGGACATTATCGTCAGATCGGCTGAGTAGCGTTGCCCCCGTGACGCGACCGTCGCAGCAGCAGCGGACCCGGGGGATCCGTCGATGAGCGCACCGTTGGAGGCGCCGGTCGACGCCCGCGAGGAGCACGCCCGCCTATCCCAGGAACTGGACGAGCATTCCTACCGCTACTACGTCCTCGACGCGCCGACGGCGAGCGACGCCGAGTACGACGCGCTGATGCGCCGCCTGGAACACCTCGAGGACAGCTACCCCGATCTACGGACGCCCTCCTCACCCACTCAACGGGTCGCCGGCACGTACTCCACGTTGTTCACTGCCGTGGAGCACCTCGACCGCATGCTGTCGCTCGACAACGCGTTCACCGTCGAGGAGCTCACGGCGTGGGCCCACCGAGTCGAACGCGAGGTGGGGGGAGTCCCCGCGTACTTGTGTGAGCTGAAGGTCGACGGGCTGGCCGTCGATCTGGTCTACCGAGCCGGCCGGCTGGTGCGCGGTTCGACACGAGGAGATGGGCGCACCGGCGAGGACGTGACGCCGAACATTCGCACCATCGAGGGTGTGCCGCATCTGCTCCAGGGCGAGGATGTACCGCAGGTGCTGGAGGTCCGGGGCGAGGTGTACTTCCCGGTCGCCGGCTTCGAGGGGCTGAACGAGGCCCTCGTGGCCTCCGGCAGGGCGCCCTTCGCGAATCCGCGCAACACCGCCGCCGGGTCTCTTCGCCAGAAAGACCCCCGGGTGACCGCCGCCCGGCCGCTGCGCATGGTCGTACACGGTGTCGGGCGGGTCGAGGGCGGTCCGGAGGTGTCCAGCCAGTCCGGCTGGTACACCCGGCTGCGTGATTGGGGGTTGCCGACCTCGGCTAGGGCCGAGGTGAAGCCGGATCTCGCCGCCGTACAGGCGTTCATCGACTACTACGCCGAGCACCGGCATTCGGTCGAGCACGAGATCGACGGTGTCGTGGTCAAGGTCGACGACCTCGGCGTGCAGCGGCGGCTCGGCGCGACCAGTCGGGCGCCCCGCTGGGCCATCGCCTTCAAGTACCCACCCGAAGAGGTCAACACGAAGCTGCTCGACATCCGGGTGAACGTCGGGCGTACCGGTCGGATCACGCCGTACGGGGTAATGGAGCCGGTCAAGGTATCGGGATCCACCGTCGAGATGGCGACGCTGCACAACCAGAGCGAGGTCGAGCGCAAGGGCGTGCTGATCGGCGACACGGTGGTTTTGCGAAAGGCCGGTGATGTCATCCCGGAGATCGTCGGTCCGGTGGTCGCCCTGCGGGACGGCAGCGAGCGTCCGTTCGTCATGCCGACGAATTGTCCTGCGTGCGGGACCCCGGTCGGACCGGAGAAGGAGGGCGACGCGGACATCCGTTGTCCCAACGCCCGGTCCTGTCCGGCGCAATTGCGTGAGCGGATCTTCCACGTGGCCGGGCGTGGGGCGTTCGACATCGAAGCCCTCGGTTACGAGGCGGCTGGCGCGCTCTTGGAAGCCGGTGTCATCACCGACGAAGGGGATCTGTTCGACCTCGACGCCGATGCCCTGCGCCAGGTCGAGCTGTTCCGCCTCACTCGGGACAGCAAGGTCAAAGGTCGGGTCCGCCAGGCCGGCGATCTCAACGCGATCGGTGAGAAGTTGCTGGACAATCTCCAGTCAGCCAAGCAGCGACCGTTGTGGCGGGTGCTCGTTGGCCTCTCCATTCGGCATGTCGGTCCGACTGCCGCCCAGGCTCTCGCCCGGGAATTCCAGTCGCTCGACCGCATCGCCGCGGCATCCCCGGAAGAGTTGGCCGCCGCAGACGGCGTTGGGCCGACGATCGCGGAGGCGCTGCAGGAGTGGTTCGCCGTCGATTGGCACCGCGACATCGTGGAGAAGTGGCGCGCGGCGGGTGTGTCGCTCGCCGAGGCGATCCCAGACAGCGCAGATCGTCAACTCGACGGGATCGTCGTCGTCATAACCGGCGGACTGACCGATTACTCCCGCGATTCCGCGACCGAGGCCGTGACCTCCCGCGGCGGCAAGGTGTCCGGCTCGGTGTCGAAGAAGACCTCGTTCGTCGTGGCCGGCGAATCGCCCGGATCGAAATATGACAAAGCCGCGCAATTGAAGGTACCGATCCTCGACGAGGACGGCTTCAAGGTGCTCTTGGCCGACGGGCCCGACGCGGCGCGGGAGGTAACCGTCACGACGGCAGAGTCCTAATTGATATCGCCGAAAACCTTTAGTATTCTTCGGCGCCCGCTAACCTCCTGATCAACGGGAGGTGATCGTCATGACTCTTCGACGACCGCTCTATCTCGTCATGACTGCCATATGCGGTGTTCTCCTAGCTGGAGCTGCGGCGTGCAGCAGCGGCGGAACATCCACCTCGAGCACGACCTCTGCCGCTGCCGTGCAGTCCGAGCAGACGGAGGAGGCGTTGCCGCCTCCGCCGGCCGAGTCGACCGGCGCGGAGCGGCCCCAGAGCCAGCAGAACCAACCGTCGGTGACGCTCGCCGCGCTCCCAGTCGGCGGCAGTGAGGAGTTCCCTAGCCCTGACCCGAAGTGCGTCTCGGTGAGCTGGACCGGTCAGCAGCCACTCCCGGACGGAGTGCGGTTCCGCATCAAGCAGGTCGTCATTGACCACGACTTCCAAGTCGTCGGTGGGTCGTGCAACGACCCGTGTGTTGGGCACATATTTGTTCCCGGCAGCGGCCAGTGTGAGGCCAATGTCGCCTGGATAAACCCGCCAGGACCACAGGGCTTGTCGGGCGATCTTGGTTTGGTGGGGGAGTGCATCGCCCCCGACGCGGAGACCTGTCAGCAGGCGATCGATGTCCTCGCCAAAGGGCCGGCCCAGACCGTTTCGCTCTCCGCGCCGCCGGTCGAATCGAGCTCGTCCTCGTCGGAGGAGAGTCAGTTCAGCGCGGAAAGCTCGTCCGGCTCGTCCGGCTGACCGCTGTTGGCCGACGTGAGCAAGAGCAGCCAGTTCGAGCGCTACCTCAGTCTCGGAGCAAGCGTCGTCGCGCCGATCACCGTCATCAGCGCGCTGCTCTTCTACTTCGGCTACGTCTCGTCACGGGCCCAGTACGCGTATTTCGGGGTCGACGTGGACACGATCGGCCTGAGCACTCAGGACTACGTGATGCGCAGCCCGCAGCCGTTGCTCGTTCCGCTGCTCGCTCTGGTCGTGATCGCCGTAGCGTTGGTAGCGCTGCACCTCGCGGTGACCGCGTGGCTGGCTCGAGTCCGCCCCGAGCGCGCGCGAACCGTCACTCGTCGTGCCCTCTACGCCGGTCTGGCTGTCCTGACCGCAGGCATAACCCTGATCATCCTCTATCCGGTTCTGGCCGATTGGCCCTACTACAACCTGGTGACACCGATCGTGGTCGCCATTGGCGCGGGCACGGTCGCCTATAGCTGGCGGTTGGTGAGCCGGCTTCCCCAACCGGACGCGTTGCCGTCAGCCCCGGAATCGCCCGCATTACGGCGGATGGGTCAGGTGCTGCTGTGGGTGCTGGTCGTCGCCACGTTGTTCTGGTCCACCGCCACCATCGCGCAATGGTCAGGCCGCGGCCTGGCCCGGCACGATGCGCGGCACCTCGACCGCCTGCCAAGCGTCATCCTCGACACCAAGGAGCGCCTGTTCACGCGCGATCCCGGTGTGGAGGAGACGGCACTGGTGCCGGCCTCGCCGGGTCAGACGTATAACTTCCGATACCGGCATCTTCGACTGCTTATCGAAGGCAAGGATCGGATGTTTCTCGTCCCCGACACCTGGTCGGCGAGTGACTCGACCCTTGTCGTTCCACTGGACAACTCGGTTCGGGTGAGGTTCCAGTTCCAGAATGATCCGCCCTGATCGGCATTAACCGGTGCGGACAATGTCTGGCGCACCCAACCGGGCCGCATCCGCGGTGGCGTCGTCGCGCTGGTTTTGAGATTCCCGTTCGGCTGCCACCCGGGCGCGATAGTGCGTAACCTCTCGCTGCAACTGAGCTTCGTCCCAGCCGAGCGGTCCTGCCATAAGGCGGGCCACGGTTTCAGCGCACTCCACGCCGCGATCCCATGACTCGATCGATATCCGGGTTCGGCGTGCCAGCACGTCCTCCAGATGCCGGGCCCCCTCATGCGTGACCGCGTACAGCGCCTCGACCCGCAGATAGTCGTCAGCGCCCGGCAGCGGATCGCCCAGCGTCGGGTCGGCCCGGACGAGCGCGAGTAGCTCGTCGATCGTTGACCCATAACGTTGGAGCAGGTGTTCGATGCGCGCAACGTGCAGTCCCGAAACCGCCGCCAGCCGACGTCTCTGGTTCCAGAGACCGAGGTATCCGGCCGCGCCGACGAGCGGGACGCGGTCGGTGCACGAGTCCGGGACTCGGGCGTCAAGACTGCGGACCGCCTCATTGACCGCGTCAGCCGCCATGACCCGGTAGGTCGTGTACTTGCCACCGGCGACAACCACCAAGCCGGGTACCGGGTGGCCCACGACGTGTTCGCGCGAGAGCTTCGACGTGGACTCCGACTCGCCCGACAGGAGTGGCCGCAATCCAGCGTAGACGCCTTCGACGTCCTCCCGGGACAGCGGCGAGGTCAGTGCCTGGTTCACCCGCTCCAGCAGGTAGTCGATGTCCGTCGCGCTCGCGGCCGGATGTGCTTTGTCCAGGCCCCAATCGGTGTCGGTTGTACCGATGATCCAGTGTCGGCCCCATGGGATGATCAGCAGCACGCTGGTCTCAGTGCGCAGGATGATCCCGGTGCTGGATTGCAGCCGGTCCCGGGGCACAACGAGATGGATCCCTTTGGACGCCCGGACATGAAACTGTCCCCGGGTGTCGGCCAATGCCTGCGTGTCGTCAGTCCACACGCCGGTCGCGTTGATCACCTGCTTGGCGCGGGCAGTCACCGCCTCACCGGTCTCCAGGTCCACCAGCCGGGCGCCGGTTACCCGCTCGCCCTGACGCAGGAATGCGACGACCTTGGCCCGGTTGGCGGCCAGCGCGCCGAAGGACACCGCGGTGCGTACGACGGTCATGGTGTGCCGGGCGTCGTCGACTTGCGCATCCCAGTACTGCACGGCGCCGGTCAGGGACTCCCGGCGCAGGCACGGCGCCTGGCGTAGTGCGCGCCGCCGACTGAGGTGGCGATGCATAGGAAGCGCACGTGAGGTGCTGTACGTCGTGGCCATCGCGTCGTAGAGCGCGATTCCGGCACCGACGTAGGGCCGTTCCCAGGCGTGGTGTGTCAATGGATACAAGAACGAGACCGGCCGGACGAGATGAGGGGCCAGCGTCGACAGGAGCAACCCCCGTTCGTGCAGCGCCTCCCGAACCAAGCCGAAGTCGAGCATCTCGAGATATCGCAGCCCGCCGTGGATCAGCTTGCTCGAACGGCTCGATGTACCGCTGGCCCAGTCCCGAGCCTCCACGATGCCGGTCGATAGTCCGCGGGTGACCGCGTCGAGGGCCGCCCCGGCACCGACCACCCCGCCGCCGACCACGAGAACGTCGACTTCGGTCTCGGCGAGCGCGCGGAGCGCGTCTGACCGCGCCGCTGCGGACAGCGGTGCGCTCAACATCGGATTGCGCTCGGCGCGCTCCGAGCGACCCGCTGGGTGCGGCGACCCGCCTCGCGCCAGGTCATGAGCTCTCCACCCAATCCAGTGTCCGCGTCACGGCTTTGCGCCAACCGGCATATCCCTGTTCGCGGTCCTGCTCCGTTGCTTGAGGGAGCCATCTGCGTGACTCGTGCCAGTTCGCTCGCAGCTCGTCCGTCGAGGCCCAGAAACCGACGGCGAGTCCCGCGGCGTATGCGGCCCCGAGCGCGGTCGTCTCGGCCACAACCGGCCGGCTCACGGGAACTCCGAGGACATCGGCCTGGATTTGCATGCACAGCTCGTTGGCGGTCACGCCGCCGTCGACCTTGAGCAGGTCGAGGGTTACTCCGGAGTCTTGTTCCATGGCCTGGGCGACGTCCCTACTTTGATAGCAGATAGCTTCCAGCGTTGCCCGGGCCAGGTGCGCGTTGGTGTTGAACCGGGACAGTCCGACGATGGCGCCGCGGGCATCGCTGCGCCAATACGGTGCGAACAGGCCGGAGAACGCGGGTACGAAGTAGATGCCCCCGTTGTCGTCGACCTGGCGCGCGAGTTCCTCGACGTCAGCCGCGCCGGCGATGATGCCGAGCTGGTCGCGCAGCCACTGCACAGCCGATCCCGTGACGGCGATCGAGCCTTCTAGGGCGTAGGCAGGGGACGCCCCGTCGAACTGGTAGCACACGGTCGTCAGCAGCCCATGCTTACTCCGGACCAAATCACGGCCGGTGTTCAGCAGCAGGAAATTGCCTGTGCCATAAGTGTTCTTCGCTTCACCAGGTGCGAAACAGACCTGGCCGGCCATCGCTGCATGCTGATCGCCGAGCGCCGCGGTGGGGCGGACTCCGCGCAGTAGATGCGGCTGTTCGATCTCGCCGTATCCAGCCGAATCCCCGGATGGGCGGATGCCGGGAAGCATCTCCCGCGGGATATCGAAGAAGCCGAGTAGCTCGTCATCCCAATCAAGGGTTTCGAGATCCATGAGCATGGTCCGGCTGGCGTTGGTGACGTCGGTCAGGTGCACACCGCCGCGCGGGCCGCCCGTGAGATTCCAGAGTAGCCAGCTGTCGATCGTTCCGGCGATGGCGTCTCCGCGTTCGGCGTCGGCGCGAACCCCCTCGACCTCCCGCAGAATCCAGGCCAGCTTGCCGCCGGTGAAATATGTAGCTGGCGGCAGCCCAGCGCGGTGGCGAATGACGTCGCCTCGTCCGTCGGTATCCAACTCATGGACCAGCTGTGCGGTTCGCGTGTCCTGCCAGACGATCGCGTTGCAGTACGGACGGCCGGTGCGCCGATTCCAGACGACCGTCGTCTCACGTTGATTGGTGATACCAAGGGCGGCGAGGTCGTCGGCGTCGAACCGGTGAGTACTCAGGACCGTCTGTGCGACGGCGGTCGTGCGCTCCCAGATCTCGATCGGGTTGTGCTCCACCCATCCGGCCCGGGGCAAGATCTGCTGATGTTCGAGCTGATGCTTAGCGATTTCGTTCCCGTCGTGGTCGAACACCATGAATCGCGTGCTGGTCGTGCCCTGATCGATGGCAGCGACGAAGTCCCGCATCTGGCCTCCCTCGCCCGGCCGCGCGGCCGGCATACTCCGGAGGCTAACGAAGGCTGTTGCCGTTCGTGATGATCTTGGACTTCTTGCCGCCCAGCGGCCGGTTACACCCGTACCTGGACACTGCCGGTGACACTGGCCGCAATCGAGGCGAGGTGGTTCAGCCGCACCAGCTCGGCCGGCCGCCAGCGCAGAGCCGGGCGGCCGACCAGAAGCGCGTCGTCTCGGAGCGGCGCGACGGCAAGCTCCGTGCCGATGTGGGCCCAGTTCGGCGGGGCCCACTGCTCGTCGGGCTCCAGGGCGCGAGCCGGACGCGGTGGCCACCACGGAACGAACAGCTCGGTGATCTCCGGCGCGGCCGAACTCGCGGCCCGGACCGGCGCCTGTCCGCGAACGGGAGGGCCCAGCACCAATGACCATCCCGCACGGAAGATCTTGGTCGCCCCGTCGGCCAGCAATGGCCACGCCTGCTCGGGATGGCTGCCGATCGCGTCAAGCAGTGCCAGTTCCCGATGCGCGTCCAACTGGCCGGAGTACGGGCGTATGGACTCCACCTGCACGCCCGGCACGGTAACTGCAGCGGACACCAGACTGTCCGCCAGCCGGTCGGTCGGGATCTCGATCACGATGTCATCGGTTGCGCGACCGGCCGCTCGCTCGATGACGTCAACGCTCAGGATGTCGGCCCCGATCTGCCCAAGTGCGGTCGCTACGGCCCCGAGCGCACCAGGGCGATCGGGCAGCGCCACGCGGAGCAGATAGGTCACGGATTCGAGTCTTGCGAATCGCGATTACCGGCACGTAAATGGCGGGTTCCGAATGGCGACGGAAACTCTGCGTCGCTGGGCGACAACCGCCGCCCTAGGGCATGTCCCGCAATCCCACGCTCTGCTGCGCCGCGCCCGGGTCAGCGCCTGGATGCGTTGTCCTCCTCGGCAGTGGCTCCGCCACAGCTCTCGTCCTCCGCCTTCCCAGCCGCCGCCCGGCCGCCGCTCGCCACGAGCAGGGACTACGGGACACGCCCTAGACTTCCAAGTCGTGCCTGACCACACCGCAGACTCCTCGGCCACGCGAATCAGCCGCGCCGAGGTCGCCCACCTCGCCCGGTTGGCCCGATTGGCAGTGACCGAGCAGGAACTGGACGTCTTCGCCGGACAGCTCGACGTGATCCTGGGATCCGTAGCCCGCGTCGGTGAGGTTGCGGCCGCCGACATCGAGCCGACGACACATGCAGTACCACTGCGCAACGTGTTGCGACCGGATGAAGTGGGTCCGTGCCTCGACCGATCGGTCGTTCTCGCGCAGGCCCCGGCGGTCGAGGACAACCGCTTTCGCGTGCCCCGCATTCTGGACGACGAGCAATGAGCGAGCTGACCTATCTCGGCGCGGCGGAAATCGCGGTCGCGATTGCCGCGGGCGACGTCTCGGCCGAAGAGGTGACGCGGGCTCATCTCGACCGGATCGAGCAGGTCGATGGCATGGTGCGCGCGTTCCTGCACGTCGACACCGACGGGGCCCTGGATGCGGCCCGTCGGGTCGACGCGGATCGCGCGGCTGGCCGCGATCTCGGTCCGTTGGCCGGAGTACCGCTCGCCATGAAGGACGTCGTGGTGACGCAGGGTCTGCCGACAACGGCCGGCTCGAAGATCCTCGAAGGCTGGATACCTCCGTACGACGCGACCATCACTCGCAAGATCAAGGACGCCGGGATCGTGATGCTCGGCAAGACGAATATGGACGAGTTCGCTATGGGCTCATCCACGGAGAATTCCGCGTTCCACCCGACCCACAATCCCTGGGACCTGGATCGCATCCCGGGCGGATCATCGGGCGGATCGAGCGCCGCGGTGTCAGCGTTCGAGGCGGCGCTAGGTATCGGAACCGACACCGGAGGCTCGATCCGGCAGCCGGCCGCAGTCACCGGCATCGTCGGGCACAAGCCGACGTACGGCGGGGTGTCGCGATACGGATTGATCGCGTTCTCCTCCTCACTCGACCAGGCCGGACCGTTCGGCCGGACCGTGCTCGATGCTGCGTTGCTGCACGAGGTGATAGGCGGCCACGATCCGCTTGATTCGACCTCGATCCCACAGCCGGTGCCTCCCGTCGCCGCCGCAGCACGCGACGGCGCCCGCGCCGACCTCACCGGAGTACGGGTCGCGGTGGTTCGAGAACTCGGCGGTGAGGGTTACCAACCGGGCGTCCTGGCCGCTTTCCAGGAGGCGGTCTCGACGTTGCGCGCCCTGGGCGCAACGGTCCTGGAGGTGTCCTGCCCGCACTTCGACTATGCGCTGGCCGCCTACTACCTGATCGCGCCCAGCGAATGCTCGTCGAACCTGGCTCGATTCGACGGGGTTCGATACGGGCTACGGGTCGGAGACGACGGCGTCCGCTCGCTGGAAGATGTCATGTCGTTGACCCGCGAGGCGGGGTTCGGGCCCGAGGTGAAGCGCCGGATCATGATCGGAACCTACGCGCTGTCGTCCGGGTACTACGACGCGTATTACGGACAGGCGCAGAAGGTCCGGACCCTGATCTCCCGGGACTTCGCGGCGGCATTCGAGCAGGCCGACGTGCTGGTCTCGCCCTCGTCTCCGTTCGTCGCGTTCGGCATCGGAGAGCGCATCGACGATCCGATGGCGATGTACGTGAACGATCTGTGCACTCTCCCGGCATCGCTCGCCGGAACGCCGGCCATTTCCGTCCCGTGTGGACTGTCCGAGGGTCTGCCGGTCGGGCTGCAGGTGATGGCGCCGGCGCTGGCCGACGACCGCTGCTACCGGGTGGCCGCCGCGCTCGAGGCCGACCACGGCCACCCGCTCACCGAGGAGGCCCCGGCGCTGTGACCACGCTCGAGTCCACTGTGGATATCACCGGCCGGTACGACCCGGTGATCGGGCTGGAGACGCACGTCGAGCTCGGCACCGCGTCGAAGATGTTCTGCGGCTGCCCGACCACGTTCGGCGCCGAGCCCAACACCCAGGTCTGCCCGGTCTGCCTCGGCCTGCCCGGCTCGCTGCCGGTGCCCAACGAGGTCGCGGTCGAGTCGACCATCCGGATCGGGCTCGCGCTGCACTGCGAGATCGCGTCCTGGTGCCGGTTCGCCCGGAAGAACTACTTCTACCCGGACATGCCGAAGAACTTCCAGATCAGCCAGTACGACGAGCCGCTCTGCACGGACGGCTACCTCGACGTGACCGTCGAGGGCCGGACCGTGCGGGTGGAGATCGAGCGGGTGCACCTGGAGGAGGACACCGGCAAGTCGCTGCACGTCGGCGGCGCCACCGGCCGGATCCACGGCGCCGACCACTCGCTGGTCGACTACAACCGGGCCGGCATCCCGCTGGTCGAGATCGTCACCAAGCCGGTCACCGGCACCGGCGCGCTCGCCCCCGAGATCGGCCGGGCGTACGTGACCGAGCTGCGCGAGCTGCTGCGCTCGCTCGGCGTCAGCGACGTGCGGATGGAGCAGGGCTCGCTGCGCTGCGACGTCAACGTCTCGCTCTCGCCGGCCGGCTCCGGTGTCTGGGGCACCCGCAGCGAGACGAAGAACGTCAACTCGCTGCGCTCGGTCGAGCGGGCGATCCGGTACGAGATGAGCCGGCAGGCCGAGCTGCTCGACCGCGGGGCGAGGGTGGTCCAGGAGACCAGGCACTTCCACGAGGACAACGGCCGCACCACCCCGGGACGGAGCAAGGAGGAGGCCACCGACTACCGCTACTTCCCCGAGCCCGACCTCGTCCCGCTGGCCCCGGACGCCGGCTGGGTGAACCGGCTGCGGGCCACGCTGCCGGAGCTGCCGGCGCAGCGGCGCGCCCGGCTGGCCGGCGAGCTCGGCGCGACCGACTTCGAGATGGAGTCGATGGCCAACGCCGGCGTGGTCGAGCTGGTCGCGGCGACCGCGGCGGCGGGCGCCCCGCCGGCCGAGGCCCGCAACTGGTGGCTCGGCTACCTGGCGCAGGAGGCCAACAAACGCGAGCTCGAACCGGCCGACCTGGGTGTGACGCCCGAGCAGGTGGCCCGGATCATCGCCCTGGTCGACGAGGGCACGCTGTCCGTGGCCCTGGGCCGCCAGGTCATCGACGTCATCCTGGAAGCCGGCGGCGACGTTGACACGATCGTGGCCGAGCGTGGGTTGCAGGTCGTGTCTGACAGCGACGCGCTGGGCCAGGCCGCGGACGAAGCGATCGCCGCGAAACCCGACATCGCCGAGAAGGTCCGCGCAGGCAAGATCAACGCGGTAGGTCCGCTGATCGGCGACGTGCGCAGAGCCGTGCCCCAGGCAGATGCGGCGACTGTTCGGACGATCCTCCTGGAGAAACTGGGCGTCTCTGGGGGCTGACTCGATGAGCGGTCATCCTGCACCGCATCCGGACGCGGCCGAGCAGGCCGAGCGGCCG
>Ga0081540_1003112_pt1 | contig 13283 bp, 11 predicted proteins | sample TabmetS2T1R1_FD_71024 | JGI IMG/M metagenome (GOLD analysis project Ga0081540, IMG submission 71024) | Tabebuia heterophylla rhizosphere microbial communities from the University of Puerto Rico - S2T1R1 | ecosystem: Host-associated > Plants > Roots > Rhizosphere ... | reverse complement strand
AGTCTGCATTGCATCCGAAAGACTGAAGGATGACAGTCGATAGCGGCTTGGTGCCCCGGCCGGGCATCCTCGACATCTCCCCCTATGTTGGTGGAGAAGCCAAGGCCCCCGGCATCGAGCGACCGATCCGGCTCGCCTCGAATGAGAGCGCCCTGGGGCCGAGCAGCAAGGCGATCGCTGCCTATCGCGCGCTCGCCAGCGAGATCCATCGTTACCCCGACGGCAACGCTCGCGAGCTGCGCGAGGCGCTCGGGCGCCAGCACGGGCTCGACCCGGCCCGCATCGTCTGCGGCGCCGGCTCCGACGAGCTGATCACATTGCTGCTGCGCTGCTTTGCCGGTCCAGGCGATGAGGTGATCTATAGCCGCCACGGCTTTCTGATGTACCCGATCAACACCTTGGCTGTCGGCGCCACACCGATTGCCGTTCCCGAGCGCGAGCTGACGGTCGATGTCGACGCCGTGCTGGCGCGGGTGACCGACCGCACCCGGATCGTCTTTATCGCCAACCCCAACAACCCGACCGGCACCTATCTTGGGGCACAAGATTTGGCCCGGCTGCATGCCGGGCTGCCGCCTTCCGTCCTGCTCGCAATCGACGCGGCCTATGCTGAATTTGTCAACCGTAACGATTACGAACCCGGTATCGCGCTCGTCAACCGGGCCGACAACGCGGTGATGCTGCGGACTTTTTCCAAGATCTATGCCCTTGCCGCGGTGCGGCTCGGATGGGCCTATTGTCCTCCGGCGATTGCCGATCTGCTCAACCGAGTGCGCGGCCCCTTCAATGTCAGCGTGCCGGCGCAGGCCGCGGGTATCGCAGCAGTCGAAGATATCGAGGCGTTCAACCGGGCGCGCGCCCATAACGAGCGATGGCTGCCGTGGTTCTCCGACCGGCTGCGTGCGCTCGGTCTCGTGTTGACGCCGAGCGTCGCCAATTTCGTCCTCGCCCGCTTCCCCGACGACCCCCGCAGGAATGCGGACGCGGCGTTCGCTTTTCTGCAGTCGCGCGGAATCTTGACGCGCCAGATGGGAGGCTATGGGCTGCCGCAGCATCTCAGGATCACGATCGGTACCGCACCCGAAATGGAAACGGTCGCAGCCGCAATCGCCGAATTCATGGCCGCGCGATGAGCCGACAGCTGTTCGAACGGGTGGCGCTGATCGGGATAGGGCTGATCGGGTCGTCGCTCGCGCGGGCCCTACGGCGCGACAGCCCCGGAACCAAGCTCGTGGCTTGCGCCCGACGAACCGAGACCCTGGCGGCGGTGCGCCGCCTCGAGATTGCCGACGATACGACCCACGACCCGGCAAAGGCTGTTGAAGGGGCGGATCTCGTCGTCGTCGCGACGCCGCTCTCCGCCTATGCCGAGATCGGGGAGAGGATTGCGCCGGCGCTGAAAGACGGTGCGATCGTGACCGATGTCGGCTCGGTCAAGCAGGCGGTCATCCGCGACCTCGGGCCGCACATCCCTCGAGGCGTTCACTTTGTTCCGGGTCATCCGGTGGCCGGGACCGAGCATTCGGGACCCGAATCCGGCTTTGCGGAGCTGTTTCGCGACCGCTGGTGCATCCTGACCCCGCTGCCCGAGACGATCCCCGAAGCAGCGGCGAGGGTCGGCCGCATGTGGGAAGACTGCGGCATGCGGGTCGTCAAGATGAGCGCCGACCACCACGACAAGGTGCTGGCGATGACGTCGCATTTGCCGCATCTGATCGCCTATACGATCGTCGGTACCGCGACCGGACTCGAAGAGAGCCTCAAATCCGAGGTCATCGAATTCTCGGCCAGCGGGTTCCGCGACTTCACCCGCATCGCCGCCTCCGATCCGGTCATGTGGCGCGACATTTTTCTCAACAACCGCGAAGCCGTGCTCGAGATCGTGCAGCGTTTCACCGAGGACCTGACCGCGCTCCAGCGCGCCATTCGCTGGGGCGAAGGCGACAAGCTTCAGGAGCTCTTCACCCGCACCCGGGCGATCCGCCGCTCGATCATCGAGGCGAAACAGGCTTGACCTCATCAATGCTGGCGAGCGCGTGCGGAGAGCAGATCCATCAGGGCGAGCAGCACGCCCGACGTGACGAAGGTGAGGTGGACGATGACCCGCCACCGCAATGCAGTCTCATCGATTGGCCCGTCTCCGATCTGCATGAAGCTTCGCAACAGGGAGATGGCCGAGATCGCGACGATTGATGAAACCAGCTTCAGCTTCAGAGCCGAAAAATCGACCGTACCCATCCAAACGGGCCGTTCCTCCGAATCTCCGACATCAAGCTTGGAGACAAAATTTTCATATCCGGAAAAGATCACGATCAGGAGCAGATTGCCTGCGAGTGACAAGTCGATCAGGGACAGGCCCATCAGGATGGCGCTTTCGGGCGTCATATTTGTGATATGCCCCACCTCGACGGCGAGCTCGGTCGCAAAGACAACCAATAGCGCCGCGAGCGCGAAGACGAGCCCCAGATAGAAGGGGGCCATCAGCCATCGCGAGGCGAATAGAGTTGTCTCCAGCCAGCGCTCGGCGGCCGGCGCTCGGTCAGTCCGATTGTCGCTCATGGTTGGGCCTTCGTCTCACCACGCGTGTGCTCCAACCGCCGTAACGAATTGCTAATTCCAGGCGAGGTGCGGGGCCTTCCCGAGCTTTACGGGACCGAGGAACATCTGGCCATCCTGGATCGTGAACGCCGTTCTTATCTCCGGCTTTCCGTCCGGTCCGGCCTTGGCAAGCATGGCCAGGGCAATCCGCGCCAGACCGGCATCGGTCGCCCGCATGCGTCCGCCCTCCACGAGTGCCGTCAGGATACTGTCGTAACCTCGGATCGCTCCCGAAAACCCTCCGATCGGCTGGAGCTGCTGATCGAGCGCTATCGTTCCGGTGGCCGTCGCGCCGAGCCCGCCCCAGATCAGCCGCAGACGATCGAGCTCGATCGTGCCTCCCGCATCGCGCCACGCGGCCGCTACGTCGGCAAGCTTCCCGTCGGGTATGGCGCCTTTCACGGTGAGGCCCACATCGAGTTCGTCGATCGTGCTTCCCAAAGGACTGATCGCGACCGGCAGCTCAACCTGCCGCGCGCTCCCGGCGAGAGCGATCTTGCGATCCGTGTGGGTATGTGGCGCCGTCGACGGGACAGCAATCCAGGTGTCGGTCGCGTTGATCCGCACTCGGCCGGCGGCTTCGAGATTGGCGTCGTCCACCCTCAGCCAGAGCTTCCAACCCCCTTCTGGCTCGATCGACACCAGGCCATGGGCCCCTCGCGCCGCCAATTTCACCGCAGCTCGATCGCCCGAGCCGGCAAGCGTTCCGGCAAAACCCAATGGTGCCATGAGCTGCCAATCGGCGAAGTCCCAAGGCCGAGCGATACCGGAGAGCGATGGAATCTGGACCTCCGGTGAGGGAGTGACTGCATTGTCGCGCAACGCTGCGGTTTCTAGCTCCACGCGAAAAGCCATCGGGAAACCGCCGACGTCGATCCGTTGCCACGATGCCTCGATCTTCTCGGCCTTTGCCGACTTTGCCCAGGCGGCGATCCCGTCCCTGATCTGCCCCGCTACGTAGAACCAATACGCAGTGTAGGCGCCGACGATCACCAGAAGTGCAGCAAATATCGCGAGGGCGAGGCGCGTCGAGCGGCGCATACGAAAACGGGAGACCGTTACGGCCTAGCGGTGCGAATGGCGGTGAACCCAGGTGTCAGTCTACCGTCTTCCCGGCGGAATACGTTGAGGCCGCGGTCGATCGGCGTTCCCACCAGCTTGCGCAGGTTTGCATCTGAGACGGCGAACACTAGCCCTTGGTTATGTCGGCCGCGCGATGCTTTTGTTCGACACGCTGCTTGGGCGGTTGGGGACGCACCACCCTTCGGCTCGGGGGTTCAGCCCTTCACGCCGCCCATCGTCAAGCCGGAAGACATGCGGCCACGGAACATGTAGTAGGTGGCGATCGGCGGCAGGGCATAGATGATCGCCGTCGCCATCATGTAATTCCACGGCGCGACGTCGCTGTTGAGGAACTTCCCGAGCGCCACAGCGACGGTCATGCTCCGGTCGTTCGACAGCAGCAGGAACTGGTACAAATATTCGTTCCACGCCAGCAACAATGCATAGGTGCCGACCGCGACCAGCGCCGGCGCCATTAGCGGCAGATAGATGCGAAAATAGATCTGGAGCGGCGAGGCGCCGTCGATCCGCGCCGACTCGTCGAGTTCGAGAGGGATGCTTCGACCATATTCTTGGAAGATGAAGATCGCGTAAGGCGTCGCGAAGGTCACCAATACCGCAATCACCGACCAGGGGTTGTTGTGCAGACCATAGCGGTGCATGATCAGATAGAAGGGGATCGCCAGGAACGACGCCGGGATCACGTAAGTCAGCAGCGCCGCGTTGGTAATGATCCACCCATTGCGTATGCGCATTCGGGCGATCGAGAAACTGGTCAGCGTACCGATCACCAGCACCAGCAGCGTCACCATGCCGGCCAGAAACACGCTATTCCCGAACTGGTGCCAGAAGGCCTCCAGATACCAATGGCCTTCGGTGAGGACGACCCAGAAGCTCTCGACCGACGGCGGCGTCGGCCAAAGATGCGTCACCGCTACGTCGCCTTCGGATTCAAGGGCGATCATCACCATGTTGTAGAGCGGCGTCAGCGTCCACACCAAAAGCACGACGCTGACCACCGCAGCTCCAGCATTGCTCAGGTAACGCCAGCGTCGGGCGACCCTCCGCATGCTTTCCGACGATCGAGCCCGTGTCGAGGCCGGCCTTGCGTCTACCGCTACAGTGGTCACAGCTGCGCCTCCGAAGTCTTCAGTTTGCGCATCAAAATAATGACGAGCGGGATCAGCAGCGGCAACGCCGACATGACAGCCGCGACGCCGAGTTGCGGCTTGCCGAGCTCCAGCATGTCGCGGACGACACCGAGGGTCGCCAGCAGATGCGTCGAGTTTGCAGGGCCGCCGCCGGTCACGAAATAGACCGAGTTGAAATCGCCGAGCAGAAAGATCGTCGCGAGCAAGGTCAGGACCAGGTACAAATTGGCCAGCAGCGGGAAGGTCACGTAAAGAAAGCGACGCAGCCCGGTAGCGCCATCGACTTTTGCCGCGTCATAGATCTCTTGCGGGATTGACATCCGACCGGCGAGCAGGATCACGGTCCAGAAGGGCGTCCATTTCCAGACATGGGAGAAGATCGCCGAGCCCAGCGCGAGCCAGCGCGAATTGAGCCAGGACGGGCCGTCGGCACCGAAGACAATCCATATGAAGTTGTTGATCAGTCCCCACTCGCCGTTCAGCATCCAGTGGATTGAGATGAAGGTCGGCAGCGCCGGCACGGCCCAGGGCAGCACAAAAATCAGCAGCAGGACCTTCGTCCACCAGCCCGGGCGCATAAAAAAGCCGGACAGCATGAGCGCCAGGAACAGCTTTACGTTCACCCCGAAAGCCAAAAACACCATCGTATTGACTACGGTGTTCAAATAGATCGGGTCGGAGAACACCTCGGCGTACAAAGATGGGTTGCTGCCCATCCACAGCCCGTAGAAAGCGGGATAAACAACGAATGCCAGGAACACCGCGATATAGGGCACGACAAAGGCGACGGCCCACGTGAACTCGGAGCCTTGCAGACCGCCCCGCCAATAGCGCCACAGCGATTGCCGCCGGACTGCCGGGCGGCCAAGTTCGATAGCCGATACGGTGGTCATGATCGCCTCTTAAGCCTGCTGGATGGGGTATTTCGCGAAGATCGCCTCGATCCGCTTGAATGCCTTATCGATCGCCTGCTCCGGGGTCATCCCGTTGTTCATGACATCGAACATGGCAACGCTAAAGGCATGCTCACCGTTCACCTCGGCGATTGCCGGGTTGTAAACCTCGTAAATCGGCATCTGCGGACCGAGCACCGTCAGCTCGGCATAGGCCTTGCGATGCGGGTCTTCTTTCAGCCAGAACGGGTCGCTCTGGACCAGTTCAGGGATCGGCAGCATAAAGCGGCCGAGCCCGCCCTTCAGCCACTCGTTCAGCACCTTCGGCTGCGCCACGTATTTCAGAAATTCCTTGGCCGCCGCAACATTTTTCGCCCCCTTCGGGATCATCGCACCGTTGGTGATGACCTGCGCCGTCAGCGGCTTGCCGTCATTGCTGAGCGGTAGGCCGCGGGTTTCGATGGCGTCGTAATCCTCTTTCTTGTCGTAGATCGCGACCTCGGTCGAAATCGTGCCGTCAAAATCCATCACCATCAGCTTGGCGTGGAAGGCGTTGTTGTCGTCGGCATCGTTCCAATTGACGACGCCGGGCGGGACATAGCCCTTCTTGAACGGGGTGGTGAGTTTCTCGATAGCCTTGGCTGCCGCCATGCGGATCTGCGGGTCGCCGCTATTGAGCCTACCGTCCGGGGTGACCAGGTTCTTGCCGCCATAGGCGATCAGAAACGCGTTGTAGGTGGCGATCGGGTCGACACCGTTGGCGGTCAGCTGATAGCCGTAGGCATAGATGTTGCGCATGCCGTCGGCGCGTAGCTTGTCCTGCACAGGCATGAAGAAGTCGAGGAAGGCATCCCAGGTGTTTGGCAGATCCGAGATCTTGAAGCCAGCTTTCTCGACCAGCGGCCGCCAGATATGGAACGGCCAGCCGGTGATCCGCAACGGTACCAGCGTATGGCTGCGCTTTTTCGTGACGCCGTTGTAGAAAAAGGAGGACTCGATGGCGATCGGGATAAAATCTTTTTTCTGGGTTTCCACGACGTCGCTGACATCGACGAGCCTATCCTCCCAGGAGCTCATCGCGGCGATCTCAAGGTCGGCATTTTCCAGGATGTCGGGGACGATCCCACTTTGGATCGCCGCGACCGCCTTTTGGCGCAGCGGCGCGAACGGGATGATGCTCAAATCTATCTTATTGCCGCTTGCCTTCTCGTATTCGGCAATCATTCTCTTGAGCGAGGCATCCTCTTCCTTGGCGAAGCCTTGCGCCCACCACATTTCCGCGGTCGTGGCCGCGGCGTTGGCGATATAGGGCCGCGCTAGGGGCCCAGCCGCCCCAAAAGCGAACGATGTCCGAAGCACCGAACGCCGCGTCAGAGGGCCCATCTCGATCTCCTTCCCTGTTTGCGCCGCGAGGCCCTCGCGAGCGCATTTTCATTATCGTCTCCCAGTTTAGTATAAGGCGGCCCTTCGCTTCGTCAAATGCTTATCGCGGCCTTCGTCTCCCCGAACCTGCCGGTGCTTGGCCTAGGCCGGCATTACGCCCTTGCGTCACTCAGTGTCAGGCCGGCCGCGATATGGCGGCGCAGCAGGAAAAACGTGGCGATCGGCGGCAGCGCATAGATGATGGCGGCGGCCATCATCGCGTTCCACGCTGCGTCCGGATCTTCGAACATATGGCCCTGCATCATCGCCACCGTCATTTGGCTCGGCGTGGTGAGCAGCACAAACTGGTAGAAATAGTCGTTCCAGGCCAACACCAAGGCGTAAATCGCGACGACCGCCAGCGCCGGCGTGATCAATGGCAGATAGATACGCAAAAACACCTGAATGCTGGATGCGCCGTCGACCCGGGCCGCGTCGTCCACTTCGAGCGGGATCAAGCTCGCGTAGTAGCGCAGGAGCAGGATTGCAAACGGCGTGGCGAATGTGACGTGAGCGGCAATCACAGCCCATGGGTTGTTCGAAAGCCCATAGCTGTGCATCACCAGATAGAACGGGATGGTCAGGAAAGCTGCCGGGAGCACATAGGTCGCGAGAGCGGTGTTGGTGATCAATGACCCGTTACCCAACCGGGCCCGGCCCGCCGTGAAGCTCGCCAGCGACCCGATCGCCACGGTCAGCACCATCGTCATCAAGCCGATAAAGAGGCTGTTGCCAAACTGCTGCCAGAAACTTTCGAGGTAGCGGTCCGCCTGGGTCAAGACGACGCCGAAGGCCTCGAGCGACGGCTCGGGCGGCCAAATATTCCCGGTGAACTCGACCTCACCCTCTTCCGGATCGAGCGCGATCAGAAACATGTTGTAAACGGGGATCAACGACCAGATCAGCAGGACGACGGCAAGCACCGCCGACCCGGCTTCGATCAGAACCCGGCGCCGTCGGTGGCGACGGCGCGCCAGCGCCAGCCCGGCAGAGGCTGCGGCGACGCTCACAGCTGCACCTCCCTTGTCTGGATGCGGCGGAGCAGGAGGATCACGATCGGGATCAGCACCGGCAATGCCGACATCATCGCCGCGACGCCAAGGGCCGGTTTGGCGCTGTCGAAGGTATAGCGGAAGCCGAGTGTCGCCAGCACTTCCGTCGACATGACCGGCGAGCCGTTGGAAACGAAAAACACGGTGTTGAATTCGCCGATTGCCCAAGCGGTGGCGAGCAGCGTGCATACCAGATAGAGGCTGGCCAGCAGCGGCACCGTGATGTGCACGAAACGACGCGAGTCGGTTGCCCCATCTATCGCCGCGGCCTCAAGGAGCTCCTTGGGAATCATCATGCGGCCGGCGATGAAGATCAGGGTCCAGAACGGCATCCATTTCCAGATATAAGAAGCGACATTGGCGCCGAACGCGAGCCCCCAGTGACTGAACCACATCGGGCCCTCGATCCCGAACAGCTCCTCCAGCAAGCGGTTCACCAAGCCCATTTCGCCGATCAATATCCAGTGGACCGAGGTGAAGGCCTGCACCGCCGGCAGCGCCCACGGCAGGATGTAGATGACGAGCAGCGCCCTGATCCACCAGCGGCGGCGCATAAAGAAGCCGGACAGCAGCAAGGCGAGGAACATCTGCAAATTCACGCCGAGCCCAGCGAACAGCAAGGTGTTGACCGCGGTTCTGAGGTAGAGCGGATCATCGATCAGCTCGACGTAGAGCGAGGGCTTGCCGCCCATCCACAGGGCATAGCCGATCGGATATACGGCAAAAGCGAGGAACACCGCCGCATAGGGCACGACAAAGGCGACCGCCCAGGTTAAATCTGAACCGTGCAGCCGGCGCGGCCAACGTGGCCGCCGTGGCCGATCGATCGCTACCGACCCCGCTGTGAGAACTTGCTGCGTATGGGCCCCCTCAGCCTTGCGCGATCGGGTATTTCGCGAAGATCTCCTCGACCCGCTTAAAGGCCTTGTCGATCGCTTGTTCCGAGGTCATCCCGTTGTTCATGACGTCGAGCATGGCGAGGCTGAAGACGTGCTCGGAATTAACCTCAGCCGTCGCCGGGTTGAACGCCTCGTAAAGCGGCACCGTCGGATCGATCAGCGTCTCGGTCGCGAAGGCGGTGCGATGCGGGTCTTCGTTGAACCAGAACGGGTCGCTTTTGGCGATCTCCGGCATCGGTAGCATCCAACGACCGAGCCCACCCTTCAGATACTCGTTGAGCACCTTTGGCTGCACCGCGTATTTCAAAAACTCCTTAGCGAGATCGACGTTTTTCGCCCCCTTCGGGATCACCGCGCCAAAGGTCACCATCGGGCTTGGGATTTTCTGGCCGTTGTTGCTGAGCGGCATGCCGCGGGTCACAATGTCATCATATAGTGCTTTGTTCTTGTAGACGGCGACCTCGGTCGAAAACCCGTCGAAATCCATCACGACGAGTTTTGCGTGGAAGGCGTTGTTGTCGTCGGCGTCGTTCCAATTGACAACGCCCGGCGGCACGTAACCCTTTTTGAACGGGGTCGTCAGCTTGGCAATCGCTTTGACCGCCGCCTCTTTCACCTGGGGGTCGCCGGTATGCAGCTTGCCGTCCGGCGTGACGAGATTCTCGCCGCCATAGGCCATCAGGAAGGCTTGAAAGAGAATGGCGGGGTCGACCCCGTTGGCGGTCAGCTGATAACCGTAGGAGTAGATGTTGCGCATCCCCTGTGCCCGCAACTTGTCTTGCACCGGCATGAAAAAGTCGAGAAAGGCATCCCAGGTATTCGGAATGTCTTCAAGCTTGTACCCGGCCTTCTCGATCAGCGACTGCCAGATATTGAACGGAACTGCGCTGCACTTCATAGGCACGGCGTAATAGGCACGCTTTTTCGCGACATTGTTGTAACTGTAAATAGCACGAAGTGCATTATCGATATATTGCGATTTTATCGGTTCGACGATGTCGCTGACGTCGACGAGCCTGTCGGCCCAGGCGTTCAGCTGCAGGAACTGAAAGTCGGCCAGCTCCATGATATCCGGGACGACGCCGGCGGTGATCGCCGAAACGGCCTTCTGACGTAGCGGGGCGAAGGGTATGATGCTGTCCTCGATCTTGTTGCCGCTCGCCTTCTGGTAATCGGCAATCAGCTTTTTGAAGGCGACATCCTCTTCCTGAGCAAAGCCCTGAGTCCACCACACCTCCGCGGTCGTCGCCGCCGCGTTGGCGATATAGGGGCGCGCCAGCGCGCTCGCGGCGGCAACGCCGAGCGAGCGGTGAACCAGCGAACGCCGCGTCAGATTGGCCATCTTCCCCTCCCTATTCTCATGCTTGCGAGATCGGGTACTTCGCAAAGATCTCCGCAGCCCGCTTGAACGCCTTCTCCGCCGCCCGCTGTGGGGTCATGCCGCCGGTTATGATGTCGGACCAGGCGGTCGGCCAGACATGCTCGTTCTGGAGCTGGGCATAAGCCGGATTGAAGGTCCAGAACGGCGGCACGGTCGGGCCGAGCAGGCCTTGCTGGACATACGCCGCCCGGTGCGGATCCTCGCGCCACCACGGGTCGTCATGCGCAATCGATGGCATCGCCGGAATGTTGCGGCCGAGCCCCGTCTTCAACCACTCGCTGTTAACCTTCGGCTGGATGAAATATCTGAGGAAGTCCTTGGCCACGGCGACGTTCTTCGCTCCCTGCGGGATCAACCCGCAGGCGTTGGTGGTCAGGCTCGGCACCGGCTTGCCGTCATTGCTGAGCGGCAGGTCCATCGTCACGATGTCGTTGTAATCCTGCTGTTTGTTGTAAATCGCGACCTCGGTCGAGATCGTGCCGTCGAGGTCCATCACGATCTGCTTGGCATGGAACGCGTTATTGTCGTCGGCGTCGTTCCAGTTGATCGCCCCCGGCGGTACGAAACCGTCTTTATAGGCGGTGGTCGGATAGGTCAGCGCCTTGATGACCGCCTCGCGCACTTGCGGGTTGTCGAGGTGCAATGCGCCGTCCTTGCTGACGACGCCCTGGCCGCCATAGGCAATCAGTAAGTAATCGAACAGCGCATTGCAGTCGTTGCCGGTGGTGTTCATCTGGAACCCGAGCCCATAGACCTTGCGCTCGCCCTGGGCGCGCAATTTTTTCTGCACCTCCTTGAAGAAATCGTAAAACGCATCCCAGGTCCGCGGCAGGTCCTCCATCGAATAGCCGGCCTTTTCGACCAGGGGCCGCCAGATGTGGTTGGGTCGCGCCGCCAGCGTATACGGCGCGCCGTAAAAACTGCGCTGCTTGTCGATGCTGTTGTAGCAGTAGGCGGTGGCAAGCGCGGTATCGCCGTATTGCGCTTTCTGGGTTTCGACAACATCGGTCAGATCGATCAGCTTGTTGTCCCAGGCGTACAGCGCAATAATCTCGAGCGGGTTGTTGGTGCACATGTCGGGAACGACGCCGCTCTGCATCGCCGCGACGATCTTCTGGCGCAGCGGCGCAAAGGGGGTAATGGTCATGTCGATCGTATTTCCGCTCGCCTTCTGATAATCGGCAACAATCTTCTTGATTGAGATGTCCTCTTCTTCGGCGAAGCCCTGGGTCCACCATACCGTCGCGGTTGTCGCCGCGGCATTTGCGATGAACGGGCGCGCCAGGGCCCCGACAGAAGCCAGAGCCAAGGAATTGCGGAGGACCGATCGCCTCGTTGGACACGTCATGTCCATAGTCCCCTCCCGGTTACCGTCGTTAACCTATCGCGGCCTCGTTCTGCTTGGTGTGCCGCTTATCATAAACCCCGGTCCTTATTCGGCGTTCCCAAGAAAACGAGTACCTGGGGAACAGGTGACTGGTGCTGCAACAGTGGCGTTGGCTCCCGCTTCGCGGGGGTAACCCGCCAAGCTTGTTTCATTTGGAGTGAGGCTCTCAGGTCTGCGCGATCGGGTATTTCGCGAAGATTTCCTCGACCCGCTTGAAGGCCTTCTCCGCGGCGGCCTGGGGCGTCAAACCGCCCTGCATGATGTCGACCCAGCCGACGGCCCAGACGTGCTCGTTCTGGACCTGCGCATAAGCTGGATTGTAAACCCAGAAATTCGGCAGCGTCGGGCCGAGTACCGCCTGCTGAGTGTAAGCCACAACATGCGGATCCTTGGGGTCGAGCCAGAACGGCTCATTCTTGACTACCGACGGCATCGCCGGGGTGCTGCGGCCGAGTCCCGTCTTCAAATATTCGTTATTGACCTTTGGCTGAATGAAATATTTGAGGAAATCCTTGGCCACCTCGACATTTTTCGCCCCTTTGGGAATCAGGCAGCAACCGTTATCAGCCTTGCTCGGCACCGGTTTGCCGTCGTTGCTGAGCGCCAGACCCATAGTCAGAATATTGTCGTAGTCCTCCTTTTTCCCCTGTGACAGCACTGCGACCTCGGTCGAGATCGTGCCGTCGAGATCCATGACGATCTGTTTGGCGTGGAAGGCGTTGTTGTCATCGGCGTCGTTCCAGTTGATCGCCCCCGGCGGCACAAACCCGTCCTTGTACGCGGTGGTCGGATAGGTCAACGCCTTGATCGCCGCCTCGCGCACCTTGGGGTCGTCGAGATGCAGTTTGCCGTCCTTGGTAACGATGTCCTGGCCGCCATAGGCGATCAGGAAATAATTGAACACATTGTTGGGGTCATTGCCGTTGGTTGTCACATTGAGGCCGAGACCATAGACATTGCGGACGCGCTGCTCCCGCAGCTTCTTCTGCACATCCTTGAAGAAATCGTAGAACGCGTCCCAGGTCTTCGGAATGTCCTCGACTTTATAGCCGGCTTTCTCGATCAGCGGCCGCCAGATATGGTTTGGCAGTACATTCTGAGTGTACGGCACGCCGTAAAAGCTTCGTCTTTTCTCGATGCTGTTGTAACAGTATGCCGATAGCAACGCGGTTTCGGTATACTCCTCCCTTTGCGTTTCAACGATGTCGGTTACATCGACGAGCTTGCCGTCCCAGGCGTGCAACGCTATGAGTTCGGTCGGCGTGCTCTGGTATAGATCGGGAACGACACCGCTGGTGATTGCCGCCGTTTCCTTCTGACGCAGCGCCACGAACGGGACGATGCTGAGGTCGATCGTGTTGCCGCTGACCTTCTCGTAATCCGCAACAAGCTTGCGCAGCGCCACATCCTCGCTCTGAACAAAGCCCTGGGTGAACCA
>Ga0081540_1003111_pt1 | contig 13285 bp, 15 predicted proteins | sample TabmetS2T1R1_FD_71024 | JGI IMG/M metagenome (GOLD analysis project Ga0081540, IMG submission 71024) | Tabebuia heterophylla rhizosphere microbial communities from the University of Puerto Rico - S2T1R1 | ecosystem: Host-associated > Plants > Roots > Rhizosphere ... | reverse complement strand
AGGAGGACGAGGACGAGGAGGAGGAGCCATTGCCCGAGGACGTGTTGCCGCTCGAGCTCGCCGCCGGCGTCGTCGTCGCGGGCGCCGCGCCGCTGACCGTGATCACCTGCGGCGGCGGGGTGGTGGCCGCCTTCGTCGAGTTGTCGCCGCCCTTGCCGATGAGCACGCCGACGCCCAGCGCGACGAGCAGGCACAGCAGGCCGCCGAGGAAGACGAGTCCGGCGCGCGGCGGCTGGTCGCCCCGGGACGCCGGCGGCGGCGTCGCGGGTGGCGGAGCGCCGGCCGCGAGGATGTCGCGGAAGGCCAGCCGCGCCTCGGCGCGGCGCGTGCCGCACTCCAGGCAGTAGCGCTGGTCGGCAGCCAGCGGCGCGCCGCACGAGGCGCACGGCTCGCCCTGGGATCCCAGCGTCGGTGCGTGGACGTCTTGCGTTGCCATTGACTACTCCAGGACCGTCGGGGGCGCGGCGAAAGACAGCTTCGCACCCTTTGGGTTGCCGATGAAGAAGACGTTGAAGGGGGTCGGCTTGCCGCCGGCAGGCGGGATCTGGTCGACGACCGCGCGCCCGGCGGCGACGATCTTCGAACCCCGGCGCGCCACGCCGAAGATCGTCACGCGCTTCTGGGCGACCGTCGACCTGTTGGTGATCGTGCCCTTGGCCACCGCGCTGCCGCTGTCGGTCGTCAGCCTGACCCCGGAGATCACGAGGCTCGGGAGCTTCTCGGGCAGCTTGCCCTTCGGCATGCCGACGACCGCGGCGACCTTGGCCGGCTTGCCGGTCGCGGTGACCTGGTTGTTGACCCAGAAGGCGTCCTGGCCGCCGCCGAGCAGCGCCATCGACACGAGCGAGTCCTCCAGGCCGGCGAGGTTGTTGCGGTACAGCGACTTGCCCGCCGCGTCGGTCACCGAGATCGCCACCGGCAGCTTGGCCTGCGCGCCCTTGACCTTGTTGCGCAGCTCGACCACCGCCGCGATGCCGTTGGCGTCCTGCACGACCGCGGTGCGCCCCACCGCCACGTCGGGGTTGGGCTTGCCGATGGTCAGGCCCTTCTCGGCGACGAGCTTCTTGGCGTTCTTGGCTCGGTCGGCGCTGAGCTCCTGCGTCGTCTGGCACGCCGAGAGGGCGACCGCGGCGGCCGCGACGACGAGCAGCGCGCCGGCCCGGATCACCCGAACGCGCCCCCGATGTAGTCGCGCGTGCGCTGCGCCCGCGGCTCGCCGAAGACCTGCTCGGTCGGGCCGTACTCGACGAGGTCGCCGAGGTACATGAAGGCCACGTGGTCGCCGACCCGGTAGGCCTGCTGGAGGTTGTGGGTGACGATGACGATCGCCAGGTCGCGGCGCAGGTCGCCGATGAGCGCCTCGATCACCGCGGTCGACCGCGGGTCCAGCGCCGAGCACGGCTCGTCCATGAGCAGCACCTCGGGCCGCGTGGCGATCGCGCGCGCGATGCACAGCCGCTGCTGCTGGCCGCCCGAGAGCCGCAGCGCCGGGCGGTCGAGGTCGTCGCGGACCTCGTCGTAGAGGCCGGCGCGCTGCAGCGCGTCGACGACCAGCGGCTCGACCACCGACTTCCCGGGCCGCTTCATCGCCTGCTCGCGCAGCGCGTAGGCGACGTTGTCGAAGATCGACATCGGGAACGGGTTGGGCTGCTGGAAGACCATCGCCACGCGGCGGCGCAGCTCGGTGACCTCGAGCTGGTCGATGTCCTGCTCGTCGAGGGCGATCGTCCCCTCGCGCCGTGCGGTCGCCGTCAGCTCGGTCAGCCGGTTGAGCGTGCGCAGCAGCGTGGTCTTGCCGCAGCCCGAGGGCCCGATCAGGGCCAGCACCTCGCCCTGGCGGATCGGCAGCGAGACCTCCTTGACCGCCTGCTTGGTGCCGTAGAAGACGCTCAGCGCCTCGAGGGTCATGCGCACGGGGCCGGCCGCCTGCTCCTTCGCAGAGCGCACGCCGTGGTTGACCGCGGTCGCATGCGCGACCGTCGGCGGCGCGTCGACGACGATGCGCCGCACGGGCGGCGGAAGGCCCGGCCCCATGGGAGCGAGCGGCGCGTCGTCGGTCACCGGCGTGGTCTCCTCGGTCTGCTCGGTCTCCTCGATCATGCTCCCAGCCTCGTCGACTCAAGGCCCGTCTTCGCGCCGCGCTTGGCGATCGCGTCGACGGCGAAGTTCAGCGCGATCACGACGAGCAGCAACACGAACGCGGCGGCGTAGGCCTTCTGCGGTGCGTTGCCCTCGCCGGCCGGTGAGTTGTTGTAGACGTAGCTCGTCAGTGTGCCACCGGTGCCGCGCAGGAGACCGACGCCGGGCACCGAGCCCTCCGGATCGATGCGCAGGGTCGCGCCGAGCAGCACGACGACGATCGCCGTGTCGCCCGCGATGCGCCCCATCCCGAGCGCCGCGCCGGTCGAGATGTTCGGCTTGACCGAGGGCAGCAGCACGCGGCGGATGGTGGCGATCTTCGTCTTGCCCAGGCCGTAGGACGCCTCGCGCACGTGCGCGGGAACCGACTGCAACCCCTCGCGCGTGGCCCCGAACACCATCGGCAGCGCGATGAGCGACATCATCGCGCCGGCGGTCAGGAACGAGCGCCCGAAGACGGCACCGCCCTGCGCTGTGAACGACAGCGGGGCGAAGATCCCCTGCTGGAAGAGCGCCAGGCCGAAGATCGCGATGACGATGTCGGGCGTGCCGGCGACGATCTCGATGCCCGACTCGACCGCCCGCGCCAGCCACGACGGGCGCCCGTACTCCACGACCCAGATCGCCGTCGCCACCGCGATCGGCGTGGCGATCGCGATGCCGATGATCGTGAGCAGCACCGTGCCCACGATCGCGTCCCAGAAGCCGCCCGACCCCTGCTGGTCGGCCGAGGGCAGCGGGCGCGAGAAGATCACGTCGAAGCTGAGGAACTGCAGCCCCTTGACCGCCATGTAGACGACGATCGCCGCGGCGATGAGGCACAGCGACAGCCCCGACGCCCAGCACAGGACGAAGGCGATCCGGTCGGTCCAGCGCCACGTGCGCAGCGACTCGTTGACGCGGCGCTTGCGCGGAGGCCGCAGCGGGCGCAGCGGCTCGGCGCTCGGTGTGACCGCCATCAGACGCGGATCCCGTACTTCTTCATGGGCTGCTTCGCCAGCCAGGCGCAGAACGACATCGTGAAGGCCGAGAAGAGCAGCAGCAGCGCGAACGAGTAGACCGTCGCCTGCACCGCCGGGGCGTTCAGCGACTCGGCGTCCTCGACGATCGTGGACGCCAGCGGCCGCAGCGGCTCGAAGATGAAGGTGATGCCGTCGGCGGGGTTGGGCGCGAACCCCTTGGATCCCGACACCATCGAGAGCATGATCGCCTCGCCCAGCGCGCGGGCGCAGGCGAGCACGGCGCCCGCGATGATCGCCGGTCGCGCGGCGCGCACCGAGACCGTCCACATCGCCCGCCAGCGGTTGACGCCGAGGGCGACGGCGCCCTCCTTCCAGCCGCGCGGGACCGCGTAGAGGGCATCGACGATGATCGCGATCATGATCGGCGTGATCATCACGGTGAGGATCACGACCGAGACGAGCAGGCCGGTGCCGCTGAGGTTGATGACGTACTGGACCGACTCCTTGCGCCCCTCGCTGACGAGGTGGTTGTTGACGAACGGCACCAGCACGAGGATGCCGATCAGCCCGTAGATGACCGACGGGACCGCGGCGAGCAGCCGCACCACCGGAACGATGACCCGGCGCAGCCCGCCGGGCGAGAACTCGACGATGAAGATCGCGGCCAGCACGGAGAAGCACAGGCCGATGCCGACGGCGAGGCCCGTCGTGAGGATCGTGCCCCAGATCAGCGGCCACGCCCCGATGCGGTAGTCGGCCGCCGTCGGGTTGGCGCCGCCGTTGACCTGGCGGCCGATCTGCTCGTCGATGTCACCCCTGCCGGTGAACCAGCCCAGTCCGTTGTGCTGGAAGGACGGCCAGGCGCGGATCGCGACGAAGATGATCATCAGCGCGATCAGCACCAGGACCAGAGATGCCAGCGCGCCGAGCGTTCGCTCGGCGCGCTGATCCGACCAAGGCTCGCGGAGCCGGTCGAGCATCTACTTCAGGGGAACCCAGTGCGTCTGGATGATCTTGGCCGCGCGCGACGAGACCTGGACCCAGTGGATGAACTTCTGCAGCGGGCTGGCCGCGCGCGGACGCCCGCGGGTCACCATCCAGAAGTTGCGCACGCCGCCGTACTCACCGGACTTCGCGGTCGCCAGCGTGCAGCCGACGCCCTGGTAGGACACGGGGTTCGTGCCCTTGATGAAGTCCTGCGACACGTAGCCGACGGCGCCGGCGTCGCTCTGCACCGTCTGCTGGACGAGGCCGTTGGAGGCCTTGGCCGAGGCGCCGCTGAACACGTTCTTGGATCCCATGAAGATCTTCTGGAAGGCGTCCTGCGTGCCCGACGCCGCGGTGCGGACGACGAGGTTGATCGACCCCGTGGCGGTGGCGCCCGGGACGTCGCTCCAGTTGCGGACCTGGCCCGAGAAGATCGCCTGGATCTGGGCCTGGGACAGGTTCGGCAGCTTGTTGTTGGGGTTGGTCACGATGCAGATCGCGTCCTTGGCGATCTTGTTGAAGACCAGACCACCCGGGTCGGACGACTTCGGGTCGCGCGAGGAGTTGCCGATCGTCACGCGGCCGGCCGCCACGTCGGCGACGCCGACGTCGGAACCGCCCTGGGCGAGCTTGAACTTCACGCGCTTCGGATACTGCTTGAGGTAGCCCTTCGCGAGAAGGGACGCGAGCGGTGCAACTGAGGTCGACCCGCTCATCGTGATGACGGGGACGGCGGAAGCGGTCGCCGGGATCGCCGCGCCGGCCACGCCCGCCACGATCGCGCTCACGCAGATGAGGCGAAGGCGACGAGACATGTAGGAAGCTCCTTTCACAGGGGAAGTCCGGCCGGGGCATCTACGGATCCCCCCTGGCCGATGGCGGCGGCAGTCTCTCCGCGGGCGGGGAGAGGAGATGTGAACCGCTCGTAGGTGCTCGGTGAAAATGCCGTGAAAGAGCCGTTCGCCCGGCCAGGCGATCACGACGCGTTCACAAGTGCGCTCTTCCGCGCGCGGAAGGATGCGTCGGTGCAAGTTCCGTCGCGGCGCGTCGTGGGCGTCGCCGTACTGTTGATGCTCGGCTTCGGGATCGCCGTCGGAGCGTCGGCTGATCATGGCGGCAACGCGACGCTCGCCGCTGCCACCCAGCCCCGGCGGGTGGTCGTCGTGGCGCCGGCCGCGACGACGACGACGGCCGCATCGAAGCCCAAGCCGAAGACCACGTCGACACCGCCGTCGGAGTCCTCGGGGTCGGACGGCTCGGCGTCGAGCTCGTCGTCGGCGGAGACGAGTTCGAGCCCGGGCGAGCAGGAGACCACCTCGAGCGGGAGCGGGAGCAGCGACGGCTCGAGCAGCGAGAGCGAGAGCACCGGCGACAGCAGCAGCGGGAGCGACAGCGGCAGCGGGAGCGACAGCGGCAGCGGCTCGACCTCCGGGGACGACTCGTCGACGACCGGCACGGGCAAGGCGCCGGCGATCAAGCACGTGTGGATCTTCGCGCTGACCGGCCACACGATCGACGAGGCGCTGACCGCGAACCCGACGCAGATGCCCTACCTCGCCAAGGAGCTGCGCCCGAAGGGCCTGCTGCTGTCGAAGTACGCGGGCGTCTCGCCGGGCGGATTGGCCAATCTCATCGCGCTGATCAGCGGACAGAAGTCCACCGCCGAGCAGCAGGCCGGCTGCCCCGCCTACACCGACGTCGACCCGCAGTCCGGCGCCGGCTGCGTCTTCGCCACGAAGGTCGACACGCTCGCCGGCCAGCTCACCGCGGCGGGCTGGAGCTGGCGCGCCTACGTCGAGGACTCCGACGCCGGGCAGCCACCGGACACCTGCAAGCACCCGGCGCCCGGCGGGCCGCTCGAGCCGGTCATGGCCCGCAACCCGTTCCTCTTCTTCCACGCGATCGTCGACACGCCCGACTGCGCGGCCAACACCGCGGGGATCTCGCGCCTGGCGCCCGACGCCGACGACTCGGACAGCGCGCCGACCGTCGCGCTCGTGATTCCCGATGCGTGCCACGACAGCCAGGACCCGCCCTGCGTGCCGGGCGCGCTGGCCGGCCCCGGCACCGGCGACCTCTTCCTGCTGCAGCAGGTCCGCCCGCTGCTGAAGTCCAAGGCCTACAAGGACGACGGCCTGATCGTGGTGACCTTCGACGCGGCGCCGGACCCGTCCAAGCCAGTCGGCGCGCTGCTGATCTCGCCGGCGATCAAGGCCGGCTCGACCGACGACGCGGCACACGATCCGTACGCGCTGCTTCGAACGCTGGAGGACTTCTTCTCACTCGATCCGCTGGGCGAGGCGAAGGACGCCAAGGCCATCGAAGTTACAAACCCTTCACGGTGAGGCAACGCCTTCGTAACGAGTGAGGCTCGCGGCCCCGCAGAGGATGCCGCCGGTTTTCACCATCACTGGAGGTTCCATTGAACATCGCCGCAACGTCCCTGCGACGCAAGGGGCTCCTCATCGCGCTGGCCGCGCTGCTCGTTGCAGGGGCGTCGCTGCTCCTGCTCATCAGCGGGTCCAAGCCTGCGGGCGCCGATCAGAACGCGAACAACACGGACTGCCGCGGGCATGTCGAGAAGGGCGAGCCTTCGCCCGATGACCCGACGGCAACGCAGGTGAAGTACGTGTTCGCGTGCTCGGGGCCGATCACCGGCTACCAGATCCAGCCCCAGATCCCGGCTCAGAGCCTCGACACCGAGGTCTTCGCGCTGGACCGCACCACCAAGCAGGTCGTCCCGACCGACTCGTTCTCGTGCCAGGGTGAGATCCCCAGCTACGGGATCAACTGCGTCGGCACCTACGGCGGCAACTACGAGATCGTCGCCGGGCAGTTCTCCATCGATCCCAAGCTGTGCGACGAGCCGCGGGTCGATCCGCTGCTGACCGTCATGTACGCGTCGAGGAGCGGGACCACGGTCACGCAGGCGATCGCCGGCCCGTTCGACCTCGGCCGCCCGCAGGGCTGCCCGAAGTCGGCGCAGAACGGCAAGTGGCGCATCCCGCAGGAGAAGGAGGAGTCGCCACTGTAGGAGCCGGGCCCCGCGAGGGCTCGCTGACACGGCGACGGCGCGCGGACCGATGAATCGCGGTCCGCGCGCCGGTCAGGTGTGCATGCACACCAGCGACATCGGGTCGCGATGACCCCGGTCCACCCGGCGCGCCACCTCACGCGCGCCCGGGACCTCATCGAGGCCCGCTACCGCGACCCGCTCGACGTCGCCACGCTCGCGCAGGCCGCCCGCCTCTCCCCCGCGCATTTCAGCCGCGAGTTCCGCCGCGCGTTCGGGGAGTCGCCGCACCAGTACCTGCTCACGCGCCGCCTCGAGCGCGCCGCGACGCTGCTGCGCACCACCGACCACTCGGTCGCCGACATCTGCTTCAGCGTCGGCCTGAGCAGCGTCGGCTCGTTCACGACGAGCTTCGGGCGCATCTACGGCATGAGCCCGACCGACTACCGCGCCGCCCATCCGCCGGCCTCGAGGCTGGCGCGCGTGCCGTCGTGCGTGCTGCGCGCGTGGAGCCGCCCGCGATCCAGCACGTTTGGAGAAGACAGCCGGGCGGCGGCTCATTAGCTTCGTTCCTCCGTTCAATCGACCGACTTGGAGGACCAAGATGCTCAAGATCAGCCACGCTTCGCTCTGGGTGCACGACCAGGACGAGGCGGTCGCCTACTACACCGACAAGGTCGGCCTGGAGATCCGCGAGGACGTCACCCTGCCCGAGCTCGGCGGCTTCCGCTGGGTCACCGTCGGCGCGCCCGGCCAGGACGACGTCGCGCTCGCGCTCATCGCCGTGCCGGGTCCGCCGGTCTTCGACGAGGACACCGCCGCCAAGGTGCGCGAGCTCACCGCGAAGGGCGCATCGGGCGGCGCGTTCCTGTCCACGGACAACTGCCAGGCCAGCTACGACGAGATGAAGGCCCGCGGCGTGGAGTTCACCGAGGAGCCCTCGCAGCGGCCCTACGGCATCGATGCCGCCTTCCGCGACCCGTCGGGCAACCAGGTCCGGCTCGTCCAGACGACCGCGGCCTACTAGCCATGTGCCGGTACGCTGCCCCGCGATGCTGGCCATCCGAGAGGTGGGCGGCGGCGGCGAGCCGCTCGTCCTCGTCCACGGGGCAGGGACGAGCGGCGCGATCTGGCGTCGCGCAATGGGCCTGCTGGCACCGGGGCGGAAGGTCATCGCTCCCGACCTTCCCGGCTATGGCGGCTCGCCGCCCGCCGGTCGCGGCTTCGCGCTAGAGGAGGTCACGGAGCGCCTGGCCGCCGGCCTCGACGAGGCCGGCGTCCGCGCTCCGTACGACCTCGTCGGTCACTCCCTCGGCGGCGCGATCGCGATCCTCCTCGCGGCGCGCCGTCCGCAGCTCGTGCGCCGGCTGGTGCTCGTCGCGCCCGCCGGCATGGCCGCGCTCCCGCGCACGGTCGCCGGTCTGCTGGGCGCGGTGGCCGCGCCGTACGCAGTCGCGCGGCGCACCCTCGCAAGCCCGCTGGCCGGCAGCGCGCTCGTGCGCCGGCTGGCGCTGGCCGGCGTCGCCTACGACGGCGCGCGCGTGCCGGCCGAGCATGCGCGCTGGGTGCTCGCCAGCTCGGCGGGCGCAACGCGCATCGGCCCGGGCCTGGCCAGCGCCGCCGCCGCCGACCTCCACGACGCGCTGGGCGAGGTGCGCGCGCCCCTGGGCCTGGTGTGGGGCGAGCACGACCCGGTGATCCCGCGGCGGCGCATCGAGGTCATCCGCGGCGTGCGGCCCGATGCGGTGCTGAGCATCGTCTCCGACACAGCGCACGCGCCGATGCTGGAGCGCCCCGAGGCGTTCTGCGACGCGCTCGAGGAGGTCCTCGGGCAGCTCGCTCACCAGATGTCAACATAACCGCTCAGCAAGCGGCATATCCTGCGATTTGCAGGGATTTCCTCTCCCAGGCGACGGCATTGACCTCCGCGCTGAGCACCAGCGAAGAAACGGCGCTCCTGCCTGACGGCCGGCGCCTGGCCTGGTCCTCCGGAGGCCCCGACGACGGCGCTCCCGTCCTGTACCTGCACGGCGCGATCGGCACGCCGGTCCGTCGCACGCCCGAGCTCGAGGCGCTGATCGGGGAGCTCGGCATCCGCTACATCGCGGTCAGCAGGCCGGGGTTCGGGTCCTCGGACCCGTGCCCGGGCCGCAGGATCGCCGACTTCCCGGCCGACCTCGAGTGCCTCGCCGACCGACTCGGGCTCGACCGCTTCGCCGTCGTCGGCGTGTCGGCCGGGGGCCCGTACGCGATCGCGGTCGCGCGGGCACTGCCCGACCGGGCGGTGGCCGCCGCGGCGGTGAGCTCGGTGTCGCCGCTGTGCGCGCCGCACGCCGGGCGCTGGATGCCCGCGCACCTGCGCTTCGGGCTGCGCGCCATGGTGCGCCGGCCCGACCTCGTGGCGCGCGCCGGCGCCCGGGCGATGCAGTTCGCCGAGCGGCGGCCGAACGCGCTGACCCGCCTGGCCTCGCTCGGCGCCACCCCCGAGGACCGCCGGCTGCTCTCCGCCGCCGAGGGCGGCACCGCGGCGATCGAGTCCTTCGTGGCCACCGCATCCAGCGGCGTACGCGGCATGATCGACGACTACCTGACGTGCTGCGCGGCGTGGGGCTTCCAGCTGCGCGACGTGCTTGGCGAGGTCCACCTCTGGCACGGCGAGCAGGACCGCTTCGTGCCGGTCGAGCACGCTCGCGCGGTCGCCGCCGCGCTGCCGCGCTGCCGCGCGCGCTTCGACGCCGAGGACGGCCACTTCTTCTTCCGCCGCCGCCTCGCCGACGTGCTCGGCGGGCTGCTGGCGGCCTTCAGCGGCTAGATTGCAGCGCGGATGGCGCAGCGATTCCGGATCGGGATGCTCTTGCTGCAGAACGGCACGCCCGGTGCCGAGGAGGCGCGCGCCGAGCTCGCCGCGGTACTGCCCGGCGCCCAGGTCACCGAGGCCGACGACGTCGGCGTCTTCGAGGTCGCCCTCGACGCCGACGACCTGGACGACGCGCTGACCCGCGTCTGGGACGGCGTGGCGGCGTCGGGCACCGACGACCACATCGTCTTCCTCGAGCACCCCGAGCTGCCCGAGCACTGGCGCCACCGCAGCGCCAGTCCCCAGGCCTGACGGCCGCGGCCGTCAGAGCTCGTCGAAGACGAGGTTCTCCGGAGGGGTGGTCAGCCGCACCACCTGCTTCTTGACCTCGACGACGTAGTCGAAGCCGGTGTAGTGGCCGGTGGTGATGATGTAGACGCGGTCGTCGCGCTGGGCCAGATAGGCGGGGAAGCCGGCCAGCGAGGGATCATCGTCGTTGAGCGTCAGGTAGTCCACGAGACGCCGGAAGAGCTTGGGCAGGATCACGGCGTCGTCGGTCAGCGTCGTGAGGCTCTTGACGTCGACGCCCTTCTCGGTGCGGTCCAGCGCCCACAGCCCGGTCTTCGGGCGGCTCTTCTGCGCCTGCTTGGCGAGCTCCCCGCGCAGGTCGGGGTAGAGCTTGCGGTAGAAGGTCGGGTAGGCCAGGCCGGTGCTCATCATGCGGTGGTTGGCCGTGCGGCGCAGGAGCGCGACGTTGACGTTGACCTGCGTGCCGCTCTTGCCGGGCGGGTCGCCGCGGCCGATCAGCGCCACGCAGCGCCCGTAGAGGTCGGCGCCGCGAGTGAGCAGGAAGCCGGGCAGGCGCTCGGGCGTGGCGGCGGTCACCTCCTCGCCGTCGCGCTGCACGCCGCGGAAGCCCAGCCAGCGCAGCAGCTCGTCGGCCGCTTTGTGGGCGAACTCCAGCGGCTGGTGCAGCGGCACCGAGCCGCGCGAGCCGTAGTGCGTCTCGAGGGCGTCGATCCCGTCGAGGCGCAGCTGGGCGCCGCCGGTCGCGTTGGTCTGCACGGCGTGAGGGCCGGGGACGAGCTTCCACTGCGAGACGTCGTCGGGGTAGAAGCGGATCGAATCGCCGTCGGGCTCGGTCGCCACGATGCGGTACGTGCCTGCCAGACAGAGCATCGGCATCGCGCTCTCCTTCCTCAATCGGTCATGTCGGCCACCAGCGCCGACATCGCGAAGCCTCTCGCGGCGAGGCCCTCGCCGCTACCGGGGTGGTAGTACTCGCGCAGGCCGCCGCGGCGCACGGCGTCGACCATACCGCCGGCGATGCGCGACGCGGCGTCGGCGTAGCCGAGCTCGCGCAGCGGCCCGAGCAGCAGCCAGGTGACGTTCATCCAGGACGGGCCGCGCCAGGTGCGCCACACGTCGAAGCCGGGCTTGAACGACGGCTCGTCCATCGCGACCGACGGGATCCCGAACGCCGCGCCGTAGCGCGCGGGGTTCAGCACGTGCTCCTCGACGAGCCGGCGGCGCACCTCCTCGGGGATGGCCGAGAGCATCAGCGGCGAGAGCGCCGACCACGTCGAGACGCGGACCGGGCGCTCGTCGCGCCCCGCGAGATCGAAGAACAGGCCGGTCGCGGGGTCCAGCGAGCGTTCGAGCAGCGCGCTCTCGACCCGCGCCGCGCGGCGCGCATAGGCCTCGTCGTCGGCGAGGCGCGCCATCGCGCGCAGGCTCAGGGCGTAGGCGACGTTGACCCAGACGTCCTCGACGTGCATGTCGTGGCCGGCCGCCGCGACCTCGTGCGCGCTCCACCCGAGCCGGCCGTAGCGCGACACGATCCTGAAGTAGCCGGGCTTGTAGTGGGCGTAAGGGCCGTAGACGGGGTCGTACTTCGGGCTGTCGTCGATGCCGGACTCGTCGGGCAGCAGGACGGTGATGAGCCCGTCGCCGTCGACGTCGCGCTCGCGCTCGAGCCAGTCGAGGTGGGCCTCGAGGGCGTGGAGCGCCTCGGTGGCGAAGCCGGGTTCGTCGTCGCCGGCGGCCGCGACGCGCTCCCACGCGAACGGCAGCAGCGGCGGGCCGATCGTCGTCGTGTGGCGGTTGCCGCGCACGCGTTGGGTCGCGTAGAACGGCGCGCGGCGCCAGCGCGGGTGGTTGTGCCAGAAGACCGTGTGCGGGATGAACCCGTCCGACCGACCGCCGCGCAGGACCGTGCGCAGCTCCTCTCGCGCGCGGGCCACGTCGTAGCGGCACCACGCGATCGCGTGGAAGCACGAGTCCCAGTGCCACTGGTGGCGGTAGCGCGGCGTCGCCGGGCACGTGTAGGCGTACGGGGTGCCGTCGCGGTGCACCCCCTCGCGCCAGTTCGTGCGCAGGACGCGCTCGACCAGGGCGTGGATGTCGTCGTTAGGCGAGGTCGTCGTAGGTGACGGCCTGGCGGACGTGGCGTCGTGCACGCTTGAGGACGCCCTCCACCGCGCCGATGTGGCGCGGATGGTCGAGGTCGGCAGGATGGAGGTCGAGGCGCAGGAGGTTGCCGGCGCCCAGCGCCCCCGCGCGGACGAGCCACGGCGAGGTCAGGCGCTTGACGGCGGTCGAGGTGCCGAGGGTCAGCGCGGGCGCCAGCGTCGGCCCGCTCGTGCCGTAGACGCGGACGAGGCTCGCCCACCAGTCGAAGGACGCGGCGATCGTCTCGCGCAGGGCGTCGGTGTAGGCGTAGGCGGGCGCGACGAAGCCGCGCGGGCGCACGCCGGCGAGTCGCAGGACGCGGCGTCCGGCTTCGACGGCGCGCCGCGTCTCGTCGGGGTCCAGGCCGACGAACTCCGCCGCCGGGTTGGCCCGGCGCGGCCCGTTGGCCGGACGCCGGTGCTGGAAGCCGTGCTGGGCGATGGCGTCGCCGCGGGACGTGCACTCGCTGAGCCACTCGACCATGTCCGGCCGGCGGTCGTGGAACGGGTGCAGATCGGGCGCCGGGATGACCAGGAGCGTCACGCGCTCGATGCCGTGATCGTCGAGCCAGTCGCGGATGAGGGCGCAGCGCTCGAACGTCGCAGGCTCGACGTCGTGGACGGCCACGGCGATCGCGGCGCGGCGCCTCATGCGGCGAGCTCCGCGAGCGCCTCGAGCTCGTCGGCGAACAGCCGGTCCCACCCGAAGCGCCAGTGCAGCGCGGCGGCCGCGGCCGGGTCGCGCTCGGCGACGCGGGCGGCGCGGATCGCGCCGGCGAGCGCGGCGGCGTCGCCGGCCGGGTAGCGATGCACCAGCGATCCGATCAGCGCCGCGCTGGGCGCCGTCTCGCAGGCGACGACGCGCGCGCCGCTCGCGGCGGCCTCCAGCCCGACCAGGCCGAAGGTCTCGTGCTCGCCCGGCATCACCACACAGCGC
>Ga0081540_1003110_pt1 | contig 13285 bp, 14 predicted proteins | sample TabmetS2T1R1_FD_71024 | JGI IMG/M metagenome (GOLD analysis project Ga0081540, IMG submission 71024) | Tabebuia heterophylla rhizosphere microbial communities from the University of Puerto Rico - S2T1R1 | ecosystem: Host-associated > Plants > Roots > Rhizosphere ... | reverse complement strand
CGGCGAGGTACGTTTTCCCAGTGCCGGCCGGACCAATTCCAAAAACGACGTCGTGTTTTTGAATTGCTTCCACGTACGCCCGCTGGTTTGCGCTTCGCGCCACAATCGGGGGCTTGCGCAACGAGGTCGTGATTTTGGTCGAGACGACATCACCCAGATTCTCCTCGCGTTCTTCGGTCACGGCCTTGAGCGCATAATTAAATTCATGCTTTTGAATGTCCACGCCCTGCTGGCGGGCCTTCTCAAGTTGTTCAAACACATGTTGCGCTTTATCGACGCGGCTCGAGTCTCCTTCCAGTTTCACCCAGCCTTCGCGCGTGGTGACTTTCACACCGAGCGAGTCCTCAAGGTTCTTCAAGAGTCTGATGTCATTGGCGTAAAGAGACTGTAATGCGCGCGGGCTCTCGAACTGCAGGGTGCGCGTTTCAGTCATCATCAATTCGCGATATCGGCGCCCTTACCGGTCGAGCATTGGCTTAAAGCCAACCCTGCCAGTCCTGGCCTATCGAAAACCATACACCAGAGCCCAATGGGTGCGTTCCTCCGGCGACTGCTCGACGCTAACGATGATAAAGTAACTGCCAGTGGTCTTTGGAATAACGTGCGCCGCCGCAAAATGGCCTTTCTCCCAACTGTCTGGTTCCTCCGCCAGTTTCCCGTCCGAATCATAAATGTGAACAGATACTTTTGCCTTGTCGACCTCTGTTCCAAGCCAGAACCAATATTCATTCCCTTTGAATAATTGTTGCCGGACTGCTTTCTTTTCGCCCGAACCGAGGTCGCCGCCCCAGTAATCCTCGCGCACTTGAAATCCTTGTTTTACGTATGGTTCTCCCGCCTGAAGAGCAAATGACTGTGCATCATCCACCGAGGCGAAAGCAGCGCGCTGCATTACGACGACGGCCGCCAGCAGCGAGCTGGTGCGGGAAAGGACCTTTGCGAAACCGTTCATCGAAACTTCCTAATCTCTCGTGACGATGCCGTTACCAAGGCGCGTCGTGATTTCGTTGACCTTCTTAACTGATTCAGCAGGAATGTGAGCGCTGCCGACATCGATTAGAGGCTTTACTTCCACCAGGGCATCCTCGATCTGGTGAATGATCGGGAGGTTGAACTCAGGCATCGCCTTGAGTCTTGTCTGAAAATACGAGAGCAGATCGGGCTGATGCAGCAGCTCGGCGCCGTCGTTGGAAAAATGCTGTTTTACCACTGAGGTCAATACTTCCGTGCCCCTAAGCCACCCGCCCAGACTAACGAGCTGCGATAACTTTTCATCGTGCACCTCGTTCATTGCCTGTTGCACGCTGTTTTGGGTCCGATCCAATTCCTGGCGGACATTTTCCCAATTCCGTTTATCTGCCGCTTCGATGATCGCCTTGGCGTGTGGTGTGATTGAATTCCCAACGCCAATCCCCTTGGCCAGTGCCAAGACCCGCTGGCCAATCTCCTTTACTGTCGCCGCGTCTTCAGCTTGCACCGCAATAAAACCATCGGCAATGACCGTCCCCAGCAAGAGGGCGATGCGTGGCCGCTCCGTGAAATTGGGCCCCTTATCGCTGCGGACATGTTCCTTCCAATTGACCGCACCCAGTTTGTTCAGTGCCCCGAAAATTTCGTTCGGCAACGGCACCACTACATCTTCCACGGTCGTGGATAATTGATTAATATTGATGTGCTGCGGAGCCTGCGCACCATGCGCGCTGATGGCTAGGCCAAAGACCGCAGCTACAGTTAACTTCAAGTGTTTACTAAACAGCAGCATCATTGGGAGCTTTGAATGTTGATTTCGGGTTCGTATTCAGGATTTAATGAAGCGAACCTTAAGCAAAACCGCTGCTATACACAAATCCCTGCTCAAAACATTTTGAATCGTCTTAACCGAAACTCGCTATTACCTCTGCGGCGACTCCGGCCGCGTTCCTTATGGATTTGACCCGGCTAGAGCAGATCCTCGATCGCGCCTCTTCCCGGCGGATCACGGTAATAGGGGATCTGATGCTCGATGAATTTGTCTGGGGAAAAGTCGGCCGCATCTCGCCGGAGGCGCCGGTTCCGGTTGTGGAGGTAACCGGCGAATCATTTTACCCCGGCGGCGCCGCCAATGTCGCGCGCAACTTGCGCGAGTTTGTGGACCGCGTCGCGATCATCGGTTTGGTGGGCAAAGACCGCAGCGGCCAGCAACTCCGGGAGTTATTGACCGAACAAAAAATCGACACTTCCGATGCCGTTGAAGAGGCGAGTTTTCATACCATCGTCAAGACCCGGATCATTGCGCGCCATCAACAAGTCGTTCGGGTCGACCGCGAAAAGTTTGTGGGGCCATCGGCGCCGCAAATTAAAGAGGTCGTTGCTGCCGTCCGAAAAAATATTGCGGAGACCGACGCAATTATTTTCGAAGATTACGGTAAAGGTTTCTTATCGACCGAGCTGGTGTCGCAAATCGCAGAGGCCGCGCGCTCGATCGGCAAGATCGTCGCTGCGGATCCCAATCCTCGTAACCTGGTCGAATGGCGCGGCCTGACAGTAATAAAGCCGAATCGCACCGAAGCCTTTCTCGCCGCAGGTATTCCCGGTCATGATACGGATGCCCTTCCGTCCCAGGACACGGACCTGAAGCGCGCCGGCGAAACGCTGCTAAAAAAGTGGGACACGGAAAATGTCCTCATCACCCTGGGCGAACACGGCATGATGCTTTTTCAACAGAAAGAGACGCCACACTACATCCCAACCAAGGCGCGAGAGGTGTTCGATGTCTCGGGCGCGGGTGATACGGCCATCGCTCTCTTTACCCTTGGTCTCGCCTGTGGGGCGACTCCCACAGAAGCGGCTGAAATCGCGAACCACGCGAGCGCCGTCGTAGTGAGCAAGCTTGGAACAGCAACCGTGACACGGGACGAACTGACTGCCAGTTTTCGGGAGGATTCCGCAGGTGACTAACGAAATGTCGGCTGCCGTCTTTATCGACCGCGACGGCACCATCATCGAGGACGCAGATTATTGTTCCCACCCAAAACAGGTGAAGGTCTTCTCTGGCGCTCCCGAAGCTTTACGGCGCTTAAAATCACAAGGATTCAAACTGATTGTCATTACCAACCAAAGCGGCATCGGTCGCGGATTTTTCACTCTTGACCAATATCGGTCCGTTGAATCGGAAGTTTCACGCCAACTGGGCCACGGCTTGATCGATGCGACCTATTTTTGCCCCGACGTGCCTGGTCAACATTCCACTCATCGCAAGCCATCGCCCGGTATGATTCTCCAAGCAAAGCAAGAACATCACATTGATCTGGCGCGTTCGTTTTTTATCGGGGACAAGGAGATCGACGTAGAATGTGGTCGCAATGCCGGTGTCCGCACAATTCGCGTTGAAACTGGATTTGATCGCGACGTCACTGGCAGCGCCGCGGATTGGACGGCAAAGGACTTGCCCGCCGCGACACAGCTAATTTTAGATCAACAATCATGACCATCGATCTCGGGAATGAGTAACGCGGTTGGAATTATTCCCGCGCGGTGGGCTTCTACGCGATTTCCCGGCAAACCACTGCATCCCATTGCTGGAAAGCCGCTTCTGAAACTCGTGTGGGAACGCTGCCGCCGTGCTAAATGTCTGGATTCAATTGTCGTTGCAACAGACGACATGCGGATCGCCTCTGCGGCGTTTGACTGGGGTGCAGAGGTCGCCCTGACATCGCCAGAACACAGCAGCGGCACCAACCGAGTAGCTGAAGTGGCGAGGAAAACAAAGCAGTTCGGATACGTGATTAATATCCAGGGAGATGAACCTCTGATCGATCCTCGTTTGATCGACAAGATTGTCGAAAAATTGCGCTCGGATCCCAAGGTGGGTATGGTGACGGCTGCACATCCGTTCAAGAATCCGGCGGACGCTTTTTCTCCCCACCAGGTGAAGGTCGTTATGGATCTTCGCGGCAACGCACTTTATTTCTCTCGCGCGCCAATTCCAGCTCCAAGGAACGAAGGTTCCGTACCACTGGCTTCCAACCAATCAGATCAATGGGCAAAGATGCCAATGCAACGCAACCGTCGCGCGTTGTTTCTCCGTCACCAGGGCATTTACGGCTTCCGGCGCGAGACCCTGCTTCAATTTGTAGGATGGAAACCGAGTCCGCTGGAACGCGCTGAATCGCTCGAGCAATTGCGTGCACTTGAAAATGGTGTAAAGGTTCATGTGCTCGTTACTGGTGTAGGATCCCCTGGCATCGACACGCCAGAAGACGCAACGGCGCTGGAGCAAAAGCTTGCCCGCGCAAGACGGAGGACGCGCCCGTGAAATACATTTTTATCACCGGCGGCGTCATTAGTTCCCTTGGCAAAGGATTGACGGCCGCTTCGCTTGGAACACTGCTCGAAGCACGGGGTCTACGCGTTGTTCTCCAAAAATTCGACCCATATCTGAACGTGGATCCTGGCACGATGAATCCTTTCCAACACGGCGAGGTCTATGTGCTTGACGACGGTGCGGAAACGGACCTCGACCTCGGCCACTATGAACGCTTTACCAACTGCGTTCTCACGCGGCACAACAACCTCACCAGCGGTCAGGTTTACGAGTCAGTGATTTTGAAGGAACGCCGCGGCGATTACCTCGGTAAAACGGTGCAGGTAATTCCGCACGTCACTGATGTAATCAAAGGGCGTATCCGCGAAATTTCAGACGAAAGCAAATACGACGTCGTCATCACGGAAATCGGGGGCACAACAGGTGACATCGAAGGGCTGCCATTTTTGGAAGCGATTCGCCAATTCATTCTCGAAGTTGGCGCGCAAAATGTGCTCAACATGCATGTCACGCTGGTTCCCTACATTAAGGCCGCTCACGAACTGAAGACGAAACCGACCCAGCAAAGCGTTGCGAAGCTGCGCGAGATCGGATTGCAACCGCAGGTGTTGATTTGCCGGACTGAGCGGATGCTCGATCTGGATCTGCGGCAAAAGCTCTCGATGTTCTGCAGCGTTGCGGAAAAAGCGGTAATCGAGGAACGCGACGTCGAGCACACAATTTACGAGGTGCCGTTGACGCTCCACGCAGAAGGTTTGGACCAGTTGGTGTGCGACCTTTTGGGCTTGAAAACGCGGCAGCCCGATCTCGCAGGATGGAAAAATTTTGTAAAGCGAGTCATTAGCCCCGCAAAACGAGTCAGGATTGCTGTTATCGGCAAATACTTCGATGTCCGGGACGCTTACAAAAGTATTTACGAATCGCTTACACACGCGGCTGCGAGCGAAGATTGCGGAATCGAACTCGAGCTTATCGACGCAGAATCGTTGCAAGACGGCGTCAACGACCAGTTAAAAGATGTATCCGGTGTTTTGATTCCCGGCGGTTTTGGACTTCGCGGCGTTGAAGGAAAAATCAACGCTGCGCGTTTCGCGCGCGAGCACAAGGTTCCCTATCTCGGACTTTGTCTCGGCATGCAGGTGGCGACGATCGAGTTCGCGCGAAACGCCTGCGACATCAAAGACGCCAATAGCACCGAGTTTGACAAGAATGCAAAGGAACCGGTGATCTCGTTGCTGGAAGAACAGCGAGGCGTCAAGAACCTGGGCGCCAGCATGCGCCTAGGTACGTGGCCCACTAAAATCGCCAAAGGCACGCTCGCAGAAAAAATTTACGGCAGCAGCGAAGTGATGGAGCGGCACCGCCATCGATACGAGTTCAACATGAAATATCGCGATCAGATGAACGAAAAAGGCTTCGTTATTTCTGGCACATCACCCGACGGAACGCTGGCCGAGCTCATCGAACTTCGTGATCATCCCTATTTCGTTGGATGCCAATATCACCCGGAATTCCAAAGCAAGCCGAATAAACCGCATCCACTTTTCAGAGGATTTATTCATGCGTGTCTGGAGTATCAGAGTCGTGGGACGCGCGCTCCAGGCGATCGAGAATCGCCGCCCCGAGTCCCCGAGCAGGAACTCGTTCTGCAACGATAAGATCGAGACCCAGCTCGTCGAGTTCCCGCAAGCAACGAAACAAATTCGCAGCGGCTTCGCGCAGGTCTTGACGCTCACTTAAAGCTCGAGCAGCTGCGAACTTTTCTTCTGGACTTGACGCATTCCATCTAAGCAATCCGACACGATAGTCTTTCACCAGCGGGAACGATTCCGCATTGTCGATCAAGCGAAGCGGAGTCTTCGGCGCGTAGTGCGCTGGGAACTGCCCGGGAACAGAAATTTTCTTCGGCCCGCCAGCAATGTCGATCTTGCCAAACTCAGCGAGTTGTTCCGCCGTGATCGGTCCACGGCGCAGGATGTTAATTTTATCGTCGTGTACGGCGACGATGGTCGATTCAACGCCGTGCGTTGTCGGGCCGGCGTCAACAATCAGCGGGATGCGTCCGCCTAGTTCGTCAAAAACGTGCTGAGCAGTCGTGGAGCTGATTCGGCCGAACCGATTTGCGCTCGGGGCTGCGAGCGGTTTTCCGAGTGCGAAAATGATTTCAGCAAAAACCGGGTGTGAACTCATTCGCACAGCGACTGTGTCGAGCCCGGCGGTCACGATCTCTGGAACAATCGATTGTCGATCCAAGACGAGCGTGAGTGGCCCGGGCCAGAATTGCGCCATCAATCTCTCGATCTGTGCGCGGGAGCGACCATCGACTTTCGCCACGCGCTCCAGCCATTGTTTGTCAGGTAGATGAACAATCAGGGGATCGAAACGCGGTCGCTCTTTCGCTTCGAAAATTTTTGCGACAGCAACAGGATTGAGCGCATCAGCTGCGAGCCCATACACGGTCTCTGTTGGGAGGGCTACCACTTCGCCCGTGCTCAGCAGTTCAGCTGCTCGATCTATGGCGGCAGTTTGACTGCCTTGCCGTAGCGTCGCCGCTACCGTTTCGGTCCTCACCTTGTCAGCTTCGCCGACAGCACCGCTTCGGATTGTTTCTTGCGAAACGTTTCCAATTTCTGCCGAATGGTTTCGTCAGAAATAGCCAGAATGGCGGCTGCGAGCAGCCCAGCATTCTTGGCTCCGGCATCGCCGATGGCCAGCGTCCCTACAGGAATGCCACCGGGCATTTGCGCGGTTGAAAGAAGCGAATCAAGTCCCTGCAACTTCGATTGAATTGGCACACCCAACACCGGCAGCCAGGTATGAGCCGCAATCACCCCAGCCAAGTGTGCCGCGCCGCCTGCACCGGCAATGATCACGCGCAGCCCACGTGTTGCTGCGTTGCGAGCGAACTCGGTGGTCGCGTCCGGTGTTCGATGCGCAGAGAGAACGCGTGCCTCGTTAGGCACGGCGAGCTCATCGAGCGTTTCAACGGCACGGCGCATCGTTTCCCAATCCGATTTGCTGCCCATGATGACAGCAACCAAAGGCTTCGATTCAGGCATGGACAGATTGTAGGGCGTTTGATTCGTTTGCGCCAGCAGACTCACCCCCTTTTGGCTTCCAGTCTATCTGCCGCGGCTCCCGCCGGCTCCACCCTATGGAAACACTGGGTGGCATTGGCTTGCATCCAACAGTCCCATCGGCAGAGATGCCAACGCCACAGTTAATGCGATATTGCGCCGTGAATCGCCGTAGCCGGTCGATCGTCCTCATTGGCATGATGGGAGCAGGCAAATCGACCGTTGGAGACTGTTTGCAGCGGCGGACTGGTTTTCAGCGACTCGATACCGATGAAATCGTGATGTCGAAGTTTCGAATGCCGATTTCGAAAATTTTCTCGGCGCACGGCGAAGATAAATTCCGTGAAGCTGAAACAGAGGCGCTTCAAGCCCTCGCGAGCGACGAGCCGGTAGTCATCGTGACTGGCGGCGGAATTGTATTGCGAGAAGAAAACCGCAATCTTTTGAAGCGACTCGGCGCAGTAGTGTGGCTGGAGGCGGACGAAGAGACGCTTTTCAAGCGAGCTTCACGAACCAGCAATCGGCCGTTGATGCAACGCAAAAATCAGAGAAAGGCGTTCGCTCAAATGTTACAAGCGCGCCTGCCACTTTATACAGAGATTGCCGATATCCGCGTCGATACGTCGGTGCTTACAGATGAAGAGGTCGCGATCGCGATCTTGAGTAAGTTCAAAAGACATTGTCGCAAATCAGCGCCCGCCACAGCATGACGACAGAGACCACATATCCAATCGATCGCGAAATACCGCAGGTGGAACTGAACGCACAGTTGGCGTCGTTTGCGCGCGAGGTCGGTTTTGACTCCTGTCGCATCGCGGCGAGTAGCTCCCCACGCTACGCTCACCATTTTCGAAGTTGGCTCTGTGAAGGCGAACATGGCGAAATGAGTTACATGAAGCGCGGCGAAGAAAAACGCTGCGATCCGCAGAAGGTTTTGCCGGGTGCTAAGTCGATCGTCGTCTTGGCGCTGAACTATTTCCAGGGAAGCAGGAAGGCAAGCGACACCCCTGCCGCTACAGGCAAAATCGCGCGTTACGCCTGGGGCGACGATTATCACGATCTGATCACGAACAAGCTCGATAAAGTCGATAAGTTTCTTCGCGAGTTCGGCGGGCAACAGAAGTGTTATGTCGATACCGGGCCAGTTTTGGAACGCGATTACGCGGCGCAAGCCGGCATCGGCTGGCATGGCAAAAGCACGATGCTAATCGACCAACGACTTGGAACCTGGTTTTTTCTCGCAGTGGTTTTGACGACACTGGAATTGCTGCCGGACGAGCCGGTGCCAGATCGCTGCGGAACGTGTGAACGCTGTATCAAAGCATGTCCCACCGGCGCAATCACGGCGCCACATCGCCTGGACGCACGCCGCTGCATTTCTTACCTGACAATTGAACTTAAGGGTTCCATTCCGATGGAGCTTCGATCGCTTATCGGAAACAGAATTTTTGGTTGCGACGATTGTCTTGATGCCTGTCCATGGAACCGCTTTGCCCAGGTATCGCGCGAAGCCGCATTCTCCGGCCGTCCCTCGACAGTGGGCATGCCGCTGCGTGATTATCTGAGCTTGAGTGACGAAGAGTTTCGCGTGCTTTTTAGAAATTCGCCGATCAAACGAATCAAACGCCGCGGGTTTCTTCGCAATGTCTGTGTCGCACTCGGCAATGTTGGAGATTCGTCCGATCTGCCTATGCTCAAACGCGCCGCAGCCGATCCTGAGCCGTTAATCGCAGAGCATGCCAAATGGGCAGTTCAGCAAATTCTGTCTCGGCAGGGGATCAGTCCGCCCAGTTGGGGGACAAGGCCAACCTCAGCGAGGGAGGCAATCAATTGAATCCAAAAGCGTTCCCCGGCGCATCCTAGAATTGCTAGAATTGTTATGAACGGGTTTTCGTTTGCAAGAGTCAAACAAGCGACTGATTCTGACGTCTTCACCCCGAGAACCCCTCCTCCGATGCACCAAACCGTAAGCACACCTGCACCCGCGCCTTTAACGGCGAAGCAGCGTCGCGCCCGGCGCAAAAAACAAATCATCTACGGATCGATCGCCCTGATCGCGCTCTGGATCATCGCGTGGATCGCCTGGAGCAAGCGGGAGAAGCCGATTCCAGTCATAACTGAGTCCGCGATTCGCAAAACGATTCTGCAAACGGTTTCGGCCACGGGAAAAATACAGCCTGAGGTCGAAGTCAAGATTTCGCCGGAAGTGGCCGGCGAAATCATTGAATTGCCTGTCGAAGACGGGATGCGTGTCAAAAAGGGCGACCTGCTGGTAAAAATTAAACCGGACTCCTATAAGGCGCTTCTAGAGCAACAGGAGGCGGCGATCAGCGCAGCAAAAGCCACTAATCTTCAGCAAAAAGCCACCATGATGAAGACCGAACAGGACCTCAAGCGGGCGGAGGATTTGTTCGGAAAAAAATTAATTTCAGAGCAGGAATATAATGCGACGCAAGCAGCCCACGACGTGGCAAAGAACACGTACGAAAGTTCCCTGCACGAAATCGAACGTGCAGAGGCGGGGTCGAGTCAGGCGCGCGATCAATTGTCGAAGACGACGATCTATTCCCCGATCGATGGCACGATCACAATTCTCAACAGCAAATCAGGCGAGCGTCTTGTAGCCACGGGCCAATTCGCCGGCACGGAAGTGATGCGCGTGGCCAACCTCGGCCACATGGAAGCGCGCGTCGACGTGAACGAGAACGACGTTGTGAATGTGAAAATTGCCGACAAGGCCGAGATAAAGATCGACGCTTATGGCGATCGAAAATTTCACGGCACTGTTTATCAAATCGGTAACACCGGAAAAACAACCGGCGCAGGCACTCAGGAAGAGGTCACCAATTTTGAAGTGAAAATTCGGATCGAAGATCACGATGTGGAACTAAAGCCCGCGCTCAGTTGTACCGCGGAAATCCAAACCAACGAGGTGAAAGATGTCGTGGCCGTGCCGATGCAGGCAGTGACCATTCGCACCGGTGACAGCAATTTGAGCCCAGAAGAAATCGAAAAGAAGAAGAAGAAGGTAACGCAGCGAGATAAGGGCGACAACAATGCGGAGTTCGTCAACGAACGGGCGGAAAAAGCGGCGCAGAAAGAAGAGCACGAAAAACTGGCCAAGGTTGTGTTCCTGAAAAAAGGCAACAAGGCGCGGATGGCGAAAGTGACAACTGGGATTTCCGATGACACTTACACGGAAATCAAGAGTGGCATTCAGCCCGGTGACGAAGTGATCTCGGGAAGCTATAGCGCAATCAGCCGGAAGCTGAAAGAGGGCGCCAAGGTCACCCTCGACAAAGAAGGAATGAAGTAGTCTCGACGAGCGACTGTCGACGTTGCGATGGAAACTCGAAATTCAATGAGACCGCTCGGCCCGGTCGTGATCGACATTGAGAATATCACCAAAGACTACGTCATGGGCGAGGAAACTGTGCGCGCGCTGCGTGGCGTGACCTTGCAGATTCGCCGCAACGAATACATCGCCATCATGGGGCCGAGCGGCAGTGGCAAATCGACGCTCATGAACATGCTCGGTTGTCTCGATACTCCGAGTTCCGGTCGCTATGAGTTCAACGGCAAGAACGTTGCCGAAATGGACGACGACGAGCTGGCAGCTGTTCGCAATCGCGAGATCGGTTTCGTCTTTCAAACATTTAACCTTCTGCCAAGATCGACGTCGTTGCGTAACGTCGAACTGCCGCTCATCTATGCGGGGATCGACCCCGAACGACGCGAAGAGCGCGCGACCCAGGTGCTGGCAGACGTCGGCCTGGGAGATCGCATTCATCACAAACCGAATGAGCTTTCCGGCGGTCAACGCCAGCGCGTGGCGATCGCGCGCGCGCTCGTGAACGGACCATCAATTATTCTGGCCGACGAACCGACCGGAAACCTTGATTCCAAAACCGGCGAGGAAATCATGGAGTTGTTCGAGAATTTGTATCGGCACGGCAACACCATTATCCTTGTGACGCACGAACGAGACATCGCCGCCCACGCACGTCGCACGGTGCACTTGCGCGACGGACTCATCGAAATGGATCACATCGGATTTATTCCGGAGCTCGACCTGCCAGTTGCGGGATAAACTCATGAAACGTTTTCTGTACGAGCTGAGCGAAAGCTGGAAAATCGCGGCCGCGCAAATGCGCTCGAACCTGACGCGCTCAACTCTCACGGCGCTCGGCGTTATTATCGGTATTATCGCGGTGACGTTGATGGGCACTGCCGTGAACGGGATATCCATTGGTTTCGACAAGAGTATGGCCGTGCTGGGTGATGACGTTCTCTACGTTACGCAATGGCCGTGGAAGCCGGTAGACGACTGGTGGAACTACCGCGACCGCAAAAAAATCAAAACGGAATACGCTGAGACCTTGAATCGAATGATCGCGGCAACTCCAAACTCGAACCTGGTTGTAGCTGTGCCGACGTCGAATTTCATGCGGTCCGTTAAATACGGCGGCAACCAGGTGGACAACGTCTTCGTTCTTGGGACGACGTCGGATTTCATCGTGACATCGACAATCGATTGCACGGCCGGGCGATTCTTCAACGAACTCGAATCACGTGGCGGCGCCAATGTTGTCATGATCGGCTACGACGTCGCCGACGCTCTTTTTCCCTCCGAAAACCCGATCGATAAATCGGTGCTAATCAATGGCCAATTATTCAAGGTGATTGGCGTAAACACGCGACAAGGCACGTTTCTCGGTTTGTTCAGTTGGGACTCGATGGTCGCAATGCCGCTGGGTGCCTTTAACAAGTATTTTTCGGCCAAAAGCGAATCGGACGTACGCGTGAAAGTGAAAGACAAAACCAAACTCGCCGAGGCCAAAGACGAGCTCACCGGTTTGATGCGGCGCGTGCGAGGATTGCCACCGGAAAAGAAGGACGATTTCTCGATCAACGAGCAACAAGCCTTCAAGAGCACGCTCGACCCAGTGAAAAACTCGATCGCGATTGCCGGGTTGTTTATCACTGGTTTGTCGCTGTTTGTCGGCGCGATTGGGATCATGAATATTACATTTGTTAGCGTCAAAGAACGGACGAAAGAAATCGGAACGCGCAAAGCCCTCGGCGCGCGACGGCGAACAATCCTGCTGCAATTCCTGATCGAATCGACAGCGCTTTGTCTGCTCGGTGGGTTTATCGGGCTCGCGTTCGCTTATCTAATGTGCTTCGGGATCGGCAAAGCTTTCCCCTCTTTTCCGATTCATTTCTCGGTCGGCTTGGTACTGGTCAGTATGATCGTTTCAATATTGACCGGCTTGTTCTCGGGATTCGCTCCGGCTTGGACAGCGTCGCGTCTCGATCCAGTCACAGCGCTTCGCTATGAATAGGAGTATTGGAGGAATGGAGTGCTGGACTAATGCGTACGGGAGTGAAGTTGGTTTAGCATTACGCCATTACTTCACTACTCCATCACTCCAATTTTAACGGTCATGTTCTTCGGCGAAATAGTTAAGATGGCTGCGGCCTCCCTCGGGACGAACAAACTGCGCTCGGCGTTAACAATGCTCGGCATCACCATCGGGGTTTTCTCGGTAATCTCAGTCATGACCGCCATTGGCGCGCTGCAATATTCGATTGAGAACGGCATTAGCTTTCTCGGTTCCAATATTTTTCAGTTCGCCAAATACCCGGCCAATATGAGCGCCAGCGGCGACGTGCAGGAAAAATTTCGCAATCGGCATAACATCACTTACAAGCAGGCGTTGCATTATTACCGATTGATGGAAGGCCAGGCGCGAGAGATTTGCCTCAAAAGTTTTGGCTACGAAGTGAAAGGCCAGGCCGTTTATAACGGCGTAAAGACAACTCCGAGTCTTCTCATTGTCGGAACCAATAAAAGTTTCCTCACGGCGAACGCTCACACACTCGGTTATGGCCGCAATTTGAA
>Ga0081540_1003109_pt1 | contig 13287 bp, 12 predicted proteins | sample TabmetS2T1R1_FD_71024 | JGI IMG/M metagenome (GOLD analysis project Ga0081540, IMG submission 71024) | Tabebuia heterophylla rhizosphere microbial communities from the University of Puerto Rico - S2T1R1 | ecosystem: Host-associated > Plants > Roots > Rhizosphere ... | reverse complement strand
GCCGCCGTGAGGCTGTCCGGGGCCGGGGCCCGGGTCGGCCAGCAGTCGGGGGGCTCCGCGCTCGCGGCGGCGGCCGGGGCCCGGCAGCAGGCGGCGGCGTGGGTGGCCAGCCAGGCCGGTGCCGAGGCCATCGTGGCCTGCGACCCAGCCATGTGCGCGGCCCTGCAAGCCCGCGGAGTGCCTTCCGGCCGGCTGCTGGTGCTGTCCCCGGCCCGGGCGGATCCGCTCGGGTCGGACCTGGTGGTGGGGACCCCCGCGGTGCGCAGCCAGTTCGGCGCCCGCCTGCCGGGCGTGTACGCGCCGGTGACGCTGGCAACCTTCGGCTCGGGGGCCGCGCGGATCGACGTCCGGGCCAGCGCACCCTACGGCGCCGCCGCCTACCGGCGGCAGCTGATCACGGACGTGCGGGCGCGCAAGGCCGCGGGAGCGCTGCTGCTGCGCAACCACCAGATCGACGTCGCGCCCGCCGCCCGGGCGGCCCTGGCAGACGGCGAGGTCGATTCCCGGCTGCTGGCCGCGCTGGCCGCGCTGGCCGCCATCCACCCGGTGGACATCGCCGGCTTTGGCAGCGCCGCCCGGGGCGCCAGCGCCGGAGTTCCGCTGCGTTCCGCCGACATCACCGGCCGCTCGCCCGGCCCGGTGTCCCTGCGGGCGCTGATGACGATCCTGCGTGCCCAGCGCTCGCCCTACCTGCCCTCATCACTGGACATCGTGCGGATCCCGGCCGTCGGGCCCGTGCTCAGGGTCGCGTACCCGGCCCCGAGCCCGCTTGGGCTGCTGCGGCCCGGCGGCTGACGTAAGGAGTGGAGCGGATGACGTTCGAGCGGGAACTGCCCGGCCCATCCGGCCGCCGCCGGCGGTTCCGCCGCGCCGCGGCGCTGGCCGCCCTGCTGACGCTGGCGTCCGCCCTGCTGGCCGCCGCGGCGCCGGCCGCGGTGGCCGCGGCCGGCGGGGGCCACGCCGCGAAGTCCGGCCAGGCCGGCTGGGTCCGGCTCACCCACCTGTCCCCGAACACCCCGCCGGTGGACGTCTATCTCTACGCCTTCGGCGGCCAGAAGGCCATGATCGTGCTCAGGCACGTCGCCTACGGCACGGTTTCCCCGTACGAGAAGCTCGCCAGCGGCGAGTACACCGTGGCGATGCGGGGGGCGGGTGCGAAGGCGAGCTCCCCGCCGGTGCTGTCCGCCAGCGTGCGCGTCGCCCCCGGCGCCGCGTACACGGTCGCGGGGCTGGGGCCGGCCAAAGGGCTGCGGCTGGCGGTGCTGCATGACCAGCTGACCACGCCCAAGGGCAAGTCGCTGGTGCGGGTGATCCAGGCCTCCCTGCGTGACCACACGGTCACCGTCACCGCCGGGCGGCAGGTGCTCGCCAGGCACCTGGCCTTCGGGGACGTGACCGGCTACGGGCCGGCCCGGCCGGGTGACTGGATGGTGCACGTCTCCGGGGCGGCCGGGATGGCGAGCCAGTCGGTCAGGCTCTCCGCCGGCACGATCCACACGCTCGTGGTGCTCGATGGGGCCTCCGGCGGCCTCATGCTCGACAACCTGCACGACGCCGCGGGCAGCGCGATCCCGCCGCAGGGCGGCGCGGCGACGGGACTGGGTGGCACCGCGCCGGTCCCGGCTCCCTCACCCCTGCCGTGGGCCGCCGCCGTGGCGGCCGGGGCGGCCTGCCTCGCCGGCGCGGCGTACTGGCTGCGCAGGGTCAGGCACCAGGCCCGTCACGCCCGGTAGCCGCCGATGGATCGTGGCCGGGAGGGCTCGTACGCTGGCCGGAAACCGCGCGCCGGGCGCGGGTCGCGCCACGCCGGCCAGGGCCGGCCCTTCCGCCGGCTGGTGCGCCACCCGGTGGCGGCGGCCCTCCTGCTCGCGGGCCTGCTCGCCGTCGGAGGCGGCGTGGGCGGGCTGATGCTGCTGAAGGGGCACCCGGGGACCAGCCCGCGGCCGGTCGCGGACCCGGCGCGCCCACCGGCCGGGCTGGTGGTCGCACCGCCCCGGCCGGCCGCCAGCACCGCGGTGACCCGGCCGGTGTACCTGTCCATCCCGGTCATCGGCGTCCGTACCCGCCTGATCAGGCTCGGCCTGACCGCGCAGGGCACCCTGCAGGTGCCGGCCAGCACGGCGGTGGCGGGCTGGTACACGGGCAGCCCGCGGCCGGGCCAGGTCGGCTCCGCGATCATCGCCGGCCACATCGACTCGTACCGGGGGCCGGGGGTGTTCTTCCGGCTGCGGCTGCTGCGGCCCGGCGACCGCGTCTACATCCGGCACGCCGACGGCACGCTGGCGGTGTTCCGCGTCTATGCCGAGCACATGTACGCCAAGGACCGGTTTCCCACCGCGCAGGTCTACGGGCCAGCGCCCAGCCCGGAGCTGCGCCTCATCACCTGCGGCGGCATGTTCGACCCCGCGATCGGCTCGTACCTGAGCAACGTCGTCGTCTACGCGACCGAGGTCCGCTGACCGGGTGCTGGGGCGCCGTCACCAGCCCCGCTCGCGCCACTCGGCCAGGTGCGGGCGCTCCGCCCCGAGCGTGGTGTCCTTGCCATGGCCGGGATAGACCCAGGTGCCATCGGGCAGCGTGCCGAACACCCGCTCCTCCAGGTCGTCCATGAGCTGGCTGAACCGCTTCGGGTCGCCCTCGGTGTTGCCCGGGCCGCCGGGGAACAGGGAATCGCCCGTGAACAGGTGCGGCGAGTCCGCGAGCGCGCCGTCGGCGTCATAGCACAGCGCGATGCTGCCGGGGGTGTGGCCGCGCAGGTGGATGACGGAGAGGCTGGCCGGCCCGACCAGCACCCGGTCGCCGCCGCGGACCAGGCCGGTGGCCGGGACGGGGAGGTCGTCCGCGTCGTCGGGGTGGGCGATGACCACCGCGCCGGTCGCCGAGGCCACCTCGGCGAGCGCCTGCCAGTGATCCCAGTGCCGGTGGGTGGTGACGATCGCGCTCACCGGCGTATCGCCGATGAGTTCCAGCAGCCGGTCCGCCTCGTTCGCGGCGTCGATCACCACCATCGTCCCGGTCTCGCCGGACCGGAGCAGGTAGGCGTTGTTGTCCATCGGCCCGACCGCCACCTTGGTCACGGTCAGGCCGGGAAGCTCACGGGTGTCCGGCGTGCCGCCAACGGTCACATCCCCGGTGTATGCCACTGCCTCTCCTTCGCTCATCCGCCTGCCCACGACAGGTCAATTCTGCTGCCTAACGAAAGCGCGGTGGTGCCCGCCTGCCACGCCGCGTCCCGCACGGGTTACCGCCATGGGGGCAGCACCGGCAGGACGGCGTCGTCGCCGGAGACCCGCAGCCCGGCCCCATCGCCGCGGCCGATTAGCCACGCCAGCAGCGTGGCGGCCTGCCCGTGCACGCTCACCGGGGACCCGCCGGCCTGGCGCTCCGGGCCGATGCCGAACTCGTGCGGCGACCCGTCCGCGCAGACAAGGAACGACGGCGCATCCTGCCGCCCGGCGAAGGAGCCGGCGACCCGGGGCAGCGCGTCGGCGACGAAGCGCGAGGGCCAGTCACCGGGCCGGTAGCCCGCGGCGAGGTCCACGTGGTGGATCTCCACCTCCGAGAGCCGCCGCTCCAGCACCCCCAGGGCCGGGAACGCGGGCCCCTGGAGCGCCCGGACGTGCGCGGTCCAGGCGTCCCCGGGCAGGCTGGCCGCCTCGGCGGCGAACGCCGCGGCGGTCCGTTCCACATCGGCGGCGAGCTCGGACGCGGGGCGGCCGGCGCCACGCTCGATGTCGGCGCGGCGCGAGCCGGCGCTGGCGTACATCGGTGTCTCGCGGCCGGTGCGCGCCCAGCGCAGCAGGTTCGCCAGCCCGTCCGCGTTGCGGGCGATGTGCGTCAGCACATGCCCCCGCGTCCACCCGGGGAGCAGCGACGGCTCGCGCGTCTGGGCGTCGGTCAGCGCGGCCGCCGCCGCCACCAGGCGGCCCGTCGCCTCGCCGATGCGCGCCTGCTGCTGGCCGATCTCGCCGTTCATGCGATGCTCCTTCAGCTACCAGCAGCCATCCTCCCGCACCGCATGGCAGTCTGGGAGGGCAGGGGGCATCCGGGAATCTGGGGCGGTGCGCGGTGGTTTCAGGGGGTGGTTGCGGGCAGGGACGCCCGGGTGTGTGCGTGCCCGGCTTTTGTCAGTACCCCCGGATACGATGACGTGTCCCCTGTCCGCGTAAGGCTCTCATGACCCGGAAAGCAGACCGAAGTGGCTGATCGCCTTGTTGTGCGCGGCGCGCGCGAGCACAACCTCAAGGACGTGTCGCTCGAGTTGCCCAGGGACTCGCTGATCGTGTTCACCGGGCTGTCCGGGTCGGGCAAGTCCAGCCTGGCCTTCGACACCATCTTCGCCGAGGGGCAGCGCCGCTACGTCGAGTCGCTCTCGGCGTACGCCCGGCAGTTCCTCGGCCAGATGGACAAGCCGGATGTGGATTTCATCGACGGGCTGTCGCCGGCCGTTTCCATCGACCAGAAGGCGGCCAGCCGCAACCCGCGTTCCACGGTCGGGACCATCACCGAGGTCTACGACTACCTGCGGCTGCTGTACGCGCGGGTGGGAAAGCCGCACTGCCCGATCTGCGGCCGCCCGATCGCCCGGCAGACCCCCCAGCAGATCGTGGACCGGGTGCTGGAGCTCGACGAGGGCACCAGGTTCCAGGTGCTCGCCCCCGTGGTCCGCGGGCGCAAGGGGGAGTACACCGAGCTGCTGCGCGAACTCCAGATCAAGGGGTACTCGCGGGCGCGGGTGGACGGGATCGTGGTCCGCCTCGACGAGGCGGTGGCCGGCGCCCTGCCCGCGCTGAAGAAGTACGAGAAGCACACGATCGAGGTGGTGGTGGACCGGCTGTCGGTGAAGCAGTCGGCCCGGCGCCGGCTCACCGACTCGGTGGAGACCGCGCTCGGCCTGTCCGGCGGGGTCGTGGTGCTCGACTTCGTCGACCTGCCGGAGACCGACCCGCACCGCGAGCGGATGTATTCCGAGCACCTGGCCTGCCTGTACGACGACCTGTCCTTCGAGGAGCTGGAGCCGCGGTCCTTCTCGTTCAACTCGCCGTGGGGCGCCTGCCCGGACTGCACCGGCCTCGGCACCCGGCTGGAGGTGGACCCGGACCTGGTGGTCCCCGACCCGGACAAGACGCTCGCCGAGGGCGCGATCGGCCCGTGGAGCGCCGGCCATGTCAGCGACTACTTCATCCGGCTGATCGAGGCGCTCGGCTCGGCGATGGGGTTCAGCGTCGACACCCCCTGGTCGCGGCTCCCGGCGGCGGCCCAGCGGGCGCTGCTGTTCGGCTACGACGACCAGGTGCACGTCCGGTACCGGAACCGGTACGGGCGGGAGCGCTCCTACTACACCAACTACGAGGGCGCGGTCCCCTACATCGAGCGCCGGCACTCCGAGGCGGAGAGCGACTCGAGCCGGGAGCGCTTCGCCGGGTTCATGCGCGAGGTGCCCTGCCCGTCCTGTCACGGCGCGCGGCTCAAGCCGGTCGCGCTCGCCGTCACCGTGGACGGCAGGTCCATCGCGGAGATCTGCGCCCTGCCGATCGGGGAACTCGCCAAGCTGCTGCTCGCCCTCGACCTGTCCGACCGGGACCGGCAGATCGCCGGGCGGATCCTCAAGGAGGTCAACGCCCGGCTCGGGTTCCTGCTGGATGTGGGCCTGGACTACCTCACGCTGGACCGCGCCTCGGCCACGCTGGCGGGCGGGGAGGCGCAGCGGATCCGGCTGGCGACCCAGATCGGCTCGGGGCTGGTGGGTGTGCTGTACGTGCTGGACGAGCCGTCGATCGGCCTGCATCAGCGGGACAACCACCGGCTGCTCGAGACGCTGCTGCGGCTGCGCGACCTCGGCAACACCCTGATCGTCGTCGAACACGACGAGGACACGATCCGCTCCGCCGACTGGGTGGTCGACATCGGCCCCGGCGCCGGCGAGCACGGCGGCCGGATCGTGGTCTCCGGCCCGCTGGCGGACCTGCTCGCCAGCGAGGAATCGCTGACCGGCGCCTACCTGACCGGGCGGGCGGAGATCCCGCTGCCCGCCACCCGCCGCAAGCGCAGCCGCGGCATGGAGGTCGTGGTCAAGGGGGCCAGCGAGCACAACCTGCGCTCGGTGGACGTCGCGTTCCCGCTCGGCTGCCTGATCGCGGTCACCGGCGTCTCGGGCTCGGGAAAGTCGACGCTGGTCAACGACATCCTTTACAGCGCGCTGGCGAAGGAACTGCACGGGGCCAGGATCGTGCCCGGCCGGCACACCCGGGTGACGGGGACGCACCTTCTGGACAAGGTCGTGCACGTCGACCAGGGCCCCATCGGCCGCACCCCGCGCTCCAACCCGGCCACCTACACCGGGGTGTTCGACCACATCAGGCGGCTGTTCTCGCAGACGACCGAGGCCAAGATCCGCGGCTACCAGCCGGGGCGGTTCTCGTTCAACGTCAAGGGCGGCCGGTGCGAGGCCTGCTCGGGCGACGGCACGATCAAGATCGAGATGCAGTTCCTGCCGGACGTGTACGTGCCGTGCGAGGTCTGTCACGGCGCCCGGTACAACACCGACACGCTTGCGGTCCACTACAAGGGCAAGACCATCGCCGACGTGCTGGACATGCCGATCGAGGAGGCGGCGGCCTTCTTCGAGCCGGTGCCCGCCATTCACCGGCACCTGAAGACGCTCGTCGACGTCGGCCTGGGCTACGTCCGGCTCGGTCAGCCCGCGCCCACCCTCTCCGGCGGCGAGGCGCAGCGGGTGAAGCTCGCCTCGGAGCTGCAGCGCCGATCCACCGGCCGGACGATCTACGTGCTGGACGAGCCCACCACCGGGCTGCACTTCGACGACATCCGCAAGCTGCTCGGCGTGCTCGGCCGGCTGGTCGACGGCGGCAACACCGTGATCGTGATCGAGCACAACCTGGACGTGATCAAGACCGCGGACTGGGTGATCGACCTCGGGCCCGACGGCGGGTCGAGGGGCGGCACCGTGGTGGCAACCGGCACCCCCGAGGACATCGCCATGACCGAGGAGAGCTACACCGGCCAGTTCCTCAAGAAGATCCTGAACGTCTAGGGAGCTCACCGGTCCCGCCTGCGGGTTACGGTGCGGGGGTGGAGGTTGGGACTGGCGAGGGGGCGGCGCGGGTCGAGGTGGGCGGGCCCGCGGCCGGCGAGGCGGTGTTTCTGCTGGTGCTGACGCACGGGGCGGGCGGCGGGGCGGACTCGCCGGACCTGCTCGCGGTCGCCGGCGCGGCGTCGGGTCTCGGTGGCGTGGTCGCCCGGGTCACCCAGCCATACCGGGTCAAGGGCCGCCGGGCCCCCGGCTCGGTGGACCGGCAGGACGCGGCCTGGGTCGAGGTGGTCGCGGCGCTGCGGGCGGGGACCGGCGCCGGCCTGCCGCTGATCCAGGGTGGGCGCAGCAATGGCGCGCGGGTCGCCTGCCGCACCGCCCGCGCGGTCGGCGCCCGGGCGGTGATCGCCCTTGCGTTCCCCCTGCACCCGCCCGGAAGGCCCGCCCGGTCACGCGCAGCGGACCTCGCCGCCGCGGGCACCGACGTGCTGGTGGTGAACGGCGAGCGCGACCCGTTCGGGATCCCGCAGGCGGCGGGGAGGATCCGCGTGGTGGTGCTGGCGGGGGAGTCACACGCCTTGTCCCGGCGCCCGGGTGAGGTCGGGCGTGCCGCCGGGTCCTGGCTCCGGGAGATCCTTGCCCGCAGCGGGGCGGCCAGGTGAACCAGCTCAGGCGGCAGGGGCCGCCGGCTTGTCCGGTGGCCGCACTACCGGCTTGTCACGCAGGTCAGTGGGACGATGCGGGGCGATCGTGCCGCCGCCGGGGAGCAGCTCCCCGGTGTCCTCGAAGACGACGATGCCGTTGCAGAGCAGGCTCCAGCCTTGCTCGGGGTGGCTGACAACGGTCTTGGCCGCCTCACGATCCGGCGCGCTCGCGTCCGGACACGGTGGCGTGTGCGGGCACATGGCTGTGCCTCCTGGTTACGGTCGAACTGTCGTTGGCTGGGCAGGCAGGCGTAACGGTCCGCCTTCATGGAATTACCCGCTGTGATGAAGATCATATCTCCACCCAGGAGGGCGTCGCGGGGCCTTTTCCCCGTGTGCTCCCATCGTATGGCCGCCTCTAACCAGCAAACGCCAGAAACCTGGCCGACACGCCGCTGTTGGCCGGATCGTTGCAGACGGTTCGCTGATCGTGGTGGACGCGGGCTGGTGACTCCGGGCTCGGGGCAGCCGCGTCAGACGGCGGGCGCGCGGGGGACGCGGCTGATGCCGGTCAGGCGGTGGCTCTCGCGCAGGGTCAGCAGCCGCTGTGCCTCCATCGTCCAGGCGCGCACGGGTGAGGTGGCCATCGCCTTGCGCCGGTAGATGCGGTCCTCGTAGCCCTGGGGCCCGATCTCGGCGCGTTCGGCCGCGAACGCGGCCCGCATGACTGCCGTGAGCGCGTCATCGAGACGCTTGCCGAGCTGATGCAGGTCGGAGACGGATGCCCCGTCCGCCTGGGCCGAACGCAGGGTGTCCTCGGCGGCCCGGGCCTGCGCAAGGAGGTCGTCGAACTGCCCCGCCAGGGCCGCATCGGCGGCGTGCTTGGCCATCGACTCCTCGCTCACGGGCTTGCGCTTGGCGATCACGGCGCCAGCCTAGCCTCTCACCGTGCGAAGTAGTGCCAGCCGAGCCACCACCAGCCGAGCAAGATGAGTACCCGGCCGATCCGCGGCCGCATCAGGTACCCGAGCCACTGGCCCACCGTGGGGATCCGGCTGCCCGGCCGGCGCGCGAGGAACTCGAGCACGAACATGGCCGCGATCACGACCCCGAAGACGACGATGGTGAGAACGCGGGTCGACATGATGATCACCTGCGCACCAGCGCCCAGCCGACCAGTATCCACACCAAAAACGCGGCGCTCTTGATGATGTGCGGCTCGAGCAGCGGGTTGATCAGGTCGGTCAGTGACGGATGCCAGGGCAGCGAGTTGTCCTTGTACGCGGAGGCCTCCCACTCGAACAGGGCCGCGACGCAGATCGCCCAGTAGGACACCCCGATGACGTCCAGCTTGTCGGGCGGGGAGATGCGCTCCGGCGGCCACCAGCAGGCGATGGCGGCGAGGACCACGCCGGGGATCAGCACAAACACCAGCGCGGTCGCCGTCAGCGGCGTGGTGGAGCCGGCTGCCCACGCGTAGCAGGCCAGGACGATGCCGATGGCTGCGGTCCGTACCCGGATCCCCCGGCCTGCCCCGAGCGGGAGCCGGGGGCCGTCACGCCGGCGGGGGACGTCGTCTGTCGCCATCACCTCTCCCCACTCAGAATCTCACTCGGCGCTCACGAGCGGCAAACGGCCACCCCGCCGCAGGACGGTCCCCTATGGTGCCAGGGTCTTCCGCCAGCTGGCGTGCAGGTCGGAGAACCGGCCCCGGTCGGCCAGCAGGCGCCCGGGCGGGCCGTCCTCGGCGATCCGGCCGGCCTCGATCACCAGGACGCGGTCGGCGATCGCGACCGTGGACAGCCGGTGCGCGATGATGAGCGCGGTACGCCCGGCCAGGATAGTGCGCAGCGCGGCCTGCACGGCGCGCTCACCCGGGATGTCGAGCAGGGACGTCGCCTCGTCCAGAACGAGCACCGCGGGCGCGGCAAGGAACGCGCGCGCGAACGAGATGAGCTGGCGCTGCCCGGCCGACAGGCGCCCCCCGCGCTTGCCGACCTCGGCGTCGTAGCCTCCGGGCAGGTTCGTGATGAACGCCTCCGCGCCGATGGCCGCCGCGGCCGCCTCGATCTCCGCGCGGCCCGCGCCAGGCTTGCCGAGCCCGATGTTGTCCGCGACGGACCCGCTGAACAGGAAGCCCTCCTGGGTGATCAGCACGATCTCGTGCCGCAGCCGCGCGTCGGGCAGGTCGCGCAGGTCCGCCCCGTCGAGCAGGATCCGTCCCTCGACCGGATCGTAGAAACGCGCGGCGAGCCTGGCGATCGTCGTCTTGCCCGCCCCGGTCTCGCCGACCAGCGCCACGGTCTGCCCGGCGGGGATGGTGAGGTCGAGCCGGGGCAGCACGACCTCTCCGCGGTAGCCGAACCGCACGGCCTCGAACCGCACCTCCCGGCCGCCGCGCCGGCTGCCGGCGAGCGCGGCGCCGGTGGCGGGCTCGGCCACCGCGGGCGGCTCCTCCAGCACCCCGGAGATCTTCTCCAGCGCGGCCGCCGCCGACTGGAACGTGTTGTAGAACTGCGAGAGGTCCTGCAGCGGGTCGAAGAACCGCTGCAGGTACAGCAGGAACGTGGCGAGCACGCCGACCTTGATGTGCCCCTCCATGACCTGCAGCCCGCCGTAGAGCAGGACGGCCCCGGTGGCGAGGTTGCCGATCATCGTGATCGAGGGGGAGTACACCGCGATCAGCCGCGACGAGCGGAGCGACGCCGAGGCATAGCGCCCGTTCAGCCCGGTGAAGATCTCCTCGTTGCGGCGCTCTCGGCGGAACGCCTGGACGGCGCGGATACCGGCGAACGTTTCCACAAAGGCCACGATCACCTGCGCGATCGCGTCCCTGCTCCGCCGGTAGGCAACCGCCGACTCACGCCGGAACCACCAGGTGAGCACCGCCAGCGGGCCGAACCCGGCCAGCACGACGAGTGCCAGCCGCCAGTCGAGCAGCAGCATCCCGCCGCCGACCAGCAGCAGCGAGAAGACCGCCGAGACCAGCGAGTCCAGGCCGTCTTCGAACAGTTCCGAGATCGAGTCCACGTCGGAGACCTGCCGGGAGATGACGCGGCCCGACGTGTAGTGCTCGTGGAACGCGACCGGCAGCCGCTGGAAGTGTGCGAACAGGCGCTGGCGGAGCTCGAGTACCACGTCTTCGCCGAGCTTGCCGATCAGGACGACGAAGGCCCGGGTGGTGACCGCCTGGGCCGTGATGGCGGCGAAGAACGCGGCCACGATGACCGCCAGCGGCACCAGGTCGCCGTCGTGGATCAGCGGCGGGATGCCCTTGTCGATGCCGAGGCCGACCAGCCACGGCCCGGCCAGGGCGGCCAGGTTCGCGGCCACGACCAGCACGAGTGCGCCGGCCACCGCGCGCCGCTGCGGCCGGAGCAGATCCGTGAGCAGGCGCCTGGCCCGCCGCCGCAGCAGCGCGGACACGCCAGCGGTGAGCTGGTCCGTGTCCTCGGCCGCGATGCCGCGCCAGGCGTCCGCCGTCATCCCGCCACCTGCTCGTCGGCGGCGTCGGGCTCCCCGGCGCCTTCCCCGGCCGCGCCGCTCATGAGGTCGCGGTAACGGGGGTGGGATCTGAGCAGTTCGGCGTGGGTCCCGAGGGCGTCGATCACCCCGTCGGCCAGGAGGGCGACCTTGTCGGCGAGCGCGACGGTGGAGGGCCGGTGGGCGACGATGAGGGCGGTCGTCCCGGCCAGCACCCGGCGGAGCGCGCGGCTCACCATCTCCTCGGTGTGGACGTCGAGCGCGGACAGCGGGTCGTCAAGGACCAGCACGGACGGCCTGGCCAGGATGGCCCGCGCCAGCGCGATGCGCTGGCGCTGCCCCCCGGACAGCGTCATGCCCTGTTCGCCGATCCGGGTGTCCAGGCCCCACGGCAGGTCGTGGACGAAGCCGGCCTGCGCGGCCGCCAGGGCCTGCTCGATCTCGCCGTCGGTGGCGTCCGGCGCGCCGAAGCTCACGTTCTCCCGGACGCTGGCGGAGAACAGCGTCGCCTCCTCGAACGCGCAGCCGACCCGTGCGCGCAGCGCCGCCAGCGGCAGCGCCCGGATGTCCGTGCCGTCCAGGGTGATGCGGCCGGCCGCCGGGTCGGCCAGCCGTGGCACCAGCTGGAGCAGGGTGGTCTTGCCCGCGCCGGTGGCCCCGGTCAGCGCCAGCGTCGTGCCGGGCTCCAGCTCCAGGCAGACCCCGCGAAGGACCGGCCGGGCGCCCGGATAGCCGAACTCGACCCGGTCGAAGACGAGCCGGGCCGGGCCCAGCGGGGCCGGTGCGGCGCCTACGGGGGGGTCGGTGATGGCCGGCTCGGTGTCCAGGATCTCGTAGACCCGCTGCGCGGCGGTGGCCGCTTCTTGCCCGCTGGCCAGGATGTAGCCCATCGCCTCGATCGGCCACACCAGCAGCAGGGTCAGGGTGATGAAGGCGACCAGGCCGCCCACCGTCAGCTCGTGGCGGGCGGTGGCGATGGCGCCGAACAGCAGCAGCAGGCCGATGACCACGTTGGGTATCAGGTCGAGGAACGCCCAGAACGAGCCGCGCAGGCGCGCCTTGCTCACCTGGGTCTGGTACACCACGCGCGCCTGCGCGGAGTGCTGGGACGCGGCCTCGCCGCGGCGGCCGAGCGCCTTGAGCACCCGGATGCCGGCGGCGGCCTCCTCCACGTAGGTGGCCAGGTCGCCCTGCTGGTCCTGGGACCGCCGGGACAGCACCCCGTAGCCGCGCTCGAACCAGGTGCAGACCGCGGCCACCGGCAGGAAGACGCACGTGGTCAGCAGGCCGAGCCACCAGTTCAGGTGGATGAGCAGCACCGACACGATGACGAACGTGATCAGGTTGGTGATGAAGAAGACGATGCCGAATCCCGCGAACCGCCGGATCGCCGACAGGTCGCTGGTGGCCCGGGACAGCAGCTGGCCGGACTGCCACCGGTCGTGGAAGCCGGCGTCGAGGCGCTGCAGGTGCGCGTAGAGGTCATCGCGCATGGCCATCTCCATGCCGGTGACCGCGCGGGCCTGCACCCACCGCCGGAGCAGGTTCGCCGTCGCCTCGGCGACGCCCAGCGCGGTAGCGGCCAGGCCCAGCAGCAGGAGCAGCTTGCGGTTGCCGTGGCTGATCGCCCCGTCGATGACGGACTTGGTCAGCAGCGGGATGACGATCTCGGCCCCGACCGACGCGCAGGCGGCCGCCAGCATGAAGATGAGCCGCCCGAGGTAGGGCCGCAGATAGCTGCGGGTACGCCAAAGCGCCGCCAGCGGCAGGTCCCGCGTGGGAGCATGATCGTCGGCAGCAACGTGCTCGGGGGGCATTACCAGGACGCTAACCGTGGGTTCGCGTGACTGTCATCTGGTTTTCCGCCCGGCTCCCGCCGCCACTGGCCGCCCGGTTGGCGACCGCGCGCGAAGTAACGATCTTCCTGGGCGAAATCCGGGGCGACACTGGGGTGGCGGAGGGCCGGTGACTCTGGCACTCTGACTACCCCGGGGCTCGCGCCCCGGCCCCGGTCACCGGCAGGGGAGGGACCGTGGGGGCGCACGGATTCTGGGGGCAGTCGATGACGGATTGGGCACTCAGCCCAGCCCTGGCGGCTTTTCATGCCGG
>Ga0081540_1003108_pt1 | contig 13294 bp, 13 predicted proteins | sample TabmetS2T1R1_FD_71024 | JGI IMG/M metagenome (GOLD analysis project Ga0081540, IMG submission 71024) | Tabebuia heterophylla rhizosphere microbial communities from the University of Puerto Rico - S2T1R1 | ecosystem: Host-associated > Plants > Roots > Rhizosphere ... | reverse complement strand
CGGACGATAGAAACAAGAACCATGACTAAGGAAAAGGCTGCCGGAGAAAAGATCATCTGCGTGAACCGGCAGGCGCGACACAATTACTTCATCGACGAAACCTATGAAGCCGGTCTCGTCCTGGTCGGAAGCGAGGTTAAGTCGCTCCGCGACGGCAAGGCCAATCTCAAAGATAGTTACGCGCGGATTCAGAAGGGCGAGGCATTTCTTGTCAATGCGCACGTGAGCCCGTATGCCGGGGCCAATCAGTTCAATCACGAGCCCACCCGCGCGAGAAAGCTGCTGCTCCATGCCCGGGAAATCGAGCGGCTTACCGGCAAGACCAAAGAACGCGGGCTGACGTTAATTCCACTGAAACTCTATTTCAAGAATGGCAGGGCCAAGGTCGAGCTAGGTCTGGCGCGGGGCAAGAAACTCTATGACAAGCGCGAAACTCTGAGGCGCAAGACCGCCGAGCGCGAAGTCGAGCGCTCGCTGAAGTCGCGCTGAGCGGGCTCACCGTTCAAAGTTGAAGGTTCAAAGTTTAATGTTTGGGCCCGAAGCCGCAGGCACACGGTGTTGGGGGAGACCTTGAACTTTGAACTTGGAACCTTAAACTAAAGGTATGGGGGCGATGTGGGTTCGACGGAGGTGGGAAGTCAAAGTGGCATGCCGGGGTTCTGTTATCCCGTTAAACAAACAGATCTGCAATTTAAACGCAGATAATTTTGAATACGCCCTAGCTGCCTAATCGCAGTTAGCGTCTTACCGGCTTTCTCCCACGGGGTTGGATAAGACGTCATTTAGTGGGATTGGCTGATTCCTCTGCCGGAGGGGATGAGGCTGAAATCCAAACCGGCTGGCTCCGAGAGACCCTGCCGTTGGGGGCTCGAGGAGCGAGATTAAAACATCGGCTAAGCATGTAGTCATATTTGGCGGAAGACCTTCGGACGGGGGTTCGATTCCCCCCGCCTCCACTGGCGCCCGGCCCGGGTCCGGCGCCTAGGACGTGCGTCTAGGTCGTGTGTCCATCAGCGCTCCGGGGCGCTGAAGACGGCGCTGCGGCGGGCCGATCTCCCGAACGCATAGGCAGCGCGCCTTGTGTTGGGGAACGGGAGGCGCGCAACGCACTTCCGCTTGCCACGGAGGGCCAAGCACACCGCGGGCGCGCCAACGGCGCCGCAACATCGGCGCCCGGCGCGCCCGCTCGGCCTTCCTAGAGGGCGATCTGCCCCTCGATGAGGAGGACCACGTCGCCCGCGACGCGCACGCGCTCCCCGGCCTGGCAGAGCAGACGGCCGGGACGGCCCATCGCCACGCCCTGGGTGATCTCGATCTCGCCGACTGCGGTGCGTGCGTTCAGGTACGCGCACAGCGGGCCGGCCGCCGATCCGGTCGCGGGGTCCTCGGCGACGCCGGCCGCGTCCAGGAAGAAGGAGCGCGCCTGGACGTGGACCCCGTCGGGCTCGGGCCAGCTGACGTACGCGCACGTCGCGCCGCCCTGGTCGAGGATCGCGGTCAGGGCGCTCGCCTCGGGCTGGGCGCGGGCGAGGACGGCCTCGTCGCGGACCGGCACCATGAGGTGGTGCAGGCCGCAGGACACGTACTGGGGCGGGAGCTCGGGGTGTGCGTCGGCGGGGTCGAGGCCGAGCGCGACGAGGACGTGGTCGGGGTCGGCCTCGTCGCCGAAGGCCGCGGGCTCCTGGAGCATCGACGCGTGCGCCAGGCCGCCGTCGGCCAGCTCGACGTCGACCTGCTGCAGGCCGGCGCCGGTCTGCTGGACGTAGGTCGCCTCGCGTTCGCCGCGCGCAACCGCGACGGCCACCGCGGTGCCCAGCGACGGATGGCCTGCGAAGGGCAGCTCGCCGACCGTCATCCAGATGCGGTTGCGGTAGTCCGCGCCGTCCTCTGTCGCCGTCTGGACGAAGGTCGTCTCGGGCAGCCGCGTCTCGCGGGCGAAGCCGAGCATCGTCGGGTCGCCGAGGTCGTCGGCGTCGTGCACGACGGCCAGGCCGTTGCCCGCGAGCGGCCGCGACGTGAACACGTCCAGCCAGGTGAGGCGGCGCACTAGAAGTCGAAGTCGCGCGGCGGCTTCTGCTCGAACCAGAGCCGGTCGTGCTCGGGCGTCTCCTGGAGGAACTCCGGCGTCTCCTCCAGCACGTCGTCGGCATCGGGCTCCTCGTCGGCAGGGACGACGTCGGCGGGCGGGCGGGCGGCCTCGTCGGCGCGTGCGTGCGCCTCGGGCTCGTCGTCCTCCTCGCCGTCGCCCTCGTCCTCGTCCTCGGCGGAGGCCCGCTCGAGCTCCTCGAGCGAGTACTGCGCGGTGGGCTGATCGACGATCGCCTCGGGCTCGGGCTGCTCGGGCTCGGGCTGCTCGGCCTCGGGCTCGGGCTGCTCGGGGTCGGGCTCGGGCCGGGCGGGCTCGGCGTGGCGGACCGGCCCCTCCAGGCGCTCGTCGGAGGTGACCTCGTCGAACTCGTAGTCGTCGTCGGACGGGAGGGATGGGCGCGCGAACGCCTCGGGCTCCGCGACGGCGGCGACCTCCTCGTCTGCAGCCGCGAGCGGCTCGTCGTCCGCCGGCGCCTCGGCCGCGGGCTCACGCCTCGCAGGCCCGAGCGCTTCGTGCTCGAGGCGGGCGACCTCGCCGGGGTCGGCACCGTGGCGACGCTTGAGCTCGAGGTGGTCCTTGATCGCTTCGTCGAGCAGTCCCATGGCCCGACACACCCTAGCGGCGGAGGCTGTCCCGCTACACCTGTGGCGACGGCTCTGCGCGCACCGTGCGGTTCTTGCCCGCGCGCTTGGCGCGGTACAGGGCCTCGTCGGCGGCGGCCACGAGCCCGCGGGTGTCGTCGGCCGAGCCGGGGAGCGTCGCGACGCCGAAGCTCGCGGTCACTCGCAGGACGCCGCCGCCCTCGAGCAGCGGCAGCTCGAGGTCCTCGATCCCGGCACGGACGCGCTCGGCGAGGTTGTAGGCGCCCTCGAGGTCGGTTCCGGGGAGGACCACCGCGAGCTCCTCACCGCCGTAGCGGGCAGGCTCGTCGATCTCGCGGGAGCTCTCGCGCAGCACGCGCGCGACCTCGCGCAGCACGAGGTCGCCCTGCTGGTGGCCGTAGGTGTCGTTGACCGTCTTGAAGTCGTCGAGGTCGAGGAGGACCAGGCCGACGGCCTGCCCGAAGCGCTTGGAGCGCTCGACCTCGGTGACCATCGCCTCCTGGAAGCGGCGGCGGTTGAACAGGCCGGTCAGCTCGTCGGTGACCGCCTGGCGCTCGACGGTCTCGTGCAGGCCGACGTTCTCGATCGAGACGACGACCTGCTCGGTGAGGTAGTCGAAGAGCTCGCGCTCGGGCGAGGTGAACGCACGGTCGCCGCGCGCCACCGACACGACGCCGGCGACCTCGCCCTGGACGTCGTCGCCGATGCGCAGCGGGTGCGAGAGCGCGGCGACGCCGTCGACGTTGGCCTCGCACGGCTCGCCGGTCTCGAGCACCTTGGCCTCGGCGGCGCGGATCGCCTCTTCGAGGTCCTCGACGCGGCCGAGGTGCGTGACCTGCTCCAGCGGGCCGTCCCTGCGCTGGCGCACCGAAGCCCGCCCCGCCTCGGCGCCGACACCGTCGACCGCCGCCTTGACCACGATCTCCAGCAGGCCCTCGCGGTCGAGGTTGGCCGCGAAGGTCTCGCCGATGCGGCGCATCGCCTCCTGCAGGCGGGCGCGCTCCTGGTTGAGCTCCTCGAGCCGCTCGGCCAGCTCGCGCGACATCTTGTTGAACTCCTCGCCGAGAGCGGCGAACTCGTCGTGGCCCTGCGTGGGCACCTCGACGGTGAAGTCGCCGCCGGCCAGCCGTCGGGCGGCCTGTAGGAACGCGCCGATCTGCCGCTGCAGCGAGCGCAGCAGGAGCACGCCGGAGAAGAAGGCGAGGGCGAGGAAGCCGAGGAGGATGAGCCCGGCGACCAGGCGCCCCTTCTTGACGGCGCTGGACTCCATCGCCTTGGGCGCGAGCACCGCGACGCGCGTCTGCTGGTTCAGGAAGGCGGGCGCGACGAACGAGGCGGCGTCGTAGTCGTCGCCGTTGACGCTCACATGGCCGCTCTTCTCGGGCAGGCGCGAGGCGTCGACACCGCGCACGCTCGCCGCCAGCACGGGGCCGCCGACCTGCGCCACCACCGCGGCTGCCTCGTTCACGCGCGCGATGAGCTTCGTGTAGTCGAGCGCCTCCTGCACGGAGACCTGCAGGTCGCCGAACGTCCTGCCGCCGGAGGCAAGGCGCGTCGTGGCCGGGAAGACCGCGCTCTTGCTGCCGACGTCGACGATCGGCCGCCCCCCGTTGGCGATGACGATGCGCTTGGCCTGCTTGGTGGCCAGCAGCTCGTTGGCGCGCTGCCGCAATGCGGCGGTGTCGTCGGACCGCAGCGCCTGCGCGAGCGCGCTGTCGCCCCCGATCTCGCCGGCCACGCGCGCGGCGTCGACGCGGTCCTGCTCGGACAGGTGCACCGCCGCCCGGTAGTTCGCGTTCAGCCGCGCGTCCGCCTTGGCGCTCTGGTTGCCCGATATCAGCGCGAACAGCACGATCGCGACCGCCACCAACGGGACGACGACGATCAGGATGAAGAACAGGATCAGGCGGTTGCGGAAGCTCACGGGCCTCGCCGGGACTGTAGCCGCGCCCGCGGCTGGGCCGGGCTACACTTGCCTGCCTACCCGGGGCTATAGCTCAGTTGGGAGAGCGCCTGGATCGCACCCAGGAGGTCGGGGGTTCGAGTCCCCCTAGCTCCACTTGTTCCGATGCCCCCGCACGTCGGGGGCTCGTCGTTTCGAGGATCATCGCGGTCCCGCCACTTGAAGATCTTCCCGTCGCGAAACCAGAACACGCCGGCGCTCTCGAACTCGCGCGCGATCTCCCCGGACTCGATCCACCGCGCCTCGGTTCTCCCAAGACCGGCGACGATGTCGCCGTCCTCGACGAAACGATCCGGGATGAGGCGCGCCTGCACGTTCTCGGGTTCTCTTTCAAACCACTCGCGGACTTGGTCGTGGCCGTGTAATCGGGGACCGCCAGCCGTCTGTAGCTCTACGTCGGGGTCGACCAACGAAAGGAACTCGGTCGCATCGCCGCGTTGGTTGTAGAGCTCGACCCATCGCCGTGCGACTGCGAGGTTCTCCGACATCGCCGCGCACAATATTGCGCACAAAATGGCGGTGGTATCCGAGCAATAGCGCGCCGCGCAACACATCAGCGTCTCGACCACTGCTCTTCGAGACACACAAGCACCTACCTCGCCGAAGCGTCGGGCCCAAACGCTCGACTGGCGCGCGTCGGGCCTGCGATCTAACGTCGGCCGCATGCCGACGACCTACCCCGTCCAAGTCGACGTCGACTACCCGGACCGCTCGCTCAACCGGCTCACGACCGCCCTGCGGATCTTCACGATCATCCCCATCGCCATCGTGCTCGGCACGGTGTCCGGCGAGACCTGGAGCTGGTACGGGGACAGCGGCACATCAGACGCGACCAGGACCATCGCCGTGGGCGCCGGCGGCCTGCTGTTCGCCGGACCGCTGCTGATGATCCTGTTTCGCCAGAAGTACCCGCGCTGGTGGTTCGACTGGAATCTCGAGCTCACGCGATTCTCCTCGCGCGTCGCGCTGTACGGGGCGCTGCTGGACGACCGCTACCCGTCGACCGATGACCGCCAGTCGCTGCGCCTGGACATCCCCTACCCCGACGCACGGACCGATTTGAACCGCTGGCTGCCGCTGGTGAAGTGGTTCCTGGCCATCCCCCACTACATCGTGCTGGTGTTCCTCGGCATCGCCGCGTTGGTCTGCATCGTGATTGCGTGGTTCGCGATCCTGTTCACCGGCCGCTACCCGCGCGAGCTGTTCGACTTCGTGGTCGGCGTCGGGCGCTGGGGTGTGCGCGTGGAGGCGTACGCCTTCCTTCTTGCCACCGACCGCTACCCGCCCTTCTCGCTGCAGCAGTAGACGCTCGGCTCCCGCGTGATGCGTCATGCGCGGTCGAGAGTGTCGACCCAATCAGGCGGAATGGACTGGAGCGTTTCGACTGCGGCGGCGCCCTGCGCCGCACCGCGCTCCATCGCGTCCTGGGTCCCGTGCTCGGCGAGTAGCGCTGTGATCAAGCCGGCCGCGAACGCGTCGCCGGCGCCTGTCGCGTCCACCTGTCGCGCGGTGCTTCCCGCGACGTGGCGGCAGCCGTGGGGGCCGTATGCATCGGCTCCGCGTGCGCCGCGCGTGACAACGACCAACTTCAGTCGCGACTGTGCCACTGCCCGAGCCGACTCGTACGGCGACGTGAGTCCGTCCGCTTGATACTCCCGCTCGGAGCCGACGATGACGTCGGCGGGCCACGTGCCGTGGCCGGGAGCCGGAGGCGTCGCCACGAGCAGCGCGTCCGGGAAGCGGCCGGCGATGGCGGTCGGAAAAAGCGCGTAGCTCTCGACGTAGACGCATGCGACACCGCGTGCCGGCGGCAGGTCGCCTAGCGGGAGGGGCTCCGGCCACGGTTCTCCGCCGAGGATGAGGATCGTGCGTTCCCCGTTCTCATCGAGCAGGATGATCGCTCGCGCCGCGGGCCCGCTCATGCGAATGCAGCCCTGCGTGTGGACGCCGCGCCGCTCGAGCTCGGCCAGCAGCTCGTCGGCCAGGGAGTCCGTGCCGACAGCCCCGATGAGGGTGACTTCGTGACCGGCCGCCGCCAGGCCGCATGCGATGTTCGCCGAGCCGCCGCCGAGCCGCCAGCCGAGCGGCTCCGCACGGATCCGATCTCCGGGTCGCGGAAACGCCGCCACGCGCACGACGACGTCCGCCACCACCGTGCCGAAGACCACAACGTCAGACATCACGCGCCACACAGACGTGCGCCACCCGGGTGCGTGACTGGGACAACTGAGGTCAGCGGCACGGGCCAAGCGTACGCCCGAGCGGCAGACCAGACGACGTGCAGCGCATGACGCGCGTTCGTACGTCCCGTTCAGTCAGCGCTGCGCCCTCGCGCTCGACCAATGCTCACCTCGTCGCGCCGCGTCCGCGGCGCGAGTCGGGGGTTCGAGTCCCCCTAGCTCCATCGCAGGTTCGCTGCGACGACCGCCACGAATGCCGTTCTGAGGCGCCGCGACGGGTAGTTGCACCGTGACGCGGAGCCCGCCGGCGACCCGTGGTGTGAGGGTGAGGGCTCCGTCGTGCGCTTGGGTGATGCTCTTGACGATCGCCAGGCCGAGGCCGACGCCTGCGTGCTCGGTGCGTACGCGTTCGGTGCCGCGCTGAAAGGGCTCGGCAAGCGTCGCGACCAGCTGTGGGGTGAGCTTCTCGCCGGTGTTCTCGACGGTGAGGACCGTGCTCTTGGGTTGAACGCTGGTCGTGACCCACACGCTGCCCTGCTCGGGCAGGTTGTGGACGATCGCGTTGTGGACGAGGTTCGTGCTCAACTGCAGCAGGAGCGCGTGTGAGCCGATGGTGGGGGTCGTGTCGCCGGAGGTCTCGATGGTGAGGCCGCGCTTCTCTGCAAGCGGCAGGAGCGTTTCGGTGGCTTCCTCCGCTATGAGGGACAGGTCGACGTGCTCTCGGGAGAAGGACCGCCGGTCGGCGCGGCTGAGCAGGAGCAGCGCTTCGGTGAGATCGATCGCTCGGGCGTTGACGGCGCGCAGGCGTTCGTCGAGCTGACCGTTGTCGCGGTTCGGATCGTTGCGGGCGACGTCGAGCAGTGTCTGCGTGATCGCCAGCGGAGTGCGCAGCTCGTGAGAGGCGTTGGCGGCGAACCTCTGCTGTTCGGCGAGGTGCGCTTCGAGCCGCGCGAGCATGGTGTCGAAGGCGTCGGCGAGCTCGCGGAACTCGTCGTTGCGGCCCTCCAACTGGATCCGGTGGGAGAGCGACCCGTTCGCGGCGGTACGTGTGGCGTCGGTGATGCGGTCCAGCGGGGCGAGCATACGGCCGGCGAGGAACCACCCGCCCGCGAGACCGAAGACGAGCAGGAACCCCATCACGGTGGCCGCGATCGGAGCGAAGCTGCGCAGGAGCTCGGCGTGGCTGCGCACGATGAAGATCACGCCAGGGTGCACACCACGCGAAAGGGAGAAGTACCCGGCGGTGAGCAGCACGGCGCCGGCGAGCATGAGAAAGGCGGCGTAGCTGAGGGTGAGCCTGAGGCGAACGCTCAACCCGGGGGCTCTAGCCAAGGTCGCCTCCCTCACCAGCAGCGTTCGATCCTGTGTCGATGCGATACCCGGCGCCGGCCATGGTCGTGATGATCGCCGGTTCGCCCAGGCGCTTGCGCAGTGCCGAGACGGTGATGCGCACGGCGTTGGTGAACGGATCGGCGTTCTCGTCCCATGCCCGTTGCAGCAGCTCCTCGGCGCTGACGACACCGCCGTCGGCGGCGACGAGGATCTCGAGTACGGCGAACTGCTTCCTGGTCAGCGCGACGTAGCGCCCGTCGCGGTAGACCTCTCGGCGAAACGGATCCAGTCGCAGGCCGGCGATCTCCTGCACGGGTGGCCTGTTGTGGGCGCGCCTGCGGTCGAGTGCCCGAAGGCGGAGCACGAGCTCCTTGAGCTCGAACGGCTTGGTGAGGTAGTCGTCGGCGCCGAGCCCGAACCCGGAGGCCTTGTCGTCGAGACGATCGGCAGCGGTGAGCATGAGGATCGGCATGCCGCTGCCGGAGGCGACGATGCGCTTGGCGATCTCGTCACCGCTCGGTCCGGGGATGTCCCGGTCGAGGACGGCGATGTCGTAGGGGTTGACGCTCAGCAGCTCCAGAGCCGTGTCGCCATCACCGGCGATGTCTGCCGCGATCGCCTCCAGGCGTAGGCCATCGCGGATGGCGTCCGCCATGTAGGGCTCGTCCTCGACGAGCAACACGCGCATGCTCCGATGCTAGAGGCGCCGCATATCGCCGGCGTATCGAAAATCACATACGTGCTGGCAACGCCACGCCGCCTTGACTGGCGGCGTGACCTACAGCGCACCAGCACGAACGAGGACCCGTCGGATTCGATGGATTCGTGTCGCCGGGCTGCTGGTCGTCGTCGCGGCGATCGCCGCGGTCCTCGGCGACCATTTGCCGGCGTCCTCGTCCTCGACGACGTCCGCGTCCTCGACGGCGTCCGCGTCCTCGACGACCGAGTCGCCCGCTGACCTCCCTCGCACGAAGCACCGCGAGCACCGTGATCCTCCCAGTGAGCACCGCGGTGCACTTGGCGAGGCCGACGGCGCCGTGCCCGACGGCACGACGGTCTTCGATGACGGGATTGCAGGTGTAGCCAAGCTCGAGCCGGCTCTTCTCGGTGCGCTGCGCCAGGCGGCAACGGACGCCAGGGACGACGGGGTCGAGCTCCTCGTCGACAGCGGCTGGCGTTCTTCGCAGTATCAGGCTCAGCTCTTTCGTCAGGCGGTCGCGAAGTACGGCTCGGAGGCCCAAGCCGCCCGATGGGTCGCGACCCCCGCCACGTCGGCTCACGTGTCGGGGGAAGCGGTCGACATCGGTCCCGCCGATGCCACGAGGTGGCTGTCCGCACACGGCGTCGGTTACGGGCTCTGCCAGATCTACGGCAACGAACCCTGGCACTACGAGCTGCGCCCCGAAGCCATCGGCCACGGTTGCCCGCCGATGTACGCCGACCCCACCCACGATCCAAGGATGCAGCGATGACCACGAGCAGACTGCAGCCGCTGGCCACCCTCGCGCTGGTCGCCCTGATGAGCGCGATCGGCGCGGGCTGCGGTTCGGACGCGCCTTCCCAGACCGGCACTGCCGGCAGCTCCGGCACCGCGAGCAGCTCCGGCACCGCAAACACCGCTGACACCGGTGCTACCAAGAAGGCCACCAGTCAGGACAAGGCGGTGAAGTTCGCCGAGTGCATCCGGGCGCACGGCGTCAGCGACTTCCCGGACCCGGACGCGAAGGGCCAGTTCGAATATGGCGTCAGTGTCACCCCCGCGGTGTGGAAGAAGGCCACCACCGCCTGCAAGGACCTGCAGCCACCGGGCACGTTGTCCGGAAAGCGGACGTCCAAGCAGCAGTCGGCGGCCCTCAGGTTCGCTCAGTGCATCCGCGAGAACGGGGTGAAGGACTTTCCGGACCCCGTCAACGGCGAGCCCCTCGTCGACACCTACAAGATCCCATCCTCGAACAAACCGGGCGGCAGGGCCGTGCTCAATGCCGCCATGCACAAATGTCACAACCTCCTGGGATTGGCAGCGGGGGGCCAGGGGTGACGCGCAGGCGCTGGGCGCTGGCCGCCGCCACCGCCGTGCTTCTCGCGGCGACCTGCGCCGTGGTCGTGCTGTCGGGTGCAGAGCACCCAACCGCGGCCGCGCAGGCGCCGGCCGCCGACACCGTCAAGGTGGAGAAGGGCGAGCTCTCGGCGATGGTCTCCGGGGGTGGGACCCTGACCTACCGGGCGCGGTCGGATGGCTCGCCGTTTCTCGTGATCAACCGGGCCCGCGGTGTCTACACCAGGCTGCCCGCCAGCGGCGACGAGGTCGGTTGTGGCGGCGTGCTCTACCGGGTGGACGACAAGCCGGTGCTGCTGCTGTGCGGCACGATCCCGGCCTACCGCGCGCTGCACGTGGGCGATGCCGGCCGGGACGTCCGTCAGCTCAACCGCAACCTGCACGTGCGCGGCGCGGGCGACGCCTTCACCAGCAAGACGCAGAAGGCGCTCGAGGCGCTGCAGCGCCGCAGAGGCGCTCACGCCAGCGGCTCGCTCGCCCTCGGCGACGCGGTCTTCCTGCCCGAAGCGGTCCGCATCGCCAAGGTCACCGGCCACGCCGGGGGATCTGCGGGGCCGGGTGCTCCGGTGCTGGCCGCCACGTCCGACACGCTGCACGTCCAGGTGAACCTCGATCCGTCCCAGCAGCGCGACGTCAAGAAGGGCGACCGGGCCCAGATCACGCTGCCGGGCAACGCGCCGGTGACCGGACGGGTCGCGGGGTTCGGACGAATCGCCCAGACCCCGGCCGGACAAGGCAGTCAGGCGGCCGACGCGACGATCCCGACGTTCATCGGCCTCGACGACCCGGCAAGCGCGGCCGGGCTGGACGAGGCCCCGGTCGAGGTCGACATCACCACCAAGGGCGTGGACAACGCCCTGAGCGTCCCGGTCAGCGCGCTGGTCGGCAAGGCGGGCGGCGGGTTCGCCGTCGAGGTCGCGCGTGGCGGGGGGCGAAGCGAGCTGGTCGCCGTGAAGCTGGGCCTGTTCGACACCGGAGGCGGGCGGGTCCAGGTCGAGGGCGATCTTCGCGCAGGCGATGCAGTGGTCGTGCCGTCGATATGAGCGACGCGGTCCTCGAGCTGCAGGAGATCACCAAGGTCTACGGTGAGGAGCCGCCGGTGTTCGCCCTGCGGGGGGTGTCCTTCTCCGTCTGCCGGGGGGAGCTGGTGGCGATCGTCGGACCTTCCGGGTCGGGCAAGTCCACGCTGCTGCACGTCATCGGGACGCTGGAGCGACCGAGCAGCGGCGTGGTCCGCATCGGCGGGATCGACGCGGCGGGGCTGGGCGACCACGAGCTGTCGCGACTGCGGGCCCGCGAGATCGGGTTCGTCTTCCAGCAGTTCTTCCTGGCCGAGCACGCCACGGTGCGCGAGAACGTCGCCGACGGGTTGCTCTACGCCGGCGTCCCCGCCGCCGAGCGCTACGCGCGCGCAGACGAGGCGCTCGAGCGGGTCGGCCTGTCGCAACGTGCGACGTTCAGGCCCACCAAGCTCTCGGGAGGGGAGCGCCAGCGGGTGGCGATCGCCCGGGCCCTGGTCGGGCGGCCGGGGATCGTGCTCGCCGACGAGCCGACCGGGAATCTCGACAGCGCCACCGGGGCGTCGATCATGGAGCTCCTGCGCGAGCTCAACGCCGCCGGCGCCACCATCCTCATGATCACGCACGAGGCGGGCCTGGCCGATCAGCTGCCCCGCCGGATCCGGATGCTGGACGGCCGGGTGGTCTGCGAGGCCGGAGCCGCAGCGTGAGCCCCACGGCCGGGCGGCTGTCGCCGCAGGACGCGCTGCGGGTGACCAGCGTCGGCCTGCGCGCCCGGCCGTTGCGCGCCGCGATGTCCGCGCTCGGGATCGCGATCGGAACGGCAGCGATCGTGGCGGTCCTCGGGTTGTCGTCCTCCTCCCAAGCCGGGCTGCTCGCGCAGATCGACCGGCTCGGTACGAACATGCTGACCCTCGAGGCCGGCCAGAGCGTCACCGGGCAGCCGTCGACCCTGCCTCTCGAAGCCCCGGCGCGGATCGTTCACCTCGACGACGTCCAACTGCTGGCGCACACCGGGCTGGTGAAGGGCAGGAGCGTCTACCGCAGCCGGCTGATCCCGGTGACCAACACCGGCGGGCTCCAGGTGCGCGCTGCCAGCCTGAACCTGCTCTCCGTCCTCAACACCGGCCTCGCGCGCGGCGCCTGGCTGAACCCGGGAACCGCCCGCGAGCCGGTCGCCGTGCTCGGCTCGGTCGCCGCACGACGGCTGGGCATCGACCGGATCTTCCCCGACCAACGGATCTGGCTGGGAGGCCGGTGGTTCAACGTCGCGGGCATCCTGCAGCCCTCGCCACTGGCGTCCGACATCGACAACAGCGCCCTGATCGGCTATCCGGCTGCCCAGGAGTACCTCGGCTACATCAGCCTCGCCCAGGGCGAGCGGAAAGCCGGCCCGGCGAGCTCGATCTACGTGCGCGCAGACACCGACCACGTCGCCGAGGTGCAGGCCCTGCTCGCCCCGACCGCCAACCCCAAGGCGCCCGACGAGGTCGACGTCAGCCAGCCCTCGGACGCACTCACCGCCCGCGCCGCCGCGGCGGGAGCGTTCGACAGCCTCTTCCTCGGACTGGGCGTCGTCGCGCTGATCGTGGGGGCCGTCGGCGTCGCCAACATCATGATCATCTCGGTGCTCGAACGCCGCTCGGAGATCGGACTGCGTCGCGCCCTCGGCGCGACCAGAAGCCAGATCCGGACGCAGTTCCTCGGCGAGTCGATCCTCCTCGCGCTCATCGGCGGCGTCGTCGGCGTGCTGGCCGGGATCGTGGCGACCGCCGTGTACGCCAGCTCGAAGAGCTGGGCCATCGTGATCCCTGTCGAGGCGTGGCTGGGCGGCATCGCCGCGGCCATCCTGATCGGCGCGTTCGCCGGCCTGATGCCGGCCATTCGCGCGTCTCGGATGCCGCCCACCGTGGCGTTGCGGACGGCATGAGACGAGGCCGGGGGTTGCATTCCCCCTGACCGCATCGCTGCCGATGGCACACTGACGCGGTGATCCTGCATGCCTCCACCCGCGAGGCTTGGAGCAGTCGGTGAACCCGGGCTCCCCGGGCGC
>Ga0081540_1003107_pt1 | contig 13302 bp, 12 predicted proteins | sample TabmetS2T1R1_FD_71024 | JGI IMG/M metagenome (GOLD analysis project Ga0081540, IMG submission 71024) | Tabebuia heterophylla rhizosphere microbial communities from the University of Puerto Rico - S2T1R1 | ecosystem: Host-associated > Plants > Roots > Rhizosphere ... | reverse complement strand
TCCTGGGGCGGCGCCCCCCGCGGGAGCCTCAGCCGCGCGTCACATCCTCGCCGACCCTCCGCGTTCCGCAGGCTCAGCGTTCCGCGGTGCGCCTCCGCGATCTGCCGGCAGAGCACGAGCCCGATCCCCGAGCCCTCCGGCTTCGTCGTGTAGAACGGGACGAAGAGGTTCCTCGAATCGAGCAGCCCCGGACCCTCGTCGGACACGACGAGCTCCACCTCGCCCGGCGCCTCCTCCCAGCCGATGCTCACCCCGCCGCCGGTCTCCCCCGCAGCCTCGACCGCGTTCTTCAGGAGGTTGATCAGCAGCTGCTCCAGCTGGTCCGCATCCCCGCGAATCCATGCCGGAGGCCCGGGCACCACCCGGACTCCCCGCGTCCGGTCCAGCGCGGTCACCCGCTGGACGAGGGCCGGGATGCTCACCGGTCCGAGGGTCGGGGGCGGCAGCTTCGCCAGGCGCGCGTAGGCACCGAGGAAGCGAGACAGCGCCTCGCTCCGCCGTGCCACCACCCCCAGCCCGGAGCGCACGTCCTCGACCCACTCCGAAGGGTCCCCCCGCCCGAGCACCGCCTGCATGCTGGCGGCGATGCTCTGGATGGGCGCGAGCGAGTTGTTGATCTCGTGGCTCAGCACCCGGACGATCCGCTGCCAGGCGGCGCGCTCCTCCTCGCGCACCACCCGGCGGAGGTCGGCGAGCACGACGAGGGTGTGAGGCAGCCCCTCGCGCCGGAACTGCGATCGCCGCACCTCGTAAGGTCCGCCCTGGCCGCCGAAGTCTCCGTCCACCCGGCGCGGCGTCTCGCCTTCCAGCAACCCCGCCATGCCCAGCGACTCCGCGTCGCGACCGAGCAGCTGGGACGGAGCGCGCTGGAGCAGCCTCGCCCCGGCCCGGTTGACCAGCCGGAGCAGCCCTGCGCCGTCGAAGGCGAAGATGCCGACGTCGATCTCCTCCAGCACCTGACCCAGCAGCGCGCTGGCCTCGAGCTCCCCCAGCCGTCCGGAGCGGAGCTGGTCGCCGAGCGCGTTCACCTCCCAGGCGACCTCGCCCAGCGGATCCTGCCGGTCCGCATCGCGCCCCCGGACCGAGTAGTCGCCTTCCCGGAGCGCCGAGACCAGGTTGCTCAGCGTCTTCAGGCGCAGCACCATCCGGCTGCGAAGGCGGGCAACCACCACCACCGAGACCGCGAACGCCGCCGCGATCAGCGCCCAGCGGAAGGCTCCGGGCGGCAGTGACCGCCACGCGAGCACGCCCGCCAGCGCGAGACCCGGCACGGTCGCCAGGAGCGCGCCCAGCGCGAGCCGCCGCTCGAAAGTGAAGAATCGACCCATGTCGGCCCTGGGCCCGGGAGGATACAGTCTAGCTGGCCTTCAGCCCGTACTGCTGGAGCCGGCGGTAGAGCGCGCTTCGCGACAGGCCGAGGATCTTCGCCGCGTCGCTCACGCTGCCGTCGGTGCGCCCGAGGGCTCGCTGGATGAGGTACCGCTCGGCGTCCTCCAGCGTCATGTCCTCGACCCGGGCCCCGCCGTCCCTCGGACGCAATACGAGATCTTCGGGGGTGAGCTCGGTGCCGCGGGCCATCAGTACCGCGCGCTCCACGCAGTGCTCCAGCTCGCGCACGTTGCCCGGCCAAGGATACTCGAGGAGGGCCTTGAGCGCCGCCCCGCCGAAGCGCTGCACCGGCTTCCGGTAGCGAGCCGCCTGGGAAACGAGGAAGGCGCTGGCCAGCGCGGGGATGTCCTCGCGGCGGTCGCGCAGCGGCGGGAGGACGACCTCCACGGTGTTCAGCCGGTAGAGGAGGTCCTCGCGGAAGGCGCCGGCCTTCACCGCGGCATGGAGGTCGGCGTTGGTCGCGGCGAGGACCCGGGTGTCCGCCCGGCGGACGCGGCTGCTCCCGACGGGATGGAACTCACCGGTCTGGAGGACCCGGAGCAGCTTGGCCTGCTGTCCGAGGGGCATGTTCGCCACCTCGTCCATGAACAGCGTGCCCTGGTCGCCCAGCTCGAAGCAGCCGGTCCGGTCGGTCTTGGCGTCGGTGAAGGCGCCCTTCACGTGGCCGAAGAGCTCGCTCTCGAAGACGCCCTCGCTCAGCGCGCCGGCATTCACCGGGACGAAGGGCTTGCCGGCGCGGTGGCTCATCGCATGGATGCGCCGGGCGACGACCTCCTTGCCCGTTCCGTGTTCGCCGGTGATGAGGACGTTGGCGTCCGACGGAGCGATGCGGTCCACCAGCTCGAGCACGGCCTTCATCGCCCGCGACTCGGCCACCATGCCCGGAGCGCGCGTCTGCAGCCGCTCGTTCTCCGCCGAGAGTCGCCGGCTCTTGCGCAGCGCATCGGCGAGCTCCACGTGGCTGCGAAGCGTGGTGACCAGCCGGGTGTTGTCCCAGGGCTTGGTCACGTAGTCGCGGGCGCCGCCGCGCATTGCATCCACCGCGCCCTCGACGCTCCCCCAGGCGGTCATCACCACCACCGGGAGCTGAGGGTCCAGCTGCTGGAGCTTGGCCAGGAGCTCGAGACCCTCGCGGCCGGAGGTGGTGTCCCGGGTGTAGTTGAGGTCCATGAGGACGACGTCCACGTCCTCGGTCTCCACCGCGCCGAGCACCCCCGCGGGCGAGCTGGTGGGCACCACGCTGAAGCCGCTGGCCTTCAGCAGCAGCCGGAGGGCCTCCACGACGTCCGGCTGGTCGTCGGCGACGAGGATGCGGGGCTGGGCGAGCGACACGGTCCGCTTCCTCCTAGTCCCGGAGCCACCCGTCGGCCATGTGGAGGGTACGTCTTCCGTAGCTGGCGTTGTCTGCACTGTGCGTCACCTGGACGATGGTGGTGCCTTCGCCGTTGAGACGACGGAACAGCGCCATGATTTCCGCCGCCTGCTCGGAGTGCAGGTTTCCGGTGGGTTCGTCGGCCAGGAGCAGGGTGGGCTCGTGGATGATGGCCCGGGCCACCCCCACCAGCTGCTGCTGCCCGCCCGAGAGCTGGGAGGGGTAGAGGTCCTTCTTGCCGACGATGCGAAAGCGGTCGAGCGTGTCCGCCACCCGGGCCTGGATCTCCTTCCGGGAGAACCCCCGGTAGCCCAGCGGGACCTCGAGGTTCTCGGCGACCGTCAGGTCGTCCAGCAGGTGGTAGCGCTGGAACACGAATCCGACGTGGCTCCGGGCGAGTGCCTGGCGGTCACGGGCGGACATCCGGTCCACTCGCTGCCCGTCCAGCTCGAACTCGCCGGTCCAGTCCGCATCGAGCATCCCCAGCACCGCGAGCAGGGTGCTCTTCCCGGCGCCGGAGGGTCCCATGAGGGTGAGGAAGTCGCCCTTCTCGACCGTGAGATTCACGTTCCGGAGCAGGAACAGCTGGCCGGTTCCGGAGCGGACCGCCTTTTCCAGACTTCGGATGCGAATCATTGCCATCGCCTTTCGTCGTGGTCGCAGCCCCTGCGCGCGACGCGCTCGGGCGCCGGGGTGCTCCACAGCGCGTGGGCCGCCCAGCCAGCCGCGGCCGCGGCGTGGGTGAGCGGCTGGGTCCGCACCGCGCGCGCCGCTGCGGCCACCGCGTGGTCCTCGGAGAGCCGCACGCCGGCAGCCAGGAGCACGGCGCCGGACAGCAGCGCCAGCGCGGCCCGGCGCTCTCGCGCGGCCCCGACCACGATCACCCCAGGACGCCCGCGGTGCCGTCCTCGACCACCCGTCCGTCGAACAGGCTCACCGAGCGGGTGGCCAGCTTGGCGTGACCGAGGTCGTGGGTCACCATGCAGAGGGTTGCGCCGCCGGCGTGCAGCTCGCGCAGGAGCTCCATCACCGCCTGGCCGTTCTTGGAGTCGAGGTTTCCGGTGGGCTCGTCGGCGAGCAGGAGCAGCGGGTCACCGGCGACGGCGCGGGCGACGGCCACGCGCTGCTGCTGACCGCCGGAGAGCTGCCCCGGCAGGTGCTTGCGGCGGTGGGCCATGCCGACCCGCTCCAGCGCGCTCTCCACCCGCTGCTTCCGCTCGGCCGCGGGCATGCCACGGTAGGTGAGCGGCAGCTCCACGTTCTCGAAGACCGTGAGGTCGCCGATGAGGTTGAAGCTCTGGAAGATGAAGCCGATCTGGCGATTTCGAACCCAGGCGCGCTGCGACGCGCTCAGCCCCGCCACCGGGCGGTCGCCGAGCAGGTAGTTGCCTGAGCTGGGCGTGTCCAGCAGCCCGAGGATGGCCAGGAGGGTCGTCTTCCCCGAGCCGGAAGGCCCGACGATGGCCACCCACTCGCCCTGGTGCACGGTCATGTGCACGTTGGATAGCGCGTGGGTCTCCACCTCGTCGGTGAGGAAGACCTTCGTCACGCCCTCGAGGTGGAGCAACCGCTGCCCGGCGGCGGGACGAGCGTCTCGGGTCACTGCCTGGACTGCGCTTTCGTTCATCGGAGCCTCACGGTCTCGCTCGTGTCCCACGCGGACATGTCAGAGAGCACCACCCGGTCTCCCTCGGACAGCCCGCTCTTGACCTCGATGGTGTTGACGCTGCTGCGGCCCAGGGCGACACGGGTGCGCTGGGCGGTATCGCTGTTCGGGGCGAGGCGGTAGAGCTCCACGTTGCTCTCCGGCTGGGCCCCGGCGGGGCGGCCGACGAACAGCACGTCGGGGAGCTTCTCGATCTCGATGGTGCCCTCGACGGTGAGGTCGGGACGGGCGCCCTTGGGCAGCTCGCCCTCGAGCTCCACCTCGACCAGGACCGTGCCCTGGGAGGCGGCGGGATTCACCCGGCGCACGTGACCGGGGACGATGCCGTTGCGCGTGTCCACCTCGACCTTCTGGCCGAGCGCGACGTCGCGCGCCTGGGTCTCGGGGATGCGCAGCTCGGCCTTGAGCTCGCCGGGCTGGACGACCTTGGCCAGGAGCGTGCCCGGGGTGACCCACTGGCCGAGCTCGAGCGGCAGATCCTGGAGGATGCCGTCGTCGCCGGCCTTCACCTTCATCGAGTCGACCAGCTGCTTGCGGAAGAGGGCCACCGCCTTCAGCTTCTCCAGCTGTGCGCCCACCGCGTGCGTGCGGGAGGCGAGGCTCTTCTGGATGACCTCGACCTGGTCCTTGCCCAGCTTGAGGCGCTCGCCGAGATCGTTCGCGCGGTCGCTGCTGAGGCCGGTGTCGATGTCCGAGAGCATGGCCTTGCTGTGGAGCTTGCGGTCCGCCTCGGCGCGGCGGCGGGCGTCGGCCGCGTCGGTCTCGAGCTGGGCCACGGTCGATTCCTGCTTGAGCCGGTCGGTGGCAAGGTTGCTCTTGAGGGCGAGGAGGTCGGCCTCGGCGGAGGAGACCTGGCGTTCGGCCTCCAGCGACTGGAGCATGACGTCGGGGTTGGAGAGCTCGATGAGCAGCGTGTCCGCCTTCACCGGCGCGCCCGGACGGAGGTGGATGCGCTCCACCCGGCCCGCGGTGTCGGCGGTGATCCAGCGGATGTGCTCGGGGACCAGCGTTCCCGGTCCCTTCACCGCGCGGAGCATCGCCCCGCGGCGAACCGTGTCGATCCACACGCCGCTCTTCTCCACGGAGGGAGCGGCGGGCCTGACCCGGGTGACGCCAAAGGCGAGCAGCGCCACCAGCAGCGTGGCCCCGCCGGCCAGGTAGACCGGGCGGAGGTTTCGAACTCTTTCGCGAGGGATGTCCACGGCGGTTGTCGGGGGACGTTAGCGAGGCCCGTGCCACACCCGGTCCAGACATCCAGGCGCCTGAAATCGCGGTGCTTTTGAAGGTGTCTGGCACCTTCGAAGTGCCGGTGGGGGCGGCGTGCGCGGCACGGCGAATCCCAGAATCGGACAGCGCCCGCGGGCCCCGCTCACTCGGCCTGCAGCGCGAGGGCGGGCGTCGCCCGGCTGCTCTTCCGCGCGGCGAGCGCGTTGGCGGCGAGCGCGACGATCGAGAGCCCGGTTGCGGCGAGCACCAGCGTGATCGGGTCGTGCGGCGCGACGCCGAAGAGGAACCTGCGAAGGAGCGGCGCGACGGCCGCCGCCCCGAGCAGGCCGCCGAGGAGGCCGAGGCCCACGGGGCGCATCGCCCCGGTGACCAGCTCGCGGAGGATGCGCGCCGCGGTCGCCCCCAGCGCCATGCGGATGCCGAGCTCGCGTGTCCGCTGGGCCACCGCGTGCGAGACGACCCCGTAGATGCCGGTGAGCGCCAGCAGCAGCGCCAGCGCCGCGACCAGCGACAGGAGCTGCATGGCCTGGCTCCGGTCTTCCAGGCTCCGGTCCACGAGGAGGTCCATGGGCATCAACCTGCCGAAGGCTTGCTCCGGGTCCGCCGCCCGGACCGCATCCCGGACCGCGGCCTGGAGCACGCTGGAGGAGCCGGCGCTCCGGGCGACCACGTTGAGGAGCGGCCAGGGCTCGGAGCCGAGGGGCACGTAGAGCTCCGGGCGGGGCGGCCTGTCGAGGCCCAGGAAGCGGATGTCGCCGACTACCCCCACGATGGTCAGCGGCGGGTTGCTCTCGTCGAGCCGCACGCTGATCCCCAGCGGGTCGCGGCCGTCGAGGTACCGCCGGACGAACTCCTCGTTCACCACGGCGACGCCGGGAGCGGGGCGCTCTTCCGGTTCCAGAAACGTCCGGCCCGCGCGGAGCGGGATGCGCACCGTGCGGAAGTAGTCGCCGGTCACCAGGCGGTAGTCTGCGTCCACTGCCTCGGTCCGACCGGGGACGGTGACGGAGCGGTCGCTGTTCCCCCCTGCCATCGGGACTCGCGAGGCGAACGCGGCGTCCGAGACCTCCGGATGCTCGCGGAGCGCGGCGAGCACCCGGCGGATGAAGAGGTGCTGTCGTTCCACGTCCGGGTAGCGGACCTGGGGGACCCAGAGGCTCCCGGTCACCACCCCGGCCGGCTCGAACCCCGGCGAGACCCGGTGGAGCTGGGCGAGGCTGCGGACCAGGAGGCCTGCGGAGGCCAGGAGCAGGAGGGTCAAGGCGATCTGTCCGGCCACGAGGAGCTCGCGCGCGCCGCGTGCCCACCGTCCGCCGGCGCCGGCCGCGTCCTGTGCGCGGAGCACCGAGGCGCTCCCGGGGCTCCCCAGCGCCGGGGCGACGCTGATCGCCAGGGTCGTGCCCAGCGCGAGGAACGCCGTGAAGCCCACCACCGCCGCGGATGGACGGAGCGTCTCCAGCCGGAGTCGGTCGGGCCAGAGCCCGACCAGTACCGGGGGCATCAGCAGTGACAGCGCAACCCCCAGCGCCGCGCCGAGAGTGGCCAGGAGCAACCCCTCCAGGAAGCTCGCCCGGAAGAGATCGAAGCGAGAGGCGCCGAGGGCGACCCGGATGGCGGCGGCGTGCCGGCGACGCAGCGCCCGGGCGAGCAGCAGGGCAGCGACGTTCCCGCAGGCGAGCACGAGGGTGAAGAGCGCGGCGGCCGAGAGCAGCAGGAGGGTGGGGCGCACAGAGCCGACCAGGTTCTCCCGGAAGGGGACCACGTGCGCCCGCGCGTCGGCCGCGACGGTCCCGGCGTGGAGCTCTGCCTGCCGGCGCATGAACACGTCGAGCTCGGCCTGGGCCGTCGAGAAGCTCGCCCCGGGAGCGAGGCGCGCCACCACCTCCACGTAGTTGCTCCCGTACTCGTGGGACTGGTCCGCGAGCGGGCGCAAGGGATGATCCGGCACGCGGAACCGGGGCGTGAGCCAGACCTCGGCGTTCGGTGGAACCGCGAAGTCGGCAGCCACCACCCCGACGACGGGGACCGGCTCACCGTTGAGCGTGATGGTCCGGCCGACGACTCCGGGATCCGACGCGAACATCCTCCTCCACAGCCGCTCGGAGAGGACGACCTCGCGGGTACCCACCGGGAGCGCCGGGTCGAAGGCCCGCCCGGCGACGATCCGCGCGGGAAAGACCCGGAAGAAGCTCGGCGAGGCCACTGCCCCCGGCAAGCGGACCGGGTCGCCGGAGAGAGCCGCGTTGAAGGCATGCACGCGAAAGCCTGCGACCTCTGAGAAGGACGGGACCCCACCGGGAAGATCCGCCAGGTGGCCCCCCGAGAGCGCCGTTCCACTGTCGTCGACCGTTCCCTCGAGCACGCTGCCCACCCGATCCGCGCCGGCAAAGGGGAGGTCCCGGAGGAGCACCGCGTGGAGCGCGGAGAACAGCCCGGTGTTCACACCCAGCGCCAGCCCGAGCGCGAGGACGGCGAGGGCGGAGGTCCCCCGGTCGCGCCAGAGCGAGCGTGCCGCCAGTCGCAGGTCGTGCATCGCGCCCCCTCGAAGCCAGTCCCGTGCCAGCGGGGCCAGGCCTGCGTGCCCGGGGCGGGCCGTCGCCCGGTCCCGCCGCCGGGACGAGGCTTCCCGGAACTGGCTCAGCCCCGAGTCAGAAGGGCGCCGTCGAGCCGCGCTCGGCGAGGGTGCCTCCGGGGCTCAGCGCCGGGTCCGGGAACGACGGCGCACCGCGAGCGCGCCGAGGCTCAGCGCCACGAGCAGGGCGCCGGGGGCTCCCCCTCCCGCCGCGGTTGCGCAGCCGTCCGAGGGCGGTCTGACCCCCGGGCCGGTCGCGCCCGGCGGGCGACCTCCGGTTCCGCCCCCACCGCCGGGTCCTCCGCCGGTGCCCGGGTCGGTGCCGCCGTCGGGGAGGGAGCAGTCGCGCGAGGCGAGCCCGCGGGGATACACGTCGCAGACGAACTGCTTGCTCGCCGGATCGAGGACGCGCTTCGAGGTCTCTCCGAGCGGCGCGACGGCGTACATGGTGGAGGCCGGGTCGGGTGAGTGGCCGAGGCCGAGCGCGTGGCCAATCTCGTGGGTGACGGTGTTCTGCACGTCGTTGCCCACGCAATTCGGGGTGACGTTTCCCACCGTGCAGGGCGGCGAGTCGACCAGGCTCAGATAGGAGAGGTCACCATTGAGCTCGACGTCCGTGTCGAGCAGCCTCCCATTGCTGTCGAAGGTGAGAAGGGTGACGGCCAGCAACGCCGCCCCCTGGTCCCAGCAGTCGTAGGCGTTGCCGCAGGTGTTGCTCGTCCGGCAGGGATCGCCCGACGGCACCACCCGCATGCAGTCGACCGTGCGCACCAGGATCAGGTTCTCGTTGCCGCCTCCGGTGCTGTAGCCGATGAGGCGCGACTGGGAGTGGGGTCCCTCGAGCAGCGCCAGGCTGCTGCAGCTGCTCGCCTGCGCGGCCCAGCTCGCCTCGGAGCGGGAGACGGCATCGAAGAGCCCCGCGCCCAGCTGGGAGTCGCCGGCCGAGCTCTGGACGAAGGTGAGCTGCGAGGTCGGGCCGGCCGCCACCGGCCAGCGAAGGCAGTGCGCCCCATCGTCGGTCTGCTCCCGCACGTAGCCCCCATCCGCCTGTCCCAGGAGGAGGCGCGCAGCGAGGGCCAGTGGAAGGGTCATCGCGTGGGGGCTCCGAGGTCACGCTCCTCGGCGCCCGCTCGGGGTCCAGCGGCGACTGGCGAGCGCGAGCAGCAGGACGAGGATGCCCGGACCGAGGACTGCCGGATCGCCTGCGCTGCTGCATCCGGACGTGTCGCCGCCGCCCCCGCCTCCTCCTCCGCCGGACGCGCAGTCCGTCGAGGCATGCCCCGACTGGTACACGTCACAGATGAACTGCTTGCTGCCCGAGTCGAGCACCCGCTTCGACGTCTCGCCGAGCGGCTCGCTCAGGTACATGGTGGAGGAGGGGTCCGGCGAGTGGGCGAGCCCCAGGACATGGCCCATCTCGTGGGTGGCGGCGTTCTCGACGTCGTTGGCCACGCAGCTGGTGGAGATCGACCCGCTGGTGCAGGGTGGAGAGTCGACGATGGTGGGAGTCGCCGACGCCGCGTTCATCTCGATGTCCGCGTCCAGGACCTCGCCGCTGGAGACGACGTAGCTCGACGTGGTGAGGGCGACGACGGTGTTGCCATGGTCCCAGCAGTCGTGGGCGTTCCCGCAGGTCCCGGCGGCGAGGCAGGGGTCACCCGCGGGGACCACCGTCGAGCAGAGCTGGAGTCGAAAGAGGACCAGGTTCTCGTTCTGACCGCTCTGGTTGTAGCCCACGAAGCGTGAGGCCGAGTGCGCGCCCTCGTCCAGGTCCAGGTTGCCGCAGGCCTGCAGCTGGTTCTCCCAGGTCTCCGCCGAACGAGAGATGGCGTCGAACACGCCGCTCCCGAGCGTGGGGTCGCCGGTGCTGCTCTGGACCCAGTGAATCGTTCCGCGCTGCCCGGCGGCGACAGGCCAGCGGAGGCAGTGGGCCCCGTCGTCGGTCTTGGTCCGGACGGAAGGGACGGTCTGACCGAGCACGAGCCCGGAGAGGAGGACCGCGATCGAGGTCTTCATCGCGCTGCCTGAACCGAGGCGCGGAGCGCGGAGAGCGACATCGGGGTCCGGGCGGCGGCCTGGTGTCCGGACGGCGAGACCAGCTCCAGCCCCTCGAGGGATGCCGGCACCGCACGCAGCTCGCTGCTCCCCTCGACGGGGACCACGCGGTACACGCCCTGGGCGAGCCCCACCACCCGGTGGTACGGCCCGCTGCGCTCGAGGAAGAGCACCACCCGCTCGCCGCTGGAGAGAGGGGCGACGCCCGAGACGCGCTGGCCGATGCCGTCGCGCTCGCCGCCGGGCTGGACGACGGTGACGCGACCCGCGGCGCTTCCCTTCCAGGTGTCGCGGATCTCCACCACGACCTGGGTCACGATGCGGCGATGGTCCCCGGTCCACACCGAGGAGGTGGAGACCACGTTGCCGTCGACCACGTCGGTGGACGCGGCGGCGAGGGAGGCGGTGTCGAGGCGGACGGCCGTGCTGGCCAGGGCCGCGCAGGTGGCGAGGAGGGTCAGGAAGAAGAACGTTCTCACGGGGAGGACCGTACTCGGCCTCGGCCCACCTCGCCGAGGGCATGTAGGTGAATGTCTCGCCCCGCGCAGGCGCCGGTGACCTGCCCGTGGCGGCGCCCCCTCGAACCCTGCGGAACCAGGCGGGCCGGGGTGGATCCACCGGCCGATGTCAGAGGGGTGAGGGGCAATGGCACAAGCAGGAGAGGTGTCGTGCCCGTCATCCAGATGACCGTCGTCGCCCAGTCGAGCCGGCCGCGGTTCACCTCCCGGGAGGAGCTGGAGGCCGCGGCGTTCGCGCCGAGCGCAGGCATCGATTTTCTCTGCGGGGCGTGCGACCGGGTGGTGCTCGCCCGGGTCATCCCGAAGTTCGCGCTGGAGCACTCGTTCCCGTGCCCGCATTGCGGCGCGCTGAACGAGGCGCCCTGAGCGTTGCCGCAGGCTCAGTTCGTCTCGACGGCGACGTAGGTCCGGACCGTGTTCGGGCCCAGGGCGCCGCCCCCGGTCACCGCGACGCCGAGCGTGCAGCTCAGCCCGGCGAGGGGTGGGGCGGTCCAGACGGTGCTCGCGGATCCCGGAGTGGCGAACGCCCCGCTCACTGACGTGAAGCTTCCGTCTCCCTGCCCACCCCCGCAGCTCGCGGACCAGAGGTAGCTCAGGTTGGAACCGGCGTCGGTTCCAGTCGACGAGAGACGAAGCGAGAGCGTGCCACTCGCCTGGACGGTGGAGTCGGACAGGTCGAGCGCCAGGCTCGCCCCGAAACCTTCCGGATCCTCGGGGCTGACCTGATTCAGGATCAGCACGACCTGCGCCTCCGCCCCCGGCGGGACGTCGGACGCGGTCGTGCCCTGGTAGAGGATGTCTCCGCTCGTGCCATAGGCCGTGGCCACGAACTGACGCTGCGTTCCCGCCGGCACGGATGCGAGCACGACTTCCCAGGTCCCCGGCGTCTCCCCCCGGGTGAGCTCTGCCGTCAGCGGTGCGGACGCGGGAAGCCCCCCGGACACTTCCAGGGTCACCCGGGCAATCGCGCTCTGGGACAGCGCCGTGGTCCGGACGCCGAACCGCACCCGGGCTGCGCCAGGGTCCGTGCCCACCTCACCGGAGCAGGCAGCGAGGCCGATCCACACCACCACCGGCGCCAGCCTCCGGAGGAGGTGGCTCCTCGATCTTTCGGATCTCGTCACGCCGGAACCTAGGTGCGGCGAAACGGATCGCAGATCGAGCAACAAACAAGCAAAACCGAGCGGCGGTTCGACGCGCTTACTTCGGCGGTCGCCCGCGACGAAGAGTCGTTCCCGCCCTGCGGAGGGTGCTGAGGATCGTGGGGAGCGCCGCCTTGTACTTGCGGGCGAGCTGGGCGCTCGTGGCGCCTTTCTCGTAGTCCCTCCGGAGCTGCACCGCCTGTGCATCGTTGAACTTGGGCGGTGCGCCCCGGCGTCCCTTCCGCCTGCGGGACCGGGTCGTTCGCTCCCCACGCTTCCCCTGAACCCGCACCGTGCCAACCAGAGCTCCGCTGATGCTGGCGAGGCGGCGCTCGAGAACCTCGTTTCGTTCCGCGATCCGCTCGATTTCCCGGGTGAGGTCGCGAAGCAGCCTTTTCAGGTCCGCCATGTCTTCCGTTTCCTCTGAGGCACCGACGATGGGCTCAGCGACGACGCAAATGGCGCCTCCGAACGGGACATTAGCTCCATTCTCCGGGGGTGGACACCCCCGTGAGTCAAACTTGCTACTTGCTTGTTGATTGCGTCCGGCTGCGGACGACTTTCCCCGTCTGGCGGCCATCGCTACCCACTCGCCCCGGCGTCGCCGAGGCGCCGCTGGATGCGCGCGGCGGGTCGACTGTCGCGTCGTCGGACGCCGCCCGAGCGTTGGAGTGCGCAGCGAAACCAGCAAACAAATCTGCTGGGAGACCCTGACGACCCCATGTCCGCGGCTCCGGGCTTGTTCACGGTGGAAGCGACGCTGCGTCCCACAGCCTCGGGGCGCGCGGCAAGTGAGGTCGGTGCAACGAAATCGTTCGCTCGCGTCCAGCGGACCGACAAAAGGTTGCTCTCGTCGAACGCCGCTCTTTCAGGGCTGGGTGTGAAGCGACGCGAGATGGTGCTGGACGCGCGCCGCGAACGATTCCCGGCCGAGAAGGGGAACCAGCGTGGGCTCGTTCAGGAAGGCACGCAGCTGCTCCTTGCGGATCGAGCCGAAGCTGACCTGAAGCTCGCGGGCACTGGCGCTCTCGTCCCGGAGCTCGCTGGCGACGAATGCGCGGTACAGACCGACATCGGCTCCGTCACACGGGGTCCGGCGAATTCGTTCGTAGATCGCGGATGCCCGGACGGGCTCGTCGGAGAGCGCCAGGGCGTGCCCGAGCAGCGTCGAGGCCTCGCAGCTCCGGGGCCGCATCTCCACGGCATGCTCGAATGCGGCCCGCGCATGAGCGACGTCCCCGCGGACGAAGCGGAGGAAGCCCACGTTGTACTGCGTGTCGAATTCGGAGGGGATGAGGCGAGCCGCACGCTCGGCGAGAGGGAGCGCCCTCTCGCACTCGCCCCCCTGCATCACGAGCGCG
>Ga0081540_1003106_pt1 | contig 13305 bp, 12 predicted proteins | sample TabmetS2T1R1_FD_71024 | JGI IMG/M metagenome (GOLD analysis project Ga0081540, IMG submission 71024) | Tabebuia heterophylla rhizosphere microbial communities from the University of Puerto Rico - S2T1R1 | ecosystem: Host-associated > Plants > Roots > Rhizosphere ... | reverse complement strand
GACGACATCGTCCGGCATCCACCATTTCGCGATCTTGCCCTCGAGCTAGGTTGCGATCATCTGCGCCGTGACGAGGGCGCCCTTCGCAGGCACCACGACCAACAGCGGCCGCTCCTCCCATTTCGGATGCGGAATGCCGATCACGGCCGCTTCCGCTACGCCGGGACAGCCGGCGGCAAGGTTCTCGACGTCGATGGAACTGATCCACTCACCTCCCGACTTGATGACGTCCTTGGCGCGGTCGGTGAGATGGATGTTGTTGTCGTCGTCCATCACCGCAAGGTCGCCGGTGTTGAACCAGCCATCCTCCAGCAAGGGCTTCTCGTCGCCATAGTAGCCACTGACAATCCATGGGCCGCGCACCATGAGACGACCGCTCGACTTGCCGTCGCGCGGCATCTCGCTGCCCTGCTCGTCCGCGATTTTGATGTCGACGCCAAAGATCGGCTGGCCCTGCCCGGTCTTGCGCCGCAGACGCTCCTGCGCGGAGAGCGCAGCGGTGCGCCGCGACGGCTGCGGGCTTGTGCCGCATGGACTGGTTTCGGTCATGCCCCAGACATGGTTGACCGAGACGCCCAGCCGCTCAAAGCCGTCGATCAGGCCAGGCGCCGGCGCCGAGCCCGCCACGATGATGCGCTCCAGCGTGCCGGCGCCGCTGCTGGAGGCCTCAAGCTGGCGAAGCAGGTTCGAATAGAGCGTCGGCACGCCGGCGGTGACGGTGACGCCCTCCGCCTCGATCAGCTCCGCGATCGCAGCACCGTCGAGCTTCGGCCCCGGCAACACCAGCTTGGCGCCGACCATCGGCGCTGCATGGGTGAGTCCCCAGGCGCCGTTGGCGTGAAACATCGGCGTCATCGGCAGGATGGTGTCGCGCGCGGAAAAGCCCATCGAATAGGTGCCGGTGATCGACAGGCAGTGCAGCATGTCGGAACGGTGTGAATACAGCACGCCCTTCGGATTGCCGGTCGTGCCCGAAGTGTAGAACAGCGACGAGGCGGACAGCTCGTCGAAGTTCGGCCACTCGAATTCTTCGTCGCCGCCATCGACCAGTTCTTCGTAGCACAAGAGGTTCGACAACGCCGTTTGCGGCATGGCCTGGCGATCGGCCATCAACACCAGCAGGCGGACGCTCGAGAGCTCGCCTGCGAGCCTTTCCACGATCGGCAGGAAAGTCGCGTCGAAGAACAACGCGACGTCCCGCGCATGATTGACGATGTAGGAAATCTGCGCCGGAACAAGCCGCGGATTGATCGCGTGCCAGACCGCGCCCATGCCGGTGACGCCGTGCTCGATCTCGAAATGGCGAAAGGTGTTCCAGGCGAGCGTTGCGACCCGGTCGCCTGCCACGATGCCCCGGCGGCGCAGCGCATCGGCGAGTTTTCGGGTACGGCGCGCCGCGTCACCGTACCCATAGCGATGGATCGGCCCTTCGACTGGGCGGGAGACGATCTCGGTGTCCGAATGGAAGCGATCCGCATGCTTCAGCAGTGAGGAAAGCAGCAACGGCTGGTTTTGCATCAATCCCTTCATAGGGCCCTCTCGCTACTTGCCGATGACGGGTTGCGTTATTCGGAAGCCGCGTCGATCGCCTCGGTGAAGAGCTCCCAGTGCGTGCCCGTCCAGCGCTGCAACCGCATCTGGGTATAGTTCATGTTGACCTTCTCCGAGGTGTTGATCCTGATGCCCGGCAAGGTCGTCGGCAACACGACATCTTTCAGGTTCTTGGCCTGCTTGACGATGTTCTCGCGCGACAGATCGTTGCCGCACTGCTTCAGGAGCTGTTCGAGCAGCAGGGCCTGGGAATAGCCGAACAGATAGTTGGTGTCGGCGATGTCGATGCCCGGCATGTACTTGTCGACGAAGGCGCGGTAACCTTTCATGCCTGCATGATTGTCCCATTGCGAATCTGTCGGGTCCATCGTCACGGTCCCGACAATGACACCTTTCGATATGTCGAGGCCCGCCGGTTTCAGCGTCGCGCCGACCGAGCTCGAGGGGTAGTTGAGCACAATGGTCGGCTTCCAGCCGATCTCGTGCGTCTTGCGGATCGCTTGGGCGGCGAATTTCGGCGTGCCCGCGACCAGCAGCGCCGCAGCCCCCGAACTCTTGAGATTGACGACCTGTGAGTCCACGGTCGGCTCGGTAACCTCGTAGGGGATAGCGACGACCTTCTTGTCGAAATCGCCCTTCAACAGCGCCTTGAACGCATTGACGTAGTCTTTGCCGAGATCGTCGTTCTGATAGAGGATCGCATACTTTGCGTTCGGCAGCGTTCTGGTCAGAAATTTTGCGTAGATCTTCCCCTCGGTATCGAAGCTGACGAGGCTCGTGGTTGTCAGCGGAAAATCTGTGACATTGGTGAACTTGTTCGATCCCGAGACGATGCCGATCGTCGGCACGCGTCGCGAGATCAGATATTTCGCGACTGCCGTGTTGCCGGGCGTACCGAGCTGGCTGAACATGAAGGCAATCTCGTCGCTTTCGACGAGCTTGCGCGCGTGCTCGACGGCCTTCGGCGGACTGTAGGCATCGTCATAAGCGATGTAGCTGATCTTGCGCCCGTTGATGCCGCCGCGATCGTTGATGGACTGCACGTAGGCAAGAATTCCCCTGCCGACCAGGCCGATCGACGACGCGGGCCCGCTGAAGGGAAAGATTCCGCCGATCTTGATTTCCGTTGCGGTGACGCCCGGCGCATCAGCGCCGTAAGCGGATGTCCCGAGTGCGGCCACAAGCGCGCACACCAGTCCCAATCTCTTGATCATTGCGCCTCTCCTCCGCTTGAGCTTCGGACCGCGATTGAGTCCGGCCATGATTTTTGCGCTGGGTTCTTCGCCAGTTGCCGCAGCACTATAGTTCTTTTTTTGAACTGTCAAGATATGACGCCGGCTGACTCAGGTCTGCCGATCACCCCACCTGCCGACGATATGTAGGATAGCACTAGTATAGCAGCGGTTGATAATAACGGATCGCGAGCCTGCGGCACAAAGAAGCGCCGCATGCTTTTGAATCATACATTCTTTTATTGAACTTATTGGTGATCCGGAGATATGCTCACCAGGTCTCGCCGAACGGCCGGACCTCGACATTGAACGACCAGGCGCTGCGGTCCTGATGCACGATGTGCCAGACCTCCGCCGCAATTGCCTGCGGCTTAATGAAGAAGTCGTCGGGCCTCCCCTTGAACCGCTCCCGCGTCCAGGCGAGGTCGATCACCGCATCGACGACGAGATAGGCGACGTGCACGCCTTGCGGGCCGAGCTCGCGCGCCATCGCCTCCGCCAGGATGCGCTGCGCGGCCTTGGTCGGCGCAAATCCGGCAAAGGACGGCTTGCCGCGCAACGCCGACGTGTTGCCGGTGGCGACGATGGCGCCTGTTCCCGCCTCGACCATGGCAGGAACAAACCGCCGCGCAAGGTAGAGCAGCCCCATCGTGTTGACCTGAAAATTGCGATTCAGGATCGCAGGATCGATCTCGCGGAACGTCCCGAACGCACCGCCGACTGCGTTGTGGATCAGCACGCTCGGCTGGCCGAACTCGCGCTCGATGGCGGCCGCCGCCCGCTCCACCTGGTCGGGATCGGATACGTCGCAGGGATACCCCTTTGCGTTGGCCAATTCCTGCTCCAGCACTGCGAGCCGGGACCCGTTCCTGGCCAGCAACGCGACGCGATAGCCGCCTTCAGCGAAGCGCTTCGCCAAGGCCGACCCTGTTCCGGGCCCGACGCCGGAGATGACGCAAACCGGAGCACTCATGGGCAACCTCGCAGGAATGAATGAACAGAATGGCTAGTTCGTCACAGCCGCGGCCGACAGCTTTTTGACATATGGCTCCAGATCGGCCTTGAAGTGCTCATGCTGCAGGAGCCGAACGAAATGCGCGGTCATGCACGGATAGTCACGGTCGACCTGCGGATGCAGGATCTTTTCGAGCCCGCGGGCCGTCAGCTTGTCCGCGCGCTGATGCTCGTTCATGAACAGCGCGAGTTCGGTCGCAAAGCAGATGTCGGCAAGAGAAATGTCATCGCCCACCAGCACGCGGCGGTCGGGCGACAGCGCCTGCTCGATCCCGGAGGCGTAGATCGCAAAGGCGTCCCTCGCCCTTGCCTGTATCGCCTCGTTGACAGTCCCGTCCATCAGCGAGAGCAGGTAGATCTGCGAGTCGCGCGCAAAGACCAGGCTGACATCCAGAAAACTGTCGATCCGCGAGGCCTCCAAAGCGTCGCGCCCGTACAGCGGAAAGCGCGATTGCCCGAGACGGGCGACGGCGCGCATGATGCTGTTGGATTCGAATATCCCGGTCTTTCCGTCCGGCGCGAAGGCAGCAGGCACATTTCCAAAGGGCTGCGCTTCCAGAAAGGCGTCCGTCTTGAAGAGCTGCGCGCCGGTGAGCCCGGTTCGGCCCGTTCGCGCAATCGAGGCGTCCCTTTCGCCCTCGGCCAGCGGCCGGGCATCGTAATCCCACAGCCAGCCCTTGAGTTCGCCGGGCGGTGCGCCGCGAATCTCGAGCTCCACGCCACAAAACCGCGCAGCGATGGTCGCTTTCCACACCCTCGGGTTCGGTAAGTAGGAGAAGATGCGTAGTGTGGTCATCGTTGCCTCACGCAGATCTTCACGCGCCGGCGCGCCAAATCGAACCGATCTTCAGGCCGCCCATTGCACCGTATGACAATCATCATATAACTTACAAGCGATACTCCTTTCACAAAGCCGTGGAGCAACAAACATGGCCGACATATCAGCGATCGATACAGGCACAGGCGAATTGCTGGCGGAAATCCGTAGCCGCGTCGCAATCATCACGCTCAATCGGCCGGAGGCGCGCAATGCGCTGTCCGACCACTTGACCCCGGCATTGCGCAGGATGATCAAGCGTTTCGGTGAAGATGCGGACGTTGGCGCCATCCTCATTACCGGCGCAGGAACCGCGTTCTGCGCGGGCGGCGATGTGAAGGGCATGGGCCAAGGTTCGACAAGGACCGAGATGACGTTCGAACAGCGGGTCGAGGATCTGCGCGTCAAGCAGCGGACGCTGACCGGCGCACTGGTGGCGGTCAGGAAACCAACCGTTGCGGCGATTCCGGGCCCTGCGGCGGGCGCAGGCCTTGCGCTTGCGCTCGCCTGCGACATCCGCATTGCCGCGCAGTCGGCCATTCTCACGACCGGCTATGCGCGCATTGGTTTGTCGGGGGACTACGGCATCGCCTGGCTGCTGACGCGGTTGGCCGGATTCTCCCGCGCCCGCGAATTGATGTTCCTGTCCGAACGCGTCGACGCGCAGCGGGCGGAGGCCTTGGGCCTGATCAACCGCGTGGTGCCGGATACCGAGCTGCGCGAGACCGCATTTGCGATCGCAGCTTCGCTGGCGGCGGGTCCGGCAATCGCCTTTGGCCACATGAAGGACAATCTCGATCACGCCATGCTGAATGGTTTCCCGGACTCGCTGGACCACGAGGCCGAGAACATGGTCAGGACGGCGCAGACCCTTGACCACAAGGAAGCCGTGCGCGCGTTCGTCGAGAAGCGCAAGGCGGCTTTCTCAGGTCGTTAACGCCCACCCCGCAATCATCCGAGTACACGACATGACCCAATCCGAAAATTCTTCCATCCAGGACGTTGCGCTCATTGTCGGCGGCGGTCCGGGTATCAGCTCAAGCTGCGCCCGTCTGTTCTCGAAAAACGGCATGCGGGTCGCCGTCGCCGCCAGGAATCCCGACAAGCCGGTGCTCGAGACGCTCGAGAAGAAGCACGGCGTGCGCCGATACACCTGCGATGCAACCGATCCGGCGGGGGTCGCGCAGCTTTTCGACCATGTCGCGCGCGACCTCGGGACGCCGAGGCTGGTCATACACAACATCGATGGCCGCGTCCCCGGCATTTTCCGCAAGACCATCATCGAAGCCGACCCGGCCATGGCGTTCGAGACAGTTCGCAACGCGGCGTTCAGCGCGTTTCTGGTGGGCCAGCAGGCCGCGCGACGCATGCTCGGCAACACACCCGACGCCAATGGCGCCAAGGGAACAATCATCTTCACCAACGCCAGCGCCGCGCTGAAAGGCTTCCCGTCGAGCGGCGCCTTTGCCATGGCATGTCATGCCAAGTCCGGACTCGCGCAGAGCATGGCACGTGAGCTGATGCCGCAGGGCGTTCACGTGGCAAATGTGCCGATCGACGCCGCGATCGGCTGGACTCAGGAGGACGGAAGCCGCGCGCATCGGCTTGCCGGAACGACCGTCGACGACAACATGGCCGACCCCGATCACATCGCGGAAACCTATCTGCAACTGCATCGCCAGCACCGCTCGACCTGGGCCGTCGAAGTGGTGCTGCGGCCATGGGCCGAGAGATGGTAGCTCTCAAAAAAGAGGACGGCGTCAACGGCCTCCAAAGCTTTATGTAGCTTGACCGGACTTGGTCGCACCTTCCGTGGCAGCCCCTCGTGGGTGAGCGACAAGAACGCCCGAATCGGTCAAGCGCTTCAGCTCCCCCTCCGAGACGCCGAGTTCGCGAAATACCGCGACGTTATGCTCGCCTTGGAACGCCGGGACGCCAGCCGGAGGAAGGTCCTCGGCCGAAAACCGCCATGGACGTCCAGGAAGCCGGTATTCGCCGCCGCTTCTGTCGGGCACCTGCTGTACAGCGCCCCAATAGTCGCTCCACTCCGAGGCGGCCAAGTCCTTAAGCGATCGGATCTGCCCCATCGCGATTTTAGCTTCGTCAAGCTGGGCATCCAGCGTCGCCATGTCGGGAAAGGTCCGCATCCAGTCCTGGATAAGCTGGTGCAGCGCTCCAAAATTGGCGCGTCGTGCAGCCGCAGTGGAGAACCGCGGGTCTGCCAACAGATCGACGCGACGCATGGCACGAAGCCAGGACGGAAACGTGCGGCTGCCTACAATGCTCGTGGCGACGGTGAAGAATTCGCCTTGAGGTCCCGTGAAGAACGAGCAGTCGGTGGCGCCGAGAATCGCCGGCTCAGCTCCAAGATCTTCACCCGACAAGTCAACATGGGCGCGCTCGTTGATCGCCAAGAGCGTGGCAGCCATCGCCACGTCGACATACTGCCCGCGACCGGTCTTCTGCCGGCTGTTCAGCGCGGCCAGGATTGCGATCACGGCCTGAAGGCCCGAGTAGACGTCGGCATGCGAGAGGCTGTCAGTCCGCGGCTCAGTCAACGCATCGCCGTAGTGGCGGACGCTGTTGTCGGTGAATCCAGCCTCGGCCTGCACGGTCGGTGCATAGGCCATCCGGCTGCGCCAAGGACCACCCTGGCCGTAGCCGGTTATGGATGCGTAGATCAGCTTGGGGTTTCGCTTCGACAGCGTTTCGTAGTCGAGGCCGAAGAAGCCAAGCGTCCCGGCGCGGAAATTCTCCACGACTATGTCGGCCATATCGCATAGCTTTAGGACCAACTCGTAGGCGCCCGGCATATTGAGGTTTATGCTGACGTTCCGCTTGCCCGCATTTTGCTGGGCGTAGTATCCCGACATGCCGTCCGTCGATGGAAACGCGAACCGAGAGACGTCTGGACTCGGCGGCTCGATCTTGACGACCTCGGCGCCCAGATCCTGCAAGGTCCGCGCACACAGGGGGCCGGCGAGAACGCGGGAAAAATCTACGACGCGAAGTCCGCTGAGAGGGCCGCTCATGGTCAGCGTCCCTGGAACTTAGCGAGGCCGGGCCCGTTCTTCCTGAACGACGCCAGCCCGATCTTCAAATCCTCCGAAGCCCAGATCGGCGCCTGTACCCGCGCCATCGCATTGTCCGCTGCGGCCACGCCTTCATTCACGGCAATGTGGACGAGTTCCTTGGTGGCCGCATGCGCGAGCGTCGGTCCTTGTGCGAACTCCTGCGCGATCGACATCGTCGCCTGCTCCAGCGTCTCCTCCGGGACCGCTAGATTTATCAGCCCCCATTTCTCCAAGGTCGGTGCATCGTACCGGCGAGCGAGCATCGACATCTCCTTGGCCCGTGCCCCGCCGATCCTCTGCGCCTGCCTTTGAATGCCTCCGAGCAGCGGATGAAGGCCGAGCGTCGCCTCGACAGAACCAATTTTGGCCGAAGCAGCCGCAACGATATAATCGCATGAAAGCGCGAGCTCGAGGCCTCCGCCCAGGCAAACCCCGTGAACGCTGGCGATAAGGGGAATCGGCAGCAACTCCATGAAACGCAGAAATTCGACGCCGCTCAGTCTACGGCTTTCGTTTGCCTGATCGCCGCTGCCTGCCTCCACGCGCTTCTCAAAAATGTCGAGGTCCGCCCCCGCCGAGAAATGCCTCAGCCCGCTCCGGATCACTATGGCGCGGCTTCCCGCTTTTTGAGAGGCCTCGATTTGCTCTACCAACGCGTTGATCAGCTTGGGACCAAGCAGGTTGTACGGCCGATAGACCATCGTCAGAACAGAGACGTTGTCGTGAACGTCGCGTGTCACAAGCGCTTCCTGTGTCAAGATTGGCTCCCTTCTCTCTCGTTATTTGCAACCCGCATCCTTCGTGTCGCGGTGTGAATCGGTTTGCTGTCGCGAGGTCCGGCGGTTCGGCCCGCGACCGACCGGACGACGCGCTTGCCTCCAGCGAGCATGCAGGCCGACAATTCGCTGTTGTCGCAAGCGCGCGCCAGGATCAGGGAGCCGACCATCGTCGCCATCACGCCCGCAGCCAGGAGGCGCGCCTCTTCGTTCCGCTCGTCCGGAATATGTGTCGCCAGCGCGTCGAGCAACTCATCCAGGGACTGCGTGAAGGTACGGCGCACCTTTTTGCCCGAGCGCGCGACGTCTGCGCTCACCGCCGGCAAGGGACAGCCACGCGCCGGGTTGTCCCGGTGCTCCTGCCTCAAATAAGCTGCCACGAGAAGATCGAGCCCGCCTGACGGTTGAGCACAACGGCGCCACTCGAACGCCGTTTGGGCCATCGCATATGTGACAGCCTCGGCGACCAGCGCTTCGCGCGATTTGAAGTGGGAGTAGAAGCCGCCCTGGGTTAGTCCGGCGGACTTCATGAGACCAACGATACCGATTCCGTTCAAACCCTTTTCGCGCAACGCGTGGGACGCATTGCGCACGATGCGACTCCGCGTCCCCGCTTTGTGCTCTCTGGAGTATCGCATCGTGTGGCTCCATCGTCGGGAAAGTGCGAACGTCTCCGCTCAGTTCCCAACCGCACCCGCGCAATGGAGAAGGCGCTCTCCAAATGATATGATCATCATCATATTATTGCAAGTGGCACATCGATCCTTTATCGCCCGCGCAAGGCCGCCCTGGTCTCGAATTTTGCGATCCGCCACCGCACAAGATCGTCTGCACCGGGCCCGGCCCGCGGCTTGACGTCGTTGAGATGCACGATGTCGCCTGACTTCTCATCCACCAGGGCGAGCCTGACCGAGCGTTCAGTGTTTCGATCGACGAACTTGATGGGAGGCCCTCCCTCGCCCGTGATCGCCCACTTGTCTCCGATCTGGGCGAGGGCCTGGATAAGCAGGATGACGTCGCTCCCTTTCCTGGTCAGGAGATACTCGTAGCGATCCGGTCCGGTCTGGTACTGTCGTCGCTCGACCAATCCGTTGCCTTCCAGATGCTTCAGGCGATCGGAAAGCGTGGCGTGGGTGACATCGGTCGATTTGCGCAAGTCCTCGTATCTGCTCAAGCCAAGGGACAGATCGCGGAGGATCAGCACGGCCCAGCGGTCGCCGAGCGCGTCCAAGACGCCTGCTATCGAGCATACCATCCCTTCGAAACTCTTTGATCGCATCAGAGCATTCCATCAAGACGGCTCAAGACGGGGCCGCCAGCATGGAGCCGGCCCTCAGCGAACTGAACCAATGAAAACACAAAAAGACACTTGCTTTGTCGTCACTCTTATCATTAGAGTTACTGCCTGACAAGGGAAGTCCAATCAAATGGCGACCTTCCCGAACGGGCCTGTCGCCAAAGCTACGACGAGGCAAGGAGCGTGACCGCGACTGTCGCGCGCTTCTTCCGAAAGCTCCAGCCCGCTCACAGGAGGATGGATGTCAGACCCCGACAAGCTCCACGTTGTGGCGTTCGAGATCAACGGCAAGCAAGCGACGCTGGCCGTCGAGCCCCGCAAGCTTCTCGTGCATGCAATCAGAGAGGATCTCGGCCTGACCGGCACCCACGTCGGCTGCGACACATCGCAATGCGGGGCGTGCACGGTCGAACTCGACGGACAAGCGGTGAAGTCCTGCACCGTGCTTGCGGTGATGGCGGATGGTACATCGATCACAACGATTGAGGGGCTTACGCCCCCTGGTGCAGCGCTGCACCCGGTCCAGGCGGCATTTCACGAACATCACGCCTTGCAATGCGGCTTCTGCACCTCGGGCATGGTCATGAGCGTGCGGCAATTGCTCAAGACCAATCCGGCGCCCAGCGAGGATGACATCCGCCACGGCATCGCCGGCAACATCTGCCGTTGCACCGGCTATCACAACATCGTGCGCGCTGCGCAGTCGATCGCGACGAAAGGTCCGCTTCCATGAGCGCAGCTGCCGCATCCCGCTATATCGGCCAACCGCTGAAGCGACGCGAAGATTTTCGGCTCCTGACCGGCAAGGGCCGCTACGTCGACGATATCAAATTGCCCGGCATGCTCTACATGGCGGCGCTACGCTCGCCGCACGCCCATGCCGATATCCTAAGCATCGATCTCGCCTCGGCGCGCGCCGCGCCGGGAGTTCGGCTTGCGTTGTCGGGCAAGGACCTCGACGGCAAGCTCGGCCCGATCGTTCCGAACTGGGTGCTGCCGGGATCGAAGGTTCCGTATCGTCGCGTCGTCGCGATCGACCGCGTGCGCTTCGTTGGCGAATGCGTGGCATTGGTGGTGGCGGAGACGCTTGCGCAAGCCTACGACGCGGTCGGCCAGATCGAAGTCGATTACAAGACGCTGCCCGCCGTGACCGAGGAAGTCGCGGCGATCAGCGACGGCGCGCCGCAGCTTCATGACAATGTTCCGGGCAATATCACGACCATCTACAAGGTGCGCGGCGGCGACTATGCGAAGGCCGCGCGAGAGGCCGATGAGGTCATCAAGCTGCGGGTCGTCAACAATCGGCTGATCCCGACCTGCATGGAGACGCGCAGTGTCATTGCCGATCCCGAGGCGGACGGAACGCTGACGGTCTACATGCCGAGCCAGGTCCCGCACATGCACCGGCGCTGGATTGCCGAGACGGTCGGCATCCCCGAACATCGGCTGCGGGTCGTAGCACCCGACATTGGCGGCGGCTTCGGCGCCAAGATGCACCTTTACCCCGAGGAGTTGCTCTGCCCCTACCTCGCGCGCGAACTCGGCGTTCCCGTGAAGTGGTGGGAAAGCCGCTCCGAAAGCCATCAGTCGACCAGTCATGGCCGCGCTCACACTGAGAACATCGAGGTGGCGATCAAAAGTGACGGCACCATCCTGGGCTTGAAAGTGGATACGCTTGGCAATGTCGGCGCCTATCTCTCCAACATGGCAAGCGGCGGCCCGACGGTGAATACGATCAATTTCGGAACCGGCACCTACAGGATCGAGAACTACGAGGCGCTCTCGCGCGTCGTCGTCACCAACACCGTGCCGGTCGATGCCTATCGCGGCTATGGTCGGCCCGAGGGCGCCTATATAGCCGAACGTGCGATCGACGCCGTCGCGCGACATTTGAATCTGGACCAGGTCGAGGTGCGTCGGAAGAACTTCATCCAGCGCACTGACTTTCCCTATCGGCCGTATGGCAGCATGGGCGTGATCTATGACAGCGGCGACTACCAGGGCCTGCTCGACAAGGCGCTGGCCGCCTTCGACTACGACGGTCGCCGCAGGGAGTGCGAAGCGCTCCGGCGCGACGGCGTCTATCGCGGCATTGGGGTTGCCGCCTACACCCACATGTGTGGCATGGCGCCATCGCGGCGCCTGGCCATGAGCGGGTTCGACCGCGGCGGCTGGGAGAGCGCGCGTGTCGCCATCGACTCGAGCGGCCGCGCCACCATCTATTCCGGCTCCATGAGCCAGGGCCACGGCCACGTCACTTCGTTGTCGCAGATCGCCGCCGACGTCCTGCAGATTCCGATCGAGAATATCGATGTCATCCAGGGCGATACGCGGCAGGTACAGGCCGGCCACGGGACCTTCAACTCACGATCGATGGCTGTTGGGGGCTCCAGCCTCCATGTCTGCTCGCAGCGTATCGTCGACAAGGCGAAAAAGCTCGCCGCCGGCATGCTGGAGGTGGACGAAAAGGACGTGGCTTACGCCGCGGGCAACTTCAGCGTCCCCGGCACCGATATTGCGCCGGTGTCGTTCGGAAAGGTCGCGCGCATGGCCTATGTCGGCCACAAGCTGCCCGACGGAATGGCGCCGGGCCTCGACGAGACGGTGTTTTACGATCCGACCGGCATGAGCGCGCCGTCCGGCGTTCACCTCGCCTATGTCGAGGTCGACCCCGAGACCGGACAGGTCAGGATTATCGACTATGTCGCGGTTGACGATGTCGGCACGCTGATCAATCCGATGCTCGCGGCAGGGCAAATCCATGGCGGTGTCGTGCAAGGCATCGCGCAGGCGCTGTACGAGGAGGTCAGCTACGATCCCGACAACGGGCAGCTCTTGACCGGCTCATTGCTCGACTACGCGGTGCCGCGGGCCGAGCACGTGCCGAACATAACCTCGCTGTTCCAGGAAACGCCCTCGCCAACCAATCCGATCGGCGTCAAGGGCATTGGCGAGAGCGGGTCGATCGGCGCCCCGCCCTGCATGGTCCACGCCGTGCTCGACGCCTTGCAGCCGTTCGGCATCACCCATCTCGACATGCCTCTGACGCCGCCACGAATCTGGGCGGCAGTCCATGCCGCGCAAGCTGGAGCCGACCGATGATTCCCGCCGCCTTCGACTACGTTCGCACCAGTTCGCTTGCGCAAGCGATCGATCTGCTGCAGCGTGATCCGGAAACGACCATGGTTGTCGCCGGCGGCCACACGCTGGTCCCGACACTGAAGCTGCGGTTGGCAACGCCTGCGCTGTTGGTCGACATCCGCGGCGTCGAGGAACTCAGGGGCATACGGATCGACGAGAACGGCATCCGGATCGGCGCGCTGACCACGCATGCCGAACTGCTGGCGTCCGAACCGCTGCACAAGGAGCTGCCGATCTTCCGTCAGGCGGCGAACCTGATCGCCGATCCGCAGGTACGCAACCGCGGCACGATCGGCGGCTCGCTCGCCAACGCCGATCCGGCGGCCGATTGGCCTGCGGTCGTGATCGCGCTCGATGCGGAGCTCGATATCGCGCACTCGGGCGGCTTCCGGCACGTGGCGGC
>Ga0081540_1003105_pt1 | contig 13306 bp, 12 predicted proteins | sample TabmetS2T1R1_FD_71024 | JGI IMG/M metagenome (GOLD analysis project Ga0081540, IMG submission 71024) | Tabebuia heterophylla rhizosphere microbial communities from the University of Puerto Rico - S2T1R1 | ecosystem: Host-associated > Plants > Roots > Rhizosphere ... | reverse complement strand
TGGAACGCACGCGACATACCGCGCCGCGCCAACTCGACCGGGCCGACACCGGCGATGTCGCGGCCGAGAAAGCGCACTTCGCCGGTCGATGGCCGCAACAGCCCGGTGACGACATTGACCAGCGTCGTCTTGCCAGCCCCGTTTGGCCCGACGATGGAGACGAACTCGCCATCGTTGATGTAGAAAGACACATCGCTGAGCGCCCTGAAGGCGCCAAACGTCTTCGAGACATTGATGGCCTGAAACAGCGGCGAAGCGTCGGCGGCGGGAGCGGCTTGCATCTCATCGCCCTCCCTGACGCCGGTGGACCAGCGCCTCAATGGTGCCCGACAGGCCCTGCGGCATGAACAGCACCAGCAGCACCAGCACCGCGCCCATCACGAAGCGCCAGTACTGGGTGATCGACATAACAAGGTCCTGCAGCACCACGAACGCCAGTGCGCCGATCGCGGGTCCGGCAAATGTTCCGCTACCGCCAAGGACGGCCATGAACACCAGATTGCCGGAATGGGTCCAGTACGCCAGTTCGGGGTCGGCGAGGCCCGTGGTGATGGCCAGAATGGTTCCGCCGATGCCGCCATACACTGCCGAGATCACGAACGCGGCCAACCGCATCCGGAAAATCTCAACACCAACATAGGCAGCCTTGCCGGCGTTCTCGCGAATGGCGCGTAGATGCAGGCCAAATGGCGATTTCGTGATGCGCCACATCGTCAGCCCCAGCAGCGCAAACAGCAGGAGCACGTAGTAATAGAACGGCCCGGTCAGGAATGCGGTCTTGCCGCCGCGCCACTCCATTCCGAGCAAAAGCGGACGCAGCACGCGCATACCCTGATCACCGCCGGTGATGCCGTAGAATTTGAACAGGAACGAGTGGAACAGCATGCCGAACGCCAGCGTCAGCATGCCGAAGAATATTCTTGTGTAGCGAACACAGAGAGCGCCGACCACGAGCGAAATCAAGGCAGACACCAGTCCCGCCGTGAGCACGAGCAATTCAAAGCTCAGGATACCGAACTTCGAGGTCAACACGGCTGCGGTATAGGCACCGACTCCGAGGAACAGCGCATGCCCGAACGACAGCAGCCCGGTGCTGCCGAACAGCAAGTTGAACCCGAGCAGCGCGATGCTGTAGCCGACGAACGGCAGCATCAGGAGCAGCACGTAGGGCGATGCAATGAACGGCAATAGCGCCAAGATGATGATCAGGGCCAGCAGCACCCACAATCCGTTGGGCCGCAGCGCAGTGCGTCGCACCTCCCGCTCCGACACGATATCGATCGACGGGTTGCTCACGCGGTGGCCTTCCCGAACAGCCCGGCTGGCCTGACGATCAGTACGAGCACCACGACGAGATAAACCGACAGCATCTCCATCTCGGGCACTAGCGAAATCGCCGCCGCGCGCATCAAGCCGACGATGAGCGCACCGACTAATGCGCCGCGCATGCTGCCGAGCCCGCCGATCACGACAACCGCAAAGGACTCGACGACCAGATCGACCGCCATATCGAGCGACGCCGCCCCGGATGGCACCACCAGCGCGCCGCCGACCGTGCCGAGCATGCAGCCCACGGTGAACACCAGCGCAAAGATTCTGGAGGCGTTGACGCCGAGACCTTCGGCCATGTCGCGGTTCTCGGCCGTGGCGCGCACGATACGCCCGGTTTTCGTACGCTCGAGAAACAGGCCGAGACCCACCGCAATGGCTAGGCTTGCCGCGATTACCAGCAGATTGTAGGTCGGAACCCGGATCCCCAGGAAATTCGCTGAGCCATAAGCGAGATAGACATTGTCCATCGTGCGCGGCGTGGCGCCCCACAAATAGCGGAAAACGTCCTGGAACATCAGCAGGAAACCGAACGTGATCAGGAGCTGATAGCTCTCGTCGCGGCGATAGATCGTGCGCAGGACACGCTCGATCGGCAGTCCGACCAGGCCGATAGCAAGGCCGGCCGCGATCAAGACCGGCAGAAACAGCACCGGCGGCATGCCGAGCTTGATCGCAAGGCCAACCGCGGTAATGCCGAAATAGGCACCAAGCGCATAGAACGATCCGCATGCGAGATTGATGATCTTCTGCACGCCGAACACGAGCTGCAGCCCGGCGGCCACGAGAAACAGCACCGCGGCGTGGAACACTCCGCCAAGGACGACGTCCACAAATATCGACATGCCTTAGACCGGCATTTTTGCAGTCTTGATCCACTCCCAGAAGTCCATTCCCGGAGGCTTCTGCAGCTGTTCGGCGCGGAACGTATCAATCGAGGCCAGCGTCGGGAAATCGTATTTGTTATTGTTGGTCGACGGCCCTTGGTAAAACACCTGCTCGGCGATCTTGTCCTTGCGGAAGCGGCCTTTCCCGCCGAGGCTCTCGACCTCGAGACCCGGCATCGCCTCAGCCACCTGCTCCTGCGTCGGCCATTTGCCACCGGCTTTCTGCGCGGCCTCGACGCCGGCCTTATAGGTCGCGAGCGCGAAATAGGCGCGGTCGGCTTCCCAATGCGGAGCTTCCTTGTAACGCTCCATGTAATCCGTGACGAAGGCCTTCTGCAGCGGCGAGGCCTGCGGATGATCGAAATACAGCGTGTTGTGCCCGAAGATGATGCCCTCGGGCGTGAATTCCTTCCTGAGCTGGTTGATCTGCCAACCCGCCGCCGGCAACACCATCTTGACGCCGTTGAACAAGCCCGCCGCATGACCCTGTTTCATGAACACAGGCAGATCGGCGAACAACATGGACGAGAAAATCAAATCCGGCTTGGCGGCATTCAAGGCGGCGATATGCGAGGTCAGATCCATCGTGCCGACCTTCGGCCATTGCTCGGCAACGAATTCAGCCTCGACACCGAAGCGCGCCAGGATCTGCTTGAACGCTTCCCAATTGTTGCGGCCGTAGGAATAGTCCGGATTGATGCCGGCAACGCGCTTGAACTTGCCCTTGAAGTGTTTGACCGCCAGCAGCGAGCCCATCACCGCTTCGCATTCATTGTCCGTCGAACGGAAAACATATTTCGGGTTCGGCATCATTTCCTTGACGCCGTCCTGCGTGGTGCCATCCCACATCACGACGAGCGCCTGCTCCTCCTCGGCAACCGGCGCGACACCAAGGCTGACGCCGGTCGAGATCAGGCCGTGAATCGCATCGACCTTTTCCTGCAGGATCAGGCGTCGAAGCCGCTCGATCGTGTCTTTCGGGTTGGTCTCCTCCTCGATCACCAGTTCGAACTTGCGCCCGGCGATGCCGCCCTCCTTGTTCATCCGCTCGGTTGCCCATTGGACGGCGCGGATGCCACATTCCCCGGCGGTGCCGGCGGCGCCGGATCGCGGCGCGATAATGCCGATCTTGAGCGGCTTGTCCTGGGCGAGCGCCGGCGCAAACAGCCGCGGCGCGGTGGCGGCAACGAGCCCGGCACCCGCAAATCTGGAAAAATCGCGACGCGTGAGCTTCATCGGTGCCTCCCGTTAATGTTTGCGCATCTGCCGTGCGTTCTTGGCATACCATAAATATGTCAGAGACATTTCATCAAGCGATATTTTGACGCCATACCAGTGAATCGGGCGCCAAATGCCTTTTCCCGGATAATAGATTGGTGATATATCACGCGGCGGAACAAGCGAGCCTTGACCTGCGGCAGATGGAGACGGCGTGATGGAACTATCCTCCAGTCCAATGACCGAACGGCAGCGGAATTATCGAGCGAACTACCGTCACCGCATTGCGGGTTGGTACAACGGCCGGCTGCACGTGTTCGTCATCTACGTGATCGGGTTCACCGCGTTGTCGGTCTATTTTGCCAACGTGACCAATCTGCGCTGGTGGGAACTCCTGATCGTGCCGGTGACGTTCCTGTTCGCGAATTTCTTCGAGTGGTGGATCCATCGATTCGTCATGCATCGGCCCTCGCAGATCAAGGCGTTTCGCGCGATCTACAACCGCCACACGCTGATGCACCACCAGTTCTTCACCGACACGGAAATGCGTTTCGCCGACCATCACGACTGGCGCGTGACGTTCTTCCCGCCCTACGCGCTCGTCACCTTTACCATGATGTCGATCCCGCCGGCGCTGGTGATGGGCTGGTTGATCTCGCCCAATGTCGGCTGGCTGCTGATCTCGACCACGACGTCGATGTATCTGATCTACGAGTTCATGCATTTCTGCTGCCATGTCGACGAAAACTGGTTCGTGCGCAACGCCCCCTTCGTCAACACGATCCGGCGCCACCACGCCGCTCATCATAATCAATCCATCATGATGGAGCGGAACATGAACCTCACCTTCCCGATCATGGACTGGTTGTTCGGCAGCTCCGATCTCGACCGCGGACTGATCGGCCATCTCCTCAACGGGTACGACACCCGCTTCGTCAAGACTGACATGCGCAAGACGTCGCGCACGCCGAAGCCGGACGCGGCCGGACATCCGACCGGCTTTGCCACTCCGGCCGAATAGGCGTCGAGGTCTCCATGGACGCCATCGAACCGCACTGGGTTTCACTGCTCTGGTTCGCGGGCTTCGCGACGGTCGGCACCGTCGCATTCCTGACAGTGTCCGGCATGTTCCCGTTGCGGTCACGGCCCGATGCGGCGAAATCCAGTGCAGCCACGATCCTGGTGTATGGCAACGCGGCTCTGCTGGTGGCACTGTTGGTCGGCACGGGATGGTACGGATACGCTGAACTCAGATGGAGCACGCTGATCGTCGTGACCGGTCTTGTCGTGCTATTTGCCCCTGGCCTCTTCGAAGTATGGCCGGCGCCGCTGCGCGAAGGTCCAACTGGACTTGTGGCGTTGGTCGGCATTCAAGTCTTCGCGCTCGTGGCGCTCGCGACCGTCGCAGCGCCTTCCACCGCCACGTCGTAATCATTAGGAGGATCCAGCGATGCCTGTGAGGATAAAGCTCGGACTTTCCCTGGTCGTCGTGCTGGTGGCCGCCATCGCCGCCTATCATCAGCACATTCTCGGGCACGAGCGCATCCAATACGTTGTTGCGTTCCTCGGATTTTTCATGATCTTTGCCATGTGGCTGTTTCCCGAGGTCAAACGCGAGGAAACTGCCGGCGGTGTCAGGCGCGACGGCGCCGCACGATAAATCCTGACCAAAGCTCTGCCGATCCAAAAAAGAACAGAAAATCGGAGGAAGTCCATGACGAAACTGCTGAGCGAGAATGAAGTCGCCGCCTATCGCGACCGCGGCTATCATTTCCCGGTCAATGCGCTGAGCGAGAACGAAGTCAGCGAATTCCGCGGCAAGCTGGAAGATTACGAGGCGAAGACCGGCGGACCGATCAAGGGCGAGATGCGCCATCGCAGCCACGTGCTGTTCCCCTGGATCAACGAAATGATCCGGCATCCGAAGATCCTGGATGCGGTCGAGGATCTGCTCGGACCCGACATCCTCTGCTGGAACACCAGCTTCTTCATCAAGGAGCCGCATGATCCGGGGTTCGTCTCCTGGCATCAGGACGCCACCTATTGGGGGCTCGACTCCTCCGATGTCGCAACCGCGTGGATCGCAATGTCGCCCGCCAACAAGGTTTCCGGCTGCATGAAGTTCGTGGCCGGCACCCACAAGCAGCAGGTCCAGCACGAAGACACTTTTGACAATAACAACCTGCTGACCCGCGGGCAGGAAATCGCCGTCAAGGTCGACGAATCAAAGGCAGTCTTTGTCGAGCTCAAACCCGGCCAGGCCTCGCTGCATCACGTGCTGCTATTCCATGGATCGGAACCCAATCGCTCCGATGATCGGCGCATTGGTCTCGCGGTCCGCTATATCCCGACACGGTTGAAACAGGCCGTTGGCCAGCGCGACTGGGCGACGCTAGTGCGCGGCAAGGACGATTACCATCACTTCGAGCCGGAATACGTGCCGAAGCACGATCTCGAGCCAGAAGCGGTTGCCTTCCACAAGGCCGTCACCGAAGAGCAGGTGCGCGTGCTCTATCGCGGCACCGACAAGACGGCTTATCGCGCATGACCGTGACGCGGGATCGCGCCGGTCTTGCCTGACCGGCGCACCTGGTCACGAAATCACTGATCGCTTTGCGGATTTCCGCCAATTGCGGTGACGCGTCGGCGGCGACGGCGTGCCCTGCACGTCCGCCCACTCGCACCAGAGCGGCGTCCGGAATCAACCGGGCCGCCTCGATCGCGTCATCGACGGGATTATAGAGGTCCAGATTAGGAACGAGCAGCAGTGTAGGCGCCTTGATCGATCGCAGCGCTGCGGCCGTATCGCCAGCAAAACCAGGCGTGGTGCCGACATCGTGCGCGTCATAGGCCCAACTCTGATAGACCCAATCGAGCGGATCGGACGCCATGCGGCGCGCCGCATCGATTGCCTGATCTACGAGGCATGGAACATCGGCCGCCGGGATAGCCTCAAGTGCTCCGGGCTCGCGGTTGGTGATGACGCGCGTCATCGCAGCCCAAGCCTCGAAGCCGGCGCCATAGGGCCCGGACGGAAAGCCCGGATCGGCCCGCAATATCCGGCGGGCCACCTCGTTCATTGCAACCGACCAAGGATGGGTCCGCGCCATCGGCACCAGCGCCACCACGCTTCGCATACGATCGGGGTGACTGACCGCCCATTGGAGTGCCTGCATGCCGCCCATCGACGCCCCGACGACCGAAGCGAGCCGTTTCACACCGATGGCGTCGAGCAATTTGCACTGGCTCGCCACCATGTCGCGAATGGAGAAGCGCGGAAACGACAAATCAGCTTGCGTCTGGCTGTTGCTCGGCGACGTGCTCAGCCCGTTGCCGATTGCGTCCACACAGATGATGCACTGACGCTCCGGATCGAGCGGCTGCCCGGGACCGATCAGAAAATCCAACCGGTGATGAGTCGAGCCGATCGCGGCCAGGACGAGCACGACATTGTCGTCGCGCGCGCGGGCCCCGTGCATGACATAGCTGATCTCGAAATCGCGAATGTCTTCGCCGCTCTCAAGACGCAAATCGCCCAGCTCGCAAGTCTCATGCGACCGGTCGATCCAGCCGGGCTGCAGGTCCGGATGCCGCCAGCGCGGCTTGCGAAGTGGCATCCTCATCTCCTCAAGCAGCAAGACCTGAACAGCCGCAAACTACAGGATGGCGATGCGCGAAGTCCAAGCTTTCGTTCTGCGCAGATCGCTCAACGATTGGGCGTGCAACCTGTCGAAGATATTGCGACGCACCCGCTTACACTGCGCGAACGCAAATGTGCTGCGCGCAAACATCTTGTTCTCGCCAGTCACAAACTCTTGTGACAGACTTTGTTTTGCACAAGGCCGCGAGGACGGCCGGCAAATGGGGAAGGGGAAGGGAAAGACAATGGACCTTGGGACAGGCATTGCGCTGCTCGTTGCATTTCTTGCCGTCGTCGTACTGATCATTCGCGGGCAAAGCCCGATCATCATGCTGCTGGTACTGGCCGTGCTGTGGTCGGCCATCGCGGGCATCGGGATCGATGATATCCAGAAGAAGATCTTGCAGGCCGGCGGCGTCGCCTATGCCAGCGCGGTCATCATCATCGTATTCGGCGCCTGGTTCGCACAGGTCTTGATCCAGACCGGCATCGCGGAGAGCGTGATCCGTTCTGCAGTGGAATTGGCCGGCGACCGGCCATTGATCACAGCGATGACGATCACGCTCGTCACTGCATTGCTGTTCACATCCATGTACGGGGTGGGCGCTGCGATCGCGATCGGCATCATTGCGCTACCGATCATGCTCGGCCAGGGCATCCCGCCCTATGTCGCCGCCCCCGCCTTCACGATGGGGATCGGCGCCGGGACGTTCATCAACCTCGTTCAGTTCGGCACGTTCCAAAAGCTCTTTCCAGGATTGAAATACGAAGCGCCCTATCTGACGTACTGGATCATCGCCATGTGCGTCTACATTCTGGCGGCCTGGCTGCTGCAATTTGCCTACCTGCGCAATGGCGGCGCCCGGCGGCTGGCTTCCGTCGACGTCGCCAATCAAGGCGAGCCGGTCGCCCGGAAGCGAACGCCTTATTACACCTACATCGTGCCGATCTTCCCCGTGCTTATGATCATGGTCCTGAAGTGGGAGATCATCCCGACCTTCCTGGTCTCGATCGTGCTGGCGCTGGTTTTGACGGGCCGCGATCGCTCCTTACAGGGCAGCGTCAACCTGTTCAACAAGACCTTCTCGGACGCCTTCCCTGATATCGCCACCATGGCCGCGCTGTGGACGATCTGCGGCATGATCATCGTCGCAGGCCAGACGCCTGAGGTGGCGAACGCGTTGAAGCCGGTGTTCGGACCCGTGTTGCCACACACGCCGCTGCAGGCCGCGATCTTCTTCGGCGTGCTCGGCGGCATCGGCAGCATCTATCGCGGACCGCTGGTCGTGATCGGCACCGGCGCGGCACTGCTCGCCATCGTGCTCGCCAACAAGGAGATCCCGATTCCGTATCTCTATTCGATCTGGCTGGCGCCGACGATCCTGCAGGGCAGCATGGATCCCACCAACTCGTGGACGCTGTGGACGATCGGACAAACCAAGGTCAGCCATGGGCAGTTTCTGAAAACCGCCCTGCCCTTCGGCTGCCTGATGGTCGCAGTCAACTCGACGATCTGCTACCTGATGCTGGGGTCGCTGCAATAAGGAAGAATGTGAATGACCGAAACCGCAGCACCCTCCCGCGCCTATCGCATCGGCATCGACGTCGGCGGTACTTTCACCAAAGCCGTTCTGATCGACAATGCGACGCATGAGGTGATCGGGCGTTTTTCGGTGCTCACCACACATTCCGATCCGCGCGGCGTTGCGAAGGGCGTCGTCGACGTCTTTCGCAACGTGCTCGAACAGTCGGACGTCGATCCGAGGGAAGTGATCTTCCTCGCCCATTCGACGACGCAAGCGACCAATGCCTTGCTGGAAGGTGATGTCGCCGGCGTCGGAGTGATCGGCATGTCGACCCGTGTGGAATCGCTGCTGGCCAAGAGCCAGAGCGCCATGAAGCCGATCGAACTCGCGCCCGGTCGCCATCTGACGCCAGTCAACCGCTTCCTGACGACGGAAGCGCTGACTGACGACACCATTCGTAGGGCGATCGACGAACTCAGGGCCGAAGGCGCCAAGGTCGTTGTCGCCTCCTCGGCCTTCGGCGTCGACGACAATGAAGCTGAAGAAGCGGTGCGGCGCCAGGTGATCGACGCCGGTCTTGCCGCAACCTGCGGCAATGAGATCACCAAACTCTATGGTCTGACGACGCGCACCCGCACCGCCGTCATCAATGCCAGCATCCTGCCGAAGATGATCGACACTGCGAGCATGACCGAAGCAAGCGTTCGTGAGGCCGGCATCCAGGCGCCATTGATGATCATGCGCGGTGACGGCGGCGTGATGGACATCAAGGAGATGCGCCGGCGGCCCGTCATGACGATGCTGTCCGGCCCGGCCGCAAGCGTTGCCGGCGCCCTGATGTATCTGCGTGTGTCCGATGGCATCTATTTCGAGGTCGGCGGTACCAGCACCAATATCGGCGTGATCCGCAACGGCCGGCCGACCGTCAAATATGCGCGCGTCGGCGGCCATGAAACCTATGTCAGTTCGCTCGACGTCCGCGTGATCGGCATTGCCGGCGGCAGCATGGTTCGCGCCCGCAGCGGCAAGGTCGTCGATGTCGGCCCTCGCAGCGCCCATATCGCGGGACTGCCCTATGCTGCCTTCGCCAAGCCGGAGGATATCGTCAATCCCGCAATCGAATTCTTCCAGCCGAAGTCCGACGATCCGGATGACTACGTGGCGGTACGATCGGCGAACGGCACCCGCTACGCCATCACCAACACCTGCGCCGCCAACGTGCTCGGCTATGCCAAGCCCGGGTTGCACGCCAGCGGCAATCCGGAATCGGCCCAGCGCGCCATCGCAGCCCTCGCCGAATTCGTCGGCAAATCGATCGAGGACACCGCGCGGGCTATTCTCGATATCGCCACCGGCAAGGTCATTCCGGTGGTCGATGACCTCATTGCCGAATACAAGCTCGACCGTGATCAGGCTCTGCTGGTCGGCGAAGGCGGCGGCGCTGCCGCCTTGATTCCTCACGTTTCCAGCCGCACCAGTCTTCACCACGAGATCTCAAAGGACGCGGAGGTCATTTCCTCGATCGGCGTCGCGCTGGCACTGGTGCGCGACGTTGTGGAGCGCATCATCCCGAACGCGCAGCCGGAGGACATCAAACGCATCAGACGTGAGGCGCTCGAAGCAGTGGTGCGGCTTGGCGCAGCGCCCGAAGGTGTCGAGGTGACGATCGAGGTCGATCCAAATACCCATCGCGTCCGGGCAACCGCGATGGGTGCCTCCGAGATGCGCGCCCGCCAGCGCCGCGACGAAGTCGGCGAGATCGAGGCGCGGGAAATCGCGGCGAAAGCGATGGGTGTCAGCCTGGAGCGCGTCACGCTTGCCGCCGCTACGCCGCGAATGCGAGTCTTTCAGGGCGAGGTCGAGGAACGAAGTTGGGGCTTCTTCAAGAAGCGCCGCAGCCCGGTTCGGGCGATCGACCTCGATGGCGTCATTCGTGTGCAGCGCAGTCACAGCGTGGTTCGCCCGGTCTCGGCAACCACAGCGCTTGATGGCCTGCGGCGGCTTTGGGAGGACACCACGATCTATAATGGCGACAGCACCATCACGCCGGATATTTTCGTGATCGTCGGCGGTCAGCTGATCGACCTTTCCGGCGTCAATTCGATCGATCAGGCGATGGCAGTGACCCGCAGCGAGCTCGATGGGCTCACTGCGGACGCTTTGATTGCGCTGATTGGCATTCCGCCCTCGCGGGGGCTTTAGCGATGTCGGTCACGGCGGCAAACGCATCGCGCCTCCCAGGTATCGCGGACATGTCGGCCGGAGAACTGGGGCTCGTTATGCTGTGGGCCGACCCGCACGCCTGGCGCCTCAATCGGGCCACGCAGCTTGCTGCCGTTGCCGATGCACTGGCCGATGGAATTGAAGCCGCCCGAACGTTGCGTGCTCCGTTCGCCGGGCGCTCGGCGGAACAGATCGCTCGCGAGCTTGGTGTGCCCGTCGAGACCACGGACAGCGATCCCATGGTAGGAACGATCTGGCGGTTTGCTGAATATCGGTCACGGCCGCCACGCATTCTGCTATACAGACGGGGGCTAGGCCCGCTTGAATGCAATCTCACCGGCGATCGCGCCGCGTCATTACTCGGTCAGGCAACGCCACGAGACGTCTTCATCGCCCACGAACTATACCATCACATCGAAGCCGTCCGATCGGAACCGCCGATCGCGCGCCGCTACCGACCTACCTTGTTTCGAATTGGCAACTGGCACTGGCGCACCGGCATTGCGGCGCTGGCCGAGATCGCCGCCGGCGCCTTTGCGCAGTCATTGCTTGAGCTGCCCTGTCACCCGAAGGTGCTGGACCGCGTTGTCGTGGATGCCATTGCAGCAGCATAGACGTTCATAAAAAGAGAGCGTCCCACCCGGGCCGGCCGAGGTGAACGCCGAATTGACGCTATGTGGGTCCGAAGAACCAAACCAGCGACCGCCATGCAACACTCGACCGCTTCGGTATGACGATAATTGCAAAGACGGCATAAACACTAGACGCTCGCGCGGGGATATCTCAGCTGTTCCGTCACCACCATGGCAAACGCTATTGTCCTGCTCTATGGGAACGACACCCGACTGCTAAATTGAGACCTTGATACGACAGCGCGTCCCCACCTTCGAGTTGGCAATTGCCTAGACGCAGCATGCGGCCAATCCAAGCAGCACTTGGCATCGACATTTGCTTCTTCCTTGGTCCTGCCGATTTTTCCTCTAACCGGACCTTGCCAATCGGCATGTCCGCTTTGCGCTGCCAGAAGCGGTCGTTCATCCAACGGCCGCAGGACCGCGTTTCGGCGCAAGCTCAGCTGCCTGCCGCAACGCTTCGATCAGACTGCGTTCGTCGGCAACGCCCTTGCCCGCGATATCAAAGGCTGTACCGTGATCGACCGAAGTTCGGATCACCGGCAGACCGACGGTAATGTTCACGCCGGTCTCCAGTCCCAGCACCTTGATCGGACCATGACCCTGATCATGATACATCGCAACGACCATGTCGTAGTCGCCGCGGCCGGCCAGAAAAAACAGCGTGTCAGCCGGCAACGGGCCTCTCACATCCCAGCCTCGGCGTTGACAGGCCTCGATGGCGGGCGCGATTTTCGTTGCTTCCTCGCCACGGCCGAATAGCCCGTTTTCTCCGGCATGCGGGTTGATGGCGCAAACGCCAATCTTTGGATTGGTGAGGCCGGCGCGCACCAGCACCTCATGCCCGCGGGTTATGACCCTTTCGACGAGGCCGGGCTCGATCCTGTCGATGGCGTCCAGCAGGCCTATATGCGTGGTGACGTGGATGACACGAAGCTTCGATGACACGAGCATCATCGAGACTTCACGCGTGCCGGTCAGATAGGCCAGCAATTCGGTATGGCCCGGATATTTATGCCCGGCCGCGTGCAACGCTTCCTTGGAAAGCGGAGCGGTGCAGATGGCTTGCGCGGATCCTGCCTGGACGACCTGGACGGCTCTTTCGATAAAACGATAAGCCGCTTCTCCCGCTGCCGCAGACATCTCGCCGAACGGCAAGTCATCCGGCACAAGGTTCAAGTCCAGGCACTGCACGGCGCCCGAAGCAAAATTCGCATCGTCGGCTTCCTTTAGCGCATCGATTTCAAGCCGCTCGCCGACAATCTTGCCAGCCTTACGCAAGCGATTGGCGTCACCAATCACGAGCGCATTACAGATTGCGCGTGTTTCCGGCTTCGCTAACGCCTTCATAATCACTTCAGGCCCGATACCGGCGGGATCGCCCATCGTGATTGCAATCGTCGGATGGGTCATACAAAGCTTCCTCTGGTTCGAACGGCGCGAAGACGCTCATGGATGCGGATGAGGCTATCCTCATCTCCAAACGCACCTGCTTTGGTGGCTATCGGGACCGATAATGAACCAAGAGTTAGTCCGAGCGGGACGCCCGGCTCGATCTCTTCAGCGAGATGGATACCGTTGACGCCGAACCTCGACAAGAGCGCCGCTGCGGTTTCGCCACCCGTGGCGGCAAATGCACCGATGACGGGTGCCGCGATTTCCAGAATATCGGCCAGGCGCGTAACGAGCTCGGGGCCAATCGACATGTCGGGGGATCCACTGTTCATGATTTCGACGAGGACATCGCCGCCTCTGGCGAGTCGCTCCTTGATGGTTGCAGCGACCTCTGCGCGCTCAGCATGATTCGCGCGCAATATTTCCGGCTCAATCGGAAAATAGGCCACAGTCCCG
>Ga0081540_1003104_pt1 | contig 13307 bp, 14 predicted proteins | sample TabmetS2T1R1_FD_71024 | JGI IMG/M metagenome (GOLD analysis project Ga0081540, IMG submission 71024) | Tabebuia heterophylla rhizosphere microbial communities from the University of Puerto Rico - S2T1R1 | ecosystem: Host-associated > Plants > Roots > Rhizosphere ... | reverse complement strand
GATAACGCCGAGCGCGCGCTTCATTTCGACGTCCCTTTGCACAACGCAACGCCCATACGAGGCGAACGTTCGCGCGAATTCGGCGGCGGACAACGCTTAGGCGGGTGGCTTGCATGCCCAGACCCGATCGGCTCTCATGGGCGCATGCGCACCCACCTGATCATCGCTTGCGCCGTTGTCGCCTTCGCCGCCGGGGCGCAGGCACAAGACGCGTCCACGCCGTGCCGTCAGATCAAGGACGACGGCAAGCGGCTCAAATGCTACGACCGCCTCGATCGATCCTCCTCCAACGCGCCGGAGCGAAGCGCCCCGCGCCGAGGCGGCGGCGATACCGGGTGGATCGTCACCGATGAAAAATCCCCGCTCGACGACAGCCCGCTGGTCTCGGCGGCGCTGGCGTCGACCGACGACCGGTCGCACCTGCTGCTGCGTTGCAAGGACCGCAAGACCGAGGTCGCGGTCAGCATGACAGGATTCATCAAATGCGGCCCCGATGTGCGCGTCACCTATCGAGTGAACCAAGAGCAACCGGTGGAGACCGCTTGGCGACCCCATCCGAGCTGCTATCTCGCGCTCTCTCCTGCTCCCATTCCCTTCATTCGCGCGCTCGCGGACGGCGGCAAGGTCTTTGTGCGAATGTACGATAACCACGACGCGCCATACGACGCATCGTTCAACCTCGGCAATCTTTCGAAGCTGCGTTCGCGCCTGGCGGAAGCCTGCGAATGGGATGCTGCCTCTACCAACTCCGCGCCGAACGCGCCCGCGGGTCAGCCGAAATAGCGTGCAACTGAGCCGGTCTTTTCCATTCGAGGCCGGCTTGGGAAATAATCCCACTGATCCGACCAACCTCGACCCCTGCCATCGCGCGGCGCCGCTGATGCGTGCTGAAACTGCGAGCGAAAGGCCGCAAGCGGGAAGAACACGATGCCGATTACCATCCGACGGGCCGAAGCTGGCGATGCCGCCAAATGCGGGGCAATCCTTTACTCCGCGTTCCAGAACGTGGCGGATGAGCACAACTTTCCGCGCGACTTCCCGTCGGTTGAAGCAGCGATCGATGTGGTATCGATGCTGCTCGCAAATCCCGGTTTCTACGGCATCGTTGCAGAAGACAACGATCGAATCGTCGGCAGCAATTTCGCCGACCAGCGTTCGTCGATTGCCGGCATTGGACCGATCTCGATCGATCCGCAAGTGCAGAACCGAGGCGTCGGCCGCAAACTCATGCAAGCCGCGATTGATCACTTCGCGTCCAACAATGTCGCCGGCATAAGACTCGTTCAATCGGCTTACAACAACCGCTCGCTTTCCCTTTACACGCGGCTCGGCTTCCAGACGCGGGAGCCATTGTCAGTCATTCAGGGACCCGCTCTTAACATCAAGTTCGCCGGATACGATGTGAGGCCGGCTAGCGAGGCAGACATTGCGGCCTGCAATCTTTTGTGCCGCCGCGTGCATGGGTTCGATCGCGGCGCAGAGTTGCGCGAAGCGATCAGCGCACACACCGCAATGGTCGTCGAGCACCTGGGACGCATCACCGGGTATGCGACCGACCTGGGTTTCTTTGCCCATGCCGTCGCCGAGACAAATCAGGATTTGAAATCGCTGATTGGCGCAGCGTTGCAGTTTCAAGGACCGGGATTTCTGCTCCCGACCAGAAATCACGAGGTTTTCGCCTGGTGCCTCGAGCGCGGACTAAAGCTTGTCATGCAGATGACATTGATGAGCGTCGGGCTTTACAACGAACCCGCCGGTGCGTGGCTGCCCTCGATCCTATTCTGACAACGCATAGGCTCCGTCTATAGCATCAGGTTGGACCGCGCCGACGACGGTGCTGCCATGCGCAAAAAAGAGCGTCTTCGGACCCGCTGCCAGTAGCGGATGCCGGTAGGAACTGCTTATCTATACAAGTATGAGCACGCCGTTATCCAGAATCGTGACCCTCGCCGTCGCCGCCGTTCTCGTTGTTGGGACGGCTGCAACGGCGTCGGCCCGTCCGAAGAAACACAACGTCGAGCGTCAAGCGACGAAACAAAGCGTCGAGCGTGAAGCGACGTCGACCACCAACTGCTATGGGACGCCGATCATCATGCAGGGCATGGGCTGCCCAAAACGCGTCGCTCGCGGCGAGGAGCAGACCCCGCCGACTCAGCGCGGGGACCGCCCGCACCGCAGGGTGCGAGGCAGCGGCGGTCCTTACATCCCGGCACTTCAGCCCACACCATCACTGCCGACGTCCCAGGCATCGACGGGTGTCTACATCCCGCCGCCGGTCAGCAACCCGAGCGCGCAGATCAATCAATTAAATCAGTCTTTTCCCTTCAACGCAGGCTTGGGGAATAATCCCACCAACCGCGATGCCTACATCCGCTACAACCTCACCAGGTAGCGCCAGCACCGCCTCCTGCAGAACCAATTCGCTCCGCAGCCCTAACGCAGGCTTCGATGCTGTGCTGCGACGATCGCCATCGCAGATCTGAAACTCAGTCGCCAACATCTGCCGCCGCTGTTGTTCGGGCCGCCTATTTGGTCTTTAGGGCGTTGATCAGGACCTTGGCGGTCGGTCCTGACGAGGCCGGGTTCTGGCCGGTGATCAGCAACCCGTCTGTGACGACGTGGACGCCCCAGTTCTTGACCTTGGAGTAAATGGCGCCGAGACCGAGCAACTCGTCCTCGACGAGGAAAGGGACGACCTTGGTCAGGCCAACAGCCTCCTCCTCCCCGTCGGTGAACCCAGTCACGTTCTTGCCCTCGACCAGCGGCTTGCCGGCAGGGGTCTTGACGTGGCGCAAGACGCCGGGCGCATGGCAGACCAGCGCCACCGGCTTCCCGGCGGCAAGGAAGGATTCGATCAGCTTGATGGAATTCGGGTCCTCGGCCAGGTCCCACATCGGGCCGTGGCCGCCCGGGTAGAAGACGGTATCGTAATCTTCCTGCTTGACGCTCTCGAGGCGCACCGTCTTGTCGAGTTGGCCCCCTGCGTCCGCGTCCTTCTCGAAGCGCCGGGTGATGTCGGTCTGGAAGCTGGGATCCTGGCTCTTGGGATCGAGTGGCGGACGACCGCCTTTGGGCGAGGCGAGGGTGATCTGCGCACCCACGTCCTTGAATTCGTAGTAAGGCGCAGCCAGTTCTTCCAGCCAGAATCCGGTCTTGCGACCGGTGTCGCCGAGCTTGTCGTGGGAGGTCAGAACCATCAGGACTTTCATGGCAGGCTCCTTTGCTCAATGTTTGGCATGGCGAACCTCAGCGGTCCTCCGCCCAGGAGTGCTGATTTGGAGAGCGAATTAGACTCATTATACGCAATGGCTAGGGCCGATCGGTCGCCGACATTTCCCCGGCAAGCGATATAGCCTGATAGGAATAGCAACGACCGACGCGTTTGCACTGGGAAGGATGCCAACGAAATGACGAAGAAATACACCGCTCGGTGCGCCTGCGGCGCAATCAAGTTTGAATTCAACAAGGACCCCGCCTTCGTCGCCGTCTGTCACTGCCTGGACTGCAAGAAGGCGTCAGGTGGAGAAGCGGCCATGTTCTTCGGCGTGCCGGAGGATGATTTCACGCTGATCAGCGGCAAGCCGAAGTCGTTCCACTACGTGGCAGAGTCCGGAAAAGGGCTTGACCGGAATTTCTGTCCGGACTGCGGTGCTCGAGTCTTCACCACCAATCTGGAGAGCTTCCCAGGCATGATCTTCGTTACGGTCGGCAGTCTGGATCAGCCTGACCGCATCGAGCCGAAGCTGGAGATGTTTACCAAGCGCCGCCTCGAATGGGCAAAGCCGCTGGACGTCCCGCAATTCCCAAGCATGCCCAGTTGAGCGGATAACTGCGACCCGATCAGACGGGTTGCTGACCACTGGCCGGAACACGACCTCGTCAGGACCGACCGCCACGGTCCTGATCATCGCCTTCAAAGACCAAATAGGCGGCCCATTGATTTTTGGAGCGGGCGAAGGGATTCGAACCCTCGACCCCAACCTTGGCAAGGTTGTGCTCTACCCCTGAGCTACACCCGCGTCCGAATTCCGGCCGCTCCCGACGAGCGGGCCGGACAATCAAGCACCTATGCCAAAAGGGAGGAGGCTTTGCAACCATCCCGCCGCGTTCGCCATTATGCCATGCTCACATCCCATGCCCGCCACGCCGTCCGATCTCTTTGCCTTTCTCGACAAGCTCGGCATCGCGCACGCGACGGTAACGCACCCCGCGTTGTTCACGGTCGAGCAGTCGCGCGAGCTGCGCGGAAGCATTCCCGGCGCCCACACGAAGAACCTGTTCCTCAAGGACAAGAAAGGCGCGCTGTTCCTGGTCACGGCGCTCGAGGATGCGGTGATCGAGCTCAAGTCGCTGCACCGGCGTCTCTCTGCCTCCGGCCGCTTCTCCTTCGGGTCCGCCGATCTCATGCGCGCGACGTTGGGCATAGAGCCCGGCGCGGTCACCCCGTTCGCGGCGATGAACGATAGCGACCAGCGCGTGAGCGTGGTGCTCGATGCGGCGTTGATGCGCCACGCGACGGTCAACTGCCACCCGCTGGTCAACACCATGACCACCTCGATCGCGGGCGCGGACTTGCTGCGGTTCCTCGAGGCGACCGGGCATCCGCCCCGGATCGTGCCGGTCGTGGAACAGGAGGGGCCGCCGCCGGATTGAGTTTATCGATTGCAAACACCCCCGTTGACCCCATTTAATTGACCATATGCAAGGTCTCGCCGCGGCCGGGGCCCTTTTTGCGCCGCGCGGGCAATACCGAATTGAGCGGCGCGGGCGGGGGACGATTCCATTGAACGATCGACGCCGCCTCACGCGGCGGCAGGGATGAAGGACGGACGAGATGACGATGTTACAGGGCGGCGAGGCGACGGCGGCCGGCAGCGTGGTCAAGGATACGACCACGCAGACCTTCGTCAAAGACGTGATCGAGGAGTCCAAGCAGCAACCGGTGCTGGTGGATTTTTGGGCGGAATGGTGCGGGCCGTGCAAGCAACTCGGGCCGGTGCTGGAGAAGGCGGTGCGCGCCGCCAAGGGCAAGGTCAAGCTGGTCAAGATGGACATCGACAAGCACCCCTCGATCCCGGGGCAGCTCGGTATCCAGTCGATTCCCGCCGTGTTCGCCTTCGTCAATGGCCAGCCGGTCGACGGGTTTCTCGGCGCTTTGCCGGAAAACCAGGTGACGGCGTTCATCGAGCGCCTCACCAAGGACCGGATCGGCGGCGAGGAAAGGGATCTCTTGAAGAGCGCCGATGACCTGCTCGCCCAAGGCGACGCCGCGGGCGCGGCCGATCTCTACGCACAGGTGCTGGCGCAGGACAGCGGCAATCTCGCCGCGCTCGGCGGACTCACGCGCAGCTACGTGCGCACCGGCGCGCTCGAGCAGGCAAAGCAGACGCTCGCGTTGGTGCCGGAGGCCAAGCGCAACGATCCCGCGGTCGCCGCCGCGCGCGCGGCGCTCGAGGTCAGCGAGCAGGCGAAAGCGGTCGGCCCCATCGCCGACCTCGAAGCCAAGGTTGCGGGCAATCCGCTCGACCATCAGGCGCGTTTCGACCTCGCGCTCGCCTTGAACGGCAATGGGCGCCGGCAAGAGGCGGTCGATAACTTGCTGGAGATCGTCAAGCGCGATCGCAAATGGAACGACGACGGCGCGCGCAAGCAGTTGGTCCAGTTTTTCGAGGCCTGGGGTCCGACCGACGAGGCCACCGTGAACGGCCGCAAGCGGCTGTCGTCGATTCTGTTTTCCTGATCCTGCTGGCCGCGCGTCAAGGTCGCGCGTCTCGCGGCGGGGGGCGAGCAGTGTGGGTCGCATTGCCAGGCCGGGAGGGCGACCATGCCGATGAACGCGGTCTTTAAGAAGCCCGACGCCCTCGCCGACGTCATTCCGGTCTTTCCCTTGCCCGGCGCGCTCTTGTTGCCGCGCGGGCAGATGCCGCTCAACATCTTCGAGCCGCGCTACATGACGATGATCGACGATGCCTTGCGCGCCGGCCACCGCCTGATCGGCATGATTCAACCCGACCCAGCGCATCCCGGCCCCGAGAACAAACCAAATCTCTACAAGGTCGGCTGCGTCGGCCGCATCACCCAACTCGCAGAGACCGGCGACGGCCGCTACCTCCTCCAGCTCACCGGGGTCGCGCGGTTTCGCATCGACCAGGAGCTCACAGTGGCGACGCCATATCGCCAGTGCCGGGTGAGCTATGTTCCCTTCATCGACGATTTCACCGCGCGCAAGGGCGAAGAGGAGGTCGACCGCGCCAGCGTGTTGCGCGCACTGTCGGATTTTCTCAAAGCCAACGACCTCAAGGCCGACTGGGAAGGCATCGAGAACGCGCCGAACGAGGCGCTGGTCAACGCGCTGGCGATGATGTCGCCCTACGGCGTCGCCGAGAAGCAAGCGCTGCTGGAAGCGCCCGATCTCAAGACCCGCGCCGAAATTTTGGTCGCCGCCACCGAGATCGAGCTTGCCAAGAAAACATCGGGCGGCGAGACGCCGCTGCAGTGACCGCGGTCATCCGCGGCGGCGCGGCAGATTTCCGTCGGTGACGCGCCGCCGTATGCTATAGCCAACGGCAAAGCAGCTTGGAGTCCGTCATGACCACCCCGCCCGAGCGTCCCGCCGGCACCGTCGATCCGAAGCTCCTGGAAATTCTGGTCTGTCCGCTGACCAAGGGGCCGCTGGAATACGACGCGGAGAAGCAGGAGCTGATCTCCCGCTCCGCCAAGCTCGCCTATCCCATCCGCGCCGGCATTCCGATCATGCTGCCGGAAGAGGCGCGCCGGCTGGACTGAGTGCCCGGCCCTGCGCATCTTGTTTGCCCGTGCACAAAAGAAACCCGCCGGAACAAAAACCCGGCATCACGAGCGCGCGAAGGGAGAGCGATGCTGAAAATCTGGGGACGCAACACCTCGGTCAACGTGCAGAAGGTGATGTGGGCGGTGGGCGAGCTCGCTGTGCCGCATGAGCGCATCGACGTCGGCGGCTCCTTCGGCAAGAACAACGAGCCCGCCTACCTTGCCATGAATCCCAACGCCCTGGTGCCGACGCTGGAGGAAGATGGTTTCGTGCTGTGGGAGTCGAATACGATCGTGCGCTATCTCGCCGGCAAATACGGCGCGGGCACGCTCGAGCCGGCCGACCCGCGCGCGCGGGCGCGCGCCAACAGCTGGATGGACTGGCAGCTCACGGTGGCGCATCCGCCGCTCACGCCGGTGTTCTGGGGCCTCATTCGCACGCCGCCGGAGAAGCGCGATCACGCGGCGATCGAGGCGGGCAAGGTCAAGACCACCGCGGCGATGAAGATTCTCGACGCGCAGCTGGCAAAGACCGCGTTCGTCGCCGGCGAGACGCTGTCCATGGGCGACATCCCGGTCGCGCTGATGGCCTACCGCTTCCGCCGCCTGGTGCCGGAGCGGCCGCCGCTCGATCATCTCGAACGCTGGTACGCCGCGATCGAGCAACGCCCCGCGTTCAAAGAGCACGTGCTGGCGATCCCGTTCGTGTAACGCATTTGCGGTCACTTAATCGCTCTGTCCTTCGTCATGCCCGTCTTGCTTCGGCTCGAGAAGACGTGGATGGCCGGGACAAGCCCGGCCATGACAGACAAGAGGCCGCGCTCTTGCGCCTTGCTACAACGTCTCGCCGCGCAAGAGCTTCGGCACCTCGCCGACAAGCCCGGCGGCCTCGCGGATGAAGAGTTGCTTGAGCGCGGGCAGACGGTCGACCATGCCGAGGCCCACGTCGCGCACGAGGCGCAGCACGTCCGATTGGTTGGAGAACAGCCGGTTGAGGCCGTCGGTCGCCATTCCCATGGCGACGGTGTCGAAGCGCCGCCAGCGCTGGTAGCGCTCGAGCACGGCAAGCGAGCCGGGATCGAGCCCGACGCGGACGGCATCGACGAGCACTTCGGCGAGCGCGGCAACATCCTTGAGCCCCATGTTGAGGCCCTGCCCGGCGATCGGATGAATGACATGGGCGGCGTCGCCGACGAGGGCGAGGCGTTCGGCGATAAACGCGCGCGCGACCGAAAGCCCGAGCGGAAGCACGCGGCGCGGGCCGACCGCCGCGATCTCGCCGAGATGCAGGCCGAAACGCCGCTCGAGCTCGGCGTGAAACTCTCGTTCCGGCAGCGCGACGATGCGCGCCGCCTCTTCCGCCCGCTCGGTCCAGACGATGGACGACCGGTGCCCAACAGCTTCGTCGCGCTTCAGCGGCAGGATCGCGAACGGGCCGGCGGGAAGAAAATGCTCCTCGGCGCGCCCGTGGTGATCGCGCTCATGCGCGACCGTCGTCACAATGGCGGACTGACCGTAGCTGAAGCCGTTGGTGGGGATGCCGCCGCGCTCGCGGATCGCCGAATGCGCGCCGTCCGCGGCGACGAGAAGCCGCGCGGCGAGCGTATCGCCGTCGGAGAGCGTGACGTCGACGCGGTCGTGCGCACGCTCGAAGTCGGCGACGGCCGCCGTCCGCAACACGACCCCTTCGTCCTTCGCCTTCTGCGTCAATGCGGCGACGAGAGGGGAATTCTCGATCATGTGGGCGAACGGCTCGCCCGGTTCGACGTCGCCGTCGAAGGTGAGAAAGACCGGCCGCACGACGTCGCTGAGGCGGCTGTCGGTCACGACCATGTCGAGAATGGGCTGCGCCTCGACGTTCTGCCACACGCCGATGGTCTCAAACAGCCGCCGCGCCGCGGCGACGATTGCGGAGGCGCGGGCATCTTTCGACGCCCGTCCCAGCGCCGGATCGGCCACCGTGACGGAGAACGAGGGCGCCAGCCCCTGGCGCAGCGCAATCGCCAGCGCCAGACCGGCAAAGCCGGCGCCGCCGATCAGCACATCGCTCCGCTGCACGCTGCCTGCCGACGACGCCATGCGCGCGTCCTCCTGACCAAGACTATAGCATTGTCATCGCCCGGTCCCGCGGACGATGATGGGCATCGCGCGGCACAAAGGTCGGGCAATGTCGTCTGCTGTTCAAGATCTCCTCACCATCCTCGATCTCGAGCAACTCGAGGTAAACCTGTTCCGCGGCCGCTCGCCGCAGGTCGGTTGGCAGCGCGTGTTCGGTGGACAGGTGATCGGGCAGGCGCTGGTCGCCGCCTGCCGCACGGTGGACGTCGCCGGGCGGCCCCCGCACTCGCTGCATGCCTATTTCCTGCTCCCCGGCGACCCCAAGGTACCGATCATCTACGAGGTCGACCGCATCCGCGACGGCAAGAGCTTCACCACCCGCCGCGTGGTCGCCATCCAGCACGGGCAGGCGATTTTCACCATGGCGGTATCGTTTCATCGCGACGAGCCCGGCATGAGTCACCAGGCGCGGATGCCGGGCGTGACAAAGCCGGAGCAGCTGCCGAGCGAAGCCGACATCAAGGAGCGCGTGCTGCCGCTGATGCCGGATCCGGTGCGCCGCTATTACGAGCGCGAGCGGCCGATCGAGTGGCGGCCGGTGGAGCTCGATCGCTATCTCGGCAAAAAGATCGAGGACGGCCGCTTCCATGTCTGGATCCGGGCCACCGCGAAGCTTCCCGATGAGCCCGCCATTCATCAATGCGTGCTGGCCTACGCATCCGACATGCTGCTGCTGGACTCGGCGTTGATTCCGCACGGGCGCACCGTGTTCGAAAAAACCCTGATGGCCGCAAGTCTCGACCACGCGCTTTGGTTTCACCGTCCGTTTCGCGCCGACGAATGGCTCCTTTACGCCCACGACAGCCCCAATCTGGCGGGTTCGCGTGGTTTCTCGCGCGGGCTCATCTTCGCCGGCGACGGAACGCTGGTCGCCTCCGTGGCCCAGGAAGGATTGCTGCGCGAGCGCAGCCTTTCTCCCTAAGGTCAGCTATGCTGCCGTAATCGGGCGCGAGCCCGGTACGAATGACGGAGCTAATCGCTTAATCTTTCGCTCTCGTGCCGATATCGTGCGCAGTCACTCGCGGGGCGAATTCATGAAGCTCATCATCGCAATCATCAAGCCATTCAAGCTCGAGGACGTGCGCGACGCGTTGGTGGCGGTCGGCGTGCAAGGCATGACGGCAAGCGAAGTCAAAGGCTACGGCCGCCAGAAGGGACACACAGAGATCTACCGCGGCGCCGAATACGCCGTGAACTTCTTGCCGAAGATCCGTATCGAGGTGGCGGTGCCGGCCGATCGCGTGGCAGCCGTCGTCGAAGCCATCATCGCCTCCGCCAAGACCGGTCAGATCGGCGACGGCAAGATCTTCGTCACCACGATCGATCAAGCCGTGCGCATCCGCACCGGCGAGACCGACGCCGACGCCTTGTAAAAGCCTAACGCAAAAAGGGGGGACAGCATGAGAACGGCCACGACACGCATTGGCGGCTTCGCCGCCGCGCTGAGCTTAGGCTTTGCGGCTTTGCCGGCGCTGGCGCAGGAAACGGCCTCGAAGATCGACGGTGCCGACACCGCCTGGATGATGTCCGCGACCGCTCTCGTGCTGACGATGACGATCCCGGGCTTGGCGCTCTTTTATTGCGGGATGGTTCGCAAGAAGAACGTACTCGCCACCATGGCGCAGAGCGTCGCTTGCACGGCGCTCTGCTCGCTGTTGTGGTTTGCCATCGGATATAGCCTCAGCTTCATGGGTGATGCGCCTTGGCTCGGAACCTTCGAGCGGCTGTTCCTGCGCGGCATCAGCATGGAGGCGACGAGCGCGTTCGCGCCGACGATTCCGGAGCTGTTGTACGTCGTCTATCAGATGGCCTTTGCGATCTTCGCGGTGGCGCTGATCGCCGGCGCGGTCGCGGACCGCATGCGGTTTTCCGCGTTTTTGTGGTTTGCCGCGGGGTGGCTGATCTTCGTCTATGTGCCGATCGTACATTGGGTGTGGGGCGGCGGCTTTCTCGCGAGCGCCGGCGCGCTCGATTTTGCCGGCGGCACCGTCGTCCAACTCAATGCCGGCGTTGCCGGCCTGGTCGCCGCTTACGTGCTCGGCAAGCGCCACGGCTACGGCAGCGACAACTTCGCGCCCCACGACCTTTCGTTGGCGGTGATCGGCATGGGCATGCTGTGGGTCGGATGGCTCGGCTTTGCCGGGGGTTCGGCGCTCGGCGCCAATGCGCGCGCCGCGTTCGCGGTCACCGCCACGCACCTCGCCGCCTCGGCCGGGGCGTTGAGCTGGATGTTGCTGGAATGGTGGACCCGCCGGAAACCATCCGTGCTGGGGCTGATCACGGGCGCCGTCGCCGGTCTCGCCGCCATCACGCCCGCATCGGGATTCGTCCTGCCCTGGCATGGCGTCATCATCGGCGTCATCGGCGGCGCCATCTGTTTCTGGGCGTGCACGTGGTTGAAGGTGCGCTTGGGTTATGACGACTCGCTCGACGTGTTCGGCGTGCACGGCGTTGGCGGCGCGGCCGGCACGATCCTCACCGGGGTGTTCGCGGTGGCGGCACTATCCGTGAGCCCGGACTCGCCGGAAGGCTCCTCGGGTCTGCTCGAGGGCAACGCGCGGCAGGTCTTGATCCAGCTCTATGCCGTGATCGCGGTCCTCATCTGGTCCGGCGCGCTCACTTACGTGCTGCTCAAAGCCATCGAGTTCTTCCTGCCGCTGCGCGTGAGCGAGCAGCATGAGATCGAAGGCCTCGACCTGACCCAGCACGGCGAAGCCCTGCGATAGGCGGGGTCACACGCGTATGCCTCTCCCTCTTCCTCCGCCCGCAAGCGGGGGAGGAATTCAACCAAGCCTGGGGCCAAGCGGATTGGTTCGTGCGCTCGCAGCGCACTGCCTAAAAATTAGGCACACCTGAACGCCGTTTGTGCGGCGCCCCGCAGAGGGCCCCGCGCAGGACCCGGATATCGGTGAAACGCCTTTTGTTTCCCGACACTTACAAGCGATGCGGCGAATTGGCACGCGGCTTGATTCGCTCGCATGCGTTGCCGGGCGACGCGAAGCTTTCGCGCGCCCACGCATAACTGAGATTGCCCATGACCTGCACCTGCGGGGGAGGGCACAAACGGGGGTCAATGCCCATGAAAATCGTCATGGCCATCATCAAGCCTTTCAAGCTCGACGAGGTCCGCGACGCGCTTACCGGGATCGGCGTGCACGGGATGACCGTGACCGAGGTCAAGGGCTACGGACGCCAGAAGGGCCACACGGAAATCTATCGCGGCGCGGAATACGCGGTGAGCTTCCTGCCGAAGATCAAGATCGAAGTAGCGGTCGCGGCCGATCAGGTCGACCAAGCCATCGAGACCATTACCACCGCCGCCAAGACGGGTCAGATCGGCGACGGAAAAATCTTCGTGCTGAGCCTCGACACCGCCGTGCGCATCCGCACCGGCGAGACCGATGTCGCCGCGCTCTGAAACCCGCACTGCAATGTCTAGCGACAGGAGTTAGACCCCATGACGTTCAAGAAACCAACCCGTGCGGGACTCGTGGCTCTCGCGTTGGGCCTTCTCTTCGCGCTGTTCCTGAGCCTCTCGGCGATCGATGGCTCATACGCCGAGGAGGCGGGCGCCACACCCGCGGCGGAGGCGGCGGCGGGACCGCCCGCCTGCATCGGCAATCCCGATCCGAAATTGGCAGTGCTCGAGAACTGCACACCCAATTCCGGCGACACCGCCTGGATGCTCACCTCGGTGGCGCTGGTGTTGATGATGACGATTCCCGGCCTCGGCCTGTTCTACGGCGGCATGGTGCGCAAGAAGAACGTGGGCGATACGATTATCACGAGCTTCGCCATCACATGCCTGATCAGCCTTCTTTGGCTCGTCTGCACCTACAGCTTGGCGTTTCGCTCCGGAACGCCGTTCATCGGCGGCCTCGACCGGGCCTTCCTGCAAGGGATCGTGAGCGACATCTCCAAAGGGATCGGCAATCCCAATCCGCTCGCGCCGACCATCCCGGAGACTGTCTATCTCTGCTTCCAGCTCACCTTCGCCATTATCACTCCGGCGCTGATCGCGGGCGCCTTCGCCGAGCGCATGAAGTTCTCGGCCATGCTGTGGTTCATCGGCCTGTGGGCGATCTTCGTCTATTCGCCCGTCGCGCACTGGGTGTGGGGACCCGATGGCTTTCTCGCCGCCGCAAACGCGGACGCGTGGGTCAAGGTTCTCGACTTCGCCGGCGGCACGGTCGTGCACATCAATTCCGGCGTGGCGGGGCTGATGGCGTGCCTCGTGCTGGGCAAACGCAAGGACACCGGGCCGAACCACAACATGGTGCTCACTTTCATCGGCGCGTCGCTGCTGTGGGTCGGCTGGTTCGGCTTCAACGCCGGCTCCGCCGTGACCGCGGGAATGCAAGCCGGCATGGCGATGACCGTGACGCATATGGCGACCGCGG
>Ga0081540_1003103_pt1 | contig 13307 bp, 10 predicted proteins | sample TabmetS2T1R1_FD_71024 | JGI IMG/M metagenome (GOLD analysis project Ga0081540, IMG submission 71024) | Tabebuia heterophylla rhizosphere microbial communities from the University of Puerto Rico - S2T1R1 | ecosystem: Host-associated > Plants > Roots > Rhizosphere ... | reverse complement strand
CGCGCGGCCGAGCCTGGCCCTGTCGATCGCCGCGACCGCGGTGGTGGCGATCGCCTTCCAGCCGGTGCGGGCATGGGTCCAGCGCCTGGCCAACCGGTTGGTCTATGGTCGGCGGGCCACCCCGTACCAGGTCCTCGCGGACTTCGCGGGTCGCATGACCGGGGCCTACGCGGCCGAGGACCTGCTGCCGCGGATGGCCAGGATCCTGGCGGAGGGTACCGGGGCCACCCGCGCGGACGTGTGGCTGAAGAGCGGGGAGGTGTTCCACGACGGCGCCACCTGGCCGGCCGGCGCACCGCCGCTGCGACCGGCCCGGGCCACCGCCGCCGGCGTGCCGGCCTATCCGGCCGCCGACCGCATCCTGCCGGTGCGCCACCAGGGCGAGGTCCTGGGGGCGCTGTCGGTGTCGAAGCGGCCTGGGGAGGCGCTCACGCCGACCGAGAGCCGGCTGCTCGCCGACCTGGCCGGCCAGGTCGGCCTGGTGCTCAAGAACGCCGGGCTCAGGGAGCAGCTGCTGGCCAGGCTGGAGGAGATCAGGGCCTCGCGGCTGCGCCTGGTGGCCGCCCAGGACGCGGAACGGCGCCGGATCGAGCGCAACATCCACGACGGCGCGCAGCAGCAACTCGTGGCGCTGGCCATCAAGCTCAGCATCACCGAATCGATGATCGGCACCGACACCGAAGGCGAGCGGGAAATGCTGGCCGAGCTCCGCCAGGACGCGGCCGGCGCCGTGCAGGACCTGCGTGACCTCGCCCGCGGCATCTACCCGCCGCTGCTGGCAAGCAAGGGCCTGGTCGCCGCGCTGGAGGCGCAGGCCGCGAAGGCACCCGTGCCGACCTCGGTGGCCGCGGACGGCGTGGGCCGGTACCCGCAGGACCTGGAGGCGGCGGTTTACTTCTGTGTCCTTGAGGCACTCCAGAATGTCGCCAAGTACGCGGGCGCGACCCGGGCCGACGTCCGGCTGGCCGGCTCGGGGCACGAGCTGACGTTCGAGGTGGCCGACGACGGCGCGGGCTTCGACCCCGACTCGCGCGGTTACGGGACGGGCCTGCAGGGCATGGCGGACAGGCTGCACGCGCACGGCGGCTCGTTCGAGGTGCGGTCGGCGCCCGGCGCGGGAACCACGATCGTCGGGTGGCTGCCCAGCCCCGTGCTCGAGGCGGCCGGGTGACGGCCGGCACCGCCCGGTGGCTGGCCGGAGGCCTGCTGGCGCTGACCGTCGCGGCCCTGACGGTCAGCGCGGTCTTTGGGGTCGCCGCCGCCGACCTCATGGACGCGTTCGCCTTCATGCCCCTGCTGCTGGCGTTCGCCGCGGTGGGGGCGATCGTGGCCGGTCACCGGCCCGCCAACCCGATCGGCTGGCTGTTCCTGGCGGAAGGGCTGGGCTTCGCTCTCGGCGTCACCACCGACGCCTACGCCAGGTACGCGACCAGGGCGGGGGCGGGGGCCCCGCCCCCGGCCGACTGGGCCACCTGGCTCGGCGCGATCGCCGGTGAGCTGGGCTTCCTGTTCGCGCTCGCGGTCCTGCTGTTCCCCGACGGGCGGCTGCCGTCCCCGCGGTGGCGGGTGGTCGCCTGGCTCATCGTGGCCGGGGAAGCGCTCCTCATCCTCATGGCCGCCACGTCCTCGGCGGCGCTGCGGGCCCAGAGCTCCGCCGTCCGCGTCTCCCCGATCCGGCTTGTCCCGGACGGCGTGGCCGACCACGTGATCGGCGTGGTGCAGACCGCCTTCGTACCGCTGTGCCTGGCGGCGGCCGCGGGCCTCGCCGTGCGGTACCGACGAGCGACCCCGGACGTTCGGCATCAGATCAAGTGGGTCGCCTACGCCAGCCTGCTCACCGCGGCGGCACTGGTGGTGTGCGGGCTGGTGTTCGGCAACCCGCTGGGCGCCCTGCTCGTGGTGGGCCCGCTCATCCCGGTGGCGGCGGGAATAGCGATCTTCAAGTACCGCCTGTACGACATCGACGCCGTCATCAGCAAGACGATCGTGTACGGCTCGCTGGCGGCGTTCATCACGCTGGTCTACGTCGTCATCGTGGCGGGGATCGGCTCCCTGGGGCCCGGTTTCCTGCAGGCGGAATCGCGGCCGAACCTGGGCCTGTCGATCCTGGCGACCGCGGTGGTGGCGGTGGCCTTCCAGCCGGTCAGGGAGCGGGTGCAGCGCCTGGCCAACCGGCTGGTGTTCGGCAAGCGCGCCACCCCCTACGAGGCGCTCAGCGAGTTCGCCGGCCGGATGGGCGGGACCTACGCCAGCGAGGACGCCCTCCCCCGGATGGCCAGGGTCCTGGCCGACGGCACCGGCGCCGCCCGTGCCGTGGTGTGGCTGAAGGACGGCGCCGGGCTCGCCGCCGGTGCCTGCTGGCCCGCGGACGGAGTTCCGCCGGCCCGGGCCGGGTTCGCGGGCGGCGAGGCGCCCGCCATTGCCGGGGCCGACCGGGTCTCGCTCGTTTACTACCAGGGGGAGGCTCTCGGCGCGCTGTCGGTGGCCAAACGGCCGGGCGAGACCCTCACGCCGGTCGAGGGCAAGCTCATGTCCGACCTCGCGGCCCAGGCCGGCCTCCTGATGCACAACATCGGCCTCACCCAGCAGCTGCGCGCCAGGCTGGCCGAGCTGCAGGCCTCCCGGCTCCGCATCGTCACCGCCGCCGACGATCAGCGGCGCCGGATCGAGCGCGACATCCACGACGGTGCCCAGCAGCAGCTGCTTGCCATCGCCGGCAAGCTGGCGCTCGCCGAGTCGCTGGCCGGCCGGGACGCTGAGCGGGAGCGGGCACTGGTCGCCCAGCTGAAGGACGAGACCAGCGGGGCGCTGGGGACGCTGCGGGAGCTGGCGCGCGGCGTCTACCCGCCGCTGCTCGCCGACCAGGGCCTCACCGCCGCGGTGGCCACTCAGGCCAGCAGGGCACCGGTGCTCGTGGAGGTGGACACCGACGGGCTCGGCCGCTACCCGGCGGAGATCGAAACCGCGATCTACTTCTGCTGCGTGGAGGCGCTCCAGAACGCCGCCAGGCACGCCCCGGGGTCGGCGGTACGGATCAGCCTGGCCGGGGACCAGCGCCAGGTCATGTTCACCGTGGCCGACGACGGTCCCGGCTTCGACCCGGCCCGCCCCGCGACCGGGTCGGGGCTGCGGAACATGTCCGACCGGCTGGCAGCGCTCGGTGGTTCCTGCCAGGTTGACTCCCGTCCCGGCCGGGGCACGTCGGTCACCGGCCACATCGGGTTCGCCGACGCGGTGCCGCTCGCCCGCCGCATGGGGTAGAAAGCTGGTCATACCGGCCGCCCCTTGACCGCATCCTGGGGCACGTGCGGACGGGAGGGCAGCAGCGATGGCCGCGCACACCGCCGCGCCGATGCGGATGAACCGGTGGGTGATCCTGGCCGGCTACGCGCTGCTGACCGCCTGCACCCAGCTGCTGTGGCTCGCCTACGCGCCGATCACGACCCAGACCCACCGGGTCATGGGAGTGTCGTCAGGAGCGGTGGGTGATCTCGCCATCATCTTCCCGCTGGTGTACGTCATCCTGGCGCTGCCCGCGGGCCGCTGGCTCGACGCCCGGTTCGGCCAGGCACTGGGCCTCGGCGCCGTCCTCACCGCCGGCGGCGGCCTGCTGCGGCTGGCCGGGCCGTCGTCCTTCGCGTGGGCGGTGGCCGGCCAGCTGGTGATCGCGGCGGGCCAGCCGTTCGTGTTCAACTCGATCCCCAAGGTCGCCGCGCGCTACTTCCCGGCCAGCGAGCGGACGACAGCGATCTCGGTTGGCAGCGTCGCCGTGTTCGCCGGCATCCTCGCCGCCGGGCTCACGGGCGCGCCGCTGTTCGACGCCGGGGGCCTGGCGCTGCTGCTGTGGGTACAGGCCGGGGTGACGGCGCTCGCCGCGCTGTGGGTGCTGGCCGCGGTGCGCACCCCGGCGGCGTTCCCCGGCGACCCGTCGGTCGCGGTATCGCTGGGCTGGCTGCGGCGGGACCGGTTCATGTGGGTCCTGGCCGGCCTGCTTTTCGTCGGGATAGGCGTGTTCAACGCCGTCGCGACCTGGCTCGACAGCATCCTCACCCACTTCGGGCACGGCAGCGCCAGCGGCCCCCTGATCGCGATCATGACGGCCGGCGGCATCGTTGGCGGTGCCCTGCTGCCGGGCATCGTCGCCCGGCGTGACCAGCGGCGGGGCATACTGCAGATCGCGCTGGTGGTGACCGCGGTGGCGTTCGCCGTGCTCGCCATCGTGCACAACCCCGCCGCCCTCGGCGCCGTCCTGTTCGTGGCGGGCTTCTTCCTGCTGGCAGGCCTGCCGGTGGTGCTGGACTGGTCGGAACTGCACGCCGGCCCGGAGCGGGCGGGCGCGGCGGCGGGGTTCCTGCTGCTGGCGGGGAACCTCGGCGGCGTGGTGCTGGCGCTGATCGTGCAGGGCGTGATCGGCAGCCCGTACCTGTCGCTCGGCGTCCTCGTGCTGGCCGGGCTGGCAGGGCTCGCGCTGGCGGCCAGGCTGCCCGCCAGGGCCGCGGGCGTCACCCTCGAAGGAGAATCCCGGTGAGCGACCAGGCCGACCCGATGACCGAGCTGGCACACCAGCTCAAGCCCTACCGGGATCAGTTCCCCTCCTTCTCCGAACTGCCTGCCCGCGGGCTGTCCAGGAGCGACGTGACCGCCCTGGTCGAGCGGCTCGCCGGAGCCGAGGAGCACCGCTGGCGGGACGGCTACGCGTCAGGGGCCGTCTATCAGGGCGACCCGGAACACGTGGCGTTCCTCGGCCGTGTCTACACGGCGCAGTCGCAGAGCAACCCGCTCCATCCGGACCTGTGGCCGAGCGCCGCCAAATTCGAGGCGGAGATCGTCGCGATGACGGCGGCCCTGCTCGGCGGCGGCCACGCCGCCGAGGACGCGCCGGTGGTCGGCACGGTGAACTCCGGCGGGACCGAGAGCATCATGCTGGCGATGAAGGCCTACCGGGACTTCGCCCGCGAGCGGCGCGGCATCGCCGCGCCGGAGATCGTCGCGCCGGTCACCGCGCACGCCGCGTTCGACAAGGCCGCCCGGTTCTTCGACATGCCGCTGGTCCGGGTGCCGGTCGATGACACGTTCCGGGCCGACGTGGACGCGATGGCCGCCGGGGTGACCGAGCGGACCGCCGTCGTGGTGGGATCGGCGCCCGGTTTCCCGCACGGCGTGATCGACCCGATTCCCGAGATCGCGGCGCTGGCGGCCGAGCGCGGCGTGGGCTGTCACGTGGACGCCTGCCTCGGCGGGTTCATCCTGCCATGGGCGGAGCGGCTCGGTTACCCGGTGCCGCAGTTCGACTTCCGGCTGCCCGGCGTGACCTCGATGTCGGCCGACACGCACAAGTACGGCTACGCGGCCAAGGGCTCGTCGGTCGTGCTGTACCGCGGCACGGAGCTGCGCCACTTCCAGTACTACACGGTGACCGACTGGCCGGGCGGGCTGTACCTGTCGCCCACCTTCGCCGGCAGCCGGCCCGGCGCCCTGTCCGCCACGTGCTGGGCGGCCATGGTCTCGATCGGGGAAGACGGGTACATGGACGCGGCCCGGCGGATCCTGGAGACGGGCGCGAGGATACGGGACGGGATCGCAGCCATACCCGGTCTCCGCGTGCTCGGCGACCCGCTGTGGGTCACCGCGTTCGGCGCCGGTGACGGCCTCGACGTCTACCAGGTCATGGAGCACATGGGCCAGCGGGGATGGAGCCTGAACGGCCTGCAGCTGCCCGCCGCCGTCCACATCGCGGTCACGCTCCGGCACACGCTGCCCGGGGTCGCCGACCGCTTCCTCACCGACCTGGAGGCATCGGTCGGGGAGGTCCGCGCCCATCCCGGCGCCAGCACCGGGATGGCCCCCGTCTACGGCATGGCCGGCACCCTGCCCGCCGACGTCGTCCACCAGCTGCTCGCCGGCTACCTCGACCTGCTCTTCGACGTGTGACCATGGCCCGCCACATCCTCGCGGTCGACCTGGGCACCTCGGCGCTGAAGGTGGCGCTGGTGTCCACGGCCGGCGAGGTCGTGGCGTCGGAGCAGGAGACCTGTCAGGTGAGGCTGCTCCCCGGCGGCGGCGCCGAGCAGGACCCGCGGCGCTGGTGGGATCTGATCACCAAGGCGTCGTCGCGGCTGATGGCCGGTGCCGCCGTGCCGGCGGAGTCGGTCGTGGCCGTCGCCTGCACCGCCCAGTGGTCGGGCACCGTGCCGGTCGATGAGCGCTGCCAGCCGCTGCGGGACGCGATCATCTGGATGGACTCCCGCGGCGCGCCCTACGTCCGGCGCCTCACCCACGGCCCGGTCAGCGTGCACGGGTACGGGGTGGACAAGCTGGCGCGCTGGCTGCGCGCCACGGGCGGGATCCCCGCGCGCAGCGGCAAGGACTCCATCGCCCACATCCTGTGGCTCAAGCACGAGGAGCCGGAGACCTACCGCCGTACGTACCTGTTCCTGGAGCCCAAGGACTGGCTCAACGCCTGCCTCACCGGGCGGCCCGCGGCATCGTTCGACTCGATCGCGCTGCACTGGGTGACCGACAACCGCAACCCGGACCGGATCCGGTACGACCCCGGGCTGCTGCGGCTGGCCGGCATCGAGCAGTCGCGTTTGCCGGAACTGCTGGCCGCAACGGACATCCTCGGCCCGCTGGCGCCGGGGCCCGCCGGCGAGCTCGGAGTCCCGGCCGGTATCCCAGTCGTGGTCGGCTCCGCCGACATCCACTCAGCGGCGATCGGGGCCGGCGCCACCCGGGACTTCCAGGCGCACCTGTACGTCGGCACCTCGTCCTGGCTGACCTGCCACGTGCCGTTCAAGAAGACGGACCTGCTCCACAACATGGCCTCGCTCCCGTCTCCGATACCGGGCCGCTACTTTGTCGCCAACGAGCAGGAGACCGCGGGCGCCGCCCTGACGTTCCTGCGCGACCGGGTGCTGTTCGCCGGCAACCCGCCGGCCTCGGCCTACGCCGACTTCGACCGGATGGCCGCGCAGGCCCCGCCCGGAAGCCACGGGGTGATCTTCACCCCGTGGCTGTACGGCGAACGCACCCCCGTGGAGGACCGGTTCGTCCGCGGCGGGTTCCACAACTTGTCGCTGTCGGCCAGCGGTGACGACCTGGTGCGCGCCGTCTTCGAGGGGGTGGCGCTCAACGCGCGCTGGCTGCTGCGGACGGTGGAGCGCTTCACCCGCCACCGGCTGGACCCGATCCGTTTCATCGGCGGCGGCGCCCGCAGCGACGTATGGTGCCAGATCTTCGCCGACGTGCTCGGCCGCGGCGTCGAGCAGGTGGCCGACCCGGTGAACGCGAACGCGAGGGGAGCCGGCCTGCTGGCGGCCGTCGCGCTCGGCGAGCTCACGTTCGGCCAGGTGCCCGAGCGGGTCAAGCTGGCGGCCACCTACCAGCCGCGCCCGGGCACCAGGCAGCTCTACGACGAGTTGTTCACCGAGTTCGTCGGGTTCTACCGGCGCAACCGCAAGGCGCACGCCCGCCTGAACCGCCCGGGTGCCGACAGATAGCCAGCCGGGCCGCGCCAGGCCTTCGTTTTGCCTGTTAGTATCCTTTCCGAAAGGCAAATCCCCGTCGCGCGACGAGTGAATCTCCGTGCGGGGGTAGAAAGCCACCATGAGGACCGCACCTGGACTGGCGCTGATAGCCATCGGCGCGATCTTCGCCTTCGCGATCAGCGGCAGCCCTTCATGGATCAACCTGCAGGTCGCCGGCTGGGTGCTGATACTGACGGGTGTGGCGGCAATACTCATCCCCCGGCGCGGCTACGGCTGGCTGAGGCGTCGGGTCGTGGTGCGCCGGCCGCGCGGCTCGGCCGCTGCGGCCGACGGGGAGCGCCGCGCACTCGGCACCGGCCGGAGGTTCCGCCGGCCCTCCGGCCCCGTGCGCACCGAGGAAGAACGGCCGCCGCCGGAGGCTTCCCGCGGGCGGACAATTCCCGGCACGGCCCAGCCGACCGAGGAGACCGTCGAGGAGTACTTCGAGGAATGAGCCGCGCCTAACGGCCCGTGAGAATCGTCAGGGAATTGACATCCGCCTTGGCGCAATTGGCGTGCGAAAAGTTGTAGTAAGAACGCGCGTGCTGAGCTGCGAGTCCACCAGGACGTCTGCATGACTGCCGTCCCGCACAAGGTCGTCTCGCACAAGGCCGGGTGGTGGTCGCGTGCCGCCTGCCGGGCCGCCGACCCCGAGCTTTTCTTCCCGGTCTCCGAGGCCGGCCCGGCGCTGGCGGAGATCGCCAGGGCCAAGGCGGTGTGCGCGGAGTGCGATGTCCGCCATGAGTGCCTGGCATTCGCGGTGGCGACCCGGCAGCCGCACGGGGTATGGGGAGGCACCAGCCCGCACGAGCGCCAGGTACTGCGGAAGAACAAACGGGGCAGCGGCCGGTTTGGGTGGCGCCGCAATGGTGAGTTAGGTGTCGTCCACACCCCGGAAAGGAAACGACGATGGCAATCATCCTCGCTGTCCTCCTGCTTGCCCTCATCCTGGGCGGGCTGGGCTTCGCCGTGCACGTGCTGTGGTGGATTGCCCTGATCGTGCTCGTCCTGTGGCTACTGGGCTTCTTCTTCACCGGAGCCGGCACCGGCGGCAGCAGGCGCCGGTGGTATCGCTGGTAGCCCTCCTGAACACTCACATGCTGGCCGCCTCTTGACAGGCAGGGACCGGGAAGCCGGGCGGCGGGAACAGGCGTCTCCGCCAGAGCGGAACGCCACCCGCCGCACGGTCATCATCGCTGGCGCCGCGAACCTCTTCGTCGGCGTCATCAAGCTGGCGGCCGGGCTCCTGTCCGGCTCGAGCGCGATGCTCGCGGAGGCCGCCCACTCGGCCGCCGACACCCTCAACCAGGCATTCCTGCTGACCTCGGTGCACCGCGGCGAACGGCCAGCCGATTCCAGCCACCCGTTCGGCTACGGCCAGGAGCGCTACTTCTGGTCGCTGCTCGCGGCGTTCGGCATCTTCGTCGCGGGCGCCGGATTCTCGGTGTTCGAGGGGATACTCGCGCTCGGACGGCACGAGAGCGGCAATCCGCTCATCGCTTATATCGTGCTCGCCGTCGCCGGCGCCGCCGAGTCCGTGTCGTTCGTCCGCGCGTACCGGCAGATGCGGGGCGAGGCGCGGCGGCGCCGCACCGGGCTCGTCGAGCACGTACAGCAGAGCCCGGACACCACGGTGAAGGCGGCTCTGTTCGAGGACACCGCCGCGGTCATCGGGCTGGTGCTCGCCGCGGCGGGCCTCGCCCTGCGCCAGCTGACGGGATCGGGAGTCTGGGACGCCGCCGCCTCCATGGCGATCGGCGCGCTGCTCATCGTGGTCGCGGTCAGGCTCGGCCTCGACAGCCGCGACCTGCTGATCGGCCGTGCCGCCAACACTGCGGAACAACGGGCCATCCGTGCGGAGATCGAGCGGACGCCGGGGGTTGACGGCCTGATCGAGCTGCTCACCATGCACCTGGGCCCCGACGATCTGCTCGTCGCTGCCCGGGTCGACTTCAGCCGCACCATCAACGGCGACGAGGCGGAGGACCTGGCAAGCAAGATCGACCGTCGGCTGACCGAGCGGCTCAGCGTGACCCCGCATGTCTTCATCGACCCGACCCGCAAGGGCGGCCAGGAAGATGCCCGGCCCGCACCGGAGGCCAGCAGGCCCGGCTAGCCCCTCGCGCCCCCCTGGTCCGTAGAGTGACCCTGTACCAGGCTGGTTGGGCCGATGGGAAGGAACGGCGCATGCGCTCTCGACCGCTCGGCACCGGTGTGAGCGCGCCCGGGGTGCTCGCCGCGCTGCTGCTCGCCGCCTGTGGCGGCCCGGCCGGGTCCGGGCAGGCCGGCAGCACCCCGGCGGATCAGGCCGCGCCCGCCGTCACGTCGCCCGGCCCCGGGGCCATCACCGTGCGCAGCCCCGCGTTCGCCGCGGGCACGGCGATCCCGGTCAGGTTCTCCTGCCGCGGCAGCAACACACCGATCCCGCTGACCTGGACCGGCATTCCGGCCGGCGCCGCGAGCGTCGCCCTGATCATGGACGACCCGGACGCGCCCAGTGGCACCTTCACGCACTGGGTGGTGTTCAACCTGCCGGCCGGCAGCCGCGGCATCACGCGCGGCCGTCTCCCGGAGGGCGCGGCGCAGGCACAGAACGGGCGTGGCCAGGCCGCATACACCGGCCCGTGCCCGCCAAGCGGGACGCACCACTACCGGTTCACGATCTACGCCGAGCCCAAGAAACTGGCCCTGCCCGCCGGGGCCGCACTGCCGGAAGCGCTCGCCGCGATCAAGGCGAGCCCCCTCGGCTCCGGCCGACTGACGGGGGTGTTCAGCGGCGGGTAGAGGCTCCGGCCAGCCACCGGCGGTAGCATGAGGGCGGCAATCACACGGGAGCTCGGGCCAACCGGGCTGAGAGGGTGGCTGGCCTCACCGACTGCGCCACCGACCGTTTGAACCTGACCGGGTAATGCCGGCGTAGGGAGGAGTTCGTGGCCGTCACATCCGCACCAGCGCCGGAGACGCTCGTCACCGTCGCCGGTGGCCGCTACTTCGAGGTCGTCACTGCATGAGCGGGCAGCCGCCGGCCGGGCTCGTCCACGGCATGGGCAAGGAGCTGGTCGAGCCGGACTGGACCCCGCTCACCGGCGACGAGGTCGGTGCCGTGCTCGCTCGCTACCCCGCCCGCGCCGGCGGGCCGGCCGGCGACGGAGCGGTTGTCGCCTGGAGCAGCCCGCGGCCGATGTCGGCCGCGGGCCTGGTCCGCCACGGCACCGGCACGGTCTTCGTGAAGCGCCACCATGTGCGCGTCCGCTCCGGCGCCCAGCTCGCCGCCGAGCACGCCTTCGCCGCGCACCTGCGTGCCAACGGCCTGCCGGTGCCCGCGGTATGGCGCACCACGGCCGGCCAGACCACGGTGGCCAGCGGCGACTTCGTGTACGAGGTGCACGACGTGGCCCCGGGCATCGATCTCTACCGGGACGCGATGTCGTGGACACCGTTCGCCAGCCCCGGCCACGCCCGGGCGGCGGGTGTGGCGCTCGCCCGGCTGCACCGCGCGGCCGGTGGGTTCGGCTGGCCGGCCCGGCCACCGGCGGTGCTCACGAACTCCTGCGACGTCATCGCCGCGGCGGACCCGGTCGCGGAGGTGGACGCGGTGGGCCGCCGGCGCCCGGAGCTCGCCCGTTACCTGGCCGACCGCGACTGGCGCCGCGATCTTACGCGCGACGTTCTCCCTGCCGTCAGCCGCGCCGCGCCGCTGCTCGGTGCGCTGGAACGGCACTGGGGGCACGGGGACTGGCATCCCTCCAACCTCACCTGGGATTCCGCCGGCCCTGACGCGGAGGTCACCGCGGTGTTCGACTTCGGGCTGGCCAACCGCACCTTCGCCGTGCACGACCTGGCCCTCGCGCTCGAGCGCAGCACGATCGCCTGGCTCGATCTCGCCGAATCCGGCACGGCCGGCGTGGACATCGCCGCCGTGGACGCGCTGCTCGACGGCTACCAGGCGGTGCGGCCGCTGGGCCCGGCGGAAGCGACCGCCCTGCCCGGGGTGCTCCCGATCGTCCACATCGAGTACGCGCTGTCGGAGATCGAGTATTTCGCCGACGTGGTGGCGTCACCGGGGCTTGCGGACCTTGCCTACGACACCTACCTCATCGGCCATACCCGCTGGTTCGCCGGGCCAGACGGCGCGGCCGTGCTCGATCACCTGGGCCAGCGGGCGCGGGCGGGCTGACCACGGCGTCCCCGGTCAGGAACCGGGGGCCGGCCGCAGGCCCAGCAGGCGGGCGGCGTTCAGCTTGAGGATCTTCGGCCTTACCGCGTCCTTGATGGGCAGTTTGGCGAAGTCGGCCAGCCAGCGGTCGGGGGTCAGCAGCGGGAAGTCCGAGCCGAACAGGACCTTGTCCTGCAGCAGCGTGTTCGCGTACTGCACGAGCTGCGGCGGGAAATACTTCGGCGACCAGCCCGACAGGTCGATGTAGACGCCGGGCTTGTGCGTGGCGATGCTGAGCGCCTCGTCCTGCCAGGGGAAGGACGGGTGCGCCAGGATGATCTTCAGTTCGGGGAAGTCGACCGCCACGTCGTCGACGTACAGCGGGTTGGAGTACTTCAGCCGGATCCCGCCGCCGCCGGGCACACCGGCGCCGATGCCGGTCTGGCCGGTGTGGAAGAGCGCGATCCCCCCGAGTTCCTCGATCGCTTCGTACAGGCCGTAGGCCATCCGGTCGTTCGGGAAGAACCCCTGGATGTTGGGGTGGAACTTGAAGCCCTTCACGCCATAGCGCTCTGCCAGCACGCGCGCCTGCGCCACCCCGGCCCTGCCGCGGAACGGATCGATGGAGGCGAAGGGGATCAGCACACCGCCGCTGGCCGCGGCCGCCTCCGCGATCTCCTCGTTCGGTACCGGCGGGATGCCGGTGGCGTGCTCTGCGTCCACCGTGAACACGACCGCCGCCATGTCGCGCTCGCGGTAGTACGCGGCGAGCTCGGGCACGGTCAGGAGCGCGTCGGAGCCGAAGACCTTCGCCACCGCCGCCTCGGGCGAGTCCTCCGGGAACCCGCGGCCGCTCTTCGAGGCCTGGACGTGGGTGTGGACGTCGATGGCCACGAGGGCGTCGAGATCGATCACGCGCGGGAGTCTACGGGCGGGTCATGTGGTTGCGCACGCAACTACTTGCTATCCTGCCATCCATGGAACTTGGACTCGCCACCTTCGCCGACCTGAGCTCGGGCATCGGCCCCGAGCAGCGGATGCGCAACCTGATGGAGGAGGTCCGGCTGGCCGACCAGCTCGGCCTCGACGTGTTCGCGATCGGCGAGCACCACCGCGAGGACTTCCTCATCTCCTCGCCGGCGATCCCGCTGGCCGCCGCCGCGATGATCACCGAGAGCATCCGTCTCTCGAGCGCGGTCACCGTGCTCAGCTCGGCCGACCCCGTCCGCGTCTTCCAGGAGTTCGCCGAGGTCGACCTGCTCTCGGGCGGGCGCGCGGAGATCATGGCCGGGCGCGGCTCGTTCATCGAGTCCTTCCCGCTCTTCGGCTACGACCTCAAGGACTACGACGAGCTGTACGCCGAGAAGCTCGAGCTGCTGCTGAAGATCCGCGACGACGTCCGCGTCACCTGGGCCGGCCGCCACCGGGCGCCGCTCGACGACGCCGGAGTGTGGCCGCGCCCCGTTCAGGAGCCGCTGCCCGTGTGGGTCGCCGTCGGCGGCTCGCCGGAGTCGGTCGTGCGCGCCGGCACGCTGGGCCTGCCCCTGACCCTCGCCATCATCGGCGGCCAGCCCGAGCGCTTCGTGCCGCTCGTCGAGCTCTACCGCGAGGCGGCGCGCGCCGCG
>Ga0081540_1003102_pt1 | contig 13312 bp, 12 predicted proteins | sample TabmetS2T1R1_FD_71024 | JGI IMG/M metagenome (GOLD analysis project Ga0081540, IMG submission 71024) | Tabebuia heterophylla rhizosphere microbial communities from the University of Puerto Rico - S2T1R1 | ecosystem: Host-associated > Plants > Roots > Rhizosphere ... | reverse complement strand
GCGGCCAACGGGCCCGGCGTGGGCGAGGGTACCGAGAAATGCGGGGTCGTCGGCGCCGCCCGACGCGATCGTGAGATCCGCCGTGCCTTGATTGCCGACGTCGACGCCGAGCGGCGTCGACGCGATGCCGATCGGCACGTCGCCGAAATCGAGCGTCGCGCCGGCCGGCGGCTCCGACGTGAAGCTCGGCGTGCCGCTCTCGCACAGCGTCAAACGCACGTGTGCATTGACGAAATCGGGATGCCCGGGCGTGCCCGCGCCGAAGCGGAGCTGGTTCGCGAAGTTCATCGTCGGCCACGCGTCCATGCCGCCCCAGGTGCCGCCGCCGAGCGGCGTCGGCTCGCCCTGGCCGGCGACGATGTCGAGCGTGCCGTCGGGCCGCGCGACGATCATCGTCTCGCGCTCGCTCGTGTCGGGAAGCTGGCGCGACGTCCACGCGACGAGATTGCCGGCGTCGTCGAGCGCGTGGAACGGATTGCGCGACACGGCCATGCCGAAGACGATGCCGTCGCCGACCGGATCGAGGAACGCGAACGCGCGGCGGAAGCTGCCGGATGCGCCGACGAACCAGCCGGCACTGCTCGTTCCGTTGACGATGTCGGCGTAGAACGCGATCTCGCCGGTGTTGTTCAGTACCGGCGCGAAGAAGTCGAGATAATTGCCGCCGCCGGGCGCGGGATCGCCGCCCTGCACCTGCCAGGCGTGCACGCCGTCCTGGCTCAGGAGCTCGCCGCGCACGTCGTTGCTCGTGATGCCGTGGAACGCGATCTGGCCGCTGTCGTTGATCGCCGGTGCGGGCCCGGACGGAACCCAGCTCCCGTCGAGGTAGCCGAACGCTTCGGTGCCGATGAAGCTGAAGACGCCGCCGCCCGGTGCGGGATCGCCCGCGGCCACGTACGCGGTCAAGGTGCCGTCCTGCCAGAGCAGGATGTCCGAGCCCTGCGAGCCGTCGCCGCCGGTGCTCGCGAGAAACGCGACGGTGCCTTCGTTGTTGATGCTGCCGGGACCGATCGCCGAGAGCGTGCCGCCGAGCGGCGAAGTGTCGCCGACGGCGGCGATCTTGACGATCGACTCGCTCGCGGCGACGTAGAGGAACAGGCCGCGCGGCGCCGACCCGCCGGCGACATCGGAGACGAACAGCACGTCGCCCTCGTTGTTCGTCGCGGGCGCGCCCCACGTGTCCGGAAACAATCCGCTGAAATTGCCGCCGATCGGCGAGGGATCGCCGCACGTGTCCGTGCTGCCGCTGCCGCCGCCGTTGCCGCAGCCCATCGCGATGACGCGAAGACCGGCGTCGTCGGCGACGAAGACGCCCTGATTGCGCGTCGCGCCGTCGACCTGCGAGACGAACGCGATGCGGCCGTTGTCGTCGAGCGTCGCCGGGCGCGCGAACGCGAGCGCGTTGAGCGTGCCGGTTTCGCCGGCCGGCATAGGCTCGCCCTGCCAGGCGAGAGCGGCGGCGCCGCAGACCGGATCGCCGGCCGGTGCGGTGGGGGCGGGTTGCGCGGGTATGCGCATCTCGCGTGCGGTCAAGGGACCTGCGAGAACATCGAAACCGGGCGCACCGACATCGGTGTAGCGCACGACGTGCTGCGCGGAAGCGAGACCGCTCGCACCGGCCAGGAACGCCGCCGCCAGGACTGAACCACGGAAGGTCGTCATCGAAGTCTCCCCGGATCGCCTCGCTGCCGATGGTAGCCTCGACCGGGCCGGACTTGCATTTTTCGGCGGTACCCGCAATCTGCAGAGTCGTCGCGCCACGCGGACCGCCGCGCGCCTCGTTTCCAGCGGATCTACCCGACATGCCGATCTACGAATTCGAATGCAGCGCCTGCGGCGATCAGTTCGAGCGCCTGCAGAAGCTCGCCGATCCCGATCCCAGGTTCTGCCCGAAATGCGGCGCCGAGCGCGTGAAGCGCCGCCTGACCGCGCCCGCGTTCCGCCTCGCCGGCAGCGGCTGGTACGAGACCGACTTCAAGAAGGACGGCGACAGGAAGCGCAATCTCGCCGGCGGCGACGAGGCGCCGAAGCCCGAAGCGAAGGCCGACGACACGAAGAAACCCGACGCCAAGCCCGCGGACAAGAAGGACGCCGCGCCGGCCGCACCGAAGGCCAAGCCCGAGGGTGCCGCAAGCGCCTGAGGCGCCGCGATTCTTTGCTGTCCGTTCATGAGCATCGTCTAGACTGGCCGCGCGTCTACCGCCCGCCACAGTCGAACAGGGAGAAGCCATGCTCAGATCGCTCAGTGTCGTTGCCGCCACCGCGCTGACTGCAGGCGCCGCATTGACGGCATCCGCGCAGACCGCACCGCTCGCGAATCTCGTCGAACACGCAGCCGTCGCGCAGTACGGCGACTGGCGGCCGGGTCCCGGCTGGGATCGCGACATCGACGTGCGCTGCGCCAGCGGCGGCTACAACTACAACATGTGCCAGATCGACACGGGCCGCGGCAGCCGCGTGCAGCTGATCCGGCAGGTATCGAAGACGCCGTGCGTCGAAGGCCGCACCTGGGGCTGGAACCGCGCCGGCGTCTGGGTCGACGGCGGCTGCGAGGGCATTTTCCGCGTCGAGCGCCGCTGGGGCGGCGGTCCCGGACCGGGACCGGGTCCGGACAATCCGTGGCGCCCGGGTCCGGGCTGGGACTCGTCGATCAACGTCCGCTGCGCGAGCGGCGGCTACAACTACAACATGTGCATGGTCGATACCGGCCGTGGCAGCCGCGTCTACATGTCGCGGCAGATCTCGAAGACGCCGTGCGTCGAAGGCCGCACCTGGGGCTGGAACCGCGCCGGCGTCTGGGTCGACGGCGGCTGCGAGGCGATCTTCACCGTCGAGCGTCGCTGGCGCTGACGATCACGGGCGCGCCCTGACGCGTCTCGCCCGGGTCCTTCCCTCCTTGGGAAGGGCCCGGAGCGGCGCGACGTTGCAGTGCAACAACTTCCTCCGTAGCATTTCGCGCCTTCCTGCGCCGTCCGGCGCGACGCCAACGATGTCATGCGCACCCACTACTGCGGTCTCGTCGACGAGACCCTGCTCGGACGATCGATCACGCTCTCGGGATGGGTCGACACGCGCCGCGACCACGGCGGCGTGATCTTCATCGACCTGCGCGACCACGAAGGCGTCGTGCAGATCGTCGTCGACCCCGACAACGCGAAGGCGTTCGCCACCGCGAGCGACGTCGGCTACGAGTATTGCCTCTGCGTGACCGGCACGGTGCGCCGGCGCGTCAGCGTCAACGACAAGGTGCGCACGGGCCAGTTCGAGGTGCTCGCCGAGTCGATCGACGTGCTCAATGCGGCGCGCGACCTGCCGTTCGCGCTGCACGAGCACACGAACGAGGATCTGAAGCTCAAGTACCGTTACCTCGACCTGCGCCGTCCCGAGATGCAGCGCATGATGCGTCTTCGCATCAAGCTCGTGTCCGCGCTGCGGCGCTATCTCGACGCGCGCGGCTTCCAGGACATCGAGACGCCGATCCTGACCAAGGCGACGCCCGAGGGCGCGCGTGACTACCTCGTGCCCTCGCGCGTGCACGCGGGCGAGTTCTACGCGCTGCCGCAGTCGCCGCAGCTTTTCAAGCAGCTCCTGATGGTCGCCGGCTTCGACCGCTATTACCAGATCGCGCGCTGCTTCCGCGACGAGGACCTGCGCGCCGATCGCCAGCCCGAGTTCACGCAGCTCGACATGGAGTTTGCGTTCGTCGACGAGCGCATCGTGCAGGACACCGTGGAGGCGATGATCCGCGCGGTGTTCAAGGACGTCGTCGGCGTCGAGCTCGCCGGTCCGTTCCCGCGCATCACCTATGAAGAAGCGATGCGCCGCTACGGATCGGACAAGCCCGATCTGCGCATCGCGCTCGAGCTCGTCGACATCGCCGACCAGGTGAAGCACGTCGAGTTCAAGGTGTTCGCCGACGCCGCCAACGATCCGGGCGGCCGCGTCGCCGCGCTGCGTCTGCCGGGTGGCGCGGAGCTGACGCGCAAGCAGATCGACGAGCTCGGCGCTCACGTCGCCAAGCACGGCGCGAAGGGTCTCGCTTGGATGCGCATCGACGATCGCGCGAAAGGTCGCGAAGGCCTCAACTCGCCGATCGCGAAATTCCTCGACGACGCGACGCTCGCGAATCTCCTCGACGCGACGGGCGCGCAAACCGGCGACATGGTTTTCTTCGGCGCCGGCGAATACAAGAAAGTTTCGGATTTCATGGGCGCGCTGCGCCTCAAGGTCGCGCGCGATCGCGGCCTCGTCGCGAACACGTGGGCGCCGCTCTGGGTCGTCGACTTCCCGATGTTCGAGTACGACGCCGAGGCGAAGCGCTACGTCGCGCTGCATCACCCGTTCACGGCGCCGAAGGTCGACGACATCGCCGATCTCAACGCCAACGCGGCGACCGCCGTCTCGCGCGGCTACGACATGGTGCTCAACGGCAACGAGATCGGCGGCGGCTCGATCCGCATCCATCGGCCCGAGATGCAGAGCGCGGTGTTCGAGCTGCTCGGCATCGGCGCCGGGGAAGCGCAGGCGAAATTCGGCTTCCTGCTCGAAGCGCTGAAGCACGGCGCGCCGCCGCACGGCGGCATCGCGTTCGGCATCGACCGGATCGCCGCGTTGATGGCCGGCACCGAATCGATCCGCGACGTGATCGCGTTCCCGAAGACGACGACCGCGCAGGACCTCATGACCGCGGCGCCTTCGATCGTCGCCGACGCGCAGCTCGCCGAGCTGCACGTACGAGTCGTTCCGCCGGACAAAGAGCCGAAACCTCGATGACGCCGACACGGCGGAGCCAGGCAGCGCGCGGCATCGTCGCGCATCGCGCCGTGCGTGCGCCGCAACCCGCGTACAATGGACGCATGACCGAGCACGTGATCCTGCTGCACGGTGTGTGGATGCGCGGTCTCACCCTGTTTTCGCTGGCGCGGCGTCTGCGCGCAGCGGGCTTCGGCGTCGATGTGTTCGATTACGCGAGCGTGTTCGGCGACACCGAGGCGACCTTCGAGCGATTGCGCGCGCAGATGCGCGCCGTGAACGCCGATCGCGTGCATCTCGTCGGGCACAGCCTCGGCGGCATCGTTGCCCTGGAGGCGATACGCCGCGAGAAGGATCTTCCGCGGGGGCATGTCGTCTGCCTCGGTCCGCCGCTCAGGGGCAGCTCGGTCGCGCGCGTGCTCAGCGGATTTCCCGGCGGACGCTTCGTCCTCGGCGCCAATCGCGAAGCGCTCGTCGACGGCGTCGCGCATTGGGACGGCAGCCGGCCCGTCGGCGTCGTCGCAGGCGAGCTGCCGTTCGGGCTCGGCATCAGCATCGGCGCGCTGGCCGCGCCGCACGACGGCACGGTTGCGGTCGAGGAGACGCGGCTCGGCGGCCTCGCCGATCACCGCACGGTCGCGGCGACGCACACCGGGCTTCTGTTTTCGCCTCATGTCGCTGAGCTGACGATCGGGTTTCTGCGCCATGGGCGGTTCGTGCCGCGATGAACATCGTCGGTCAGCGGTCAGCGGTGAGCGGTGAGCGGAAAGAGCTCGCCGCTACGACGTGCAGCATCGAAACGGGATTTTTCCGCTCACCGCTCACCGCTCACCGCTCACGGATGCTCGCATGACGCGCATCCTCGGCATCGATCCCGGCAGCCAGCGCACCGGCATCGGCATCATCGAAGTCGACGACGCGGGCCGCTCGCGTCACGTCTTCAACACCGCGCTGCAGTTGCTCGGCAACGACAGCTTCCCGGGACGCCTAAAGCAGATCTTCGACGAGATCAGCGCGATCATCGCCGACTACGCGCCGCAGGAAGCGGCCGTCGAGCGCGTGTTCGTGTCGCGCAACGCCGATTCGGCGCTGAAGCTCGGCCAGGCGCGCGGCGCGGCGATCTGCGCGGTCGTGAGCCGCGGCCTTGCGATCAGCGAATATGCGGCGCGCGAAGTGAAGCAGTCGGTCGTCGGCACCGGCTCGGGCGACAAGACGCAGGTGCAGCACATGGTCGGCGTGCTGCTGAATCTCGACGCCAAGCTGCAGGCGGACGCGGCCGATGCGCTCGCGATCGCACTCACGCACGCGCACGTGCGCGCGAGCATCGAGCGGCTCGGCGTGCCGCGTCTCGCATGGAGGCGCCGGCGATGATCGGCCGCCTGCGCGGAACGCTCGTCGCCAAGCAGCCGCCCTCGCTCGTCGTCGATGTCGGCGGCGTCGGCTACGAGCTCGAGGCGCCGATGTCGACGTTCTTCGATCTGCCGGAGACCGGGCGCGAGGTCAGCCTGTTCACGCATTACGCGGTCAAGGAGGACACGGCGGTCCTCTACGGATTCCTGCGCGAGGCCGAGCGGAGCCTGTTCCGCAATCTGCAGAAGGTCAGCGGCATCGGCGCGAAGATCTCGCTTGCGGTGCTGTCGGGCGTCAGCACCGAGGAGTTCGCGCGACTGATCCAGCTCGGCGACGTCGCCGCGCTGACGCGCATCCCCGGCATCGGCAAGAAGACGGCGGAGCGCATGCTCGTCGAGCTGCGCGATCGCGTGACCGAGCTCGGCCCCGCGCCCGGCGCGAGCGGCGGCGTGCCGAAGGATCCGGTCGCCGAAGCGACGGTCGCGCTGCAGGCGCTCGGCTACAAGCCCGCCGAAGTCATGCGTCTCGTGCGCGACGCGGCGGCGCCCGGCGATCGCGCCGAGGAGATCATCCGCAAGGCCCTCAAGGCCGCGCTGCGCTGATTGCCGATCCCGATGAGCCACGTCTCCCCACCGACGGCCGACAACGACACGCGCGCGCGATTCGCCGCGCTCGCGACCGGTGCGATCGGCGTCGTCTACGGCGACATCGGCACGAGTCCGCTCTATGCGATCAAGCAGACGTTCGGCGCGCAGGCCGTGCCGCCGACCGAGGAGAACGTGCTGGGCATCCTCTCGCTGATGTTCTGGTCGCTGATCCTCGTCGTGACGGTCAAGTACGCGGGTTTCATCATGCGCGCGGACAACAAGGGCGAGGGCGGCATCATGGCGCTGACCGCGCTCGCGCAGCGCAGCGTGCGCTCGAGTCAGCAGGCGCGCTGGTGGATCATCGTGCTGGGCCTCTTCGGCGCGTCGCTGTTCTTCGGCGACGGCGTCATCACGCCGGCGATCTCGGTGCTCGGCGCGGTCGAAGGCCTCGAGGTGGTGGCGCCGCAGCTCGACCACTTCGTCGTGCCGATCGCGGCGATCATCGTGCTGCTGCTGTTCGCGTTCCAGAACCGCGGCACCGGGCGCGTCGGCGCCGTGTTCGCGCCGGTGATGTCGCTGTGGTTTCTCGTGCTGGCGACGCTCGGCGTCTGGCACATCGCGCAGCACCCCGGTGTGCTGCGCGCGGTCTCGCCGTACTACGCCATCGAGTTCTTCGCGCACGAGCACTGGGTCGCGTTCTTCGCGCTCGGCACCGTCGTGCTGTGCATCACCGGCGCCGAGGCGCTGTATGCCGACATGGGCCATTTCGGCAAGAAGGCGATCCGCTGGTCGTGGTTCGGTCTGGTGCTGCCGGCGCTCGGGCTGAACTACTTCGGGCAGGGCGCGCTCCTGATCGCGAATCCCGCGGCGGCGGAAAATCCGCTCTACAGGATGGTGCCCGAGCCGCTGCTGATCCCGATGCTCGTGCTCGCGACGGCCGCGGCGGTGATCGCCTCGCAAGCGGTGATTTCCGGCGCCTTCTCGGTGACGCGCGAGGCGATCCAGCTCGGCTACCTGCCACGCATGGAAGTGCGGCACACGTCGAAGGAGACGCGCGGGCAGATCTACCTGCCGTGGATCAACCGCATGCTGCTCGTGCTGACGCTCGCGGTCGTCGTCGGGTTCCGCTCGTCGGACAATCTCGGCGCGGCGTACGGCATCGCGGTGGTCGGCACGATGACCATCGACTCGATCCTCGTGATGATCGTGTTCCGCCGCATGTGGCACTGGAGCAAGCCGAAGGTCGCGGTGGTCGGCTGCATGTTCCTCTTCGTCGACGCGGCGTTCCTCTCGGCGAACGCCGACAAGGTCGAGCACGGCGGCTGGTTTCCGCTCGTGCTCGGCGCGGTGATCTTCACGCTGATGGCGACCTGGCGGCGCGGCCGCGATCTCGTCATGCGCGAGATCAAGCAGAGCGGCCTCGCGCTCGAGCCGTTCATCACCTCGATCGCCGCGCATCCGCCGCTGCGCGTGCCGGGCACGGCCGTGTTCCTGACGGCGAATCTCGACGCCGTGCCGCATGCGCTCCTGCACAACCTCAAGCACAACAAGGTGCTGCACGAGCGCAACGTGCTGCTGACCGTCGAAGTGCTCGAGACGCCGACGGCGGAACCCGACGAGCGCATCGACGTGCAGTCGCTCGGCAACGACTTCTACAAGCTGACGCTGCGCTTCGGCTTCGCCGAGGATCCCGACGTGCCGGAGGCCGTCGCCGCGATCGACGAATGCGGCCTGCCGTTCGATCTGATGGACACGACGTTCTTCCTGAGCCGCGAGAGCATCGTCGCGACGGATCGTCCCGGCATGGCGCTCTGGCGCGACAAGCTCTTCGTCTTCATGCAGCGCAACGCGACGCCGGCGACGGCGTTCTTCCAGATTCCGGGCAATCGGCTCGTCGAGCTCGGAACGCAGGTGGAGATTTGAGAGCCGGGATCGGGGATTCGAGATTCGCGATTCGGGAAGAAGGGCGGACCTGAACGTTCGCCTACCAAATACGTCGCACGCTACCGGCGCTTTCGCTGCGCGGCGATAATCGCCCGAATCTCCAATCCCGAATCTCGAATCCCGGCTCTTCATGTCCGACCGCCTCATCGCCACCGCCGCCAGCCCCGACGACGACCTCGTCGAGGCCACGATCCGTCCGCAGCGGCTCGCGGACTATCTCGGCCAGCCGACGGTGCGCGAGCAGCTCGCGATCTCGATCGAGGCGGCGCGGCGGCGCAGCGAGGCGCTCGATCACGTGCTGATCTTCGGGCCGCCGGGGCTCGGCAAGACGACGCTGTCGCACGTGATCGCGAACGAGCTCGGGGTGAACCTCCGCTCGACGTCGGGTCCGGTGCTGGAGCGCCCCGGCGATCTCGCCGCGCTGCTGACCAACCTGCAGCCGCGCGACGTGCTGTTCGTCGACGAGATCCACCGGCTGTCGCCGATCGTCGAGGAAGTGCTGTATCCCGCGCTCGAGGATTTCCAGATCGACATCATGATCGGCGAAGGCCCGGCGGCGCGCTCGATCAAGCTCGATCTTCCGCCGTTCACGCTGATCGGCGCGACAACGCGCGCGGGCTTGCTGACGGCGCCGCTCCGCGACCGCTTCGGCATCGTGCACCGGCTCGAGTTCTATTCGCCGCTCGAGCTGTCGGCGATCGTGCGCCGCTCGGCGAAGATCCTCGGCATCACCTGCGACGCCGACGGCGCGGCCGAGATCGCGCGCCGCTCGCGCGGCACGCCGCGCATCGCGAACCGCCTGCTCCGGCGCGTGCGCGATTTCGCGGAAGTGAAGGCGAGCGGCGCCATCGGCGCCGACGTCGCCAACGCGGCGCTCGAGATGCTGAAGGTCGACCAGGAAGGCTTCGACGCGATCGACCGGCGCCTGCTCGGCATGATCATCGAGAACTTCGACGGCGGTCCCGTCGGCGTCGAGTCGCTCGCCGCAGCGCTGTCCGAGGAGCGCGGCACGATCGAGGACGTGCTCGAGCCGTACCTGATCCAGCAAGGCTTCCTCGTGCGCACCGCGCGCGGGCGCATGGTGACGGCGAAGGCGTGGCGGCATTTCGGGCTGGCGCCGCCGCGGCGCGCCGCGACGGAGGATCTGTTCGAAGAGCCGGGATTCGGGATTCGGGATTCGGGAGGCTCGAAGACTTGAAGGACGCCAGCGAGTTGCGCGCCGAAACCGCGGGGCACCGAACATGACGACGAATCGTCCGGGCCGCGTTCTCTCCCGAATCCCCAATCCCGAATCGCGAATCCCGGTCTTCGCCTTCCCCATCCGCATCTACTGGGAAGACACCGACGCCGGCGGCGTCGTCTACCATGCGCGCTACCTGCACTTCCTCGAGCGCGCGCGCACGGAGTGGCTGCGCGCGGCCGGCATCGGCCAGCAGCCGCTTCGCGAGCAGGATGGCGTCGTCTTCGTCGTGCACGCGATGGAGCTCCGCTTCAACGCGCCGGCACGGCTCGACGATCTCCTGACCGCGACCGTCGTCCCGACCGAGCGCCGCAGCGCGAGCTTCGTCGTCGCGCAGGAGCTGCGCCGCGAACCCGAGGCGCGCGCGCTGGTCGAAGCCCGTGCGCGCATCGCCTGTCTGGATGCGGCCGCTTTCCGTCCGCGCCCGATTCCCGAACATCTTCTCGACGTGATAGCGAAACCATGAACAACGAACTCAACGTCCTCGGTCTCGTCCTCGGCGCGAGCCTGCCGGTGAAACTGGTGCTCGCGATCCTCGTCGCGTTCTCGATCGCGTCGTGGTTCATCATCTTCCGCAAGAAGGCGCTCATCGATCGCGCCAACGAAGGCGCCGACGAATTCGAGGAGCGCTTCTGGTCGGGCGCCGATCTCGCCGGCCTCTTCAAGGAGCTCACCGGCGCCGGCGAGCGCATCGTCGGCAGCGCGGCGATCTTCGAGGCGGGCTTCCGCGAATTCGCGCGCCTGCGCCAGCGCCGCGGCGTCGATTCGCGCGCGCTGCTCGAAGGCGCGCAGCGCGCGATGCGCGTCGCCTCGACGCGCGAGGTCGACCGGCTGGAACAAAGCCTCGAGTTCCTCGCCAACGTCGGCTCGATCAGCCCGTACGTCGGCCTGTTCGGCACGGTGTGGGGCATCATGATCGCGTTCCAGGGCCTCGCGAACGTCAAGGAGGCGACGATCGCGATGGTCGCGCCCGGCATCTCCGAGGCGCTGATCGCGACCGCAATGGGCCTCTTCGCAGCGATCCCCGCCGTGTGGGCGTACAACCGCTACTCGACCAAGCTCGAGCGCATCAGCGTGCGCTACGAGACGTTCGTCGAGGAGTTCTCCTCGATCCTCGCGCGCCAGGCGCACGTCGACGATTCGGTCTGAGCATGACGCCGCAACCCCGCCGCGCGCCCGAATCCGTTGGAGCCGTCTGATGCAGACTCTCGGCAGACACAGAAAGCGCCGCAAGCTCAAGGCCGAGATCAACGTCGTGCCGTACATCGACGTGATGCTCGTGCTGCTGATTATCTTCATGGTGACGGCGCCGCTGCTCAATCTCGGCGTCGACATCCAGCTTCCGCAGTCGAAGGCGAAGTCGGTGCAGAACGACAAGGAGCCGGCCGTCATCAGCGTCGACAAGGACGGCAAGCTCTATCTCACGCTCGGGCCGGCCAAGCGCGAGCCGATCGAGCCGCAGGCGCTGGTCGCCAAGGTCTCGGCGTTCGTGCGCGAGAACCCGCAGCTTCCGGTGCTCGTCGCCGGCGACACGCGCGCGGACTACGGCCGCGTCTACGACGCGATGGTGCTGCTGCAGCAGGGCGGCGTCGCCAAGGTCGGTCTGATGAGCCAGCCCGAACAGACGCAAGGCGCGCGCTGACGCGATGGAGAGCTTCGGCGACAAGCTGCGCGCCTTCGCGTTCGCGATCGGCGTCCACCTCGCCTGCATCCTCGCGATGCTGATCGGGCTCTGGTGGACGGTCGAGTCGCGGCCGGTCAGCGTGCCGGGTCCGGTGATCGAGGTCGACCTGATCGGCCCGACCGCCGCACCGAAAGCCGTCGCCGTGTCGAGCCCCAGGCTCACCACGCCGAAGCCGGCCCTGCCGAAGCCCGAGCCGCCCAAGCCGGAGCCGCCGAAACCCGAGCCGTCCAAGCCGCCGCAGGAACAGACGCCGCCTCCGACCGAGGTGCACGAGGACCGGGTCGAGCAGGAGCGCATCACCGCGCTCGCCGCCGAGAAGGCCGAGGAAGCCAAGCGCGAGCAGGAAGAGAAGCATCGTCGCGAGCAGGCGCTGCTCGAGGAGCAGCAGCGCAAGGAAGAGGAGCGCAAGAAGCAGCTCGCCGATGTCCGCAAGCAACGCGAGGCGACGGAAAAGGCCCTGAAACTCGAGCGCGAGAAACTCGCCCAGCTCGAGGACCGCCAGCGCGCCGACCGCGCGCAGGCCGAGAAGCAGCGCGTGCAGGCCGTGGCCGACCACGAGGCCGAACAGGCGCAGACCGGCGCGGGCGGCCAGGACGACGATCTCGCCGCACGCTATGCGGCTGCGATTCAGAGTGCCGTGACAAACAATTGGAACAGGCCGGACAGCGCGTCGCCGGGACTGCGCTGCACGATCGTGATCACGCAGATCCCGGGCGGGGAGCTCCTGAACGTCGCGGTGGCGAGCCCGTGCAATGCGGATCAGGTCACGCGCAACTCGATCGAGTCCGCCGTGCGCAAGGCCGCGCCGCTGCCGTACCAGGGTTACGAGAAGGTGTTCCAGCGCTCGATCCGATTCAACTTCAGATACGACGGATGAAAAAATGATTGAGAACAGCCGATCCCCGACCCGCGCATGGCTCGCCTGCGCACTCGCGAGCGTCGCCGCGCTGCTTTCGCTCGTGCCGGGTCCGGCGCGCGCCCAGCAGCTCGGCATCGACATCGTCAACGGCAACCCGTCGGCGATCCCGATCACGGTCGTGCCGTTCGGCTTCGAGGGCGGCGGCCTGCCGCCGGACACCGACGCAGGCGAAGTCGTGCGCGCCGATCTCGCGCGCTCGGGCCAGTTCCGCACGCTGCCGAAGAACGACATCGTCGAGTCGCCGACGCGCGAGGCCGACGTCAAGTTCGCGACGTGGCGGCTGCTCAAGCAGGATTACCTCGTCGTCGGCCGCGCGACCGATTCCGGCGACGGCGCGGTGCGCGTCGAGTTCGAGCTCTTCGACGTCGGCAAGCAGCAGCGCATGGCGGGGCTCGCGATCAGCGGCCAGCGTACGGCGCTGCGCGACGTCGCGCACCAGATCGCCGACATCATCTACGAGAAGATCCTCGGCGTGCGCGGTGCGTTCTGGACGCGCATCGCCTACGTCACCGCGACCGGCACCGCGCCGAGCATCCAGTACGCGCTGATGGTCGCCGACTCCGACGGCTTCAATCCGCAGGTCGTCGTGCGCTCGCGCGAGCCGCTGCTCTCGCCGGCGTGGTCGCCGGACGGCAGGCGGCTTGCCTACAACTCGTTCGAGAGCGGCAATTCCTCGATCTTCATCCAGGATCTCGCGACCGGATCGCGCCAGCAGGTCTCCTCGTCGAAGGGCATCAACGGCGCGCCGGCGTTCTCGCCGGACGGCGGACGGCTCGCGTTGACGTTGTCCAAGGGCGGCAATCCGGGCGTCTACGTCATGGACCTCGGCAGCCGCT